>Ga0302322_100002289_pt1 | contig 16143 bp, 12 predicted proteins | sample Fen_T0_2_FD_203757 | JGI IMG/M metagenome (GOLD analysis project Ga0302322, IMG submission 203757) | Peat permafrost microbial communities from Stordalen Mire near Abisko, Sweden - Fen_T0_2 | ecosystem: Environmental > Terrestrial > Soil > Wetlands > Permafrost | place: Sweden: Abisko... | reverse complement strand
CATCGCCGTGCTCCCCGCTTCGTTACGCAAGGAGATCGCCGACACGCCCGGCGTCACCTCGGTGCACCCCGTCGTCACCGGGCGGGCCACGATCCTCTCGGGCAAGCGCGACAACGCGAACCTGATCGGGTACGACCTCACCGAGGGGAACGGGCCCGCGCTCACCGGTGGCCGCGCCCCCAAAGGAGATCACGAGGTCGCGGTGAGCGGCGGCACCAGCGCCGGCATCGGCGACAAACTCGTCACCACCGCGGGCACCTTCGACGTGGTCGGCACGCTCGACGGCATGCGCTACAACGCGAGCGCGCCCACCATCCTCATGACCTTCGCGGCCGCGCAACGCGCGGTGCTCGGCGGCCAGCCCTACGCGATGGGCTTCGCGGTGAACGGTCGGCCCCAGACCCTCCCGAAGGGCACCCAGTTCTCGTCGAACGCGGCCGCCGCCGACGACCTCGGCCTCACCATCAAGAGCGCGACGTCGACGATCAACTTCATCACGCTGCTCACGTGGCTCGTCGCCGCGGGCGTGATCGGCGCGATCGTGTATCTCGCCGCGCTCGAGCAGAATCGCAACTTCGCGATCCTGCGCGCCACCGGCTCCACCGGCAAGCTCATCGTGGGCAGCCTGCTCGTGCAGTCGCTCGCCATCGCGGTCTCGGCCGCAGTGCTGTCGGTACCGCTCGCGTTCGTGATCCGGCTCGGGATGCCGATGCCGTCGACGCTCACCGCGGCCTCGTTCGTCCGCATCCTCACGGTCGGCCTGGTGGTCGGGTGTCTCGCCAGCATCGCCGCGGTACGACGCGCGCTCCGCGTGTCGCCCGCCGAGGCGTTCGGGGGGGCCTGATGGCGGTCGTGTCGATCCGCGACCTCGTGGTCGAGTACTCGAGCGGCGGCTACGCGGCCCGCCCGTTCGACCACTTCGACCTCGAACTCGAGTCGGGCGAGCTCGTCGTGCTCCTCGGCGCGAGCGGGTGCGGGAAGTCCACCCTCCTGTCGATCCTCGGCTCGTTGCTCGCGCCCACGGCGGGTTCGGTGCAGATCGACGGACAGGAGATCACCCACCTCGGCGGCAAGGACCTCATCGAATACCGGCGCCACACGGTCGGGTTCGTGTTCCAGGGCTTCAACCTGATCCCGAGTCTCAGCGCGCGCGAGAACGTGGAGATGCCGATGCTCGCGGCGGGCGAGGGCAAGCAGGCCGCACGGACCCGCGCCGAGGAGTTGCTCGCGCTCGTCGACCTCACCAACCGGTCACACCACAAGCCGGGTGCGATGTCGGGCGGCCAGCAGCAGCGGGTCGCGATCGCGCGCGCGATCGCGATGTCACCGAAGCTCGTGCTCGCCGACGAGCCGACCGCGTCGCTCGACTACGTGCAGGTCGACGGCGTGCTCCGCCACCTGCGCGACCTCGCGGCGCCGGGGCGCACCGTCGTGATCGCGACGCACGACGAACGGCTCCTGCCCCTCGCCGACCGCGTGGTGGAGCTCACACCCAAGGCCGACCGGGCCGCTGGCCGCCAACCGGAGCGCATCGAACTCGCGGTCGGCCAGGAGCTGTTCCGCCACGGCGACGCCGGCGAGCTGGTGTACGAGGTGGAGTCGGGCGCGATCGTGATCACACGCGAACTCGCCGGTGGGGGCGAGGAGATCCTGCAGGTCGTGGAGCCCGGCGGGTACTTCGGCGAGCTCGCACCGATGTTCGGCCTGCAACGCGCGGCGTCGGCCCGAGGCGGCGACGTTCCCACCGTGGTGACCGGCTACACGCTGCGCGATTTCCGCGGCCGCCAGTCGGCGGGCCTCTGAGCTACTGCGCCCGGACGAGACGCCCCGGGCGAGCACCGGTGTCGCGGTCGTCGCGGCGGGTGACCACACCGCTGACGACCGTCGCGACGTAGCCCGTCGCATCCTGGAGGATGCGCCGCCCGCCGGCCGGCAGGTCGTCGACCGAGCGCGGCGGGTGCAACGCGAGCCGGTCGAGGTCGATCACGTTGAGGTCGGCCTTCTTGCCCACCGCGATCGTGCCGCGGTCGTCGAGGCCGACCACCGCGGCGGTGCCCGCCGACTGCTTGGCGATCACCGTCTCGATCGGGAGCCGCGCGCCGCGGCTGCGATCGCGCACCCAATGCGTGAGCAGGTAGGTGGGCGCCGACGCGTCGCAGATCATCTTCACGTGGGCGCCGCCGTCGGACAGGCCGATGACGGTGTCGGGGTGCGTGATCATCTCCGCAAGGTGGTCCTCGTTGCCCCGCGTGTAGTTGGTGAACGCGCCGAGCAGGAGCTCGCCTGCCGCAAGGTGGTCGTAGAAGACGTCGTAGGGATCACGACCGGTCGCCGCCGCGATCCCGGCGATCGATCGGTCGGGAGTGGGCTCGTAGTCGGGCGGGTCCCCGAGCACGAACACGTTGCCCCACAGGTGCGGCGCGTTGTCGGGGAGCATCTCGTACTGGCGGTGTGGGTCGGGCGGGAGATCATTCTCGGCGAGGATCGCCGCCTTGACCTCGGGCTTGCGCAACTCCACCAGCAACTCTTCGAGCGAGAGCGAGTCCTCCAACCGGCGGTAGGTGGGACGGCGCATCAGCGCGTGGTAGCTCGCCGCGCCGATGAGCATCCCGCCCGGACGCGCGGCCACCTGCGGCGTGAGCTCCACGCCGTTCTCGCGCAGCTTCTCCACCAGCTCGAGCTGGCGCCGCCACAGGTCGGGATCGAGGCGCGACTGCACGAGGAGGAACGACAGCGGCACGCCGGTGGCCTCGGCCACCTGGCCCATGAGCTCCACCTCGCCGAGCACGAGGTCGGCGTCGCCCTCGGTCTCGCCCTGCGGCACGACTTCGAACAGTCCCCCGCCGCCGTCGACGACCGCGTGCGCGAGCCCGATCAACTCGTCGGCCGCGGCAAACGTGCCGGGCACGTACTCGCCGTCGAGGTCCTTGTGGTTGAGCGAGCGCGACGACGAGAAGCCGACCGCGCCCGCCGCGATGGCCTCGCGCACGTGGCGCGCCATCTCCGCGATGTCGTCGCTGGTTGCGTCCTCGTTGCGCTCACCGCGCTCGCCCATCACGTACACGCGCAGTGGCGCGTGCGGCAGGAACGCAGCGACGTCCATCGAGTACTCGCGCGCGTCGAGCGCGTCGAGGTACTCGGGGAAGGTCTCCCAACTCCACTGGATGCCCTCGTGCAGCGCGGTGCCGGGGATGTCCTCGACACCCTCCATCATCTCGACGAGGCGCTCCTCCCCGCCCGGCCGCACCGGCGCGAACCCCACGCCGCAGTTGCCCACCACCACGGTGGTCACACCGTGGCTCGCCGACGGGTCGAGCACGGAGTCCCAGGTGGCCTGCCCGTCGTAGTGCGTGTGGATGTCGACGAAGCCCGGCGCCACGATGCAACCGGTCGCGTCGATCACCTCCGCCGCGTCGCCGTCGACGGGCTCGCCGACCGCGACGATCACGCCGCCCTCGATCGCGACGTCACCCACGAATGCCGCACGGCCGGTGCCGTCGACGATGGTCCCACCGGTGATCTTCAGCTCGAACATCTCGCGAGCGTACCGACGCCGGGGACGCACGGCCATCGGGCTCCGGGTGGGCCCTCCCGGTTCGTCGTAGCCTTGCGGCCAGACGGGCGAGACGGGCGAGACGGGCGAGACGGGCAAGACAACCGGCAAGCCAAGGGTGGTGGGGGGCGATGGACGAACAGTTCGTGCCGAAGGTGGCGGTGGAGGACCTGCCGGAGGACCTCCGGGCGCAGTGGGACGCCACCGAGCGGCCGGGCCTCCGGGACTTCATCCGGGTCATGGCCCACGCACCCGATCACTTCCGTCGCTACAACGACGTCTACGGCCGGCTGCGGTTCGAGAACCATCTGGACCCGCGCCTCACCGAGCTCGTGCGCATCGCGGTCGCGCAGACCACGCGCTGCCAGGTGTGCATGGCCGGACGCCACGCCGGCGCAGTCGAGGCCGGGCTCACCGAGGATCTCGTCGCCGAGATCGGCGAGGAGGAGCGACGCGCCATGACCGAGGCCGAGCACGCGGCCGTGGCGTACGCGCGCAAGATCGCCACCGACCACTTGTCCGTGACCGACGCCGACAAGGCGGAGTTGCGCCGCCACTTCACCCCCGAGCAGGTCGTCGAGCTGTCACTGCTCTGCGTCATGTGCCTCGTCGGGCGGTTCTCGGCGATTCTCGGGCTGGAAGAACAGTGGTGCCCGGTCCCATGAGGTACTCGTTGCCTCCGGTGCTCCTGCACGACGTGATCGACGACCTCGACGCGGTCGTGCGCCTCCTCGAGTCGCAGGCGCCGTACCGGCCGCTCGGCGGTTGGTACAGCCCCGGTGCCGACCCGTTCGCGCGGACCCGGCCGATGTGGTTCCAGGAGGACTGGGTGCACGACACGTTCGCAGCCCCCGGCGCCGACCTGTTCTTGCGGCACCCGGCCTACCTCGCCGCGGCGAAGGAGTTCTACGACGCCGAGGTCGTCGAGCCGAAGAGCGTCTACGTGAACATCATGACGTCGATCACCGACGGCGGACCGGCCCACACCGACAACCCGCGCTTCCACGGCCGCGACCGCACGAACACGCCGATGTGGCTGCTCCGAGCGATGTTGTGGTCGGGGCTGTTCGACCGGTTCGAGATCGTGCAGGCCACCGCCATCTGGTGGATGAACGACGTCGAGGGCGGCGGCCTCCTGTACTGGCCCGACGGTCCTGGGAGTCCCCCCGAGGAGCACGTGGGCGCGATGGCGAACACGGCCCTGTTCGGCGACAACCACGGGATGTTCCACCAGGTGAGTCCGATCGGCCCCTTCGACCGGGGAACTCCCCGGGTCACCCCGCGCGCCGAACTCGCCCCGTCCGGGGACGGCACCGGCGACTGGACGATCACCGATCACGGCGAGCTCGAGCTGCGGGCGCCGCTCGACACGCTCCGCGTGAGCGTGTTGTGGAAGGCCGACGTCTACCGGACCACGAAGGAGCGCGACGAGCGCGCCGCCCACTCGTTGTCGATGCGGGACGTCGCCGACACCTTCGACGACGACCTGGCCCGACGGGGCGTCACCCTGCGGTTCGACCTCACGCGACTCGACGACCCCGCGCTCAGGGACGCGCTCGCCGCCGTGTACCCGGAGGCGGTGCCCGTCGGCGCGCTGCGTTCCGCGTTCGCGTCCGCCTGACACCCTTCACCGAGTCGAAACACGCACGACACCGTTGGATCCTTACGTTGTCTCCGACAAGCCAGTCGCGATGACGCATGCGCGTCATGCCGATTCTGGATCCAGGTCGGCATCGAGAAGGAGTCAGCAATGAGTGGCAGCACGGCTCGCCTGCAGGCGATCGACGCGGTGAAGCGGTTCCAGGCCCCGGCCGTGATCTTCCCGCCGACCGAGGCACCCGGCGAAATCTTCGGACAGAACGTCTTCAGCAAGAGCGTCATGCAGAGTCGCCTGCCGAAGCCGATCTTCAAGTCGCTCATGGCGACCATCGAGCACTCCAAGCCGCTCGACCACACCGTTGCCGACGTCGTCGCGTCGGCGATGAAGGACTGGGCGATGGAGAAGGGCGCGACCCACTACGCGCACGTCTTCTACCCCCTGACCGGGCTCACGGCCGAGAAGCACGACAGCTTCCTCGAGCCCGGGGGCGACGGGTCGTCGATCGCCGAGTTCGGGGGCAAGACCCTGATCCAGGGCGAACCCGACGCCTCGAGCTTCCCGAACGGCGGGCTCCGCGCGACCTTCGAGGCGCGGGGCTACACGGGCTGGGACGTGACCAGCCCGGCCTACATCCTCGAGAACCCGAACGGCAACACGCTCTGCATCCCCACCGTGTTCGTCTCGATGACCGGTGAGGCCCTCGACCACAAGACGCCGCTGCTCCGTTCCCAGCAGGCGATGGCCAAGCAGGCCGAGCGGATCCTGCACCTCTTCGGCCACGAGCACCCCGACGCGGTGGTGTCCTTCGCCGGCGCCGAGCAGGAGTACTTCCTCATCGACCGGAGCTTCTTCCTGTCGCGCCCGGACCTCCTCAATGCGGGACGCACGCTCTTCGGCGCGAAGCCACCGAAGGGCCAGGAGTTCGACGACCACTACTTCGGCGCCATTCCCGAGCGCGTCCTCGCGTTCATGCTCGACGTGGAGCGGGAGCTCTTCAAGCTCGGGATCCCCGCCAAGACCCGGCACAACGAGGTGGCACCGGGCCAGTTCGAGCTCGCCCCGATGTTCGAACGGTCGAACGTCGCCGCCGACCATCAGCAGCTGTTGATGGTCACGCTGAAGCGCGTGGCCCAGAAGCACGGCATGGAGTGCCTGCTCCACGAGAAGCCGTTCGAGGGCATCAACGGCTCGGGCAAGCACGTGAACTTCTCGCTGGGCAACGGGACCGAGGGCAACCTGCTGCTCCCGGGCGACACTCCCCACGACAACGCGCAGTTCCTCGTCTTCTGCGCCGCGGTGATCCGAGCGGTCCACAAGTACGGAGGGCTCCTGCGCGCGTCGGTCGCGTCCGCCACCAACGACCACCGTCTCGGGGCGAACGAGGCCCCACCGGCCATCATCTCGATCTTCCTCGGCGACCAGCTGACCGACGTGTTCGAGCAGATCGCGAAGGGCGGAGCCACCAGCTCGAAGGAGAAGGGGGCGCTGACGATCGGTGCCGACACCCTGCCGGTCCTCCCGACCGATCCGGGTGACCGCAACCGCACCAGTCCCTTCGCGTTCACCGGGAACCGATTCGAGTTCCGGGCGCCGGGTTCCCTGCAGTCCATCGCCGGGCCGATGGTGACGATCAACACCGCGCTGGCCGAAGCGCTCGACTACCTCGCGACCGAGCTCGAGTCGCTCGTGGAGGAGGGCATCGACTTCAACGTCGCGGTCCAGAAGGTCCTCGAGGAGGTCATCTCCGTCCACGGCAGTGTCGTGTTCAACGGCAACGGCTACTCCGAGGAGTGGACGATCGAGGCCGAGGCCCGCGGGCTCCCGAACCTGCGGACCACGCTCGATGCCCTGCCGGAGCTGATCACGGAACCGTCGATGGAGTTGTTCAGCCACTACGGCGTGTTCAGCCACCGCGAGATGCACAGCCGGTACGAGATCGCGCTCGAGCAGTACGCGCTGAGCATCAACGTCGAAGCGCGGCTCACGCTCGAGATGGCGACGACGGTGATCCTGCCCGCCGCGCTGCGGTATCAGACCGAGCTCGCGACGAACGTCGCCAGTCTGAAGGCCGTCGGCGTCGAGACCGACATGAGCACCCTCGAAGAGGTCTCCGGCGTGATCGCCACGTTGCGCTCCGGCATCGGCGAGCTCCGCGCGCTCCTCGCCCACCACGACTTCGAGTCGGCCGAGGACGAGGGCGCCCACGCCGGCAAGCAGCTGCTCCCGGCGCTCGAGGTGGTGCGGGCCGCCGCCGACGAGCTGGAGACGCTCGTTGCCGACGACCTGTGGCCGCTCGCGACCTACCAGGAGATGCTCTACATGCTCTGACCGACGGACGCGGAACCCCGCCCGTACCGGCGAGACGCCGGCGCGGGCGGGGTTCTCGTTCGGGGGAGTTCAGCGGGCGCGCCAGGCCCGCTCGAAGGGCAGCCGCCACGCATGCGGTGCGATGAGCTGGTGCATGGCGTTCGGGCCCCAGGATCCCGGCGGGTACGGCCGCACCGGTGGGGGGTTCTGGAGCAGCGGCATCGAGCGATCCCAGAGACTCTCGATCCCCTCGGCGGTGCTGAACAGCGTGTGGTCACCGCTCATCGCGTCGTAGATCAGACGTTCGTACGCCTCGAGCAGCTCGCCTTCCCGTCCCGTCTCGTGCAGGGCGAACTGGAGGCTCTGCTTGTCGAGGGTCATCCCCGGCCCCGGGCGCTTCCCGTAGAACGACAGCGAGAGCTTCGACATGTCGGCCAGGTCGAAGGTGAGGTGGTCGGGGCCGTGGGCGCCCACGCCCGAGCCGAGCGGGAACATGCTCTTCGGTGGCTCGCGGAACGCGATCGAGATGATCCGCGCGCCCTCAGCCATCCGTTTGCCCGTTCGCAGGTAGAACGGCACACCGGCCCAGCGCCAGTTGTCGATCTCGCACCGGAGCGCGATGAACGTCTCGGTGTCGGAATGGGGACTCACGCCGGGCTCGTCGAGGTAGCCGTCGTACTGACCCCGGACGACCTGTGACGGCTCGATCGGGCTCAGGGACCGGAACACCTTGTTCTTCTCCTCGCCGATCGGCCGGGGGGCGAGCGCGGTCGGCGGCTCCATGGCCATGAACGCCAGCACCTGGAACAGGTGGTTGACCACCATGTCGCGATAGGCGCCCGTCTGTTCGTAGAACCCGATCCGCGCGCCGATGGAGAGCGTCTCGGGCACGTCGATCTGCACGTGCGCGATGTGCTCACGGTTCCAGATGGGTTCGAAGAGCCCGTTCGCGAATCGGAACGCGAGGATGTTGAGCGCTGCCTCTTTCCCGAGGAAGTGGTCGATCCGGAAGACCTTGTTCTCGTCGAAGATCGAGTGCACCGTGTTGTTCAGCGCGATCGCGCTGGCGAGATCGGTCCCGAACGGCTTCTCCATGATGACGCTCGCGCCGTCGGCCACCCCCGACTTCCCGAGCAGGGTCAGCACGTCGCTCACGGCCGCGGGCGGGATGCTGAGGTAGAGGAGCCGCGCGACGCCGTTGCCGAGCGACGACTCGAGCTCGTCCACCACGGCGGCGAACGCGTCGGGGCCGGCCGACTGCCGGAGGTACGAGAGTCGCGACGAAAAGTCGTGCCAGTCGTCGTCGGGGACACCGTGGTGCGCGAACTCGTCGAGCGATGCACGCGCGTGCGCCCGGAAGCTCTCGTCGTCGAGTTCGTCGAGCGACGTCCCCAGGATCTGGTACTCGGGGAGCAGTCCCGCCTGGGCCAGGTGGAACAGCCCCGGGATGAGCTTGCGCCGCGCGAGATCCCCGGTCGCACCGAACAGGACCATGACGTGGGGGCGCAGTGGTGAGATCAGCGTGGAGTTGATGTCGGTCGGTTCCGAGCGCATGCTGCACCTTGACGCGCGCCCGTTTCCCTCCGGTTACGCCCCGGCCATTCCTCGGTGAACGCCTGCCGCTCGCTTCACGCCCGGTCGAGATACTGCTCTCGCTCCCAATCCGAGACGAGTCCGCGATACTCCTCGGCTTCCGCTCGCCGACCGTCGAGGAGCCGCGCCAGCAACTGGTGGTCGAACGCGTCGACGAGCACGTCGTCGGCCGTCAGCGCGTCGAGCGCGGCGTGCAGGTCGCGCGGGAGGGGCTCGGGCCGCGACTCGGTGGGCTGCGCATCGAAGCCGCCGGCCGATTCCTCCGCCGGGGCCGCGAGTTCGAGCTGCGAGTCGACACCGTCGAGAGCGGCGACGAGCAGACCGGTCAGCAGGAGGTACGGGTTCGCCGACGGATCCGCGCCGCGGTACTCGATGGACGCTTCCGCGCCCTGGAACGCGCTGACGCGCACGAGCGCCGCCCGGTTGGAGTGGGCCCACACGACGGCGCCCGGCGCTTCGGGACCCGAGTGGAGCCGCTTGTAGGAGTTCACCGTCGGCGCCGCGAGCGCACACAGGCCGCGTGCGTGCTCGAGCTGACCCGCCACCACGTGCTGCGCGACCGCGGGCAACGGCCCGACGCCGTCGACCGCGGCGGCCGGTAGCCGTTGGTGGAGGTGCAGCCCGGATCCCGGTTGGTCCGCGAACGGGCGCGCCATGAACGTGGCGCGGTACCCGTATGCCCGTGCCACCTCGCGCAACACCTGTTTCGTGAAGAGGAGCGCATCGGCCAGGCCGAGCGGGTCGAGCGGACCCAGGTCGAGCTCGTACTGGCCGGGACCGCCCTCGTGATGCCACTGGTCGACCGGCACTCCGCACGCGAGGAGACGACGCGACGCCTCGCGGAGCACCTCCTTGCCCGGGCTCTCGGCGTCGTCGAAGTACCCCGCGTCGTCGAGCGGCAGTCCTTCGTGGTCGAGCAGGTAGAACTCGACCTCGGCCCCCACGGTGAGGCCGGCGAGTGCGTCCGGTGCGTGGTCCAGGAGCGATTCCAGCGCGTACCGCGGGTCGGCCCGCCAGCGCTCACCGTCGGGCGTGTGCACCGTGCAGACGGCGCGGGCGACGCCGTCACCGAGGTTCACCAGCGTCTCGGTGTCGGGGCGGATCAACATGTCCGACTCGAGGTGGCGGGCGTGTCCCTCCAGCGCCGAACCGTCGAACCCGATGCCGCGTTCGAGCGCAACGTCGAGACGCGACACCGGGACCTGCAAGGAGTGGTTCGCGCCGAAGACGTCGACGAACATGAGCCGCAGCCATTCGACGCCGGTGAGGTCGCGCTCGTGGCCCCTCACTGCACGTTCGCCACGACGAGGATGACGGCAACGATGCCGATGAACGTGACCGCGACGAGCGCAACCAGTGCCCAGAGTCGTTTCGTCGACTGCGAGGCCGCCAAGCCCCCCATCGGTTCCTCGGGCCCGAGATCGAATGTCGCGACATCGAGCACATCGAGGCGGTCGAGGTCGAGGACGATTTCCCGCGCGCTCTGGTAGCGGTGCTCGGGATAGCGCCGCATCGCCTTGAGCACCACCGCCTCGAGCGCCGGCGGCACGTCGGGCCGCCGTTGGCGGATCGGCTTCGGGTCCGCCTGCAGGTGCGCGGCCATGGTCGCCATCCAGTTGTCTCCTTCGAACGGCACCCGGCCGGTCAACACCTCGTACATGAGGACACCCCATCCGTACACATCGCTGCGGTCATCGCCTCGGGTGCCCTTGATCTGTTCGGGGCTCATGTAGTCGGGAGTGCCGATGCTCTCGCCCGTGTGGCGCCACGTCAGGCGCTTCGCCCCCTCGAGCAGCGCGGTCCCGAAATCCATGAGCCGCAGCTGACCATCGCCCGCGACGATCACGTTCTCCGGTTTGAGGTCGCGGTGCACGATGCCGTTCGCGTGCAGGTAGTCCAGGGCCGACGCGAGTTGCCGACCCCAGTCCGTGGCGAGGTCGATGGGCACCCGCTGGTGCAGCTCACCGATCTTGCGACGGAGGTTCTGGCCGTCGACGTACTCCAGGACGAGATAGGGCTCGGCGCGATTGGCGTGGTCGTCGAGGCTGCGCAACACGTTCGGATGATCGAGCCGCGAGACGATCTCGGCCTCACGACGAAACCGCTGGAAGTTGTGCGGGTCCGCGAACAGGTTCGGGTTCAGACACTTCAACACGACGTCGGTACCCGACTCCGTGTCGACGGCGCGGTACGACTCCGCGTACGCGCCCTCGCCGAGTTCCTCGACGATCTCGTACCGGTCGATGCGGGAACCGGGCTCATGACGCATTCAGGAGCCCCCTCGAAGGAAGCGGCGCCGTCCGGCGGCCGCAGGGATCGGCAGCTCGGACGTCACGGTGACGGTGAGGGCGGTGACGTTATCGGATGCCCCGCGCCGCAGCGCGAGGTCGACGAGGTGGTCGACCGCGGACGCGGGCCGGGGTCGGACCTGACCGACCGCGCCGGTGACGGCCACGGCCATCTCCGCCCGGGACACTGCGTCCCAGAGTCCGTCGGTACACAGCAGGATGGTGTCGAACTTCTCGATGCGCTGGCGGGTCAGATCGACGTTGACGCTGAGATCCGAGCCGACGCTTCGGGTCAGTTGGGAACGAGCCGGATGGGTCGCGGCCTCTTCCGGAGTGAGCAGCTTCATGCGCACCATCTCGCCGACTCGCGAGTGGTCGGGCGTGAGCTGCGTGCACTCGGACCCGCGGACGAGGTAGGCGCGACTGTCGCCGACATGACCGACGACCGCATCACGGCCGGCGAGGGTCAGCGCGACCATCGTCGTTCCCATCCCCCGCCGCCCGGGTGCGGTCGCCGCGTCGTAGACCGCGGTGTTCGCCGCGCGAATCGCCGCCCGGAGTCCCTGTTCCGGCGCGGACGCCGAGCCCGACGACCAGGAGCCGATCGCCGCCTCGACCGCCACTCTGCTCGCCACGTCTCCGGCAGCATGACCTCCCATTCCGTCGGCGACGACGAACAACGGACCGCGGTCCCACAAGTCGTCGGGTTCGGTCGACACGAACGCGTCCGTGAAATCCTCGTTGGCAGCCCGCACCGGTCCGACCTCGGAGCGCGCCGCCCACGTCAGCTTGCCGAGCACCGCGTGCGCGGCGATCGCGCCGTTGCCACCCGCGCTCGCCGGCGCGGCGCGTTCGTCCGTCACGAGATGCCGAGCCAACGGGTCGACCCATTAGGGTGCATCAGGTGGCGAGTTCACGCCGTCGACCGAAGCGTCGACCTCCGCGGGCTGCTCCGCAGCCCTCTCCAGCCGCACGTTCGGGCCCGTCCCCGTCGGGCCAGGTGGGTCGGCGTCCGTCGCGACCTGGATTCCTCGTGGCGGTCGGCGTGATGTGGATCGTCGCCGGCGTGATCGAACTGTTCGTGCTGGACGCGAGCTGGCGATTCGTGCCGGCGATCGTGTTCGTGGGCATCGGACTGTTCTTCCTGCGTGGCGCGGCGGTCACCGTGGTGCGCCGAACCGACGGCGACACCTCGCCGTAGATCACCCGACGCCGGCGCCCACGGTCTCCGCGGCGCGCTCGCGGCGACCGGGATCGTGGAACACCTTCTTCCCGCGCATGTCCGGGTTCGCGAGCACCCACACGGCGCCGATGATGCACCACAGGACGACCACGCCGATCGCCTTGTACGCGTCACCCGGCGTCGTGCCCGAACCCGTGACTGCGATGTAGAAGACCGCGACCAGCATCGCGATGTTCATCAGCGCCCCGACACCCGGCGTGAGGTAGTGCTTCACGAAATGGCGATCGTGACGACTGGCGAAGGCGACGATGGCGATGACGCATGTGAACCCGTAGACGATGAACGTGCCGATGTTGGACGCCAGAGTGATCTGGGTGAGGTTGTCGACCTGGTACGGGTTGGCCCCGAAGACACCCAGCGCGGCCGACAACACGACGAGCACCCAGATCCCACCATGAGGTGTCGCGAACCGCCCGTGGAGCAATCCGAGGATGCCCGGCATCTCCTTGTCCCTGGCCATCGAGTAGGTCACCCGGACACCGACGTTGAGGCAGGCGAGGGTGGTGCCGATGAGCGCCAGCAGCACCGTGATGGCCACGAGCACCGACACCGCGGTGCCTCCCGGACCGATCGTGGTCTTCAACATCGTGCCGATCGGCGCGGAGTCCACCGCGGCCGCGCTGTAGCCGGTCACGAGGCTCTTGCCGCTGCCGCTGGAGATCGTCGTCTTGCCGACCGCGAAGTTGGCCGCGAAGTACTGGATCAGGTAGCAGATCCCTCCCTGGATGGCCAGGCTGATGAGGACACCGCGCTTGATGTCCTTCTCCGGGTTGATCGCCTCCGCACCGAGGGCGGTGACCGACTCGAACCCGACGAGGAGCAGAATCGCGATCGTCGATTGGTACAGCATGTTGATGTAGCTGTGCGGGATGATGACGTTCGCCGCGTTCACGATCTCGTAGCCGCCGTGGGGGTGGGCGATCCGGTAGGCGATGAACCAGAGGCTCACCCCGAGCAGCGACACGATCTGGATCGCGAGGATGACGATCGAGATCATGGTCGAGCCGCTGATGCCCCGGAACGCGATGTACCCGGCGATGAAGGCGAAGGCGACCGCTACGATCGCGATCGGCACGTAGGTCAGCGAGTGGTGGAAGATCGCGCTGTAGATGTAGGCGAACAACGTGGCCGTGAAGGCCACCATGATGCCGGGGTAGATCCAGTAGTAGAGGTGGCTGATCCAGCCCACGGTCAACTTCGCGAACCGTGCCCATTTCCGGTGCGCCGGGCTCTCCTTCTCGAGGAAGGCGGCTTCGGCGAAGTAGTAGCTGGAACCCGTCCCCGCGTCGGGATAGATGCGGGCCAGCTCCGCGTAGCTGTAGGCGGTGAGCATCGCCAGCACCAGGGAGAAGAGGAGTCCGGGCCACATGTCGGCCGCGGTCGTCGAACCTCCCCGCGTGAGTGCCGACTGCACCTGGAACGTCGTCCACAAGAACGCGCCCGGCGCGATCAGGGCCATCGCGTTCACGGTGACACCCGTGAGCGTGAGGCTCCGCTTCATCTCGACCTCGCCGGCACCCATCGCCGCCGCGTCCGTCGCCATCGAGACCCCTCTCGTCGCCACCGAGCGGGCGCGCCTCGCGCACCGCTGGAGGTGAAGCTACGGAGGGTTCGGGTCACGCAGGCTTCGACAAAGTGACCGACAGGTTACGAGCGTCTTCCGTCGCCTGACACTGCCGAGCCGGGCCGAGCCGAGCCGAGGGGCGCCGAGCCGGGCGGCATCGGGCGCGGTGATCTCATCGCGCCAGTGGGCACCCGCACGTTCCCGAGCGGGCGCCCACTGAGCGGACGAGCAAGTGGATCAAGTGTTCAGGCGAGTTCGCTGCAGACCGTGTCGACGATCAGGCGGGTCACGACGTACGGGTCCATGTTGGCGTTCGGCCGACGGTCCTCGATGTAGCCCTTCTTGTCGACCTCGACCTGCCACGGGATACGCACCGAAGCGCCGCGGTCGGAGACGCCGTAGCTGAACTCGTGCCACGGGGCCGTCTCGTGCATGCCGGTGAGGCGGTGCTCGATGTCGGCGCCGTAGTGCTTCACGTGCTCCGCGGCCTTCTTGCCGAGCGCCTCACACGCCTTGATGATCGGTTCGTAGCTCTCGCGCATCGCCTTCGTGGAGAAGTTGGTGTGCGCACCGGCGCCGTTCCAGTCGCCCCTCACGGGCTTCGGGTCGAGCGTGGCGGCCACGCCGAACTCCTCGGCGATGCGGTAGAGCAGCCAACGGGCGATCCACATCTGGTCGGAGACCTCCAGCGGCCCGAGCGGGCCGACCTGGAACTCCCACTGGCCGGGCATGACCTCGGCGTTGATGCCCGAGATGCCGAGGCCGGCGATGAGGCAGGCGTCGAGGTGGGCCTCGACGATGTCACGGCCGAACACCTCGTCGGCGCCGACACCGCAGTAGTAGAAGCCCTGCGGCGCGGGGAAGCCACCGGCGGGGAAGCCGAGCGGGCGGCCGTCCTCGAAGAAGGTGTACTCCTGCTCGATGCCGAACAGGGGCTCCTGCGATGCGAACTTCTCGGCGACCGACTCCAGCTGCGCCCGGGTGTTGGTGGCGTGCGGCGTCATGTCGGTGAGCAGCACCTCGCACATGACGAGCACGTGCGGGTCGCCACGCAGCGGGTCCGGGCAGGAGAACACCGGCCGCAGGACGCAGTCGGAGTTCTTGCCGGGCGCCTGGTTGGTGCTGGAGCCGTCGAAGCCCCAGATGCCCAGTTCCGCGCCGTCCGCGAGGATCTTGGTCTTGGACCGCAGGCGGGCGGTGGGCTCGGTGCCGTCGATCCAGATGTACTCGGCCTTGTAGCTCACGATGTGCTCCTGATCTTTGCTGGTGTGTGCGTGTGTGCGTGCGTGTGCGTATCTGCGTGTGGCATCGCGACGAGAACGGCCAGGTCACGGCCGTTTCGGAAGGAAGCCTCCCGAACTGCCATTTCTGGTCCGTTGCCCCAACATGAACGCTGTGTTTCATGGCGGGGCCTGGCCCGGAGGATGCTACGCCACCCTCCGTAGACTGTCGCCATGCAGCAGCAGCTCGACTACGTCCTGCGCACGGTCGAGGAGCGCGGCGTCCGCTTCGTGCGCCTCTGGTTCACCGATGTCCTCGGCACCCTCAAGAGCTTCGCCATCACCCCGGCCGAGCTCGAGGGCGCCCTCGAAGAAGGCATGACCTTCGACGGATCGGCGATCCAGGGCTACTCCCGGGTGCAGGAATCCGACATGCTCGCCCTTCCCGACCCGGGCACCTTCGAGATCGTCCCCTGGCGCGGCGAGGACGCCCCGGTTGCCCGGATGTTCTGCGACATCAAGCACCTGTCGGGCGACGCGTTCGAGGGCGACCCCCGCCACGTGCTCAAGCGGAACCTCGACCGAGCGCGGGAAAAGGGATTCACCTTCTACACCGCGCCCGAGATGGAGTTCTTCATCTTCGAGTCGGCCGATCGCCCCGAGCCGATCGACGACGCCGGCTTCTTCGACCTCACCGAGCTCGACATGGTGAGCGACCTGCGCCGACAGACGATCGTCACGCTCGAGGCCATGGGCATTCCCGTGGAGTACAGCT
>Ga0302322_100002288_pt1 | contig 16145 bp, 11 predicted proteins | sample Fen_T0_2_FD_203757 | JGI IMG/M metagenome (GOLD analysis project Ga0302322, IMG submission 203757) | Peat permafrost microbial communities from Stordalen Mire near Abisko, Sweden - Fen_T0_2 | ecosystem: Environmental > Terrestrial > Soil > Wetlands > Permafrost | place: Sweden: Abisko... | reverse complement strand
GCGCGCCGCACGTCCCTCCATATCGCTGAAAAAACGGCCTTCCTTCATGTCGGTGCGCATCAGACGAGGGTAATCCGCGCCATAACCATTGAGGTAGATATTGGTCACGCGATTTTCGCCCCGAATAATCGTGGTTGAATTCCAGCTGGCGGCAGGCACGGCCAGCCTGAGCGGCCCGTCGGGATGCGTTTCGGCCCACTCGTTGATCTGCTCGGCGTAGGCGGGTTTGATCGGCTGACGATTGCGATAGACCCACCAATCATTGGAGGCGTCGCGCCACGGCCATTTCGTGACGTACAAAACGTCATCGCCAAAACCCGCGAGACTGTTTTCCACGCCGGCGTCGATGCCGAGAATCGCCGTGCCCATCAGCGTCACCGCAATGATGCCGATGATCACGCCGAGCGCGGTGAGGATTGAACGCATCTTGTTCGCCCGGATCTGCGTCCAAGCAATGCGAAACGATTCAAACAACTCGAAAATGAGACGGCGCATGTCGCTAAATTACGTACGCGCGTCCGACTCGATCAGGCCGTCGCGCAGCCGCACAACGCGTCGTGCATGGCGGGCGATGTCTTCCTCATGCGTGACGACGATGATGGTGTTGCCTTGCTCGTAGAGATGTTCGAAGAGCGCCATGATCTCCTCGCCGGTTTTGGAATCGAGATTGCCGGTCGGCTCGTCCGCCAAAATGATGGACGGATTGTTGACGAGGGCACGGGCGATGGCGACACGCTGGCGTTGTCCGCCGGAAAGTTCATTGGGCTTGTGAAACATGCGCTCGCCAAGACCGACGTTGGTCAGCGACTGCCGGGCAAGTTCAAGGCGCTCGGCCTTGCGCAGGCCAGCGTAGATCAGCGGCAGCTCGACGTTATGGAGCGCGTTGGAACGTGGCAAAAGGTTAAAGGTCTGGAAAACGAAGCCGATCTCCTTGTTCCTGATTTCGGCTAGTTCGTCATCGACCATATGCGCCACGTTCTTTCGGTTGAACTCGTACAAACCCGCGGTCGGTGTATCGAGGCAGCCCAGCATGTTCATGAGCGTGGATTTACCGCTGCCCGACGGACCCATGATTGCCAGATATTCGTTGCGATGAATTTTCAGGCTGACGCCGTTCAGGGCGCGGATGACTTCCGAGCCCATTTTGTAGAACTTGGTTACGCCCTCGATTTCGATCACGAGTGCGCCCGACGGACGGACGGGCCGCGGGGATTCGACGTTGGCGGGTGCGAGAGGCGTCATGGAAGGTTGGATACGTGTAACGGCTACGTTGACTGAATGCCGGGCAAGCCTACGGCTATTTCTTGTCGTCCTTCTTGGGCAAATCGACGCGGACCTTCATGCCGTCTTTCAATATTTTGGTGACCACGGAGAAGCTGCCGCTGACGATTTCATCGCCGTCTTTCACGCCGGATTTTATCTCCATGTGCGACGTGTCGGCGATGCCGGTCTCGACCGAAACCATTTTGACGGTGTCACCGCTGCGCACAAAAACGACGCGATTGAGTTTTTCGCGGTCAGCGCGCTCGATCTGTTTTTGCTGCTTCTCGTTCACAGCCGCGGTGGAGCTGTCGCCCTTAAGTTCGTTGGCTTTTTTCTCCCGGTCGGCGGCCAGATCGTCGATGGTTTTAGCGCCTTCGCGCGAGCGCACCGTGACAGATTGTATCGGAACAGCCACTACGTTGACCGCAGTCTGGGTTTCGACGTCGGCGTTGGCGCTCATGCCGGGGCGCAGCGGCACGTCCTTATCGAGAATGCGGATTTTAACCTGAAAATTGGTGACCTCGTCCTGCGTTCCCTGGCCGGTGACTTTCGCGGCGGAACCGATTTCCTTGACCACGGCATCGAATTTTCGGTTCTGGAAGGCGTCGATCGTAACCTTGGCCTTATCGCCCACCTTCACATTGACGATGTCGTTTTCGTTAATGTTTACGCGCACTTCCATGTTGGTCAGATCGGCCACACGCATGACCTCGACTGCGCCGTAAGCGCCGGTGGCGGCCACGCGTTCGCCGACTTCGTTCGAACGCGAGCTCACCGTGCCATCGATCGGCGAATAGATCGTGGTTTTCTCATACATATCCTTGGCTTGTTTGAGCATCCCCTCGTTGCGGCGGATGTTGGCTTGCGCGCTGGCGACATCGGCCTGCGCAGTTTCGAACGCAGTTTGTGATGCAGAGTAATCGGAATCGGAAATCAGATGCCGCTCGAAAAGATCCTGGCTGCGCTTGTAGTCGCTCTGCGCTTTGACGAGGAGCGATTGCGTGTCGAGATACGCGGCTTTAGTTTGAGCCAGCGAGGCCTCGGCCTGTTCAACCTGAAAGCGGTAATTGTCGGGCTTGATGCTCACCAACAGGTCGCCCTTTTGCACCGGCGCACCTTCGCGCAACGGCATCTGCACGATCTCACCGGAAACCTCCGGCGCGATCTTCACCTCGACCTCGGGCTGGACCTTGCCGGTCGCCGAGACGAGCTGCGTGATGGTTTTGACCACGGCTTTTTCCGTGGTGACGTGCACAACGCCGTTCTCGGCTTTTCGCTTGGAAACCGCGGCGACAACCAGCGCGATCACCACAACCGCTGCGATCACAAGATAGAGCGCAAGGCGCGAGCGTTTTCGTTTAGGGACAGAAACGGCGCTTGGCCGCACGAGGTCAGTTGAAGCAGGTGTCATATTAATGCGTGGCTCAATACAAGACAGTTATGAAGGGTCGCAGGTTACATCAAAAGGGTGCCAACGGCGCAAACGCCAGATAAACGGTCGTCCCTTTTCCCCTTATTTGCAGAAAAGGCGCGTTTCACGGGCGCTCCTAGGTCGATCCCGAAGACATTCATGGCCGCAATCTGGTTTTCAATTTGCGCTCTGTCCATCCTGACCTTGCGGAAATCCGCCTGAAATTTCCGCAGCCAACGCCGGACGCACATCGACAATTTCCACGTCGAACACCAAATCCACGCCCGCCAGCGGGTGATTTGCGTCCAGCAAGACTTCGTCGCCTTCGATCCTCACGACCATGACGACAGGGGCAAACCGATCTTCGCCCGCCTGAAAACGATCCCCCGGTCGCAACTCGCCCTCAACCGGCAACGCAGATCGCGGCACGCGCTGCACCTGCGTTTCATCACGCAGCCCGTAAGCTTTGGCCGCCTCCACCGAGATTTTCCGTTTCGCACCGACCTCGATTCCACGCAGTTGCTCTTCCAAACCCTCGATGATCTGGCCTGCGCCTTCCAAATAACTCACCGGTTCACCACCCTCCGACGTGTCGAGCAGGTGCGCTTGGGTATCTCGCAAAGTGTAGTGAAAGGTCACAACGGATCGATTCATGCGCGAAATGCAGCCGCATCCGTTCCGCCTCGGCAATCCTTCCTGCAATCTGGGTAAAACTTCCTGTTCTGAATTCTTCCCATTAAAATACGGTGATTTGGCAAAATCCATCACGCCTCAAACATCCTGAGCCCGTCGCTCTAAACATTTCTTTTCAAACGATTTTTAAAAACTCACCACGGCCTGCGCTCGCGCCACCGCAGCCACCCGCTTCCCTAAGTAAAAGCGCTCTAAATCTACCCTCACTATGGCTAGCGGCTTGCAACTGGGTAGAACTGGGGCTTACTCCCTACTATGCGCTTTCTGCGCCTACTCCTTCTAGTCTGCACAGCGTCCATTTCGGTCGCTGCGACTTTTACGTGGAGCGGCGGCGCCGGTGATCACCAATACACGAATCCTGCCAACTGGGCGGGCGGAGTGGTTCCCCCCAACAACGGCTCAGCGACGCTCGTTTTTGGCAACGCCCAGGACAGCAACGTCGTGCTGCCCTTCTTCCTCGATGTCGCGCAGATCCAGTTTCAAAACACCGCAGCCTCCGCCTATTCTTTCAACAGTTCGTTCTTCACCATCCTGACCGTGCGCACCGGCATCGACAGTTCGCCCACCGGCGGCGTCGAGCGTATTGGCGAAAACATTACACTCAACCTCTCCGGCTGCCAGTCCATCAACGTTTCCTCCGGCAGCCTGGAAATCTCTGGCGCGATCTTCGGCGACAGCCTGGTCAAGACCGGCGCCGGCAGTCTCCGCCTCAGTGGCATCAATCTCCTGACCGATGGCACGCGGGTCGACAGTGGCACGCTCCTTTTTTCCAACTCCAACGCCCTGCCCGCGTCCGGCCTCATCTCTGTAAGTAAAGGTGGATACGTCGGCGCGGAAAACGCCTCCACGCTCAAGAGCATGCTGGGCCAGCTCGACTGCAGTTCGTTCTACGGCTCGATCGGCCTCGACTCCGCACCCGGCGCCACTTCGCCCGCCGTTTACTCGGACCAGATCGATGTGACCGGCCTCGCCAACTACGCCGGCCTCGGCTCGACGACCTCCGCCCGGCTCATCGGCAACTTCCGGGTCAACTCCAACCAAGACTACCGCTTCAGCGGCGGCGCCGGCACGCTCTACGTTGAAGCCAACCTGACCTCCAGCAGCTCGAATGTGCAGATCAATTCCCTGTTCGGCCAGCCGCTCACCGTCGTCCTGCGTGGCTCAAATAATTTCGGCGGTACCCTCAACGTCCTCAACTCCGTCCTCGTGCTCGACAGCACGCAGGCCTTCACGCCCGGTCGCATACTCAACCTCGCCAACCCCGGCTACATTGGCGCCACCGAACGGTTCGCCAACTCCACCGCCAGCTTCCTCTCGCTCCTGCATGCGACCAGCCCGAGCGCGATCGCCGGCCTCGATTCCTCCAATATCGCTTCGCCCCGCACCATCAGTGACGCGATCGACCTCTCCGTCGGCGGCACGCGTACCGATCCCTATTACCTCGGCACCAGCACCAAAGTCACCCTCACCGGCGCGATCACGCCGACCGTCGGCGACTCGCTTTACCTGACCGCGGTCAAGGGAGGGCAGCTGGTCGTTGGTTCGACCCTTGGCAGCAACATCCCGGCCCTCGTCGTCGGTCAGGCCAACTCCTTCGATCCTCAAGGCGGCATCGTCGAGATCACCGGCCACAACAACTACACCGGCGGCACCAAGATCCTCGGCGGCACCCTTCGCGTGAGCAACAACGCTGCGCTCGGCACTGGCGCCGTCGCCGTCGGCAGCAAGTCCACGCTCGATGTCAACTCCGGCATCCTTTTCTCGAATTCCTTCTCGCTCGCCTCGGGCGCTCGCCTTGCCGGTAACGGCTCGATCGGCTCCACCGGTGGCGCGGTCTTCGGTCCCGGCGCCATCCTTTCTCCCGGCGGCGTCAACCGCGTCGGTGCGCTCACCTTCAACACCGGCCTCACGCTGGGCGCTGGCTCTGTCGTCGAGTTCGACGTCAAAAACCTCAGCGGCAGCCCCGGCTCCGGCTGGGACTTCATCAACGTCAACGGCGGCCTGCTCAACCTCACCGCCTCTTCACTCTCGCCGATCACGATCAACCTCACGTCGCTTTCCCTCGATGGCACGACCGGCCTGCTCAGCGGTTTCGACGCCACGCAGTCGTACAACTGGACCTTCGCCTCGGGCCTCGTTTCCGGTTTCTCTAGCGACAAGTTCATTTTCTCGACCACCAATTTCGCGAACGACCTTGGCGGCGGCAGCTTCTTTATTAATCAGGGCAACACCGGCCTCACCATCAGCTTCGCCCCCGTGCCGGAACCCGGCACCTACGTGCTGTTAGCGATGGGCTTGGCGGTTGTGACTGTTTTCGAACTGCGCCGGCGGAAGAAATAAGCAGTCGCCGAGGGCGAACGCAAAGACCGATGCGCCAGCGTTCAACGCGCTGTTAATACAAATCGCCTCATGCTTTTCCTCTGACATCGAGAGTGACGGCCTGCCCTCTGAATTTTACAGAAGAAAACGGAGGTAACGGAGCTTCCATCAAAAAGCCTCCGTTCACTCTGTTCCCTCCTGAAAATGGGTTTTCGCCATTCCTGAAAAAGCATGGGGCGTTTGGTATAAGGAAAAACCGACAGGTCTTCGTTCTCTTTGTTATCTTCTGTTCAAAATGCAGAAGCTCGCGGCGTGTGAAATATCTCCCCAAGGATTTGGTCGCCACTCAGCCACTGCAGGCTTTGGCCAGCTTTACGAGGTCCAGGAATTCGTGGCGGTAGCCGCCGGAATCGTCGCCCAACCCGTCTTCGGCCCAGCCGAGCACGGAGTCATACGTGACGGCACCTTTGTGCGGAGACTCGCGCAACATCATGCCGAACCCAGCCACAGAGGCAGCGAACTTGAAATCCTGGCTCGCCGCCGCGAAGGCCGCGCCGGAGTCGACCAGCGGGAATTCCAGCTTGTGGCTAAGAATGCCGTCCGGCGCTTTGTAACGGATCTTGAGCGTGAGCAGCTCGGGCGAGCTGTTGTCCTTCGCGATCTTCGTCTCTTTTTTCGACTGATACTTCAGCGGATCGACCGCGGGGACATCCGACGGAGATTCGACGCCGATCGGCACGACTTCGTAGAGTGCGGTCACGGTGTGGCCGGAGCCAAGTTCGCCGGCATCGATCTTGTCGTTGTTGAAATCTTCCTTCTTCAGCAGGCGGTTTTCGTAACCAATCAGTCGATACGATTTCACCCGGGCTGGGTTGAACTCGACCTGCAGTTTCACGTCCTTCGCAACCGTCACGAGCGTGCCGCTCAGCTGGTCGGCCAGAAGTTTTTTTCCTTCGGCGGCGTTGTCGACGTAGCCGTAGTTGCCGTTGCCCTTGTCGGCTAATTTTTCGAGCGTGTCGTCCTTGTAGTTGCCCATGCCGAAACCTAGTACGGTAAGGAAAACGCCCGAGCCGGCTTTCTCTTCGATGAGCTTCGTGAGATCGCCCTGATTGGTCACGCCGACATTGAAATCGCCATCAGTGCAAAGCACGACGCGGTTGGCGCCGCCTTCGACGAAATGGGCCTTGGCAATGTCATAGGCGAGTTCGATGCCCATCGCGCCGTTGGTCGAACCGCCAGCGGCGAGCGCATCAAGCGCGCTGAGTATTTCCTGCTTCTTTGCTCCTGGAGTAGAAGGGAGTGCGAGTCCCGATGCCCCGGCGTAGACCACGATGGCCACACGATCGGTCGGCTTCAGCTTCTCGACGAGCAACCGCAACGACTCTTTTACCAGTGGCAGTTTATTCGGTTCGTCCATTGAACCCGAAACATCGAGTAGGAACACAAGATTGAGCGCCGGCCGCTCCGACTCAGGAATCTCGCGGCCTTTCAGCCCGATGCGAACCAAACGATGCGCAGGATTCCACGGCGCGCTGGCGACTTCCATCGAGGCCGCCACGGGCCTGTCGTCCTTTGGCGCGGCGTAGTGGTACGGGAAATAATTCACCAGCTCCTCGATGCGCACGGCATCGCGCGGCGGACGCTGACCACCCTGCAGAAAACGGCGCAGGTTCGAATAACCCGCGGTGTCGACATCGATGGAGAACGTCGAAAGCGGATTGCCCACCGCGTCGAGATAATCGTTGTCCGTCTGAGCCGCGTAAGCCTCGGTGTTGAAGGCCTGCGGAGAGGACACGGTCACCGTTGCAGGCACGCGCTCGGCACGTTTTTGCGCCACAGAAATCGCCGACCCCACATCCTTCAACCGTGTTTGCATGCGGGTACCTGCAATTGTTTGCGATGCCTGGTAGCCAGTGTCGCTCTCCGTCGTGACTGCAAAGGGACTCAAGACAATGACCTCGTCCGAAGCCGCCACTTCCACGCCTTTGGCGACTTCCGCTAGTTTGCCTACGGCCTCGGCTTTAGCAGGAACGCTTTCGCCGCCGGAACTCGGCGTGTTGCTCGCGACCAAGGATGCAGCCTCGACCGGCTTTGGCGCAGGAATAATGGTTGCTGTTCCACTCGCCGCGACCTGCACGGCAGGTGGCGACACTGGCGCAGGCGCCGTCTCGGGAAGCGCCGCCACCGGCATGCTGGCCACGCGGGCTTCTTCGTCGTCTTTCTTGAGTTCGATCTCGTACAGCGTGCGGCTGCGCTCTTCGAGCTTGGCCACTTCGGCGGTCAGCTTGGCCTGCTGGTTGGCCGTCGCCCGCGCATCGGCCAGTTGCAGACGTTCTCTCGATGCTGCGCGCTGTTGATACACGAACAGCACCGCGAAGCACGCGGCGGCGAGACCCGCGGCCATGAAATACGGGAAGCGGATAAATTTCCGCGGTTGATAAGCTTCGCGGGCGGGCGGCACTTCGGCCAGCTTGGCGGGCGCGGCGGCGACGGGCAGCGGTTCTTTGGCGAGCGCGGCTGACAGGTCATTGCCGAGCGCGCGGATTTGCGCGACGGCGGCCTGCGCGGCGGGATCGTCTTTGATCGCGGCCTTGATGGCGTCGTGTTCGGCGGGTTCGAGTTCGCCCAGGGCGTAAGCGGTCAGGCGAGGATCTTCGGGTGTAATTTTAGAGCTATTCATGGGTTCGTTCTCCTCGGGCTCAGGGCTGCTGGGCGGCGTATTCGGCGCGCAGGCGCGTGACGGCGTGGTGGATCAGGACGCCGACATGGCTCACCGAGAGCGTGGTGATGCGGCTGATTTCCTTGTAACTGAATCCGCTCTGGAATTTCAGGCGGAGCACTTCTTGTTGGTTCGGCGGCAGGTGATCAATCATGCGCAACAGCGCGTCATGCGTCTCGGCGGCCTCTAGCGCGCGGGCGGGCCGCGGCTCCTCGGCGGTCACGCGTTCCATTTCGCCTTCTTCGAAACGTTTCATGCGCCCCTCCTTTCGCAACACGTCCAGCGCCCGGTGGCGGCAGACGGTGAAAAGCCACTCGGCGAGATGGCCGTCCACCGCGGTGGGCGGTTGCGCCATGAGTTTGACGAACGTGTCCTGCACGATGTCGCGTGCGCGGTCGGGATCGCCAACCAGGCGCGCGGCGTAACGTATGAGCGGCGATTGATAATCGACCACTGCGGTCTGCACAAAATTCTCAGCGTGTTCATGGGAAGTTTCCCGATTCATGGGGTCTCTGGTTGAAGTGACCTACGCTGGGTTTAACGCACGACGCGGTGGTTTATTAATAACATGGGCAAAAAATCCGCCCCCCGGGCTTTAGCAGGTCGCCACCAAAGAACGAAGCGTTTTTGGCCACAGTGCTTTTTAGCACGATGGCCGCAGTATCCACCCGCCCGCTATCGCCTCGACTTTCCCGGGGAGCCGGACAGAGTTTTGCGATCCTGCGTCAACAAAATGCGTGCCCACTTAATCAATCGCTACCTGCGAATTTTGCGCGTGTTTTTCACCTTTGGCGCGATCGGGTTCGTACAATTTATCAACCCGGCAGCAGCTGCGGACCCAGCCTGCAAGGTGACACCTGAGACGTGGACCGAAAACCGCTCGAAAGCGCAAGGCGCCAAAGAGAACAAGGCTGGTGAAAAGGTGGTGCCAGACACATTGCAACGACAACAGATAAGATTTTTTCGAAAAAGCTAGTCGGTACTGTCGTTCGCGAAGCAAGTCAGTGAAATGGCCGAGCCCGGTGATATTGATGCAGCGTTAATCTGTTTCCCGTCGTTCCTGATTTCCCCATTCAGTCTGCCTTGTTAATATCTTTTCCCAGAAATTTCTGGCGCGGCGGGCGGAGTCGGCTCACACCGGTTTCATGATTACGACTCGTTCGTTTGCTGTGCTTGGTGCATTACTCGCGGTTGGGCTCGCCGTGTTCGGCGTGCAGATCGGACAGGCGGTCAAGAAGGGCCGCGAGTTCGACCGCTTCCTCTCGGTGCGCGGACTTTCGGAGCGTGAAGTCAAGTCGACGCTGGCAATCTGGCCGATCCGATTCGCGGTGTACGCCGATGATCTGCCACAGCTCAAACAATCAATCGAGAAAACCAAGGCCGTGGTACAAAGTTTTCTGAACGATCAGGACATCGCAGCCGAAAGTATTTCATACGGACTGCCCGCGGTCTCGGACAAGGACGAAGAGCGTTACGATGAGAAAAACACGCTGCCGCGCTACAAGGCCGTCACGACGTTGGTCGTGCGCAGCGCCAAGGTCGACGTGGTGAAGCAGGCGATCCAGCACGCAGATACATTATTGGAAAAAGGAATCACGCTCGTCTCGAACGAATACGGCGACCACACGCAGTTTCTTTTCGACGGCGTCAACGAGGTGAAGCCCGACATGATCAAGGAAGCCACGGCCAACGCGCGCGCCTCGGCGGAAAAATTTGCCCAAGATTCGAAGGCGAAAGTCGGCTCGATCCGCCGCGCCACGCAAGGCGTGTTGGAGATCGACGACCGCGACGTCGCCACGCCCGAGATCAAAGTCCTCCGCGTCGTCACGACGGTGGATTTTTTTATCGAATAGAAAAACAGGGTTGCAGGTCGACTGGTTTGGGTCGGGCCTAAGAGGGTTTTGTGCGCCATGTCTGAAAGGCGGCAAGTCGGCCCCGCAAGCGTCGCGCACGATGCAGCGTAAGTGTCGCCTAGAACTCCTTGTCTCCCGCTGCGGTCGGAAAGTTTGTCATCTATTAAATGACAAACTTCCCCGGCGCCCGTGGCGTGCGAGTTGGAAAATCTTGTCGCCACGCCTGCGTCGATTCGTGTTCATAAAACCGTGAGTGCGCAAAAAGTTCCCGTCTCCATCCTGATGCCGATCAAGAATGAGGCCGCCAACCTCCCGCGTTGCCTCGCGGCCGTCGCTTGGGCGGACGAGATTTTTGTCGTCGACTCGGCCAGCACCGATGGATCGCAGGCAATCGCCGAGCAAGCCGGCGCCACCGTCGTGCAATTCGCCTTCAACGGCATCTGGCCCAAGAAAAAAAACTGGGCGCTGGAGAATCTGCCTTTTCGCAACGAGTGGGTTTTCATCCTCGACGCCGACGAAGTGCTGCCGCCTGAAACCGCCGCAGAGTTTGCCGAAGTCATCGCGCACGACGGCCACGGCAAAACCGGTTACTGGATCAACCGCCGTTTTATGTTCATGGGGAAATGGCTGCGCCACGCCTATTATCCCAACTGGAATTTGCGGCTTTTTAAGCACCGTCTCGGCCGCTACGAACGCCTCGTCATGGGCGCCACCGGCAGCGGCGACAACGAGGTGCACGAGCACATCGTCGTGCAAGGCGAGTCCGGTCATCTCAAGAGCGAGATGGATCATTACGCGTTTCCCTCTGTCGACGTGTTCGTTGAAAAACATAATCGCTATTCCAACTGGGAAGCCGCGCTGGAGGTGCAGGATACGAAGCACGAGGACGCGCACCTGCAGTCCGGCACGGTCAAATTTCGGCGCAAGCTCAAGCAGATCGTCCGGCGCCTGCCGTTCCGCCCGCTGCTGCGCTTTCTGTACGTTTATATCGTTCAAGCCGGCCTGCTCGACGGCCGCGAAGGCTACTATTTCGCGCGGCTGCATGGTTTTTACGAGTTTCTCTCCGTGGCCAAGGCGCACGAGCTGCGCAAAAAGAAAAAAGCCGCCAGCTCGGACTCCCGTTAGCGCCTAGCCGACCTTCGGTCGCATTACGGAACGGGTCACAGAGCACACGGAGCTCCGACACAGAGACCACAGAGGTAAAGCCCATAAGCTTCTAAACGCGGGATCGTTTCTGAGACGTGATAGGACAGAAAACCCATCACCTACCATGCACGCTCCCGCCGCCTCTGTGTCCGCGCTCCGTGACCTCTGAGCCACATGCCTTGGCTCCATATCGGTTGGAAAACTCATCTAATTACGCGCCAGTCCTTGGATTTTTTTTGCTACTAGCCCGCTCGGTTGGGGAATTCCCGTCGACAACCTCTCGCTCACACCTACGCTTCGCGACCATGGATACGCCCGTTCGAAAACTCGTCACCCCCGCCAGCCTCGCCGTCGATGCCGTGCTCGTGATCGCGTTTTTCTCGTTCCTGTTCACCGTGCTGCGGCCTCACGTCCAATCCAGCGACCCGGTCAACATCGCGATCTGGGCCGGCCTCACCTCCGCCTGCTTGAGCTGCGTGTTCTGGTTGGCTTTGCAGATGTTCCGGGTTGTGTATCGCGCCCAACACGCTTCAAAGAAGTAATCCGGTCGCCCAACCGCCGCTTCGTTTTCACTTCAACGCGGATCTGGCGCGGCCCCATTTATCGTGGCCGACGAAATCCCCTCCTCCCTTCCGCGCACCACCGCCGCCGTCGAGGATTACCTCGAACGCATCCGTGAGCTCATCCAGCGCAAAGGCTATGCCCGCGTGGTCGACATCGCGGCGGAGTTGAAAATTTCGCAGGCCAGCGTCACCACGATGGTCCAGCGGCTCGATGCCGAGGGCCTGGTGAAATACGAAAAATATCGCGGCATGGTCCTCACCGGCGCAGGCGAGGAAGTTGCCCGCCGCATCGCTCACCGCCACGAACTGCTCACTAGTTTTCTCCGCCAGCTCGGCCTCAACGAAACCGTGATCGCACACGACGTCGAAGGCATGGAACACCACGTTAGCCCGGAGACATTTCGCGCCATCGAAGCGCTCAGCCGTTACCTGGACAAACATCCCGACATCGTGGCTAAAGCCAAAGAAGCCGATCCAGCCAGCTGAGCCAATCTCGTTGCCGAAATGCCAGGCGTACCACGCCGATGCGCCTTTGCGAAAAGAAACTTCGCCTTACGCCAGCGTCGTCCGGCGCTTTTGCACGCGGGCGCCCACGACGATCGAGAGCTCGTAAAGCAGGTAGAGCGGAATCGCGAACATCGTCTGCGTAAACGGATCGGGCGTCGGCGTCACCACGGCTGCGATAATGAAAATCGCCACGATGGCGTGCCGCCGGTATTTCCGCAGGAAATCCACTGACATGACGCCGAGGTAAATCAGCAAAACAATCACCAGCGGAAACTCGAACGCCGCACCCACACCAAATACGAGCCAGATCAACAGTCCGTAATAGCTGCCCGGCGTCCAGCGCATCACGAAACCAAACAGATCGTTGATCTCCGTCGCCACGCGCACCGTGCTCGGCACGAGCAGAAAAAAACCGAAAGCCGCACCCATCAAAAAGAGGAAAAAGGCCGAGAAGCACAACGGCAGCACGACTTTCAGCTCCTTGGGCGTCAGCGCCGGCGCGACAAACTGTCCGACAAAAAACAGGAAAAACGGCACGCTCAAAACCAGCCCGCCCGAGCAGCACAGTTGGATGATGACGTTAAAGCCTTCCAGAATCGAGGTCGTGCCGAGATCAAAGACCAGCTTGGGATTTTCCGCCTGGATGTGGTGCAGCGGCCACAGCAACAGGTCGTTGAATTCCTTCAGAAAATAGCCGATGAGCGCCGCAAAAATCACGAAGACAATCGCGCACTTGATCAATGTCCAGCGGAGCTCTTCCAGATGCTGGAAAAAACCCATCGGCTTTTCGCGCGGCTGGATCGCGGCTTCATCTCCTTCTGGAAATTCGGGATAGGTCACGGGTTGAGAAGAGACGCGATGTTGTGCATTCTCGCAACGAACGAAAGCGAGGAATTTGCATACCATTCCGCAATCGCCGCTGCGCCGTTGACAGCTCTGGGGTGCCTGCGTAATGCGTTGTCCTTTGCGCCAGAAAAACCCCCGTTCGTTTTTAACAAAATCATACGATAGCCATGGCCGTTAAATCCCAAGCAAAGAAACCCGCCGTTAAAAAAACCGCCGCAAAGGGCCTGAAATACGTCTATACGTGGGGGTCCGGCAAAGCCGACGGCGACGGCTCGATGAAGCCGCTCCTCGGTGGCAAGGGCGCCAACCTCGCCGAGATGACCCGCATCGGTTTGCCTGTGCCCCCCGGCTTCACGATCACAACCGAAGTCTGCACCTATTTCTACGCCAACAAGCGCACCTATCCCGCCTCGCTCCAGGCTCAGATGCAGGCCGGCATCGCCAACATGGAAAAACTCATGGGCTACAAGTTCGGTGACGCCACCGGCTTCCCGCTCCTCGTCGCCGTGCGCTCGGGCGCCCGCGATTCTATGCCAGGCATGATGGACACCATTCTCAACCTCGGCCTCAACGACTCGACCGTTCTCTCCCTCGCTTCTGCGACGAAGAACGAGCGTTTCGCCTGGGACTGCTACCGCCGCTTCATCCAGATGTACGGAGACGTCGTCCTCGGCGTGCAGAAACTCGAAAACGAAGATCACGAACCATTCGAGACCGTCATTCACACTTACAAGCACGAGAAATATCACAACGACATCGAGGACTCGAAGCTCACCGCCGCCGACCAGCAGGAACTCGTCGTCCGCTTCAAGGCTCTGGTCAAAGAACGCACCGGCAAAATTTTTCCGAACGATCCTTGGGATCAACTCCGCGGTGCCGCTGGCGCTGTGTTCGGCTCGTGGATGAACGACCGCGCGATCGTCTATCGCCGCAAGTACAACATCCCCACGGAATGGGGCACCGCCGTCAACGTTCAGGCCATGGTCTACGGCAACACCGGTGACACCTCCGGCTCCGGCGTCGCGTTCACCCGCAACCCGGCCAATGGTACCAACGAGTTCTACGGCGAATTCCTCGTCAACGCCCAGGGCGAAGACGTCGTCGCCGGCGTACGCACACCCGAACCAGTTATTAAGCTCAAGGACGTGATGCCGAAGTCCTACGCCGAACTGCTCAAGGTTCGCGCCATCCTCGAAAAGCATTTCAAGGACGTCCAGGACATCGAGTTCACGATTCAGGAGGGCAAACTGTTCATGCTCCAGACGCGCAACGGCAAGCGCACCGCAGCCGCCGCGCTGAAGTTCTCCATTGATATGGTTCGGGAAAAGCTCATCGACTGGGAAACCGCCATCCTGCGCAACCCGGCCGACCAGCTCGACCAGCTTCTCGCCCCGATCTTCGACCTCTCCGAGGTCAAGAAAGCAAAACCAATCGCCACCGGTCTTCCCGCTGGTCCCGGCGCCGCCACCGGCAAGATTTATTTCAACGCCGAACGCGCCGTCATCGCCGCCAACAAGGGAGAAAAAGTTCTCCTCGTCCGCATCGAGACGTCGCCCGAAGATCTGCGTGGCATGATCGCCGCCGAAGGCATCCTCACCGCGCGCGGTGGTGTTTCCTCCCACGCCGCTCTCGTCGCCCGCCAGATGGGCAAAGTCTGCGTGTGCGGCGCCGCCAGCCTACATATTGATTACGACCGCAAGACCCTCAGTGCTTCCGGTCTCACTATCAACGAAGGCGAGTACGTCTCGATCGACGGCACGTCCGGCATCGTTTACGCGGGCCAGATCAAGACCGCTCCTTCCGAAATCATCGCCGGCCTGATCCACAACGACGCCACCGCCAAGGCCACGGAAAAGTTCAAGAGCTTCCAACAGCTCATGACGTGGTGCACCAAGGCCTCGCGACTCCAGGTCCGAACCAACGCAGACACCCCAGAGCAGGCGCGCAACGCCGTCGCTTTCGGCGCCACCGGCATCGGCCTCACCCGCACCGAGCACATGTTCTTCGAAGGCGATCGCATCGACGCCATGCGCGAGATGATCCTCGCCGACAGCACGACCGACCGCGAAACAGCACTGGCCAAGCTGCTCCCGTATCAACGCAGCGATTTCTTTGGAATCTTCAAAGAGCTCAAAGGCTTCCCCGCGACGATCCGTTTCCTCGATCCTCCGCTGCACGAATTCCTTCCCCACGCGAAGGAACAGCAGATGGATCTCTCGCGTAAACTCGGCATCCCGGTCGAGCGCATCATGTCCCGCGTCCACGAACTCCATGAGTTCAACCCGATGCTCGGTTTCCGTGGCTGCCGTCTCGGCATCAAGTATCCCGAGATCACCGCCATGCAGTCCCGCGCCGTGTTCGAGGCCGCCGCCGATGCCCTCAAGCAGGGTATCAAGGCCAAGCCCGAAATCATGATCCCGCTCGTCGGCTTCAAGAAGGAGCTCGATCTCCAAGTCGCCATCGTCCACGAGACCGCCAAAGCAGTAATGATCGAGAAGAAGGTGAAGATCGCCTACTCCGTCGGCACTATGATCGAAGTCCCGCGCGGTGCCCTCACCGCCGACGAGATCGCGCAGACTGCCGAGTTCTTCAGCTTCGGAACCAACGATCTGACCCAAACCTGCCTCGGCATGTCGCGTGACGATTCCGGCAGCTTCCTCGGAGCCTACACCGAAAACGAGATCGTGAAGAAGAATCCTTTTGCCTCGATCGACCAGACCGGTGTTGGCCAGCTCGTGCAGATCGCCGTGGAAAAAGGCAACAAGACCCGCCCGGGAATCAAGCTCGGCATCTGCGGCGAACACGGTGGCGATCCGGACTCGGTG
>Ga0302322_100002287_pt1 | contig 16145 bp, 9 predicted proteins | sample Fen_T0_2_FD_203757 | JGI IMG/M metagenome (GOLD analysis project Ga0302322, IMG submission 203757) | Peat permafrost microbial communities from Stordalen Mire near Abisko, Sweden - Fen_T0_2 | ecosystem: Environmental > Terrestrial > Soil > Wetlands > Permafrost | place: Sweden: Abisko... | reverse complement strand
GGGTTTGGTTGAAGGTGGCGTCATTGAGGCTCGTCAGCACGCGGCTGCTGTATCGGCCGCCCCATTGCGCGGCGATGGCGGCGATGACCGCGATGATCACGATGGACAGCGTCACATATTTCGTCCACGACTCGCGCTTCTCCTTTTCCTTCGTCGCGGCGCGGTCGGCTTTGAGTTCGATGATGAACTCCTTCAATTCGGCGATTTCAGTCTGTAATTCGTTCATATAATGGTTGCTTCTCCCGGCGATTAAAGTTCCGGGCGATGATTTTGCTAATCTTTGGACAAAAATCAATGCTGCCGTGACACAAGTACGGAAAGGGGTCAGACCTAACTATTGACACAAGTACGTCGGCTCCCGCCCCCCGCATCCGGCCTATGCCCATTTGGAAATCCCCTCCCAATCCCCGCTTTCACCTAACCAAGCCACGCGCACAGATTCCATTCCAATACGTCCGTCGTCCACCAAGCCGGAGCGAAGCCGGTGACCCCTGGCGGTGACGACCACGGCCGTTTTAACGGCTGTCGGCACCCGGTCAACCCGAAAAAAGTCGTCTGGCCGCTTGACGAGTGGCCACTCCTCGATTAATGAAATAGCCCCTATGAGCCAGACTGAGACACATCATTTTCAGGCGGAGATTCAGCAACTGCTGGATATCGTCATTCATTCCCTTTACACCGACAAAGAAATCTTCGTCCGCGAGCTGATTTCCAACGCCGCCGACGCCTGCGAGAAACTGCGCTTCACCCAGTCCTCCGGCCAGTCCGTTTATCAATCCGAGATCGCCCCCGGCATCAGCCTCACCACCGACGAGGCGGCCGGCACCGTGACCATCACCGACACCGGCCTCGGCATGACCCACGGCGAACTCGTGGAAAACCTCGGCACCATCGCCCATTCCGGCACGAAAGCGTTTTTGAAGCAACTGGCCGAGGAAAAAAAGCCGGACGTCGGCCTGATCGGCCAGTTTGGCGTCGGCTTTTACTCCGCGTTCATGGTGGCCCGGAAAGTGACCGTGCTCAGCCGCTCCTTTGCCCCGGATGAACCCGGCTGGCAATGGACCAGCGAGGGTGGGGGAGGCTACGAAATCACGCCCGCCGCCGACCTCCCGCGCGGCACCAAAATCACCCTCGAACTCAAGGACGACGCCAAGGATTTCGCGAAGGAAAGCACCATTGAACACATCATCCAGCGCTATTCCAGCTTCGTCCCGTTCCCGCTCGAACTGAACACCAAGCGCCTCAACAACGTCCAGGCCATCTGGGCGCGCAACAAAAACGAAATCAAGGAAGAGGAATACAACGAGTTTTACACCTTCGTCGGCCACGACCACGACAAGCCGCTCTTCCGCCTGCATTTCACCGCCGATGCCCCGCTCGCCATCCAGGCGCTGCTCTTTGTGCCCGGGCGCAATTTTGAGACCATGGGCATGGGTCGGCTCGATTCCGAGGTCAATCTCTACTGCCGCAAAGTCCTCATCCAGGCCAAGGCCAAGGGCCTGTTCCCCGAATGGCTGCGCTTCCTCAAGGGCGTCGTGGACAGCGAAGACCTCCCGCTCAACATCTCCCGCGAGACCATGCAGGACACCTCGCTCATGCAGAAGCTCAACAAGGTGCTGACCAGCCGCTTCCTGAAATTCCTCGACGAACAATCCGAGAAGGAAGCCGATGCCTACGAGAAGTTTTACCACGAGTATCAGCGTTTTCTCAAGGAAGGCGTCGTCACCGATTTCACCCACAAGGAAGCCCTCGGCAAACTGCTGCGCTTCGAGTCCTCCACGCTGGACAAGGGCAAATCCACCTCGCTCGCCGATTATGTGAAACGCATGTCCGGCGACCAGAAGGAAATTTACTGCCTGCTCGCCCCCAACCGTGCCGCCGCCGAGGCCAGCCCGTATTTCGAAGTGTTCAAGGAACGGAAATTCGAAGTCCTCTTCCTCTACGACGCCTGGGACGAGTTCGTCATGGAACATCTCCACACCTTCGATGGCAAGCCGTTGAAGCTCGCCGAAAAGGCCGACCTGAACCTCAGCGCCAAGAAAGACGGCGCCTTGTCCGAAGACGCCGCGAAATCCCTCTCCCAGTGGCTCAAGGAAACCTTGGGCGACAAGGTCGGCGAAGTCCGCGCCTCCCACCGCCTCGTGGACAGCCCCGCCGTCGTGGTCGACTCCGACAAGTTCATGACCGCCAGCATGCGGCGCATCATGAAAGCCATGAAGCAGGACGGACCGGAAATGCCCGCCGCCAAGCAGGATTTCGAAATCAATCCCGCCCATCCCATCATGGCCCGGCTGGACGCCATGCGGCTGAAAGACCCCGCGCTCGCCGGCAGTGTCGCCGAGCAAATCCTCGACAACGCCCGCGTCGCCGCCGGCCTCCTCGAAGATCCGCGCGCCATGCTCACCCGTCTGAACACCCTGCTCGAAAAAGTCTTGACCAAGGAATAGCGCCAATCACCGGTACCGGGGCAGGAACAATTAAGTTTCTGCCCCGGAGCGCGCCCACCCTCCGCCAATGCCACCAGGATTTGAATTGGCTTTGGTGGAATCTGCTGAGAAATATCTTTGGTAACGCCCCCCCCGTCGCCCATGGCACGCAAAACGAGGCCTAAAATCACCGCCAGGGGGACAAATTCAACCCAACCAGCATGGATAAAATGGGTTTATTTGGGTTCAAATTGGCTTCGTTTTGGGTTCGTTTGGGTTCGTTTTGGGTTCGTTTTGACAGGTTAAAAAAACGCCAAACTAGTCACATCATACGTATTTGTAAGTTCTTATATAGAATTCATATTTGGGTTCGTTTCGCCAAATTCACCTTTTTTCGGAGCGCTCCAAGGTTCTGGGCTCTGGGCGATATTCCCCGGCGTGCGGGCGAATCGGCTGAGGGCGGGCCGGGGCGGCGGCCTGAATGGGATAGGATCGTACTCATAAACGGCGGACGATAACACAGGACCGGGCGTTGGGGGAAGGCCGGCAAATACCACGGCATTTGGCGGCTAGCCGGGAAATACCGTGGGATTTGGAGGGTGGGTGCCATAATCGGTGGATAATGTTATTGGGGAATGGTTTAGCTGTTCGATACCGGTTATCCGCTGTTTTCGGTGGCATCGGCGATCAAGAGATTTGAACCACGCGAAGTTTTGGGACGGAGACGTGAGCCGATGTCGCTCCGACGGAGCTAAAAAATCAAAGGGGACGGTGCAACTACAAAGATATCGCCCCTGACGGGGCTACTTGCTCGGGGCTAACCCAAAAAAGGTGACCACATGGCTGGTGGCCATCACGATGTCCGGTTGCGCCCGATCGTGTCGGACGCTCTGCCATCGCCCAACCTTTGTAAACTGCCCGTCCCCCCATCCATCCACCAATCCACCAATCCACCAATCCGCGTCCACCGCCTTCAGCCTTTGTGTTCCGCCATGACAATAGCCTGGCGTTTCAACGCCAGGTCACCCCGCAAAAACGAAACCAGTCCCGGCGGGACGGCTGACCCTGACCCGAATTTGTGCCCCGACCTTTCCCGTGCCCCCATTGCGCCTTCGTCCTCCCCGGGCTCCTTCTTTAAATCAGGGTTTATCCGCAATTACAGGCTGATTTTGTGGGATTTATTCTGGCTTCCTGCTTTTTGCACCCCCTGACAAACAATTCCGCAACCGCCTTCTGTTCAGAAACCTTTCGTTTTTACTATGCAGGTCAGCCACATTGGATTAAAACATTCAGCCAAGAACCATGAGCGTGGAAAAAATGGGAACGGCGACTTTGGAACAGGAACTGGGAACTTTAAATTCCCCGGCCAGCAAAAATGGGCTTGGCGTGGCCCGTTTATGGCGTATATTTGCGTTGAATTTCGGAGCTGACCGCTCCCCCGGACTTAATAGCCCCCCGGCAGTAAGCGCCCCCTTGAATTGCGGGGTTGCCGATCCCGGGGGGTTAATTGTTTTCTGAGGCGATGACAACCACCCCACCGACCACCTGATTTATCATGGCACGCACGAAAGCGAAAAACGAGCAGTCAGCCGGCGATTCCATCAATCCACCAATCCGCGTCCTCTGCATCCGCCGCCACATCCGCCGCCCCTTCGTCATTTGTCACGGATCACGGATCACCCCTTTAGCCTTCAGCCTTCAGCCTTTGTGCTCCGTCCCACCGGGACGTTCTGACAATAGCCTGGCGTTTCAACGCCAGGTCACCCCTCAAAACCGAAACCAGTCCCGGCGGGACGGCTGAACCGCGATTTATGCCCCGACCATCTGCCCGATGTTGGCTCGAGCCTCCGGCTTGTGCCGCCGCCCGTCCCCCCATCCATCCAAAAATCCACCAATCCCCGAAAATTCCCATGCTTGTCATCGCCCGACCTTTGCCGTAATGTCCTTGCTACTCACTCAGATCCGGGATGAACGATGACTATCCAGAGCGCCAGGGCCGTGCGACCCCAGGGAACGAAGCAGACACCTGCCGCCAATGGGTCGTCCCGAAACTGCAAGCCGCCGGCTGGGACAACGACCCCCATTCCATCGCCGAGCAACGCACCTTCACCGACGGTCGCATCGTCGTTCGCGGCACCAAGGCTGAGCGAAAAAAGGGCAAGCGTGCCGATTATCTCCTCCGCTACACCCGCGATTTCCCCATCGCCGTCACCGAGGCCAAGGCCGGATACAAAAAAGCCGCCGCTGGCTTGCAGCAGGCCAAAGCATACGCCGAAATCCTCGACCTGAAATTTGCCTACGCCACCAACGGCCGGGAAATCATCGAATTCGACTTCCTCACCGGCATCGAGCGCCCCGTTGAAACCTTTCCGACCCCGGCCGAATTATGGGCGCGATTGCAGGCCGGCCAGAAGGTCACTGACGACACCGTGGCCGACCGCAGGCTCACCCCCTTCAATCTCGCCAGCGGCAAAATCCCCCACTACTACCAGCGCATCGCCATTGACCGTGCCGTCCAGGCAATTTTGCATGGCCAAAAGCGCGTCCTCCTCACCATGGCCACCGGCACCGGCAAAACCGTCGTTGCCTTCCAGATTTGCTGGAAACTCTGGTCCTCAAAATGGAACGCCACCGTCGGTCCGGCCGGCCCGGGCCGCTCCCACCGTAAACCCCGCATTCTGTACCTGGCCGACCGCAATTTCCTCGTCGATGACCCCAAGGACAAAACCTTTTCCGCCTTTGGCGACGCCCGCCACAAAATCGAAGGCGGCCTCGTCGTCCACAGCCGCGAACTCTATTTTGCGACCTATCAGTCCATCGCCAAAGACGAGCGCCGGCCCGGTCTTTATAAGCAATTTGCCCCCGACTTCTTTGATCTCATCATCGTTGACGAATGCCATCGCGGCAGCGCCAAGGAAGATTCCAACTGGCGCGACATCCTCGAATATTTCCAGCCTGCCTATCAGCTCGGCATGACCGCCACCCCGCTGCGCGATGATAACCGCGATACCTATCTGTATTTCGGCAACCCCATTTACACCTACAGCCTGCGGCAGGGCATTGACGATGGCTTTCTGGCTCCCTACCGCGTGCATCGCGTCGTCACGCAATGGGATGCTGCCGGCTGGCGGCCCAGCAAGGACGAACTGGATCGCTACGGCCGGGAAATTCCCGATGAAGTTTACACCACCGCCGATTTCGAGCGCCGCGTCGCCTTGCGCGCCCGCACCCAGGCCGTGGCCCGGCATCTCACCGACTTCCTGAAAAAAACCGACCGCTTCGCCAAGACCATTGTCTTTTGCGTGGACCAGGAACACGCCTCCGAAATGCGCACCGCGCTCAACAATCTCAACGCCGACCTCGTCCAGCAATATCCCGATTACGTCTGCCGGGTTACGTCGGATGAAGGCGATATCGGGCGCGGCCACATGCAGCGGTTTCAGGACGTGGAGACGCGTACTCCCGTTATCCTTACCACCTCGCAACTGCTCACCACCGGCCTCGATGCGCCCACCTGCCACAATGTTGTCCTCGTGCGCCTCGTCAACTCCATGGTCGAGTTCAAGCAGATCATCGGGCGCGGCACCCGCTTGCGCACCGAGTACGGGAAATACTACTTCAACATCCTGGATTACACCGGCGCCGCCACCGCCAAATTTGCCGACCCAACCTTCGATGGCGATCCCGTCTTCGCCACCCAGGAGGAAATCGACGAAAATGGCAAAGTGCAGGAGACCGAAGTCATCACGCCGGAAGAACCGGAAGATGCCGGTGGTGAAATCAACGAACCGCCCGGTGGTCGCGTCATCAGCGACGACTTCGGCCTCAACCAGCGGCAGAAATTTTATTACGACGGCGGCCAGGTCGAGATTGCCGCGGACTTGGTTTACGAACTGGATGCCGATGGCAAACAACTGCGCGTCGTGCAGTTGACGGAATACACCGGGGACAAGGTGCGCTCCCTCTGTCCCAGCACCGTGGATTTGCGGGCCCGCTGGAGCAACCCGGAGCAACGCGCCGAAATCATCGAGAACCTCCACGAGCGCGGCATTGATTTTGAAACCATGGCCCAGCAGGCCAGCCAGCCGGACGCGGACCCGTTCGACCTGCTGTGCCATCTCGCCTACAACGCCCCGATTTTGACCCGCCGCCAGCGGGCCGACCGCCTTAAGCAGCAACAGCATGCCTTTTTTAATTATTTCGAACCGGAGGCGCGTGAAGTTCTGGACGACCTGCTGGAAAAATATGCTAACGACGGCGAACTGCAATTCACGCTACCCGACGTGTTGAAAGTCCGGCCGATATCGGATCGCGGCAACGTCAATGAAATCATCGGTAAATTCGGCGGCGCAGACCAACTCCGCAGCGCCGTCAGCAGACTGCAAACGCTGCTATATGCGGCATGATTAGATATATGTTGAAATCCATCTCAATAAGAAAATTTAAACAGCTTGTGAAAGTTGATGAAGAGTTGGATCGAGTCAATGTGCTTGTCGGCACAAACAATTCTGGCAAGAGTTCCTTTTTGCAAGCCATCCACACCGCAGTTGCGCTCGCACAGTCTCGACTGCGCCTTGCTGATCAATTCCCTATTGCACACGAAGCAATTGGATACACGATTGGCGCACAAGACGCGCTTTACCTTCCACTTGTCAATCCTACTTGGCTTGCACCGAACGGTAAATTCTCACAGACAAATGGACCAACAGTCTCGTTCGTCGTTGAGGGCGAGCCTCTGATTCATGGCTCAGTCGAAATCAAACGCGGCAAGAATCGGAATTTAGCAATCAATCTCAAAGGCAAAGAAGTAGTCTCTCGAATTGAGAAACTTGACAAGCCGTTCAGCGTTTATGTGCCAGGTCTGGCAGGCATTTCTAAACATGAAGTATACATGGGATTTGGAAACCTGCTTCGCGCGGTTGCCCGGGGAGATGCAAACTTGGTTTTGCGCAACGTGTTAAATGTTCTTCGGGAAAATAAGGAGCAATGGCCACTTTTCATTAAGGCGTTACGGCGTGTGTTTCCAGACAAGGCTGTGATTGTCCGGTTTGATACAAAGACAGACGAATTTATAAATATTATAGTTAAGCAAGGCGAACTTGAAATTCCATTTGATTCTGTTGGAACAAGCTTTCTTCAAACAGTTCAGATTCTGTCCTACATTTACTTGTTCAGTCCTACTGTGACACTTCTTGACGAACCTGATTCACATCTGCATCCGAATAATCAAAGGGCACTCGCGGAACTGCTTTGGGATTTGGCTGTAGAAGGCAAAACACAAGTAATTATTGCAACGCATTCGCGGCATATCTTAGATGTTTTACGCGAAAAGGACGCGGTTAAGTTTATTTGGTGTAAGGAAGGCACATCTCGGCCTGCCTCCGTGAATCTTGACATACTTACAGAATTGGGTGCGCTGGACAGCGCTGAGGGTTTGCTCGCGAGCGGCATTCAGTTCGTTGTGCTGACCGAAGACAAAAAGAAAAAGATGTTCAAGACCATTCTCGCTGCGCACGGCATTGATGAAGCGCGCTACCAGATCTGGGCTTACAAGGGTTGCACTCGGCAAGACGTGGCTCACGCGCTTGCAAGCTTTATTCGGGAAGTGTCGCCAGCCACAGAAATAATTGTCCATCGCGACTCCGATTATTTACAACCGGAAGATGAAGCGCGATTGAAGCAGATTCACAAGGGTTTTTCCTTAAAACTTTTTCTTACACCCGGCGTGGATGTTGAAGGAGTTTTTTGTCGTCTTGCGCATCTAAAGGCAGTAAATCCAATTCACGCCGATAAAGTGGATGGAATATATGCGCAAGCTCTAACGGAGTGTGCGGCAGACTTCAAAGACAAGGCGAAAAAAGGAGCAGAAGAAATCGATGGTTGGCGTCACAAATCAGGGCTTCCAACAAAAGGAAAAGAAGCCAATACGTTTTGGGTTGACGGGTTGAATTTTACCGAGGAACGATGGATTCACGGGAAAATATTCCTGTCTAAATTAAGAGAATTATTTCAACAGGCCACTGGTGGAAATCTTCTCGTTGAAATCCAAAGCCCTAATTTGAAGCTGCCGACTCTTGAGTCTATATTGCCACCTCCTCCCCAACCTAAAAAACAGGCAGTTCAAGCCGTTCCCTCTACTCCGATAGTTGAAGCGACTCCTGTTGTCGTTCAAGCTTCTGCTATAGTTGCTCATTTGGAGCCCAATATTGTGACAGAAGTTGCTCCCTAAAATCAAGTCATGCCCACACCCACCACCGCCCAATCCCTCGGCGCACTCATCAAATCCGCGCGCGACATCATGCGCAAAGATAAAGGTTTGAACGGCGACCTCGACCGCTTGCCGATGCTCACCTGGATCATGTTCCTGAAATTCCTCGATGACCTGGAAATTCAGCGCGAGGGCGAGGCCAAACTCGGCGGGAAAAAATTCAAGCCCGCCATCGAGCCGCCGTACCGCTGGCGCGATTGGGCCGCCCAGTCCGACGGCATCACAGGTGACGAATTGCTCGCCTTCATCAACAGTGAAGAGGCTTCACTTCCCAATGGTAAGAAAGGCGAAGGCCTCTTCCGCTATTTGCGCAACCTGACCAGTTCCGATTCGGCCGGCATCGCCGACACCCGGCGGGATGTCATCGCTACTGTTTTCAAAGGCGTGCAGAACCGCATGGTCAGCGGCTACCTGTTGCGCGATGTCGTCAACAAGCTGAACGGCATTCATTTCACCGCCAGCGACGAATTGCACACGCTCGGTGCGCTCTACGAATCCATGTTGCGCGAAATGCGCGATGCCGCGGGCGATTCCGGCGAGTTTTACACCCCGCGCCCCGTCGTCCGGTTCATGGTCACCGTCACGAATCCGCGCCTCGGCGAAACCGTGCTCGACCCCGCCAGCGGCACGGGCGGCTTTCTGGTCGAGGCCTTCAACCACCTCTCCCAGCAGGTCAAAACCGTCGCCGACCGCAAGGTCCTTCAGGACAAATCCCTCTTCGGCTGCGAAGCCAAATCACTGCCCTATCTGCTCTGCCAGATGAATCTGGTGTTGCACGGACTCGATGCGCCGCAGATTGATCCCGGCAATTCCCTCCGGTTCAAGCTCACCGACATCGGCGAGCGGGACCGCGTGGATGTGATCCTGACGAATCCGCCCTTCGGCGGCGAGGAGGAGAAAGGCATCCAAGGCAATTTCCCCGAAGACAAACAGACGGCTGATACGGCGCTGTTGTTTCTCCAGTTGATCATGAGAAAACTGCGCAAACAACGCCCGCCTCTCAACTCTGCCGCCCGGGCCGCAGTCGTCGTCCCCAACGGCACGTTGTTCGGCGATGGCGTATGCGCCCGCATCAAGGAAGAACTCCTCAAGGAATTCAACCTGCACACCATCGTCCGGCTGCCGAACGGCGTGTTCGCGCCTTACACCGGCATCCCGACCAACATCCTGTTCTTTGACCGCTCCGGCCCGACGCGCGAAGTCTGGTATTACGAACAGCCGCTGCCCGAAGGCCGGAAGAACTACACCAAAACCGCGCCCATTCAGTTTGATGAGTTCGCGCCATTGATTCAGTGGTGGGGAAAAGCAGGCCAGGCATCTGGCCGGAAGAAAACCGACAACGCCTGGAAAGTGCCCACCGCCGAATTGCTGGCGAACGGCTGCAACCTCGATCGCAAAAATCCGACCGCCAAGGAAGACATCACGCATCTGCCACCCGCGCAACTCGCCGCCGACATCTTGAAAAAGGAGCAGCGCATCGCTGAAATCATGGGCAACATCCAAAAACTGCTCACAAATTAGAATCGAGATGCTGCGACTTACTTTCAAGCAGAGCGATTCAGAGATGCTCGTTCGCGCGGCGGCATCGGTGTTATTTAGCACGCTGGTACGACGCGGAGCAAAACTTGTTAGTATTTCCGATTTGGCCGAGCGTCCACAATATGGCTTCACAGCCAGTGCTGCTCTTGAACCGGTAGGTCCAAAGTTTGTCCGGATTACAGACCTTCAAGACGGGAAAATCGATTGGAATACAGTTCCATTCTGCGAATGCGCCGATCCGGAAAAATATTTGCTGCGAGAGGATGATTTGCTGTTTGCGCGCACAGGCGCAACGACTGGAAAGACTCATCGAGTCAAGGACGCGGAACGTGCGGTGTTCGCCTCCTATCTCATTCGTTTACGACCGAAGGCGGGGGTTTTTGCCGGATACCTCCACGCTTTTTTCCAGTCAGACGCATACTGGTCGCAAATTTTGGAAGAAAAGGAAGGCTCGGCACAGCCGAATGTGAACGGCGAGAAGCTGGCAGGGCTTCAAATTCCATGGGTGGAGTTAAAGCTCCAGCACGCGATTGCAGAATTTCTCCGCTGCGTGCGCTGCCGTCAGGATGGTGAAATCGTTGAGTTACCTGACTTGCCGTCTCCACTGGCGGGACAGCGTCCGGTGGTGGCACGGTTTGAGACACTGGCCGTCCAAATCCACGAAGCCCGCACACTCCGCCATCAAGCCACCGAAGAAGCCGCAGCTCTTATTCCACAAGAGAGAGGAAGATTTTTTTCTGAACTCTCAAACCGCTTCAGCACGCGACCGCTAGGCGACTTGATGGTGATGTCCAGCGGTGAAGGCTTGACTTCAAGTCAGATGGATATCTCTGCACCATATCCGGTTTACGGTGGTGGCGGACTCAACGGACGGTACACACGCTACCTTTTTGAGGACCCAACGATTGTGATTGGTCGAGTTGGCGCGCGTTGTGGTTGCGTGTTTGTAACCGAGCCAAAAGCGTGGGTTACTGATAATGCACTTTATCTCAAACAAATTTCAGACGAGCTCCATTCGCCATATTTGGTTCACGCGTTGACAACATTAGACTTACGCCAGCAAGCTAATCAGGCGGCGCAGCCAGTCGTTTCGCAAAAGAAAATTAACCCAATGCGAATTCCCGTCCCACCGCTCCCTGAGCAGCGCCGGATCGTTGCCGAGTTGGACGCATTGCAGGCGGAGGTGAACGCGCTGAAGCGCCTGCAAGCCGAGACCGCCGCCGAACTGGACGCCCTGCTTCCCGCCATCTTGGACAAAGCCTTCAAAGGAGAATTATGAAAAAATCCGCACACGTGGCACTTAGCCAAAAAGGAAAAGCCTTGTTGAAAGTAATTTGTGACAAGATTCGCGATGGACATATCCTGAAGCAAAAACCAGAAACATTTCTCACTTATTCAGGCGCACTTCATCTGTTAGGCGATCCGCTGGACGGGCCAAGTCACACGGAAGGTGCGCGGCTGCAATACCACGGCCTGACTGATTTGAACGAATGGAGCATGGCCACACCCGGCATTCCCAAGGTTACTGGTTTGATTGTGAACATGGACAGTCTCCAACCCAGCAAAGGTTACGTTGAGTCCAACGGACACACATACCAACATATGGAATGGATTGGTTGGTGGATGAAAGAAACCGACAAAGCGATTGAATTTGACTGGTCGGAATATTTGAAATAACTGCTACGCCTTCAAAGGAAAATTAAAATCGCCATGACTCAACAACAATTCGACGAAAAGTACCCACTCATTATAGGCTGGATCAAACAGTTGCTGACGGATCACGCGGCGAATGCCCATTCAGTGGCATCGCTCGGATTCAATCGGCTTCCCCTCTACTTCCAGCCCGATGTCTTAGCGTCCGCAAAAGTCGTTTATGTGACCCAAGTTCCAGCCCCGCCATTAACCGCCCTCGGCCTCACCCAATTTTCTGATTTCGAGCATCTGAACGCGGGCGGCATCACCTACCTTGACACCTTCTTTTCACGCCATGAAATGCGCGCGGATGAAGCCCTCCATTTTCACGAACTCGTCCATGTCCTCCAATGGCAATTCCTCGGCCCAAAACGCTTCGTCGCCGCCTACGCGGATGGCTTGGAGCGAATCGATTATCGGCAGAGTCCCCTTGAAGTCATGACCTACGCCCTTGAAAGCGTCTTCCGCCACAGCCCGGCCCCGTTTGACGTCGCCACCATTGTTCGCGAACAACTTCATCAACTGTATCCCTGATCAAAACCATGAATGTGGTGGGGTCATGAATGGTTCCCTTTCCTTCGCCCCCTTTCCGTCCGCTGGGGAAATAAGCGAAACCTGAAAACCAAACCTTTGCCCCAAGCCCGCGGCAGCCAGAGCATTGACAGCCAAGAGGTCGCGCAGGTCGGCCAGGCTTTTTGCCTTGGGGCGAGCCTTCGGCGCCCGCGCCGCTTCCCCGGGCTAGAGCATTTCCATCAAAGCTGTAGCGCCGGGCTAAGGTCTGAGCGACGGCGGTCTTTTTGCCCTTGGGCTTCGTTTCAGCTCAGTTACAGGGTTCATGGAACCTGCGCCTTCGCCAAAGCCTCGCCCAAGGGCAAAAATCCTCGCCGCCCACCGCTACATCTTTTCTGTCAATGCTCTAGCCTTCAGCGTTTAGCCTTTGGTGGATTGGTGGATTGGTGGATGGGCGATCAATTAAAAATGTAAAATTATAAATTAAATAACAAGGAAGGGGCGAGGGGAACCGATGGTTGATAGTTGAAAGTTGATGGTTGATGGATTGCACGCGGAGGGGGCAAAAGGGGTGATTCGTGATTCGTGACAAAACAAAGGCTGAAGGGGGGCGAAGGCTGAAGGCTAAAGGCGGAAGGCGGAAGGCGGAAGGCGGAAGGCGGAAGGCTGAACCGGGGAACGGGCGCCGTCGCCGAAGGTTACCAGTTTCGGGGTCGGTCATTCATCTGAGACGTAATTCATTTTGCCCGGTCCGCTGATTCGTTATTCTTGTACGATGATTGGTCGGCCATCGCTAATTCGCTCCCTTGCCAAATCCGCCGTCACCGGCGGGCGGCGGATCGTCCGGTTCAGCCTCCTGCTTGGGATGGGCGTCGCTTGGACCGTGCGGGCCGGAGCGGGGGCGGAACTGGAACTTCCCGCGGTTCCCGCCTCCGGGACGGAATCCCGCCAGTTCGCCGTGACCAATTTTGGTGCGGTCGGCGATGGCCAAATGCTTTGTACCAAGGCCATCCAGCGGGGCATTGACACCATTGCCGCGCAGGGTGGGGGAACCCTGTGCCTCACTCCGGGAACCTTCCTGACCGGCGCCCTGTTCCTAAAACCCGGCGTGAACCTGCATCTGGAGGCCAATGCCGTGTTGAAAGGTTCCCCCGAACTGAAGGATTATCCGGAACTCGTCACGCGCATCGAAGGCCTCCAGCAACCGCTCGTCGCCGCCCTGATCAACGCCAGCCGCTGCCCCAACCTGCGCCTCACCGGCAGCGGCACGATTGACGGCAACGGCAAGCCCTTTTGGGTGGCGTTCTGGCAGGCCATCACCCGCAATCCCAAGACCACCAATGTCGAAGTCAAACGTCCGCGCCTGATCTTTCTGGAACATTGCCCCGGCGCCCACCTCGAAGGCTTGAAGCTCGTGGACGCCGGTTTTTGGAACGTCCACGTCTACGACTGCCACCAGTTGGTCATTGACGGGCTGGACATCAGCGCGCCGAACCAGGGGCTGCGCAACGGCCCGGAGATCGCCGGCCAACGCTGGCAGGATCTCGGCGCCGTGCGGGCACCCAGTTCCGACGGCATCGACGTCGACAGTTGCCAGCACGTCATCATCCGCAACTGCACCATTGGCGTGGACGACGACAACATCGCCTTGAAAGGCTCCAAAGGCCCCTTCGCCCTCGCCGACCAGGCCAGCCTGCCCGTGGACGACGTCCTCGTGGAAAACTGCACCTTTCGCTATGGCCATGGCGCCCTGACCTTTGGCAGCGAAGCCACCGTCGTGCGCAACGTCGTGATGCGCCACTGTCAGGTGCTGGGCGGGCACACCATCCTGCGCCTGAAACTCCGGCCGGACACGCCCCAGACGTATGAACACGTTCTGGTTGAATATATTACAGCAAATCCTTCGGGCCGCCTCATCGCCGCCGCTCCTTGGAACTCCACGGCGGATTTGCAGGGCCAGCCGCAGCCGCCCTCGCTCATTCGCGACATCACCATTCGCGGCGTGCATGGCCACGCCCGGGAATTTGGCCTGCTGAGCAACCACGCCACGAGTCACATCCAGGACATCCGGCTGGAAGCCATTGATATCCAGTCAGATCAGCCGGAATTCCGGGGCGCCGCCGGCCTCGCCAACGTGACATTTACCAACGTCCTCGTCAACGCCCAGCCCCCCCAGGTGGAAATCGGCGGGAAATAACATTGGCGGGAAGGGAAATAAATCCGCCGGGAAGGGAAAAATATCTGCCGACAACCCTGCAAAATTCATTTTCACCGCCCACCTTTGCGGTAGACTGCGAGCATGAATTTGTTGCCATTTGGAAAACTGGCCGCACACCGGCCGCGCACATTTGTACCGCCCGATCTGAATCTCGGCGACTGGTCGCAGATCGCGCCGCTGTTTGATCAGCTGGAAGCGCGGGCGGCCCAGGCCGGGACTGCGGCTGAACTGGAGCGCTGGCTGATGGACTGGAGCGAACTCAACGCCGCGCTGGACGAGGAAGCGTCGCGCCGCAACATCGCCATGACCTGCCACACCGACAGCGCCGAGGCGGAGCAGGCGTTTCTGCACTTCGTGGAACACGTGGAGCCGCAGCTCAAGCCGCGCCAGTTCGCGCTGGAACAGCTTTACGTCGCTCATCCGGCGCGCGCTGGTTTGCTCCAAGTTGGCACCCCGGCTTCCACCAGTTGTCCGGAGGATAAGCTAATGTCCGGATCAGCGCCGCGTTACGCTGTGTTCGACCGCGATGTGACCAACCACGTCAAATTGTTCCGGCCCGAAAATGTTGCTCTGGAGACCGAGGAAGCCAAGCTGGGCCAGCAATATCAGAAGCTTATCGGCGCGCAGACCGTGACCTTTCGCGGCGAGGAAAAGACGCTGGTGCAGATGGGCCGGTACTTGGAAGAAACCGACCGGGGGCTGCGGCAGGAAGCCTGGGAAACCGTGGCCCGGCGCCGTTTGCAAGACGTGGACAGGTGCGAGGAGATTTTTGACCAGCTCGTCAAGCTGCGCACGCAGATCGCCCGCAACGCCGGCTTTGACAATTACCTCGAATACATCTTCCGCCAGAAATGCCGGTTCGACTACACCCCGGACGATTGCATCCAGTTCCATCGCGCGATCGAAAGCGAGCTCATGCCCGCCGTCCGCGCCATTCAGGCGGACCGCCAGCGACAGTTGAAACTGGAGCGGCTGCGTCCGTGGGATTTGGCCGTGGACCCGCAAAACCGTGCCCCGCTAAAACCTTTCGCCGATGTCGCGGAAATGGTGACGCGCACCCAAAAGATCTTTAACCACCTGGACGCGGAACTCGCCGCCGGGTTTCAGCAGATGCAGGATTTAAAGTTGCTCGACCTCGACAACCGCAAGGGCAAGGCGCCCGGTGGCTATCAATCCACGCTGGCGGAGGCGCGCGTGCCATTCATCTTCATGAACGCCGTGGGCGTCCAGCGCGACGTGGAGACGATCCTGCACGAGGCCGGCCACGCCTTCCACGCGCAAGCCACGCGGGAGGAGGATTTGTATCCGTATCGCAGCGCGCCGATTGAGTTTTGCGAAGTCGCCTCCATGGCGATGGAACTGCTTGGCAATGAATTCATCGAGGAGTTTTATCCCGCCGCCGAGGCGAATCGCGCCCGCAAGACGCATCTCGAAGGCATCATCGGCTTTTTTCCGTGGATGGCCGTGGTGGACGGTTTCCAGCACTGGATTT
>Ga0302322_100002286_pt1 | contig 16145 bp, 7 predicted proteins | sample Fen_T0_2_FD_203757 | JGI IMG/M metagenome (GOLD analysis project Ga0302322, IMG submission 203757) | Peat permafrost microbial communities from Stordalen Mire near Abisko, Sweden - Fen_T0_2 | ecosystem: Environmental > Terrestrial > Soil > Wetlands > Permafrost | place: Sweden: Abisko... | reverse complement strand
CTGCGCCGGGCTGTCGAGCCGCACGGGAAATCCGCGCATGACGAAATTTTTAATCGCGCCGGTCACTTCCGGCGGCAGGGCGTAAAGGTCGGTGAAATTGTCCGGCATCGTCCAGATGTAAAGGATGCCGCGCGAATAACGGTTCAACAAGAACAGCGGAAAGCCGTTGCCGTTGGCTTCGGCGCGTACGAGCGACCAGGAATCGTTCGTGAGAAAATCAATTTCCGGGAACATCACGTCGGCGTTCGTCCCGCCGTCGAGCGTGGAAAAATCACCCGCGCCAAAACCGCCGGCGTATTTGTGCGCGAGAAATTTCCGGTCGGTCCAGCGGATTTCGGCAATGTCCTCGATGCCCTTGTCCTGCAACGCGTGCAGCAGGCCGGACGTGACGACTACGGATTTGCCCGCGCGCAACTGACCTTTGATTTTCGCCAGAATGTCGGGATCCGCTTTCGTAGCCTCGGTCAAAATAAGGAGGTCAGCGTTGGTCGGAAATTCCGGGCGCAGGTCAATGGGAATGCCGAGGTTGCCGAAATAATTATGCAGAAAATCCTCGCCGCTGGCCGACGGCGGACGATAACTGGCGATACCGATGGGAGTGCCAAGCTGGCCAAGAAACTTGTCCGCCTGTTCCAGCGAATAGCCGGCGACGCGCGCCCATGTCGGCGCGGATATGCCGTTGGTCATTTCGGAAAAATTGAAACTCGTCGGCAGATTTTCCCACGCAGTTCGGTCGCCGATTTCAAACTGCCGCGTCAGGCCTGACCATTCGAAGCAGGTGAACTCGCGCGCCTTCGCAAACATCGTGTCCCAGATCTGCTCGGCGTAGCGGTCCAGGTTGCGCAGGCTGTAAGTATCCACCCAGCCGCCACCGTTTCGACCAGGCGCAATGTTTTCGAAGTAGCGGATGATTTGGTAGCTTTCGTATTGCTGCAAGTGCTGGTCGGTGATGACCGGGTCGCGCGTCTCGGTACCGGTGTAGATGCCGTCGAAAATTTTCGGCCCATGTTCGAGGTCAAATCCCGCGCCCTGAAAATGCTCATACCAGTTCGGATATTTCACGACCATCTTTACCTTGGGATTCACGGCCCTGGCCGGTTTGGCGATCAGGTTTTCTGCCGCGTCAGCCGTCAATTCCATGCGAAACTGCGACCAGCTTTTGTTGCCCTTCGCGGCGAGGTCCGAGTCCGTCTTCGTCGTGATGAAAAAGAAATCGTCTTGAATGACTTCGTCGAAATGCCGCGCGGCAAATTCCGCCGCGTTCTTGATGAACGCGCGGTCCAGCGGATCGGTGTAGCAAAACGATTGGAACTGCCCGCCGACGCTGCCGTCCGAGAGCGCCATACCGCCAGCGACCTGCACGCCGTGATCGAGAAAAAACTTTTTTGTGCGCTCGGCTTGTTCGTCGGTGAGCAACCGCCGGTCGCGCTGCACTTCGATATAGACCTTGTCCACCTTCAATTGGCGGCGGATGCAATCCCAATCCGCTTGGAGTTTTTGCGGCTGGTCGAAGCTCTGGACAACGTTGATCGGGATGTAAACCGCGACGGAAAAGTTTGTGTAATTTCCCGCGTGGCAAAACAGCGGCGAGCAGAGCAGTATGACGGCGAGCAGCCATGTGTTTATAAAATTCATACTTAATGGGGTTCCACGGCAGAAATTTTCCACGCGACTTTTCCATTCAGCGGGTTGGTATCCAGTTTGAAATTGTCGCCAGATTTGGTCAGTGTGAGTTCACGCGCTTCCGTTTCGCCGGGCCGGAAAATCAAGCCCTTGGCAGTCGTCGCGTCCTTGGCGAAAACGACCAGCTCGATCTTCGACCAGTCCATGTCCTTCGTCGATTGTGCCAGCGCGATGTGCGGGATGACCGTGGCATTGCGCACCAAAATGATTTCCGGGATTTCGCCCGCTCCAATCGTTTGCCAGCCGCCGGCATAGTTTCTCCCGGTCTGATAATCAATCCACGTTCCCGGTGGCAGATAAACCGCGCGCGAGGTTGAGTTTTCGTGCAGCAGCGGTGCGACCAGAATACTGGAGCCATAAAGATATTCGTCGTCCACGTTCCACGAGCCGGGATCGTCGGGGAATTCTACGAAAAGCGCGCGCACCATCGGCAGGCCGTGGTCGGAACTGTGCTTGGCCTGCGCATAAACGTAAGGCATGAGCCGGTATTTCATTTCGTCAATCTTACGGAACTTGGCCATGAACGTGGTACCGTAGAGCCACGGCTCCTTTGGCGCGATGCCGTGGCAGCGGCTGTGGGAACTCAACATGCCGAACGCCAGCCAACGGGCGAACAAGTCCCTGTCCATGCCTTCAACGGAAGTCGCCGTGAAGCCGCCGACGTCGTGGCTCCAGAACGAAAAGCCGCTCACGCCGAACGAAAGCCCGCCGCGCAATTCCGCCGCCATGCCGTCGTCAGTGCTCTCCGCGTCGCCGCCCCAGTGGATCGGATAACGCTGGCTGCCCGCCCACGCACTGCGCGCCCAGATAATATCTTCACCCGTGGTCTGTTTAGTGATGTCGGCGACGGCCTTGTTGTAGCGTAACGGATACAAGTTGTGTTCATAAAATCCGGTGCGACCGTTGGCGTAAATGCCGCCTTCCGGCGCCGCTTCGCCGAAATCCACTTTGATTGCGCTGACCCCGTCGTTCAACAAGTTGGCGAGTTTGCCTTGATACCATTCGACAGCCTGAGGATTTGAAAAATCCAGCACGGCGTCCTCAGCAGGCAAATTCCCCTTCGCATCGCGCACGACGAGATTTTGGGCGATGAGTTCGGGGAACAATTTGTTCTTCGGCGCAAAATACGGCAGTTGCCAGCAGGAAATTCGGAAGCCGTCGCTTTTTAGATCAGCGAGCATCTTTTTCGGGGCGGTGAACCGTGTTTTGGAAAATTCATAATCGCATTGCCAATCCGTTTCAAACCAGCCGGTGTCGAGGTGCAGCACGTCGCAGGGGATTTTGTTCTCGCGCAGTTGGGCGGCGATTTCGCGCACCTGCTGTTCGGCATTGTAAGTGCAGCGGCTCATCCACAGTCCGAACGACCAGAGCGGCGGCAGCGGCGACTTGCCCGTGAGCTTGGTGTATTCGTCGAGGATTTCCTTGGGCTTGCCAAGAAAGAGGAACAAGTCCAGTTCGTCGTCACCGATCATCAGCGAGTTGACGCCGGCGAAGGTGTTGCCGAAATCGCAGGTGATCGGCGTCGTGGAATGCATAAACATCCCGTAACCGAGGTTGCTCATGAAAAACGGCACCGGTTTATACATGCCCTGGTTTTCGACACCGTTGGCGTCGTCGGTCCAGAGCACGATTTTTTGGCCGCGCTTGTCGAGGCTGGTGAACGATTCGCCGCAGCCGAAGATTTTTTCGCCGGGCGACAGGGTAAACGCGGCGTTGAAGCTGCGTGAATAGTCCGCAGTGCGTCGCACAAAGCAGAACGGCAGGACCGGGCTGAAGGTGGATTTGTGGTCCTCCGCATGGTCGGTGGCCGTCAGCAATTTGCCGCTCGCATCGCGGAGTTCGATGTGAAACGGGTTTTCCATGATCGTCACCGAGCCGGCCGCGCTGGCGTATCGGTGACCGCCGGAAATCTTTTCGTATTTCCACGAATCATCGTGTGGCACTTCGCCCGCGAGCATGAGTTCCGGTTGCGGCGGACACACCTGCGGACCGCTGGTCATCCTGACGCGCAACGCGCGGGGCGAGATGAACTCGACGGAAAATGGCTGCTCCGGATTGGCGGCGTATTGGTTTTCGGGAAACTCGTTCGGCGGGACGGCCGTGATGAGGGAGAGGTCGTTGTCAAACGCGTGCCGCACGCGATACTGCGCGCGTTGGTATAGAAGTTTCCCGGCATGGGTGGCCGGATCAAATTCCAAGACCTTGTCGGCGAGATAATAAAAATTTTCCAGCGCGCGGAAGTCGCCGCTGATGTCCACAAGATCGTTGAGCAATGGTGGCGCAGCAGCGATGGCGGTCGCGGCGGCCAGGCAAAGCAGACTGGCCGTGGCGATTTTATTTAGCGCAATCATGTTTAATAAGATTCTGATGGCAATCGGGTTGTTCAGTGTGGTCGATGCGGGCGTTTTTGTATTGTCATAAGAATGAATGAGGCAAGGCACTTGAATTTACTTGCGACTTTTGGCGCGCCGTCGACAAACTAGGACGATGATTCCTCGCGCAGCCAAAACAAAAATTCTTTGCCGGTTCGCGCTGATCTTCGCGGTTCGCGCCAGCCTTTTGTTTTCCGCAATGGCCGCGCCGAACTATTTCACGCGCACCTGGCAGGTGGAGCAAGGGTTGCCGCAGAACAAGGTCACCGCTGTGGTCCAGACGCGCGACGGATATTTGTGGGTTGGCACTTACAATGGACTGGCTCGGTTCGACGGCGTGCGCTTCACGGTTTTCAATGACAACAACACGCCGGAACTGCGCAGCAGCCGCATCACGAGCCTGTTTGAAGCTGCCGACGGCACGCTGTGGATCGGCACGGAAAGCGGCAACGTTTCGCAATACAAGGACGGCCATTTCGTCGCCGTGCCACTGCACGCCAACTGGAGCGGCGGGAAAATTTACGCCATCACCGACGACGACGCGGGAGACGTTTGGCTGATGAACGAGGCGGGCGAACTGGTCCGCGCCCGGGATAACCAGGTGCTCTCGCCGCCATCGGGCGTCGTCGCCAAAGTCGTGTCGCTCGTGCGCGGACAGGACGGGACGGTCTGGGTTGATCGCGAGGGGCGGGTGTCGCTTCTCGAGCAAGGTCGGTTGCGTCCTGTTGGATTTGCCGCGACCACCCCCGAAACCTATCCGTATATCCAGGGGATTACCGCGAGTCGCGATGGCGGGCTTTGGGTGGCCAGCAACGGCGGCATCCGCAAATGGAAAAACGGCGAATGGAGCGCCGATTTGGGCGCCGCACCGTGGGGATGGAACGTCGTCGCGAACTTCACGGAAACTTCCGCCGGCGTGCTGGCGGGCGGCACGTCGAGTGATGGGCTGTGGTTGATTTTCCCCGGCCAGACGAACTCCTCCGCGCTGCACTTTACCAGTACCAACGGACTGCCGTCCGACTGGGTGATTTCCTTGCGGGAAGACCGTGAAAAAAATCTATGGTGCGGCGCCGGCGCGGGACTAGTGGTCATCCGCCCTAACAATCTTGAAACCATTTCGCCGCCGGACAAGTGGAAAAGCCGGCCGGTGCTGTCCGTGCTGCCGACGCCCGATGGCGCGGTGTGGGTCGGCACCGAAGGAGCAGGCTTGTATCGCCTGCAAAACGGCGGCTGGACAAATTTCGATTCAGCGCAGGGCATCCGCAATCCCTACATCTGGTCGCTCGCCGCGGACGGCGCTGGGAAAATCTGGGCCGGCAGCTGGGGCGGCGGATTGTTCGTGCAGCGCGGTGATGCGTTTGATTATGCGCCGGGGCTGGATAATTTTCTCTGGCCGGCACCGGCGCTGTTGTTCGTGAACGACGAGCTTTGGATCGGCACACCGTCGGGCGCGCTGTGTTATCAAAAGGGAAAGCTCAAGGAGTTCAGCATGATTGCCGGCGCGCCGTTCGGCGACGTGCGGACTATCGCGCAGGAAAAATCGGGTGCCCTGTGGTTCGGCACCGCGGGCGGAGGCCTGGTGCGTTTGCAAAATGGAAATTTTCGCCGCTTCAAAAAAACCAACGGTTTGTCCTCCGATTTCATCGAGTGCCTGCATTTTGCAGACGACGGCGCGCTCTGGATTGGCACGTTTGGCGGCGGCCTGACCCGCTTCAAGGACGGGAAATTTTCCGTCATCAATCATGAGCAGGGTTTGCCCAACAGCGTGATCGGCCACATCGAAGCGGACGAGCGCGGATTTTTCTGGCTGAGCTCCTATGACGGCATTCTGCGCGCGAGCGAAAAGGATTTGAACCGCTGCGCCAACGGCGAAATCGCGGCAGTACCGTTTCTGACCTACGGCATCAACGAAGGGTTGCCGACGCTTGAATGTTCCGAAGGCTTGCAGCCGGCGGGCGGCAAAACGGCTGACGGCCGGCTGTGGTTTCCCACGGCGAAGGGACTCGTCGTGGTGGACCCGGCAGGTGTCCGTATCAATCGTCAGCCACCGCCGGTGCGGATCGAGGAAATGCGCGTGGACGACAAAAAAGTCGCAGACGGCGACGACGTCCGGCCGTTGAAAGTTCCTCCGGGCCGACATCGCCTCGAATTTGCGTATACCGGTTTGAGCTTTGTCGCTCCTGAAAAGGTGCGGTTCAAATGCCGGCTGAACGGCTTCGAGCCGGATTGGGCGGACGTCGGGACCAAGCGGGTGGCGACCTACAATTACATCCCGCCCGGGAATTATTCGTTCCAAGTGATCGCGTGCAACAACGATGGCGTTTGGAACGAAACTGGAGCGAGCCTCAAATTTGAAATGCTGCCGTATTTCTGGCAGACGACGTGGTTTCATGTTCTCGGCGGGGTGGCGACGGTGCTGGTGGCCAGCGCCGTGGTGTGGTTTGACACGCGGCGGCGAATGCGGCGCAAACTTGAACGCGCCGAGCGCCAGCGCGACATTGAGCGCGAACGATCGCGCATCGCCAAGGACATTCACGACGATTTGGGCGCGAGCCTGACGCTCATCGCGATGCTCAGCCAGTCATATCGCGGCGAAATGCAGTTGCCCGAATTCATCACCAAGAACTTCGATCGTATTTTCGCCACCGCGCGCAAATTGACCTCCGCGATGGATGAAATTGTCTGGGCCGTGAATCCGCGCCATGACCGGCTGGACAGTCTGGCGAATTATTTGAGCCGGTTCGCCTACGAATATTTGAGCGTGGCGGAAATCCGTTTCCGGCTCAACTTCCCGTTGGACCTGCCGACGCAACCGGTTGCCGCCGAAGTCCGGCATAATTTGTTCCTCGCGTTCAAAGAGGCGCTGCATAATATTGTCAAACACGCGGCGGCAAACGAGGTGCGCGTGGAGTTAAGATTGGATGCCGCGCAACTCACGCTACAGGTGGCTGACGACGGCAGTGGGTTTGGCACGGGAACTCCGGCAGGCCGCATCACGTGCGGCAACGGGCTGGCGAACATGCAGCAGCGGCTGGAGGAAATCGGCGGCGTGTGCGAGATTCAAAGCGAACCCGGGCGCGGGACGACGGTGACCTTCATCGTGCCTTGCGCGCAACACAGACACTCAAGTTAATGTTGTCGGTAAATGTTACGACAAGACAAAGGATCTTTTCGGTATAAGCTGAATCATCAAGAGATGAGCATCGCGGTGGACATTGTCGAAGACGACGCCTCGGCGCGAGAAATTCTCGCCGACTGGGTAAGTCATGCCGTCGGTTTCAAGTGCGTCGGCGCGCACGCCAGTGTGGAGCATGCTCTGGAACATCTTCCTGCCGAAAAACCGTCGGTGGTGCTGATGGACATCAACCTGCCTGGCATGAGTGGTATCGAAGGAGTGCGGCGACTCAAGCCGATGTTGCCGGCCACGCAATTTCTAATGTTGACCGTTTATGAGGACGCCGACCACGTTTTCGAGGCGCTGTTGGCAGGGGCGACGGGTTATTTGCTCAAGCAGACGCCACGGGGCGAATTACTGGCTTCCATCAAGGACGTTTGCGCCGGCGGCTCGCCCATGACCAGTAATATCGCACGCCGCGTGGTGCAGGCTTTTCACCGGCAGGACGCCCTGGTGCCAGAGTCGGCCGTGCTGTCTCAGCGCGAGCGCGAGGTGCTGGAATTGCTGGCGCGCGGTTATCTCTACAAAGAGATCATGGATTCGCTCAACATTAGCCGCGGCACGCTGAACACTTATGTCCGGCGCACCTACGAAAAACTGCATGTCCGCTCGCGTTCCCAGGCGGTCGCCAAATTCAGTCATTTCTCGTTGAATGAGCCAGGCAACTATCCGGCCAAGCCGTGACCCTTTGGCGGGGCGGTATTTACGCTTAACTAATTTAAATTTCGCTCCGGTGTGCCGAGATGAGGCATCCTGATGCTTCCAAAAAAGTGCGATCACCGGATTAACGGCGGCGTGTAGTACGAAGTCATATCCTTTCTCGACAAGACGCGCATGGAAGCTTGGACAATACTCGCACCATGCAACTCCCCAAAGTTTGGCCAAGCAGCCGCTTGCACTTGACTTCTTGTCAGCGTGAAGGCGGAGCCTCCATCGGCGGGCAGGGAATGCTTCCCAGCATTGAAAGTCGGGTGTTTGCAGTCGAAAATCCAAAACCTATGAAAGACCCCAAAAACCTATGAAACAAACAAGTACTATGATCAATTCATCGCTTCACCGGATGTGTGTCGCCATGGGCGTGGCGGCACTGTTTTCCGCCATGCCCAACGCAGCCAACGCCACCCAAACGGTCCGCGAACTGTTCGACAATCTCCCCAACAATCTCAATACTTCAGATGGAACCACGGTCAATGGCATGACCAACGACGCTACCTCCGTCGGCTTGTCATCAGGTTTCTGGACGAATAATCCGCCTGACAGCTTTGGCGTCAAAAGCGCGGGCATCGGTTACAAAGGCAGTTGGAGCATGGATTGGGTGCTTCAGAATTTGCAAAACAATGGCTTAATTTTGTCTCATAGTGCAGGCAAGAATGGGTTGCTGAACACCTACCCAGGGAATCTCGCCACGCTCACTAATCCGGCCACCATGCAACCCTACGATACTTATGATCCCGGGCTTTACGCGACGCACGCATTGGATCCCAGTGCTTATGTCAACTGCAATGCCGCCGGTACCTATTACTTCAGCGTGCGGATCGAAAAGAATTACTCCTGGTCGGCTGGGGATTCTTCGGCGGGATTGGGTCTATCCACGGGCAACGGAACGACCGACCACTTTGTTGGCTTTGGTGTGACGCGGCCGGGCACCAAGGCATCCGACGGCGTTACTGATTGGGGCGACACAGATTACGTGACCCAGGGCACGCTGGGTCAGGCGGGGCTTACGGGCGAGCCGGATACAGGTGGACCGTATCTGCCGCTCGCGGTTGGCGCGGCGCAGTTGTATAATAGTGGTGCCGGTGCCGTAAATTGGGCGGAAGCTGGTTTGGTTGTGGGCAAACTCGTCACCTCGCCCGGTGGTGCCTGCCAGTTGAGCGTGTTCACGATGTTGCCAAATGCGACCTTCGTATTGAATGAAGGTGACATCGTCTGGGACGCAACTTACAGTTTCACGGAAACGTCCACGATGACGCAACTCCTGGTGTGGATGCACGGCAATAACCTGGAATACGATGCCATCCGGGTGGGCACGACTTATGCCGACGTGGTGGGCTTGGAACTCATCGGTGCGCCGACGGCAAGTCCGGCCAGCACGGTTTATGCCGGCACGGTGGTGACAGTTTCGGTAAATGCGCAAGCGAACAGCGGCACCACTCCGATGTCGTTTCAATGGCTCAGCAACAGCGTGGCTATGGATACGACCGCAAATCCGAGCGCTGCGACTTCAGCCTTGGTGCTGTCGAATACAACCCCGAGTTTCACGGCCAATTACAGCGTGATTGTGAGCAATTACTTCGGCATGCTTACCAGTGTGGTTGCCCATGTTACAGTCAACCCAGCCGTGTCACCGTTCTTCACGGCGAAGCCGATTACGACCAGCCGTTATCTCGGCTCGCCTTCAGCCACCTTTACGGCTTATGTGGATGGCACCCCGCCGTTTACGTACCAATGGAAACATAATGGCAGTCCTATTCAGTCGCCCACGACGACGGCGGCTACGAGCAACACGCTGGTGTTGCCACCGCTTGGAGCAGGAGACTTGGGCAGCTATTCCGTGGATGTCTCGAATGCGTATGGCTTAACCAATTCAGGAGTGGGGGCTAACCTCACGGTTATTTTGCCGCAAGCGGGATCCTTTGAGTCTGCGATCCTGGCGCTTTCGCCCTGGGGCTATTGGCACTTGAATGACAGCGTGAGCGGGGCTGACCCGACGATCTACGACTATTGGGGCTGGAATAACGGTGCAGCGGTGAATCTGGATACTCCGACATTTGGAGCCCCTGCCGCACCGTATTTTGGCTTTCCGAATCCGCATTTGGGAATCACAGTTCAAAATGGTCCCAACAATGCCGCCTGCAAAGTCAACCTGCCCAAGCTTCCGGTTTGGTCCAACAGCATGACCATTGTCATGTGGGTAAACAACGGCGGCGTTCAGATGTTGCCCATGAATGGCTACGGCAACGGCTATGGCTTAAGAAATAACAATGGCGAATTGATATTTTATTGGGCCAGTCTCGGGGCACCGTCCGCCACCGGTAGTGGAATGGATACCGGCCTGTCGGTTCCGACGGATGGTTGGACATTCGTGGCTTTGGTCGTTCAGCCTGACCAAGTGTCCATCTACCTGGGTAATAACACTTCCAACCTCGTATCGTCGACCCTGACCGGCTTGGCTCTGCCAACATCCGACGACGCCGGTGATACCGCCGGACTCCCTCCACCCGGGCTCGGACGCATCCAGTGGCCTTATTCTGAGGATGGAGGTGGTGCTGGCTACAATACCATGACGGGCACTTGGAGCGATGTGGCGATTTTATATCAATCACTGACGCCGCAGCAAGTTACCAGGCTTTATGTGGCCGGCATTGGTGCGGGGATTACTGGCACGCCGGATGGTTCAGGCAATCTGGTCTTGAACTGGACCCAAGGTGGCATCTTGCAGCAGGCCAGCAGCGTCAACGGCCCCTACACCGACGTTGGTGGCTCACCAGTGGCGCCGTATTCCGTCCCGTTGCAGAAATCCGGCAACAAGTTCTATCGCGCCAGGTAATTGACCGCGAGTTCTGTTTGAAAAGGAATCATCACGTAGGTGTCGGGGGAAAGCCTCCGACACCTACGGTTGTTAGTAGAAATTGATTTGCAGTTTATGTTTACTTCATGTGGCGCGCGAAGCCGGGGTTCCGGATTTACTTTGATTGAACTCCTGGTGGTCATCGCCATCATTGCCATCCTGGCGGCCATGTTGCTGCCCGCGCTGGGCGCTGCCAAGGAAAAGTCCAAGCGCACTTACTGTCTTAATAACTTCAAACAAATGGGGTTGGCTCTAAACATGTATGCGGGCGACAACAGCGAATTTATGCCGTGGCCCAATTGGGACAATGGTAATTCGCCGGTGGACGGTTGGTTATATGCCAAAGGCCCCCTGCCGACTCTGAATGCCCAGACATGGGCGACCAATCGCATCCCGGCTCTCAAAAAAAACCTCTACTGGCAATACATCCCGAACGCAGACGTGCTTCAATGTCCGGCTGACTTGATTGGAACGAAACTTTGGAATGCCCGGTCGGAGAAATTGTCCACCTATGTCATGGACGGCGCAGTTTGTTTTTATGCCATTCCCAATGGCATGTTCAAGTATCAAACCTGCAAGACCACCCAGATTTGGAGTCCAATGTGTTGGTTGATGTGGGAACCAAATGACAAGGACGCTTCGGGGAATTTTGTCGCGCAAGCGTATGACGACGGTGCCAACTGGCCCGATGCCACGCAGGGGGCCGGCCGGCTCCATATCAAAGGAGCAAACGTCCTTGCAGTGGGGGGCAATGCGCAGTTCATCACTTTTGCGGAGTTTCAGAACCAACAGACCAATACCCTCCGCGGGCGCGCGGGTCGGAATCTGATGTGGTGGAATCCTAAACAGCAGGACGGTCACGGCACTTCTTATTAAATATGTTCGCCCATCAACACAATCGCTCGAATCCAAGCTTTCCCCGACTGCCGGGGTTTACCCTGATTGAACTGCTGGTGGTCATCGCCATCATCGCGATCCTGGCGGCCATGCTGCTGCCGGCACTCAATAGGGCGAAGATCAGGGCGGTAGCCGTCAATTGCATGAACAATGACAAGCAGTTGGGACTGGCTTGGCTGATGTATGCTCAAGACAATAACGACCGGCTCGCGATCAACGCCGACAGTTCGGCCCCATATAATGGAACGTCGTCTTGGATTAGCGGTCGGATGGACTGGTCTGCTGCTGCGGTAAACACCAACACTGATAATTTAGTCAATGATACTAATTCGCTGCTGGGGGCGTCTTTGGGGAGAAATTACCGGGTATTTGCCTGTCCGGCGGCCAACTTCCTCTATACTCCGCAGAGAAAGCAGGGCTGGAGCAATCGCTGCCGGAGCGTGACGATCGATGCCGCCTTGGGCGATGGAAACAAATTCAATGCGGGCTACGGCAGTGCCTGGTATGTCGCCAAGAGGCTCACGGATATTCATTTGCCCGGGCCCAGTAACGTGTATGTGTTTCTCGATGAGCATCCGGACTCTCTTGATGATGGGATATTTTACACCCCCAACAGGGCATGGGGGAGTCTTGTGGAACTGCCCGGCTGCCAGCATGCCGGCGCTTGTGGAGTATCTTTTGCCGACGGCCACTCCGAGATTCACAAGTGGCGGGGCAAATTTTCAAATCAACCGGTCAAGTATGTTTACAACATAAATGTCGCCGTGCCGTTGAATGACCCCGACATGATCTGGCTGGAGACTCACACGCCGGTCAGATGACGGTTGTGTCAACGCCTGGACAATTGGGATTCATAAAAGCCGACTGTTTTTTGACTGGCACGGCAATCATTTTACGAACAGCAAATGCATTTACAAGTGGCGCGACCGTTTGCCGCGCCACAAATTTATAGTCAATTTGAAGATGAAAATCATCAGGGCATTCCGCGTTCATTCCGCCATCGCATCCGCCGCGCTGCTGGCCATGCAGATTGCCGCCGCCGAATCGCCGCGCGAACATCTCTCGCTCGACGCTGGTTGGAAGTTCCATCTCGGAGACGACTGGCCGGATGCGCTGCATCGGGAAAATTCCGGCACGGGTTCCGGGCCGGCTTCGGAAAAATTTGCCGACACCTATTGGCGCGTTGTCAACTTGCCGCACGATTGGGCGGTGGAGCTGCCATTCGACTGGGCGGCCGATGGCAGCCACGGCTTCAAACCGCTTGGAACAAAGTTCCCGACCAACAGCATCGGCTGGTATCGCCGCACATTTGAATTGCCAAAAGAAGACCAGGTCAAACGCATCTGGCTGACGTTCGCCGGCGTGATGCATGATGCGACGGTGTGGGTCAATGGCTGGTGCGTGAGACGTCACGAGGGCGGTTATTATCCATTCCGCGAAGACATCACAGACCTTGTTCATTTTGGCGGCAAGAACACGATCGCCGTGCGCGTGGATGCGACCGCATCCGAGGGCTGGTTTTACGAGGGCGCGGGCATCTACCGCCACGTCTGTCTGGACTTGACCGCGCCGGTGGCCATCGCGCCGGATGGGATTTTTGTCGTTTCTTCGTTTAAGAACAACGTTCCGTCGGACCATGCGGTAATCCACATCGAAGTCGACCTCCTCAATACGCTCACAAACGACACGAAGGCGACCGTAAACTGCGAGCTCAATTCACCCGACGGCACATTGCTAAATCAATTTGACGAGTCGGTAAAAGTCAATCCCCAGTCCCGACAACTGGTGAGTTTGGAGTCGAAGCTATCGTCACCGGTTCTCTGGTCGCCGGAGTCGCCAAAGCTGTTCAAACTCCTCACCACAGTTTCTGTAGCCGGCAAAATCGTTGACCAAAAGGAAACTTCTTTCGGCATCCGCAGCGTGGCCTTCGATCCGACGAACGGTTTTTTGTTGAACGGCAAACATTACGAAATTCACGGCACCTGCAATCATCAGGATCACGCTGGCGTCGGCGCGGCCATCCCGGACGCCTTGCAGGAATTTCGCGTGAACCAGTTGAAGGAATTCGGCTGCAACGCCATCCGCACCTCGCATAATCCGCCCACGCCGGAATTACTGGATGCCTGCGACCGGCTTGGCTTGCTGGTCTTGGACGAAAGCCGGTTGATGGGCAGTGATTCCGAGAACATGATAAAGTGGGATGACCAAATTCGCCGCGACCGCAACCATCCGAGCATCGCGATCTGGTGCATCGCCAACGAACAATTCATGGTGCAGGACACGCCGCAGGCGGCCAATGTCGCGTGCAGGATGCAAGAATACGTCAAGCGACTTGATCCGACGCGGCCCGTTACCTACGCCTCGCCGGAAGATGACGTGTTTAGCGGCATCAATTCCGTCATTCAGGTGCGGGGCTGGAATTATCACTACGGCCCGCAAATGGACCGATATCACGCGGCGCATCCGAACCAGCCGAACGTCGGCACCGAACAGGCCAGTGTGGTTGGCACGCGCGGTATTTACACCAATGACGCCGCACACGGTTATGTTGCCGCCTACGATGTCGTCTGGCCCGGTTGGACGACGACCGCCGAAAGCTGGTGGAGTTTCTTCGCCGTCCGGCCGTGGCTTTCCGGCGCGTTCGTCTGGACGGGTTTTGATTATCGCGGCGAGCCGACGCCGTATTGGTGGCCTTGCGTCAACTCGCACTTCGGCATACTCGACACGTGCGGTTTTCCAAAGGACGTTTTTTATTACTACCAATCGTGGTGGACGACGAACACCGTGCTGCACCTGCTGCCGCATTGGAACTGGCCGGGCCGGGAAGGCCAGGAAATTCTCGTCGAAGCCTTCAGCAACTGCAGACAGGTGGAACTTTTCCTAAACGGCGTGTCGCTTGGTAGACAGGTGATCAAGCCCAATTCAAAATTGAGCTGGCAGGTGAAATACGCGCCGGGAACGTTGAGCGCAAAAGGCTTTGACGAAGCCGGCAAGGTCATCGCCGAAACGAAAATGGAAACCACCGGTCCGGCAACCCAGATTCAACTCACGCCCGACCGCAAAACGATTAATGCCGATGGTGAAGACGTAAGCGTATTCACGGTTTCTGCCGTGGACGCGCAGGGCCGCGCGGTGCCGGTCGCGCAAAATCAAATCAATTTTGCCATCGAAGGCGACGGCAAAATCATCGGCGTGGGCAACGGCGATCCAAGTTGCCATGAGCCGGACGTGTTTGTTCCGAACGTGCCCGAACGCAGTGTTGCCGTCAACGATTGGCGCTGGCAGATTGCAAAAATTCCGAAGAGCGACACCGTAATTCCGGAATATGCGAATGATTTTGATGATTCGACTTGGAGCGCGCTCAATGTCAAAACCAGCGGAGGCGAACCGACCATCAAAACACCTGACACCACGGCCATTTACCGCGCGCATTTCGCCCTGACGGAAGAAGACTTGAAGGGCTCCGGCGCGCAGGTTTGCTTTTCCGGCTGTGATGATGAGGGCTGGTATTTCGTGAATGGACAGTTCGTCGGCGAATCGCACGACTGGCAGGCGCAACCGATTTTCGACATTAAAAAATTCCTTCACGCCGGTGACAATGTCATCGCCGCCGCTGTCAACAACGGCGTCGGCTCGGGCGGCTTGAACTTAAATGTAAACGTTGAAGTCATTGGGAAAGCCAGCACTCCGCCGTGGGCCCGCAGCCTGTTCAACGGCCTCGCGCAAATCATCGTGCGATCCACGCGCAACGCCGGTGAAATCAAATTAACGGCGACGGCGGATGGCCTCGCGCCGGCCACGGTGGCGGTTCAAACGCAACCGTGCAAACCGCGTGCATCCGTGCCATCAGTCGTTGGGGCAAACAAATGATAAAGATTCTTATGAAACACGGCCCCGCCAAGAAGGGTGTTCATTGTGCATTCACATTGATCGAATTGCTGGTCATCATTGCCATCATCGCCATTCTGGCAGCCATGCTGCTGCCCGCCTTGAGCGCCGCCAAGGAAAAAGCCAGGCGTACTTACTGTCTCAACAACCTCAAACAAATGGGGCTGGCTCTGACCATGTATGCAAGCGATAATAGGGATTATATGCCGTGGCCAAATTGGGACAACGGCAATGCTCCGGTGGACGGCTGGCTGTATCCCAAGGGTGGGTTGCCGGCCCTGAACGCAAATAATTGGGCCGTCAATCGCGTTCCAGTTCTCCAAAAGAACCTCTATTGGCAATACGTTTCCAACCCCGACGTGTTCCACTGTCCTGCGGATTTGATCGGCACAAAATCTTGGAACCAGCGTTCGCAGAAATTGTCCACTTACGTCATGGACGGCGCAGCCTGTTTTTTTGCCATACCCGATAGCGGTTTCCAGTATCAAACCTGCAAGACCACGCAGATTTGGAATCCTTTGTGTTACTTGATGTGGGAACCAAATGATAAGGATGCCTA
>Ga0302322_100002285_pt1 | contig 16146 bp, 13 predicted proteins | sample Fen_T0_2_FD_203757 | JGI IMG/M metagenome (GOLD analysis project Ga0302322, IMG submission 203757) | Peat permafrost microbial communities from Stordalen Mire near Abisko, Sweden - Fen_T0_2 | ecosystem: Environmental > Terrestrial > Soil > Wetlands > Permafrost | place: Sweden: Abisko... | reverse complement strand
TTGGGATCATCCGCGAATTGTGTCGCCAGTTGCGCCCGAATGGTCTCGGTGTGCTTCAAGATTGTTCCTGTTTGCATGGGTATCCTACAGATCTGCGCCTGCTCTGCGCGCGAGTCTCGTCCATCCCGGTGCAAGCGGGTTGGTCATTTGTTCCAACGTCGCCAGCAGAGCCTTGCAGGAGATGAGCGCGAGTGTGATGGTGCCGATCGCGGCGGCAACCCACGCCGATAGCCGAAACCTCCCCGAATCATGCCCCTACCCACTGACGCACAGCTCCACGCGATGCGGGAGGTCGGCGACCCACTGGTCGACGAGTTGGTCGAAGCCCATCTTGGCTCCAAACCGGCGGCCGCCGGCAAGCTCTTGGGCCTACTCTTTGCTTCACCGGAGATGCCTGACCACCCATTGGTCAGCGCATACATGGGCAGGCTACCGGCGCTCGTGCTCGAAGATCCAGATCGCATCAAGTTTGGGCAGGAGATCTTCGACCTATTCGGTCCGGAGGTATTGCTCATCTTGGGCTCCTGCGCGTTGCCGCTTGCATACGCCGCGGGCAACGGTGTTCAAGTGGTATCCCGAGCGAGAAAGCTGAAGGAGGATCCGATTCGGCGCCTCTGTGATACTGCGCAGATGGTGATCAACGTGATGCAACCAGACGGTTTGACCGAGAACGGAATCGGCTGGATCTCCGTGAGGAAGACGCGATTGATTCACGCGTTGATACGCTTTCACACCCGATCTATCCGGACAGACCCCTGGCCGCCTGAGTTCGGGGTTCCGGTCAACCAAGAGGATCTGACGGGCACGCTGCTTGCGTTTTCCATCGCAGTGCTTCAATGCTTGCGCAAGATTGGCGCTCGTATCAGTATCGAGCAGGGCAACGCCTACATCCATGCTTGGGTGCAGATCGGCCGGATGCTGGGCCTGGACCCATCCTTTTTGCCGGCTAACGAGGAAGACGCGATCGCCCTTGCGTTGCGGATAGGCGAGCGACAAATCCGCGCAACGGCCGAAGGCAAGGAGCTTTCGGATGAATTGCTCAACGCGGTGGGCAGCGTGTTCAAAGTCCCTGGGTACGCCGCAAACCTCAGCCACTTCTTTCTTGAGGGCTCGCCCTTCGGCGAGGACGTCGCCAAGAAGTTGCAGATCCCGGCGCCACGATTTTCGCGCTGGCTCGTGAGAACGCGAGCTGCCCAAAAGCGGCTGGAACTTCGGCTACTCGAGATCGTGCCTGGCGCGAAAGCACGCCGGAGCCGGTACGTAACCCGCTTCGTTCAGCAGCTGTTGAAATGGAAGCGAGACGGCGGGGACAGAGTACCTTTTTTCATCCCGCCGCGCTTGGAGATCAAGTGGGGAATTCACGCTGATTCGAAGGCGGCTCCGCCGCTATAGGCCGCCCTGACGCGCCGCTTGGATCAGCTCGTCACGCGTCCGTACGCCGAGCTTGGACGCCGCTCGGGCCATCAAGACACGAACCGTCGATGCGGCGATGCCCAGCTCATATGCGATGAGCTTATTGTGATGGCCGAGCAGTGCGTAGCCAATCACCTGCCGTTCGCGGTCGCTCAGAGCCTCGGGACCCAATGCCAAAGGTTCGTTCTTCCGCGCCACCACGTAGCGACGCCCGTCCTGCTCCATCTGGTCAACCAGTGACCAATGGCCCGAAACCAGTGCCCGCCACTCGCCCAGCGCTCGATCGGGCTCCTCCTCACGCTTTGGCCCGCGCACCTTTTCCATGGTCATCACCGCCTGACGCAACGCCGCGCGCGCCGACGCCTCCTGAGCGTCGCCAGTCGCATCGTGCAGCTTGCCCGAGGGGTCGAAGATTGCGCTCGGTGCCTCCAACGGGGCCGCTCCGATCTTAAGCCTAGCGCGTAGGCGCACAGCGCTCGACAAATGCGCCGCGAGGCGACCCCAGCGCTGCGAGTCCCGCGGGGTCGCCCAGCCGATCTTCCGGCGTCCCGCGTGAAATCCGCAGCCACGACCCGTCGGGTCAGTGGCTGTGACCCATACCGAGTCGAACATTCCAAAGCGCTGAAGCCCCTGCTTCATCTGCGGGAGCTCGGCAAACTCGTTGCGCATGCCCATCATCTGACTACCGGTGATGAACGGCCCCATTTCGAAAGGCCGTTGCCGAAGGGAGGGATCCATGTTGGCGAATAACTTCGGATACACCTCGGCCAGCGGTTCTGGCATCCAGAGATGCAGGCTGTGCAGAATTTTCGGCGGCTGTGAGGGTTCCCGAATGAATTCAAACGCCGCGAGGCCGAAGCCTTCGTCCAAGTACGGGCGCACGGCTTCGGCGATGGTCTTCAACCATACGTCATCCGGAGCGTCCAGCTGATAGGCCGCTTCGACGATATTCAGCAGATCCAAAGGTTGGGATGACATGGAGTCGGTGGTTGCGCGATTGAGGGTAATCTCTAGCGCCGACTTCTACCAGGCCCGAACCTCCGGCACCTGTATCAGACTGTACCTCGCGGAATGTTCGGAGCTTACACGCTGCGGCGTAAGCCCCAAAGGCGTTGAAGTCCACGCTCGCGGGCCGCATTCTCTCGTCACGGCGAGAAGAGATTCATACCGTGTAACGGAGCGGAAACACAACGGTTTGCGGGCTGGAGGGTGGGCCGACGCGCGCCTTTGTCCATGGAAGGGCAGACGAACATGGCTACTGAGGAGCATACGGATCTACAGGCTGTAGCGGTGGCGATCCCGCGTGCGGCGGCAAAAAAGCAAGACCTTAGCGACATCTGGTCGCGACTGATTCGTCATCAACTCGAAGTTGCGCACACGTTCGCGACTGATCAGAGTGAATACATGGTTCTGCGCGAGAAAATCCAGGACCCGCCGCCCTTGAGCGGCAGAAATTTGGCCATTTTCGAGACGGTCTTCGTCGGCGTGGGGCGCAAAGTAGTGTCGTACGACGTCGGCCTTGCGTCTTCGAGCCTCGCACAGGTCCTGAAATCAGCGCTCCGTGACATGGGGCTCAATTGCTCACCTGCCCGAGCGCCCTCGCTGCTCGTGAAGCTCGCGCACGCAGCGCGCAGCCCAGCTTCCCAGCTGGAGCTTAAGACTGGACAATTCGCGCTTACGACAAATCGCTACTTGGTGGTCAGCGATGACCTTGAGTGCCCGTTGCTCAAACAGCTGGCGCCAGCGCAACGCGCCGTGATGCGTCTGCTCATTTACGGCAGCAGCCACGCGGACATCGCCGCGCGCAGGCACACTTCGTCTCGCACCGTCGCCAATCAGGTCGCCTCGGCCTGCCAGCGTTTGGGGGTTTCCGGCCGTTTCGATTTGCTCCAGCGTGTCGCCACCGCTCGGCGGCCGATGAATTACTGAACGTCCGGCGTTCAGACGTGGAGTAACGTCCGAACATATCCGTATGACCGACGAGCTAGCGCCGGAACTAGAGCGACTCAGCCGGCGCGCCGCCGAGCTAATCGATCGAGGCGAGCTGGAGCTGGGACAGGCCGTGGCGCGATACTGCGCAGAACGCCGCGGCGCCGCGACGGACGAGCCTTTGATCGAGCCAGACCCGGCGCGGTGCGGGTCGCTCCTCGAGCAGTGCCTCGCTGCAATTGCACGTAACGAGCTCGACGTTTCGCGCGTCGGGCTCGGCGAGGGATTGAACCAATCACTGGAACTCGAGGACGCCGAGCTATTACAGGCCCACTTCGTGATCGGCTTGATGACGGCTGCCCTCTTAGACGGTGATGCTGAGGCAGCCGGAGAGCTAGGCCTGCGAGCGCTCGATATCGACGCCGAAGCAGTCAGCGAGCCAAACTCGCCACTCGCGCGGATCGCCGCCCTGTCACAGCGAGCGGTCGACCTCAATGAGGGTGACGAACATGAGCACGCGGAGCGGTGCTACGATGAGTTGGCAACGTTGGTCCAGCAAATCGACGACGAAGATCTCAAGCCACGACTCTTGATCGGCCTTGGCATCAACCGCGCGATCCACCTGGATGCTTGGGGTCGCCTGGAAGAGGCGGAGCGGTGCTACATTGAGGCACGACGGTTGCTCGACTCCCTGCCAAGCTCACCGGAGCTGCAGGAGCGTCGCGCGATGCTCGGGATGAATCTGGCGCTGACGCTGCGCACACTGGAACGCCATGTCGAATCCGAGGTCGTTGCCAGCGAGGCCCAAATCATATTCGAGGCCATTTCCAATTCGCAATCCGCGCAACGATTCGGAGCGGTTACAGGACTCAATCGGGCCGATAACCTGCGTGCCTCGGGCCGCTGGGTGGACGCGGAGAAACTCTACGAAAGCGCGCGCAACGCGTTCGGCGAGCTGGAAAGCCCCGACGCGAGCGACTTGGCGACGCTGTACGCGGGCCACGGCGCCAACCGCGCGGGGCTCGGCGATCATCCGGGCTCCGCGGAAATGGCGGCGGATGCGCGGCGGATGCTCGAGGGCTTGCCGGCGTCGACGGGCGTACAGCGACGTATCGCGGGAACTTTCCTCAACCAGGCTTTGGCCTTGCGCCACCAGGGGCGACACCGCGATGCAGAGGCACTCTTCGAAAGCGCCCAGCAGCACTTCGATGCGCTCCCCGACGGAGACGACACGCGTTCCAATCGCGCCCTCGCGCGCATGAATCGCGGAGAGAACCTTGAGGCCCAGGGGATGGTCGACGACGCAGACCAATGCTATGTTGCAGCGCAGCGCTTGTTCGACGACCAAGCGCGCGATTCCCTCGCCAATCGCCTGGACCGCGCGAGCGTGCGCGTCAATCGCGCAAACCTCCGCCAGGGGCTCGGGGAATACGCGGTCGCGGAGGCGCTGTATGCCGACGCAGACGAGCTGTACGACTCGATGCCCACCGCCCCTCATGTTCGAGTCGCCCAAGCCCGCGCGCGTTTGAACCGCGCCGTCAACCTTCAGGCAATGAGACAGCTGGCCGAGGCGGAGCGACGCTTTCTCGCGGCAGAGGCCTGCCTGAACGCAACATCAGACGCAGCGTCGACCCGCGAGATCCGTGCCGCGATCGCGCTGAACCGCGGCAACAATTTCAATCTCCTGGAGCAAAGCGACCTTGCCGAGGACATGTTGTCTACTGCGCAAGGGCTCTACGACGGCTTACCCGACTCGGATGACATGCGCCTGAATCGGGCACGGGCTCGGGCCAATCGACTGGCGAACATTCTCGAACTGAAACGGCATTCCCTGGCCGAGGCTCTTTGGGCTGAATGCTACGAGCTAGTCGGTTCGCTCCAAGGCCATCCGAACCCGCAGCTGCTCGACGTTGCGACTCTGCTTGTCCAAAGTTTGTTCGAGCTTTCCGAGTTGATGCCAGAAGCGCTTGCGAGTCACAAGCAACGCGCACTCGACCTCAACCAATGGGCGCTGGACTGGTTGGACATCTCGGCGGACCCGTCATCCGAGGCTCCGGTAGGAGGCCCACAAATGGCCACCCTCTCCGGGTTGGTGCTGGGCTGGCTTCTCCAATACGACGGGCTTACCAGTATCCCGGAAGTCCTAGCAGAGTGTTTCGGGCGCTACACAGCCGCCGAATTGATCGGCGACCAAGTCGGACTCTCCGAGTCACACGCTGCGCTCACCATATCCAGCTCGCGGCAGAACGTGCGACGGCTGAGCGCGTCGCTCCAGGCTGTCGAGTCGAACCCCGAGGCCCTTGCGAATTCGCCGGCGCATCGGCAGCGGCGGGACGAGCTGCTTTCGGAACGCGCCAATGCCGTGGTTCTGCTTCAGGCCTTGCTGCGTGAGCAGCGTCAGAGCGATCAGCTCTCGACGGGCATAACGATAGAGCGCATGGGAAAGGCACTAGAACTCGCCGACGTCACGGCTATACGGCGGCGAGCGTTGGTCGTCGTGTTCCGTGTCAACGACGCAACATTCGGTCCCAGCATCGGGTTGCATACACGGCCGCGAGCCATGGCCTTGGTTTCGAGCACACTCGATCCCCGACCGCGCGCGATCCGTCTACCAGAAGCGGTCATGGAGATTTGCGGTCGCAGCCCAACAGCACACAAGCTGCCTGTTGGGCACGCGGGCCGCCCGGGGCCCCTGCGCGGGGGGACTGACGCCGGGTACGTAGATACGGTGGTTGACGGTTGGGAGCTTCGCCAAGCAGTGCAACAAGCGTGGGAGACGCTCGCACTGGAGATGCGGGACAATGACGAGATCTTCATTGCAGCGCACCACGAGCTCGGGCGCTTGCCTTGGCAAGCAGTGGACGAGGTTCGACCAGTTCGCATGTTTCACGGGTTGCGCTCGGCGGTATCAGCCTTGGAGGACGGGGCGCAGTTTTCCACCATTCGACCGCCTCGCAGCGATCGACTGCTCGGAGTGCTCGCGCACTCGCCTGATCAGGCGGCGAAGCTAGGACTATCCGAGATCCCAGGTGTATTTGTCGACCGGGCGCTTGCGATCCGGCTTTGGCCCCATGAACATCGAAGCCTCAGTGGCAGAAATTCTTTGCTAACCGACCCGCTGCCCTTGATCCAACTATCGTGCCACGGAACGGCGCGCCACGCACATACCGGACCGGGCCGCTCATCCACCAGCACCTACGAGCTCGCCCGAGCGCTGGCCGAGCGCGCCCAAGGCTCGCGACTCGAGGCGCTGTTGAACATCGCCTGCTCGAGCGCCCACGCCGGTACAAACGCTTTCGGCGAGTCAGGCGGCTGGTCGGCTGTGCTTCAAAGCAAGGTCAGTGCAGTACTTGGCGCGCTGTTTCCAATCGATGACTTCTATTGTTCGCTGTTCGTGCTCTTGCTGCACAGCGCCTGGTCGCGACTCGGTGACCTTCGCGGAGCCCTGACCGACACGCGCGTTCGCATGCGCAGCGGCTTGTGGGCAGACACTGACGAGGAAGCCTCCTGCTTCATGCAAACCTGGGTTGAGGCGGTGCGTGCAGCGTATCCACTCGGCGATCCCAACGACGGTTCACTACTCGATGAAGCCCTCGAAAGAGTGCACGATACCTGCAACGACAGGTTCGTCCTGTACGCCGTCGACCCCCACTTCCGCCTGATTGTCGAGGCATTCGTCATCACGGGCTGAGCGATTGCCGTTGCTAGCAGCGCGCGACAATGCACGCCCCACCCCGGCACGGCAGTGCCTTCACGTGCGCCGCCCCCATACGATATCCACAAGGATCAATCGTATCCGTCCGGTCATGTGCGACCTGTGCTCGCGACGCCGACGGCGTGATGCTCGCGCGCGATGTCTAGACTACTCGCGCGTGGCGCCGAATTTTGGTCGATGGTCGTGGCCGAGGCGAAAGAGGGCGCGATTCCGCGCGTTGCAGTAGCAGCCAAGCACGGCGTGACCGATGCTGCGTTGAAATACCACTTGTACAAGACGAGTGGCTCGACGGTGGTGAAGAGCAAGCCCGTAGCGCTGTTGCCTGCGTACGTGGCGGCTGGTTTGCAGGTTGCGGTAGCCGTTGCTTACGCTGCCACCGAGTGTTCGGATCTATTTCGCCGTTGAGCCAGTCGATCTTCGTCGTGGTCATGACGGTCTGAGCGGCATTGTCCGCGGGCAGTGGTGCTCGTCAACAGGCAGCGCGCCGGCTGCCTTTCCCACGCGCGCCGAAAGTTCTTCAAAGCCCTGAATTCGGGCCAGAAGCACAGGTCGCACTCGAATTGATCCGCGACATCTATGTGATCGAGCGCGACGTGAAGATGGCCAGAGAGGCCGGAGAAGTCGATCATGCCCGCGTGCGCAGGGTGACCCATCAGCCAAGGCGGGATGATTCCTGGAGGGCCAAGATTCATGCTGGATCGCACCACGGAGGTTGCGATTGCCGATCGGACGAAAAATCGAGGACGAGCGCGAGGCGGTCCGTTGCCTGCGCGCGGCCGAGCGCGCGGGACTGAGCGCTGGCAAGTGGGCGCGGGCGCACGGTGTCGACGGGCGCTCGCTGCACGCCTGGCAGATGAATATCGCGCGGCGAGGCGCATTGGTGGGACAGCGCAAGTCTCGACCGAAGCTCAATCGAGCGCCGCACGCGTTGGTTGAGCTCGTACCTTTCGCGGCGCCGGCCGCGCACGGATCGGGCCGCTACGCCCTCGTGTTGGGCGCTGCCCGGGTCGAGTTTGGCGACGATGTCTCTGTCGCGACGCTGCGCCGGGTGCTCGAGGCCCTGCGGTCGTGCTGAGTCTGCCTCCCGCGGTGCGGGTGTTCGTGGCGGTCGAGCCTTTCGACATGCGTGGGTCGTTCGACGCCATCGCGGGGGCCGTGCGTCGGCTCGGCCTCGACCCCGTCGACGGGCACCTTTACCTTTTCTTCAACAAACGCCGCCGACTCGCGAAGGCACTTTGGTTCGATGGCTCGGGTTGGTGTCTGCTCGCAAAACGGCTCGAGGCCGGAAGTTTTCAGCTGCCGCCCTTCGACGGCGGCAAGGCACAGATCGCGATCGATGGCTCAGCGTTCGCCTCGCTCCTGGCCGGCATCGACTTCACCGCTGCGCGCCGCGGCTGGTACCGGCGACCTAGACTCGAAAAAGTAGACAAGACGATCGACACAGATCCCCAAGTGTGATCTGTACTCGTCTGTGGACGAGTTCGAAGCGCTGCGACATGAGAATGCCGCGCTTCGTGATCAAGTTACCCAGCTCGTCGAGCAGCTCGCTCGCCTCAACGAGCGTGTCGCCGAGCTGCTCGCCGTAGCGCAGCGCAAGCAACGCAAGGCCCGCACTGCGCCAGAGACCCCTCCGCCCGCTGCCCCACCCGTCGTCGAGGGCGAGCAGCGGCGGGCGTTCGACGAGCGACCTAAGGCGCCCGAGAAGCCCGAAGTCGCGCGCACCGAGAAACAGAAGACGAAGCCCACTGGGCGCAAGCCGCTCCCCAAGCACCTCGAGACCGAAGAGCACGAGCTACGCCCAGATTCGTGCGCTGCGTGCGGCGGCCACGCGCTCGATGTCGCCGACGTGCTCGACGAAGAGAAGCTGCACGTCGTCAAGGAGCATCAACGCCGTCGCGTCGTTCGTCGTTACACCTGCCGCTGCCGTGCGTGCGGTGAGCGCACTACGCTCCGCTCGCTGCCGGCTCCTTACGAGCGCTCGAAGGTCACGTGCGACTGGCTCGCGTGGTTTGTGTACCAGAAGTTCTGGTTGCTCACGCCGCTCGATCGCATTCGTCGCGATCTCGCCGAGCGCGGCATCCCGCTCGCCATGAGCACGCTCGTTTCGTTCATCGAGCGCGCCGCCGATCTGCTCTCCGGTGTTGATGGTCTGCATTGGAAGCAGCTGCTGGCGAGCTCATGGATGGCCACCGACGGCACGGGCATCAAGGTCATCGTTCCCAAGCTTCCGGCGGCGCACAACGGCTACCTCGAGCTGTATCGCAACGACGAGCTTGCTGTCTTTCAATACGAGCCCACCAAGGACGGCGACGTCGTCGCCGCCAAGCTTCGTCCGTTTCGCGGCACCCTCACCGCCGACGCCGAACACCGCTTCAATGATGTCTTTGCTTCGGGCTGCGTCGTCGAAGCTGGCTGCAATGCACACGGACGCCGCAAGTTTCGCGACGCTGAAGCCACGCAGCCTGTGCTCGCCGCGGAGGGCGGCGCGTTCATCGGCGCCATGTACGGCGAAGAAGAGAAAGCGCAAAGGCTCGGCCTGCACGGCAGCGCACTTCGAAAGTATCGCCAACAAAACATTCGCCCCATCGCACGCGACTTCGAGCGTTGGCTGGACGCCGTCAAGCCAACGCTGCTCCCGTCCGAGCCGCTGGCGGCGGCGATTGCCTACTACAAGAATCATCGCGACGCGCTCTTGCGCTTCATTGACGATCCGCGCGTGCCCATCGACAACTCGCCCACCGAGCGCGAATTCCAAAACGTCGCCAAGCTCCGCCTCAATATGCTCTTCGCCGGCAGCACCGAAGGCGCACATCGCGCCTGTGTCCTGCTCGGCGTCATCGCGACATGTCGTGCACTGCGGGTCCCGGCGCAGGCCTATCTCGCATGGGCCTTCGAACGGCTCGGCACCCACCGCGACGTTTTCGACCTCCCACTCGAAGCACTCACACCCGCAGCCTTCAAGAAGACGCTCGCATAGCCTGGATGCCCCTGTCGCGAAGGCGAGCCGTGAAGCCGCGCTGAACGCCGGCTACGCGGCCTCGCAGCCCCACACGCATCGGCGTCGCGCCCGATTCTGCCCGACAAACCTCTCGCAATCATCCCGCCGTCGCTGATCGGTCACTGCGCAGGGAACAGTGCTTGCTGATCATGGACAAGCTTTATGTCTGGCGCGCGAAGCAAAAAGCGCAGCATCCGCCCAAGAGCGTGATGGGCAATGCCATCAACTACACTCTCAAAAACTGGCAAGCCCTCACGCGCTTCATCACCAACGCCGATATCCCGCCAGACAACAACCGAAGCGAGCGAGCGCTGCGAGTCGTTGCACTCGGACGCAAAAATTTTCTGTTTGCAGGCAACAAGGAATCGGGCGAGAACCTCGCCGCCCTCTACACCGTCGTCGCGACGTGCGTCGCCAACGAAGTCGATCCGCTCGCGTACCTAACTGACGTGCTGATGCGCCTCGACTCGACGCCCGCCGACCAAGTCGACACCCTTTTGCCTCAGAACTGGGCAGTTCTGGCGCCGTAGTTCAAGCCCGGTGTTCGCCGGACGGATACGATCAATCGCAGACCGCGCTGCCCGATTCCCGAATGTGTGACGCGAGCACAGTTACTCTTCTCGCGCCAAGAAGTCGTCCAGCTGGACCCTGAACTTGTTAAGTAGGTCGTCAATCGTTGAATATCTGGACCAGAAGTGACCGAGGTGGGTGAGCCTTCGCTGGAAGGCCCACAGCGAGTTCAGGTCTTCGGGACTCGCGTCGCCTGTTCGAATCTCGGCGTCCTTGAAGAACGTGTAGATAAGGGGCCTGCCCGAGTCCCGAAAGCTGCGTTCGGCCGTGTCGAACTCTTCTTCGGTGAACGCGCCGGCTTTTGTAAAGAAGAGGCTCAGGAAGATGTCGCACCGCGCGACTTCTCCGTCGGAATCGTCCTGTGTCCTAGTCTCGGACAGCGCGCTACGCGCGCCCTCCCAGCGCACGATTTTTAGGTACACTCCGCGACGGAGAAACAGGTCGTTCGCCTGCCGGAAGTGGAGATCGAACATGTTGCGCTCATCGCGCAGCTCGCTAGAAGAGGCGACGAAGATACGGATGGTTCGCAAACCTGACGCGACCGACGCGGGACTGCGAACGGGCGTAGGGCGCGGAGAGTCTCGTTGAACGGGAGCTTGGGGCTCATCGCGGCGGCGGACGCCCGCTCGCGCCCCTGGGTGTTCGTGGCTGTGCGCGGACGCGTTCCGCCCGATCGCAATGGGCCCTTTGATCGTCCCCGCCACGACGCCTTCGTTGCGCCCCACGTTGATGCCCGGTTGGCTCTCGCCCGGCTTTCGGGTTTCGGAGCTCATCAAGCGGCTCCAGCTTGCGGCGTCTTGTTCGTTTTTTGCGATTTGAGGATGCTGCGGGTCGCGGCCCCGAGCTTCTCTGGTATCGACTTGGTCTGCTGAGCCGTTGCACCATCACCGGTCGCCACGGGGCCGTCGATGTGCGTTGCGATGACGCCGTAGTTGTTGATTTGCTGCATATTTTCTTTGAACTTCGACATGTCGATGCCGTGCCGCTCCGCCACTTCCACCATCGCGTCCTGGATCAGCCGATCTTGGCAGTGAACTGCGAACGCGGCGGACTCGCGGTCCAAGCGGTCGGCGACGCGGACCGCTCCGAGGTCGGTCGAGATGGGCCGCGGCGCCGAATAGTCAAAGTTACGCCATAACTTTGCGATGCGTGTGCGAATGTCTTCGATGCGCCGCGCTTTGGCCTCTTGTCGACTCAGCTGCTTGGGGTCCCAGAATACTTGCGGAAACGGATTGCGAATGGCCTTGTGGCGCGCCCACCACATGGTTCCCAATAGCCCCGCAAACGCGACGCGAACGGCGTACTGTGGCGCTGAATCCAAAGCGAACGACGCGATGCCCAATGGAACGCTCAATGCCAGCCACGCTACCATGCTCATCGTCACGAAGAGGAATGCGCGTTTGATCCAGGCGGGAATGGCGTCCGACCACTGCTCGAGAATGCCACCCTCGGCGTCGAGAATGGCTTTGCGTTCGGCCTCCGCTGCAATGGTTTGTGCCGGGTCGATGAACTTATCCCGAAGGGAAACGCCTCGAGCCCAAGCTGAGCGGTGAAAGGTGGCCCAGCGCACGCCGATCATCGGTCCTTGATCTTGGGCGCGAAGGCACGACCAGTCGACGTCGCCCGTGCTCAAGTTGACGGTTTCGAGGACGCGGCTCGGCGTGCACACTCGTCGAGCTCGCGGTGAGCCTTGGTCCGGTGTACCGTCGCTGAGCAAGCGCTGGCGCGTGGAGCTATCGACGGGAAGGTCATTGATTCGCGCCAGTACCAATTGACGCTCGCTCCGCACTACGTCTTTGTCTGGGTCCGAATTGACGACCGTGCTGACGATATCGGCGACGATATCGGCCGAGTGTACGTCCACGGTCGCGCGCCCATCTAACTGTTCGCGGCGGTCGAATACCAGCGACCACGACGAGGACTCGCGAGCGCCGAGCGCGCCATAACTCTCGGCTCCTCCGTACAATGTGCCCGGCCAGCTGCCGCGAAGGTTGAGTCGTTCGAGAACGCGGATCGTGTTGGAGTTTGGCTGAAAGTCCGGAAAGCTGCGCGGATCGAAGCTCTGTCGGGACAGCGAGCTGGCCAGCAGCCGCTCCGCGACGCCTTTCGCACCGAACTTCTCGCGAGCCAACTGGATTGGACCAATGGCTGCGAAGAGCCCAGGATGCAACACGCCGAGCAGTGTCCACGGAGTGAACTGGGAACCCGCTGCAACCGTACAAGAGACGATCGCGTGCGCTGCCACTGTCGGCGAATGGAGCAACGGTTCCAGCGGGGCGCCGCGGCCGCTGTCTGCTCGGAGCGAGGACAATGCCGCTCGCGCAACCCTCGGCTCGTAGTGGATCGCCGCCAGCACCTCGCGCATCCCATTCAGATCAACCAGGCAATCTTCGATCCAGACGTACGGATACATCTCGGCCCCGCAGCGGGTGCATGCGAAGATATCGAGGTTAAACGGAGCTTGAATGCTCGCGCGTTCACGACACTCCGGACAACGCGTCTCGACGGCATCAAACGGACTGCAGAGGGCTTTCAATACCTCCGCCGGATTGCCGTCCATTCGGATGCGTGTTCCGGATGGTACCCGCACGCCCGTCGCGGGTCTGTGGGCCGACGGCACCGGCGCCGCTGGTCTTGGCCTGGCGGAGACTCCCTGGCTCGGGGGGACAGGTGCGCTCACCGCGGGGCCCCTTGCCGCCGCCAATGACTCCCCGCAACCTTGGCACTTCTTGACCAGGTAGGGGTTGGAAGTTCCGCACGCGGGGCACGTAATCTTCGCGCTATTCATTTTTTACCTGTCTCTGGTGTGGGTAGCGAGTCCTGACGGGGCTTCGACTCGATGGGCTTTTGCGGGGTTCTCTTGGGCGGTTCTCCCGTCTCAGCGTCCGGCTTGGTCTTAGCGGTGGCGTTCTTCGGAGGATCTTTGGGTCTGTCCGGCACTGTTTGTTTGCCCGCTGGCTTGGTCCCCTTGTTGCCAGCGCTGTTGTCTTTTGCTTTCTTGCCCGTCGGGTTGCCGACGCTGTTTGCCGGAGGCAGAGGCGGCCCAAGCGCCGGCACCAGCGGCGACGGAGTCGAGCTCGATGCAAGTTGTGGTGGCTCTGGGGTCACCGCGGACAGTGGAGCAGTAGGAAGCTCGGCGGCTTCGCCCTTGTTGACAGGTACGCTTGCGGGCCCCCAAACCGACTCATATTGCGCGCTCTTCTGGACCCAGGAGGTGTTCCAGAGAAGGGATAGGCCACCCACGCTGACGAATGCAACGAACGTCCAGCGCGTCGCCAATTGGACCAACCCACTTCGTTTGACGACTTGCACGCAGGCTACAAGCGAAGCGGCAAAGCTGTCTTCGAGGTACTCAGCGATGAGCGACAGGCTCCTCCGACTTGGCGGATTGCACTCGCTCGCATAGGCCAAAGCAAAAATGTGCCGGTCGTCCCTAGCTCCGGTGGTCTCGAATCGAATTGTGCCCAGACGCGGGCCTATTTTTTCGACCCAATCGAGTGCTTCTTCTTTCGATTGGCCCGTCGGCCCCAGTAGGTGGTCGACTACGCGCGCGTTGCCGACCGCCATCAGTGCTCGCGCGAGCTCGGCGGGACTGCCGATCCCATGGCACGACTCGTGGACGCTTTCTCGAATCGAATCGGCGTGCTGCCCAACGATCTCGACGACCCACAATCCCGTCCATGCGCCTGGGCCCCTGAGCCCTGCGTAGAGCCTGCGCCGGATGTCAGCGGTGGCAGTTTGCTTTTGGCGAATTTCCCAGGCAACCCAGCCCAGAAACAGTGCGATTACCCAAAGCAGCAACTGAATCACGACGAAACCCTCCGCGATGCGAACGCGACGCTCATGTTATCTGACTCGACTCGCTTCACGTCGCCGCGAGTCGCGATGCCGTGTAGGAAGGCTTCGCAGGCTGCGGTATCCTCGAGGTTGGCGGCTTCGAGGCCATGCTCGGGCGTCTTGGAGACACCGTCGGTGCTCAACACGACGCGAAGCTCCGACGCCCCCTCCGGCAGGATACCGCGAATGCCGCTCAGAACGTCGACCACCGAGAGCTGCGTCCCCACGAACCGCTCTGGTTTGCTAGGATCGCTTTGCAGCGGTACTTCTTTCCGTTGCACCGGGCCGTCCGCCTGGGTTCGCTCGAGACGCAGGCAACCGTCGCCCATCAACAGCGCGAAGCCGCCGCGAGGACCGAGTGCCGTCGCCAGAATCGTCGTTTGGAACCAGGCCTCGCGCTTTTCCGCGCCAGGAGCGTCGAGAAATGCCTTCCGGTACAGGGGCTCGCCGAATTCGGGATCGGGCACTCGCCGCGTCTGCAGCCGTTGCCCATCGGCATTGAGACGCTCTAGCAATCGACGCTGGTAACGCATCGCGAAATCGCGCTTTCCTTCAGGTTCTAGAATCTCATTTGCAAACTCCACGCTACGGCCGAGCGCCTCGGTAACTATCTCGATGAAGGCGGCGGCCGCGTGACGCGCGCCCCGCTCGGACCATGGGGACTGCGTCACGCCGTCACAGACCCCGGCCAGTACCCACGAAGCTCCGGCGCAGTCCGAGCGAGCGAGCGCAAATGCAAAGTCCTGGTTTCCCTTGTCTACCGTGGGCGGACCGCGATGTGAGGCACAACCGAAGTGACCCTCATTGCCTCGTACGTCTCCAACCCAGACACGGTTCCCCTCCGTCGTGCCCCTGGGCGGACTTAAATCCGCGCCCTCTACCGGGCCGAGTTCGGGGCCGGTAAGGGGCAACTCGGGGAGCTTGCTGCTAGTGAAGGTGATCCACCAGCAGCCGTCGGATTTGCCGACGACTTGGCGATAGCGTGGGCCTCTACCAGCCTGCACGTCGGAGACGGTCAAATGTTCTGCTCCGCGATTCTCTCCTCCATTGACTCGACCGTGGAGGGCCTGCCGCCGACCTGAGTGGGCGTGCCAATACTAGGGAGCAGTTGGACCAACTCCTGGGCATTCGCCACCTTCTTGTAGAACTCTGGGCGACTAGCTAGAGTGCTCATCAGGGAGTCATTCACGCTTCCGAACCCGAGAGTGATGATGCGCGGGGAACCGCAAGGGAGGCTCGCGTTCTTCAAGGCCGTGCCCGCCCGTAGCGTGTGCGGTTCATCCGACGACTTGCCATCGAGAGAAGGCGAACCGTCGGTGAAGACGAACACGAACGGCGGGCAATGGTGCGCTTCAGCGTGTCGCTCGATGAGCTCTCGAGCTTGGACCAGCGCTGCGGCCATGTTCGTCGTCCCGCCGCCACCATCGATGTTGATCGCCTCCGCATCGACGTCGTTGACATCGACCGCTTCCGCAACAACCTCCGAGGACGAACCGAAGACGATGAACGAGAATTTAAAGTATGGCTTCCGTCCCAGAGAGACCATCTGAAGCTTGATGATCCAATTCCTAATTGCTTCGGTCACGGCAGAAGCGGGAGCTCCCTTGAGCGATCCGCTGTTGTCCGCTAGCAGCAACATGTGCATTGGGTTCGCCGCTTGAATCCGTTGCCCCGATTCCTTGCT
>Ga0302322_100002284_pt1 | contig 16152 bp, 11 predicted proteins | sample Fen_T0_2_FD_203757 | JGI IMG/M metagenome (GOLD analysis project Ga0302322, IMG submission 203757) | Peat permafrost microbial communities from Stordalen Mire near Abisko, Sweden - Fen_T0_2 | ecosystem: Environmental > Terrestrial > Soil > Wetlands > Permafrost | place: Sweden: Abisko... | reverse complement strand
CCGCCTGGCCGTTCCCGCAAGGCACCTGCCGCCGCTACCGTGCGGAAGTGAACCTGACCGTGACGGCCGTCGACCGGCTGGAGCCCCACGCGCTCGGCCTGGTCCGGCTGCGCGGCGAGGAGCTGCAGGCCCACTACGGCGATCACGGGCCGACGCCGCCCCCGGACCGGTACCCGGACGGCGCCGCCCAGGCCCTGGCGGGCGAGGTCCCGCACCTGGACGGCGACCTCGCCGACGTCGCGACGCCCGGCGTCGTCCTGCTCGGCCGGGACCGCCGTGCCGGGACGGCGGTCGCCTTCGCGAACCTGCGGCACGTCACGGGCGGCGTCGCGGAGGTCCGCTGCCTGTACGTGGCGCCGCCGTTCCGCGGGATCGGGATCTCCCGCACCCTGCTCACCGAGGTGGAACGGGAGGCGGCGGCGCTCGGCTGGCCCCTGGTACGTGTCCGCGTGTCCCCCCGCCAGCCGCACGCCACGGCCTTCTACCGGGAATCGGGCTACCGACCCACCCCGCCGAGCCCCCTCCTGCTGGAGAAGCACGTGCGACACCCCTGATGGCGGCCCATCCTGCTGATCATGGGGTTCCTGCTGCTCCGGTGGGGCCGGAGCGGCGAGAACTCCATGATCAGCAGGATGGGCCTCAGCGCGTCAGCTGCAGCCGGACGTCGACCCGCAGCCTTCGCAGACGAAGCAGGAACCGGCCGGGCGCATCTTGGTGCCGCAGGTGAAGCACATCGGTGCGTCGGAGGCGCGGCCCTGCAGGCGCTCCAGCAGTTCCGCCGACGAGTGCACCTCCGCCGGTGCCGCCTTGACGCCGGCGCCGAGGCTCGACGTCACCGCCTGCGGCTTCGACCGCGCCTGGGACGCGGACTGGGCGAGCGTCTGCAGATCCTCCTCGACATCCTCGTCAGCCTCGATCGGCGTGTAGGAACCGGTCTCGATGTGCCGCTGCCGCTCCGCCGCGGTGTAGATGCCCATGGCCGAGCGGGTGTCGAAGTCGAGGTAGTCCAGGGCGAGCCGGCGGAACACGTAGTCCATGATCGACTGCGCCATGCGCACGTCCGGGTCGTCGGTCAGGCCGGCCGGCTCGAAGCGCTGGTTCGTGAACTTCTCCACGAGCGCCTCCAGCGGGACCCCGTACTGCAGGCCGATGGAGACCGCGATCGAGAAGGCGTCCATGACGCCCGCCAGCGTGGAGCCCTGCTTGCCGAACTTCAGGAAGATCTCGCCGAGGCCGTCGTCCGGGTAGGACCCGGCGGTGAGGTAGCCCTCGCCCCCGCCCACCGTGAACGAGATGGTCTGGCTGGGACGGCGCTTCGGCAGCCGCTTGCGGATCGGCCGGTACTCGACGCGGACCGTCTCCTTGGGGGCCTCCGCCTCGCCCTTCTTGGCCTTGGCATCCGACAGCGGCTGGCCGACCTTGCAGTTGTCGCGGTAGACGGCGAGCGCCTTCAGGCCGAGCTTCCAGCCCTGGAAGTAGACGTCCGCGATCTCCTCGACGGTCGCCGTCTCGGGAAGGTTCACCGTCTTGGAGATGGCACCGGACAGGAACGGCTGGCAGGCCGCCATCATGCGCACGTGCCCCATCGGGCGGATCGCCCGGGCACCCATCGCGCAGTCGAACACCTCGTAGTGCTCGGGCTTGAGGCCCGGCGCGTCGACGACGTGCCCGTGCTCGGAGACGTACTCGACGATCGCCTCGACGGTCTCCGGGGCGTAGCCGAGACGCCGCAGCGCCATCGGGACGGTCTGGTTGACGATCTGCATGGACCCGCCGCCGACGAGCTTCTTGAACTTCACCAGCGAGAAGTCCGGCTCGATGCCCGTGGTGTCGCAGTCCATCATGAAGCCGATCGTGCCGGTGGGGGCGAGCACCGACGCCTGGGCGTTGCGCCAGCCGCTCTTCTCGCCGAGGCGCAGGGACGCCTCCCACTCGCGCGTGGCGGCCTGGTGCACCTCGCGGTCGGTGGGGTGGACCGTCCGGACGGCGTCGTGGGCGGCGGCGTGCTTGCGCATGACCCGGCGGTGCGCCTCGGCGTTGCGCGCGTAGCCCTCGTACGCCCCGACGACGCCGGCCAGCTCGGCCGAGCGCCGGTAGGCGGTGCCCGTCATCAGGGACGTGATGGACGCCGCGAGCGCGCGCCCGCCGTCGGAGTCGTACCCCAGGCCCGAGGCCATGAGGAGCGCGCCGAGGTTGGCGTAGCCGATGCCGAGCTGACGGAACCGGCGCGTGGTGTCGCCGATCGCCTCGGTCGGGAAGTCGGCGAAGCAGATCGAGATGTCCATCGCCGTGATGACCAGCTCGACCGTCGCCACGAACCGCTGGGCGTCGAACCCGCCCTCGGGACGCTGGAACTTCAACAGGTTGAGGGAGGCGAGGTTGCAGCTGGAGTTGTCCAGGTGCATGTACTCCGAGCACGGGTTCGACGCGGTGATCCGGCCCGACTCGGGCGTGGTGTGCCAGTCGTTGATCGTGTCGTCGTACTGGATCCCGGGGTCGGCGCACGCCCAGGCGGCCTTCGCCATCTTCCCGAAGAGCGTCTTGGCGTCGACCTCCTCGAGGACCTCGCCCGTCATCCGGGCGCGCAGCCCGAACCGCTCGCCGTTCTCGACGGCGCGCATGAACTCGTCGCTCACGCGGACGGAGTTGTTGGCGTTCTGGTACTGCACGCTCGTGATGTCCTTGCCGCCCAGGTCCATGTCGAACCCGGCGTCCCGCAGCGCGCGGATCTTGTCCTCCTCGCGCGCCTTGGTCTCGATGAACTCCTCGATGTCGGGGTGGTCGACGTCCAGCACGACCATCTTCGCGGCCCGGCGGGTCGCGCCGCCGGACTTGATGGTGCCCGCCGAGGCGTCGGCGCCGCGCATGAAGGAGACCGGGCCCGAGGCGGTGCCGCCCGACGTCAGGAGCTCCTTCGAGGACCGGATCCGGGACAGGTTCAGTCCCGCGCCGGAGCCGCCCTTGAAGATGAACCCCTCCTCCTTGTACCAGTTGAGGATCGAGTCCATCGAGTCGTCGACGGCGAGGATGAAGCAGGCGCTCACCTGTTGCGGCGCCGACGTCCCCACGTTGAACCAGACCGGCGAGTTGAAGCTGAACACCTGGTGGATCAGCATCCAGGTCAGCTCGTGCTCGAACACCTCGGCGTCGGCGTCGGTGGCGAAGTAGCCGTTGTCCTTGCCGGCCTTGGTGTACGTGAGCACGACCCGGTCGACCAGTTGCTTCAGGCTCCACTCCCGGCTGGTGCCGCCGGGGGCGCCGCGGAAGTACTTCGTCGTGACGATCGTGGACGCGTTCAGGCTCCAGAAGTCGGGGAACTCGACGCCCTTCTGCTCGAAGATCGTCTCTCCGGTCCGCCAGTTCGTCTGGACGACGTCCCGGCGCTCCCAGGTCACCTCGTCGTAGGGATGGACCCCCGCCGTGGTGTAGACGCGGTCGACCGTCAGGCCCTTCCGCTGGACCCGCAGCCCGTCGGCCCGGGTCTTGCGGGCCCCGTGGCCCGACGCTGTCTCCGTCATATCTGCTTCCCCTCGTGTTCTGGACGTCCGGGCGGGCGGCGCGCGAAGGCGACGCCGCACCCGCGACGCATGGATCAATGTCCTGATGTCGGTGACCACCCGCACGCGACCGCCCCCCGGCGGCCGTCACCCCCGGTGCGAGGTGGGAACCGCCGGTGGCCCCGCCTTCCCCAGCAGGGCCACCGGCGGTCGTTCTAGGAGGTTCGCGGCGGCTCCGGCGACGCCGTCTCGCGCTCGACACGCAGCAGGGCGATGGCCGCCTCGAAGTCCTCGAGGGAGTCGAAGCTCTGGTAGACGCTCGCGAACCGGAGATAGGCCACCTCGTCCAGCTCCCGCAACGGGCCGAGGATGCTCAGGCCGATCTCGTGGGCGTCGATCTCCGCGGCGCCGGTGGCGCGGATGGACTCCTCGACGCGGTGGGCGAGGAGCGCGAGATCGTCCTCACCGACCGGTCGCCCCTGGCACGCCTTGCGGACGCCAGAGACGATCTTCGATCGGCTGAACGGCTCGGTCACGCCGGACCGCTTGACGACGCTCAGGCTGGCGGTCTCGATGGTGCTGAACCGCCGGCCGCACTGCGGGCAGTGGCGCCGGCGCCGGATGGCCGCACCGTCGTCGGTGCTCCGCGAGTCGACGACCCGCGAATCGGTGTTCCGGCAGAACGGACAGTGCACGGAGCAGCTTCCCTCCCGGATCGCCACCCCGGCCGTCGCCCCGCGACCCTTCCCACGGTCCCACCGGCCGACCGCGACCACCGCTCGCGGTCCGCGACACCAGGGTCGCGCACCGGTTTCGGCGGCACGGGGTCTGCGGGCCTTCGACCCAGGCCGGGCCCGGGCTGTGGATCCAGCTGGGGACGGCCTGTGGGGAACCCGCTACGGGCTGGGGATGGACCTGGGGACAAGATGTGGACGACTTACAGGGGTGTAACTACTAGATGTTGGGCTCCACCGTAGGCGCGCCTCCCGGCGTCCGCAAGCGAGACCCGCGTGTCGCCGGGGCGCCCGGATCACGAAGTGTGCCCACCCGTGGACGCGCGGTCAGTTCCACCTGGTGGCGCTCCACCGTTGGGATGAACGGGTGACCCCACGGTCCGCACCCGGTCACCGGGCCGGAAGGGCGAGGTCCTGCCCGGCCTCGATCTCCACCCCGGGGAGGGCGTTCAGCCGGACGATGCGCACCACGGTGTCCCGCGGATCGACGCCGGGCACCTCCGCGGCGGCGATCCCCATGAGCGTCTCACCGGGCAGGACCAGGTGGTGACGCACCGGCACCGGTCTCGAGCTCGTCGCCGCCACGGCCGGACGCACGACCAGCAGCACGGCGGCGCACACCACCAGGGCGAGCAGCAGGCCGACGCCGGAGCGGACGACGATCCGGCCCCGCCGCGTGAGCCGCAACGGCGGGGGGTCCTGCGGGAGGGCCGCCCGGGGCGCGGCCGCCTCGGACCTGGCGGCCGGCGCCGGGAGCTCGACCACTCCGGGCGCGATCCGCCGGTAGGCGCCCCGACGGCCCGGAGCGGGAGGCCGCCGGGCGGGGTGCCCCGGCCTTCGCGCCGAGGAAGCCTCGAACGACCCGCCGGGGAGCAGGTGCAGTGTCGCCATCAGGACCTCCCGAGCACGTCGGTGTCGTCGAACCCCTGTTCGATCGAACGCATGTCCCGGTTCTAGCAGGCACCACCGACAGAGTCGAGGACCGATCGCACACCTGTTCGAACGCGCGTCGTCAGGGCGTGTCCCGGCGTGGCGGGCGCGTCCGCGTGCAACACGCCGCGACACGTTCGAACACGTGTTTGAAGTGCTCGGGAACTCGTCGTAGCGTGGACGTACCCGGCGATCACGGCGGGAAATGAGCGAGGAGGCGGACGGATGGCGCGGGACGACGGCCGGGCGGCGGGAACGGGTACGGCTCAGGACGGCGCGGGCGGGCACGCCACGGCCCGCGTCCACCAACTGCCCGACGGTCCGGCGGGCGGTGACGGGCTGACCAACCGGCAACGCCTCGTGCTCGACACCATCCGAACACTCGTGGAACGACGAGGCTATCCACCGAGCATGCGGGAGATCGGGGAGGCGGTCGGGCTGACGAGCCCGAGCAGCGTCTCCCATCAGCTCGAGACCCTGGAGCGCAAGGGGTACCTGCGCCGCGACCCGAACCGTCCCCGGGCGATCGAGCTGATCACTCCCGGCGATCTCGCCGCACCGGCCGGGCCGGCGGAGGCGGATCCCTTCACCGGGCCCGGCGACACGCGCCCGGTGCCCTCCTACGTGCCCGTCGTCGGCCGGATCGCCGCCGGTGGCCCGATCCTCGCCGAGCAGGCCGTGGAGGACGTCTTCCCGCTCCCCCGCCAGCTCGTGGGCGACGGGCAGCTGTTCATGCTGAAGGTCGTCGGGGACTCCATGGTCGACGCCGCCATCTGCGACGGCGACTGGGTCGTCGTCCGCCAGCAGCCGGTCGCCGAGAACGGGGACATCGTCGCGGCCATGCTCGAGGGCGAGGCCACCGTCAAGACCTTCAAGCGGCGTGACGGCCACGTGTGGCTGTTGCCCCACAATGCGGCCTACGCCCCCATTCCCGGCGACGACGCGACGGTGCTGGGCCGGGTGGTCGCCGTCCTGCGTCGGATCTAGTCACGCAGCGGCACCCGATATCGCGTTAGGGTGAGGATCGGCGGGCACGTGCGCGCCACTCCGACCTGTCGTCCTTGTGGTGTGAGGAGCTCCCGTGAGCGCGCCCGACCTCGACGAGTCCCTTCGCGTCGCCATCGCCCGGCAGCTGCACGTCCCTCCGGGCGAGCTCACCGGCGACCGCGACCTGGGCACGCTCGGCCTCGACGACGAGGAGGCCGCGGTCGGCCTGCTCGAGGCCGTCGAGGACCTGCTCGACGTCCGGTTCCCCGACGACTTCCTCGACGGGGTCGAGACCTACGGTCAGCTGACGTCGGCCGTGCGCATCGCCATCGGGGCCTGAGCAGGCCCTCACCCCGGAACGGACCGGTGCCCCACCCGGAAGCGGGCGGGGCACCGGGGACCTGCCGTTCGGTCGGTGGACGGGGGCGGGTCAGACGCCGTTCAGGGTCAGGTGCGGGCGACCATCCGCTGGGGATGACGGCCGCACGGCTCGTCCTCGTGGGCGTGCCAGTCGCCGGAGGCTTGGCAGGCGGTGGTGGTGTCGGTGGCGCAGTCGCGGTAGCAGGTGCACTCCTCGACGGCGGTGTCGGCGCGCAGCGTGCTTCTCGTGAGTCGTCCCATACCGAGACGTTACGAGGCTACGGGCCCGGTCTCAAGCCTCCGGACGACCGATGACGTCGTCACAGCCACCGCACCGCACCCTCCGGTCGGCCGCTCCCGAGCTCCCCGACCGGCCGGGCGGGCTCACCCTCCGCGCACGGAGGGGTTTCCGGGACCCCGCTACGAGCCCTCCGCGCCCGAGTCCCCGCGGTCGCGGACCGGCCGCACGGGCGGCGCGCCCTCGTCGATCCGGCGCAACGCCTTGAGGACGATCTCACGGTCGTGCGTCGTCCAGAACGGCGGCAGGGACGCGCGCAGGTACGACCCGTACCGGGCGGTCGCGAGCCGCGAGTCCAGGACGGCGACGACCCCGCGGTCATCGGCGCTGCGGATCAGCCGTCCCGCGCCCTGCGCCAGGCGCAGCCCGGCGTGGGTGGCCGAGACGGACATGAAGCCGTTGCCGCCCCGGCGGGCGACGGCCTGCGAGCGGGCCGTGGCGAGCGGATCGTCCGGACGCGGGAACGGGATCCGGTCGATGACGACGAGCTGGCACGACGAGCCGGGCACGTCGACGCCCTGCCACAGGGACAGCGTCCCGAAGAGGCAGGTCCGGGCGTCCCGCGCGAACTCGCGCACCAGCGTGGGCATCGCGTCGTCACCCTGGCACAGGATCGGGACGTCGACGCGCTCGCGCAGCGCCTCGGCGGCGGACTCCGCGGCGCGGCGGGACGAGAACAGGCCGAGGGTGCGGCCCCCGGCCGCCTCGATGAGCGCCGCCAGCTCGTCGAGCGCGGCGGGCGCGACGCCGTCCCGGCCGGGCGGCGGCAGGGCCCGCGCCACGTACAGGATCCCCTGCCGGGGATAGTCGAACGGGCTCCCGACGTCGAGGGTCCGGCAGCGCGGGGCCGACGTGCGGCGCGCCTCCCCGTCCGGCGCGCCGTCCTCACCGCCGCTGACGGCCGGGCCGGCGGCAGCGGCACCTCTGGCGGGGGCAGCAGCAGCGCCGGCGGCAGCAGTGGCGCCGGCGGCAGGGTCGGCGGCGGCGAAGGGGTCGTCGGCGGCGTCCAGGGCTGCGTGCGCGCCACCCCGGCGGCGGGCGGTGGCGACGTCGACGCCGTCCGGCTCGGCGGACCCCCGCAGCAGGCCGACCGCGGCGGCGGCCGCGTCGAAGTTGCCTCCGAGCGTCAGCGTCGCCGAGGTGAGCACCACCGTCCGCTCGGCGTACAGCCGGTCGCGCAGGACGCCCGCGACCGACAGCGGGGCCACGTGCAGCGCGGTCCGCACGACCCCGTCGGAGCGCTGGTAGCGCGACAGCCAGACGACGTCCGGCCCCTCCACGCCGCCGCTGCCCGACGTCAACCGCTCGGCGATGTCGAAGACCTCGGTCACCGCGGCGCGGGCCACCTGGCGGGCGCCGTCGGGCGGGCTGCCGGGCTCGGGCTTGAGCTGCGAGAGCAGCTCGCGCGCGGCGTCGCGGCAGGAGGCGACGGCGGCGCCGAGAGCCTCCGGCAGGTCACCGACCAGGCGGCCCGGCTCGGCGGCGTCCAGCGCGGCGTGCAGCAGCGCGGCGGCGTCGTCGAGGGCGGGCGTCTGCCCGGCCCCGGCCCGCCGGGCGGCCCGGGCCGCCTGCTCGACGGCGCCGACGGTGAACTCGTCGGAGATGACCGAGGTGACGCGGTCGGCGAGCTCGTGCCCCTCGTCGACGATGAGCAGGTCGTGCTCGGGCAGCATGTGCCGGTTCTCGAACGAGTCGATGGCGACGAACGCGTGGTTGCTGACGACGACGTCGACCTCGTGCGCGTGGTCGCGCGCGAGCTCGCTGTGGCACTCCTGGGCGGCCGGGCAGCGCTGGGAGCCGAGGCACTCGTGCGCGCTCACCGACACCTGCCGCCACGCCCGATCGCTCACCCCGGGCACCAGCTCGTCGCGGTCGCCCGCCGTCGTCGTCTCGGCCCAGGACTGCACGCGCGCGATCTCGCGGCCGAGCCGGGACGTCGGGCCGGGCGTCACCGGGACGAGGCGCGGGCCGTCGCCGGAGGGCGTGTCGAACAGGCCGGGGTCGTCGTCCTCGGGGAACCCGCCCATCAGCTTCTGGCGGCACAGGTAGTTCGCCCGGCCCTTGACCAGCTGCCAGGTCGGCATCCGGCCGAGCAGCGGGGCTAGGGCCGCTGCCACCCGCGGGAGGTCGCGGTCGACGATCTGCGCCTGCAGCGCCAGCGTCGCGGTGCTCACCACGACCGGCCGCCCGGAGGTCACCCCGTGGACGACGGCGGGCACCAGGTAGGCGAGCGACTTGCCGGTACCGGTACCGGCCTGCACGAGCAGGTGCTCGCCGGTGCGGGCCGCCTGGTGCACGGCCTCGGCCATGAGCTGCTGCCCGGGCCGCGGGCTCCCGCCGACGGACCGGACGGCGGCGGCCAGCAGCTCGACGATGTCCGGGGGCATCGCCCGAGCCTAACGTGACCGGGCAGACGGCCGGACGCGCCGTCCACAGGCGACACTGGACCCGTGACGGCGAACCTCCCACGCCCCGGGCCGGGCGCGACCGCCCGCGTGGTGGTCGTGGGATCGGCCAACGTCGACCTCGTCTGCCGCGTGGAGCGGCGCCCGGGTGACGGCGAGACCGTCCTCGGCGGCGACCTGCACACCCTGCCCGGCGGCAAGGGCGCCAACCAGGCGGTCGCGGCGGCGCGCCTGGGCGCCCGGACCGCGTTCGTGGGCCGGGTGGGCGACGACGTGCACGGCGAGCTGCTGCTGCGCTCGCTGCGCGACGCGGGCGTCGACGTGACGGCCGTCCGCCGTGACGCCGCGCCCACCGGCGTCGCGCTGGTGCTGGTGAGCGCCGACGGGGACAACAGCATCGTGGTCTCGCCGGGGGCCAACGCCCGGGTGACGGCGGACGACGTGCACCGGGACGTCGTGCGCGACGCCGCCGTCCTGCTCCTGCAGCGGGAGATCGACCCGGCGGCCAGCCTGGCGGCGGCCCGGCACTGCCGCAGGCTCGTCGTGCTGAGCCTGGCGCCCCACGGGCCGATGCCCGCCGAGCTGCTGAGCCGCACGGACGTGCTCGTCGTCAACGAGCACGAGGCCGCCGGGCTGCTCGGCGCGCGGTCCGCGCCGCCCGAGACGGCGGCCGCCCTGCTGGCGCTCGGCCCGCGCACCGCCGTCGTCACCCTGGGTGCGGCCGGCGCCGTCGCGGCGGACGGCAGCGCGACCTGGCCGGTGCCGGCGCCCGTCGTCCGGGTCCGCGACACCACCGGTGCCGGCGACGCGTTCGCGGGCGCCCTCGGGTGGCGGCTGGCCGCGGGCGACCCGCTGCGCGAGGCCGTCGCGGTCGCCGTCCGGGCGGGGGCGCACGCCGTCACCCGGGACGGCGCGCAGCCCTCGTTCCCGACGGCCGAGCAGCTGGGCGGGGTCAGGACCCCAGCGGCGCGAACCCGGTGAGCTGGGCCGCGAGCGCGGCACGCACCCGGGCACGGATGCGGGTCCCGTCCGGCCCGTGCTCCTCGTCGAGCACCTCGCCGTCGGTGTGGAGCCGGTGCACGACGTCCCCCCGGCTGTACGGGACGACGATCTCGACGACGACGTCCGGACGCGGCAGGGCCTCGGTGATCGTGTCGAGCAGATGCTCCACTCCGGCGCCGGTACGGGCGGACACCGCGAGGGCGCGCTGCTCGCGCCGCAGCACCCGCTGCACGACCTCCGGGTCGGCGGCGTCCACCTTGTTGAGGACGACGATCTCGGGCAGGTCGTGCGCGCCGACGTCGGCGAGCACCTCGCGGACCGCGCGCAGCTGGCCCTCCGGATCGGGGTGGCTGCCGTCGACCACGTGCACCAGCAGGTCGGCGTCGGCGACCTCCTCCAGGGTGGAGCGGAACGCCTCGACGAGCTGGTGCGGCAGCTGGCGCACGAACCCGACGGTGTCGGTGAGGGTGAACTCCCGCCCGTCCGGGGTCAGCGCCCGGCGGACGGTCGGGTCGAGGGTCGCGAACAGCGCGTCCTCGACGAGCACGCCCGCGCCCGTCAGCCGGTTGAGCAGGGACGACTTGCCGGCGTTCGTGTAGCCCACGATCGCGACCGCGGGGACGGCGTTGCGGCGGCGACTGTCGCGCTGCGTGACCCGGGCGTGCTTCATCCCGGCGATCTCCCGGCGGAGCTTGGCCATCCGGGTGCGGATGCGGCGCCGGTCCAGCTCGATCTTGGTCTCGCCCGGTCCGCGCGAGCCGATCCCGGCGCCTCCGGCGACCCGGCCACCGGCCTGGCGGGACATCGACTCGCCCCAGCCGCGCAGGCGCGGGAGCAGGTACTCGTACTGGGCGTACTCCACCTGCGCCTTGCCCTCACGGCTCTTGGCGTGCTGGGCGAAGATGTCGAGGATCAGGGCGGTCCGGTCGATGACCTTGACCTTGACGACGTCCTCCAGGCCGCGGCGCTGGGACGGCATCAGCTCGCCGTCGCAGATCACCGTGTCGGCGCCGGTGGCGGCGACGAGCGCGCGCAGCTCCTCGGCCTTGCCGCGCCCGAGGAACGTGGCGGGGTCCGGATGGTCGCGCCGCTGCAGGACACCTTCGACGACGACCGACCCGGCGGTCTCGGCCAGCGCCGCCAGCTCCTGCAGGGACACCTCGGCGATCTCGGGGTCGGACGTCGCCAGGCCCGCCAGCACGACACGCTCGAGCCGCAGCTGCCGGTACTCGACCTCGGTGACGTCCTCGAGCTCGGTCGACAGGCCGCCGACCCGGCGCAGCGCCTGCCGGTCGGCGAGGTCCTGCTGGTCGCCGTCCCCGCCGTCACCGGCGGCGCGGCCTCGACCGCGGGCGCGTCCCCGGCCTCCCGGAGTGCCGCCGTACCGGGCGTCCGGCCCGTCGCCGGACCCGCCGTCCGGCGCGCCGTCGAACCCGCCGTCCGGGCCGAAGGCGTCGGCCGGGAGGGCGTCGGCCGGCGCGGCGTCGGCGGCCCTGCCGTGCCGGGTGGTCGCGGCGCGGGACAGGATGCGCCGTACGGCGCGGGAACCCTCGTCGGGCGGCCCGGGGTCGGGCGACCCGGGGTCGGGCGACCCGGGGCCGAGCGGCTCGGACGAGGCTGCGGGAGTGGCTGGCGTATTCATACGGCTCCCAGCCTCCCACCCGGCGGCCCGCAGGGCGAGCGAGATACGACGCCGTCCGCCGTAGGCTGAGCCGGTGCCAGAACCCGCTCAGCCGCACTACTTCGAGACCCCGACCGGCGAGGAGCACCGCCGCGAGGTCACCGTGACCCTCGCCGGGCGCGAGCTGGAGGTGGTCACGGCCGACGGGGTGTTCAGCGGCGGCCGGGTGGACCTCGGCACCCGCGTCCTCTTCCGCGAGGTGCCGCCCCCGCCCGCCGGGGACCTGCTCGACCTGGGCTGCGGTTGGGGTCCGGTCGCGTTGACGATGGCGCTGCGATCACCGTCGGCCCGGGTGTGGGCCGTCGACGTCAACGAGCGGGCCGTCGCCCTCGCGGCGGAGAACGCCCGGCGGCTGCACCTGCCGGGGGTCACCGCCGTGACGCCGGACCAGGTGCCGGACGGCGTCCGGTTCGCGGCGATCTGGTCGAACCCGCCGATCCGCGTCGGCAAGGAGGCGCTGCACGCCCTGCTGCTGCGCTGGCTCCCCCGGCTGGCACCCGACGGCGCCGCCCACCTCGTCGCCCAGCGCAACCTGGGCGCCGACTCCCTCCATGCCTGGCTCGCCGGGCAGTCCCCCGAACCCGGCGCCCCGCGGTTCACGGTCACCCGCGCGGGCAGCGCGAAGGGCTACCGGGTGCTGCGGGTGACCCGCTAGCCGGCCCGCCGGCCCGGCCAGTCGCGCCGACCCGCTCAGGCGGGCCGGGAACCGCTGGTCACCGGCCTGCGCTCCGGCGCGGGCAGCTCACTGATCGTGCCCTCGGCCACGATGACGGCGGGCCCGGCCAGCTCCACCACGTCCCCGCGGACCGGGTCACCGGCGGGCGTGGTCACCCGCAGGACACCGCCGGGGACGTCGACCCGCCACACGCGGGGGGCGTCGGGACCGGCCCAGGCCCGCGCCGCGAGAACGGCGGCGACCGCGCCGGTCCCGCACGACCGGGTCTCCCCCACGCCCCGCTCGTGCACCCGCAGGCGCAGGTGGCCGGACGCGGCGCCGGAGTCGTGGAGGGGGACGACGAGCTCGACGTTCGTGCCGTGGACCGGCAGCGGGCGCACCCGGGGCGTCGACGTCAGGTCCGCAGCGGCCAGCCCGGCCACGTCGGGCAGGGCGACGACGACGTGCGGGTTGCCGACGTCGACGCTCAGACCCGGCAGGTCGGGTGGCTCGTTGGCGACCGTGGCCCGGACGTCGTACCCGTCGGCGACGGCCTGCTCGCCCCCCGGCAGGAACCACGGCCCGAGGTCGGCGGACAGCAGGTCGCCGTCGCGGCGCACGGTCTTCACCCCGGCCCGGGTGCCGATCGCGACCCGCTCGCCGTCGGCCAGGCGCAGGTAGCCCAGGCGTTCCAGGTAGGCGACGAACACCCGCAGCCCGTTCCCGCACATCTCGGCCGGCGAGCCGTCGCTGTTGCGGTAGTCCATGAACCATTCGGCGCCCTGCTCGCTGAACACCAGGCCGGCGGGCGACTCCCCGACGAAGGCCGACGCCCGGATGACCCGGATCAGCCCGTCGCCGCCGATGCCGGCCCGGCGGTCGCACAGGGCGGCGACCTGCTGCGCGTCGAGGTCCAGGCGACCGGCCGGGTCGGGGACGAGAACGAAGTCGTTCTGCGTGCCGTGGCCCTTGGCGAAGGGCACGCCACGGGGGGAGGCGAGAGCTCGGGGCTGGTCGTCGGTCACCCGACACACTCTAGGTGTCACGGCGTGCTTCCGACGTCCAGCAGGCCGCGACGCAGCGCGATCGTCACGGCCTCCGTGCGTCCGGAGGCACCGAGCTTGGCCATGAGGTTCGAGACGTGGACGCTCGCCGTCTTCTGGCTGATGAACAGCCGCTCGCCGATCTCGCGGTTGGTGAGGCCCTCGGCCACGAGGCGCATCACCTCCGACTCACGCGGCGTGAGCACGACGTCGGCCGGTCGGCCCTCACCCAGGTCGAGGCGGTGGCGCACGGCGAGGGCGTCGACGGCCTCCCGGAAGGGGCGGGCCCTCAGCCGGACGGCGGTCTCGCGGGCGGACCGGGCCAGCGCCGCGGCCTCGTCCCGGTCGCCCGCGGCCCCTCGGGCGAGGATGGCGTCGGCGAGCCGCCACGCCGTCCGGGCGGACTCGTGGACGTGGCCGTAGCCGAACGCCTCGTGCGCCGCGCGCCAGGCGTCGACGTCCCCAGGACCGGGGGCACCCCCGCGCCCCCCGGCGCCGGTGCCCAGACGGGTGATCTCGGCCTCGGCACGGCACAGCCACGCCCGCCCTTCCGGACCGAGCTCCTTCAGCCGGGTGGGTCCGTGCAGCGTGACGCGCCGGGCGTGGTCGAGCAGCGCCGCGGCCCGGGACCGGGCGAGGGCCAGGTCGTCGGGTCGCCCGGTGACGGAGGCCTCGGCGGCGAGGTCTGCCTGGGCGGCGATGCCCACGGCCGCGGCGACGACCCCACCCATGATCAAGGGGGTGCCGAGCGCCCGGAACGAGTCCAGGGTCGCCTCGACGGCCGCCGCGGCCTCGCCCGGACGGCGCAGCCACAGCAACGCCTCGGCGCGCGGCACGAGGACGACGTGCCAGTAGATCGGGTAGTCCGGGTCGCAGTCGAGCAGCGCCCGGGCCCGGTCCAGGGCCTGCTGCGGGTCCCGGGCGGCGTGGACCGGCAGCACGGGCACGGTGAGGAACAGCGTCTCGCGGGCCGGCAGCCGCGGACGCTCGTCACCCACCGTCCGCAGGGCCCGGTCCCAGCCGCCCCGGACCACCAGCACCTGGGCCAGCACCGACCGTGCCTCGGCGCCGTAGGCGGTGCTGGCCAGCCCCGCACGCTCGGACTCCTGCAGCATCTCGACGAGCGCCTGCTCGGCCAGGGGCAGGTCGCCGACGTCGAGCCGGTTCAGGGCGAGCTTGAACGACGCCCGCTGGACGACGTCGGCGGCCCCGGCCTCCCGGCCGCGGGCGAGGGCCTCCTCCAGGCGCCGCCGGGCGGCCTCGGCGCCCTCGACGACGCCGTCCGTCTCGGCGAGGCTGATGAGCAGGTCGGCCTCGGCGGCGGCCATCCCGAGGGCGCGGGCGTCGTCGAGGGCGCTCTCGACGAGCTCGCCACCGCGGACCAGGTGCTCGCGCCGGGCCTCCCACACGTCGCCGGCGCCGCCACGGATGCGCGCCTCGACGGTGGCGGCCCAGACCCGCTCGGGCGACGGGCCCTCCCCCGACACCAGCCGGCTCACCGCTCTGACCTGCGCCATCGCCTCGTCGTACCGCTCGGCGACGTAGAGCACCCCCGCGTACCGGTTGCGCAGCCGCGCCTCCTCGCGCGGGTCGCCGTGCCCGGCCGCCTCGCGGACCGCCGCCTCGGCGAGCGCGACGGCGCGCCGCACCTCGCCCGCCGTCACGGCGGTGTGGGCGGCGTCCATGCCGAGAGTGGGGAGGTCGGCGCCCGGCGGCCGGTCGGCGGCGGGCACCGAGGACCACAGACGCAGCGCCTGCTCGTAGTGGGCGAGCGCCTCGCCCGGCGCCAGCCGCCGCTCCGCCTCGCGGGCGGCGACGAGCCAGGCGGCGAGGGCGGCGGCCAGGTCGTGGGCCTCGACGGCGTGCCGGGCCAGGTCGACGGCGGTCGCGGCCGACGGGTCGGCGGCGAGCAGCCGGGCGTAGACGCCGTGGAGCCGGGCCCGCTCGCCGGGCAGCAGGTCGGCGTAGACGGCCTCCTGGAGGAGGGCGTGCCGGAAGGTGAAGCCGCCGAGCTCGTCCTCGACGAGCACCTGGTGGGCCACCACCTCACGCAGCGCGTCGTCCGCGGCACGGTCCGCTGCGACCCCGGCGGCCTCCACCAGCGCGTAGGCGGACCTCAGCAGGCGATCCCCCACCCGGCGCCCGCCCACGGCCGCGACCCGGGCGATGCGCTGGGCGGCCTCGGGCAGCCGCTCCACCCGGGCCAGCAGGACGTCGACCAGGGCGTCGGGCAGACCCCCGAACCCCGCCGCCGGACCGGACCCCAGCGCCCGGACCGGCCCGCCGCCGCCCGGCGCCGGTCCGTCGTCCAGGGCCTGCAGCAGCTCGGCGGCGTAGAAGGCGTTGCCCTCCGAGCGCCGGGCGATGTCGCGTACCACACGCTCGGTGACGTCGCCGCCGTGCAGGCGCACCAGGTAGTCGCGCAGCTCCGCCGGGTCGAAGGGGCGCACGTCGAGGCGCTCGACGGCGGGCAGGCGCACCAGCTCGGCGAGGAGGGCCCGCAGCGGGTGGCGCCGGTGCAGGTCGTCGGAGCGGTAGGTGGCGACGACCGCCAACCGCT
>Ga0302322_100002282_pt1 | contig 16157 bp, 13 predicted proteins | sample Fen_T0_2_FD_203757 | JGI IMG/M metagenome (GOLD analysis project Ga0302322, IMG submission 203757) | Peat permafrost microbial communities from Stordalen Mire near Abisko, Sweden - Fen_T0_2 | ecosystem: Environmental > Terrestrial > Soil > Wetlands > Permafrost | place: Sweden: Abisko... | reverse complement strand
GGCTGGATGAAGGACCAGGTCGAGGCCGGCAAGCTCATGGACCTCACGGCCGACGCCAAGACGGAGGCCGACCAGCTGGCCGGCAACACCGGTTGGCAGCTCGACGGCAAGGTCTACGGCCTGAACTTCACGCTCGGCGTGGTGGGCTTCTGGTACCGCAAGGACCTCTTCACCAAGGCCGGCATCACCGCTCCGCCGGCCACGATGGAGGAGCTCCTCACCGACGCCGGCAAGCTCAAGGCGGCCGGCGTCGAGCCGATCGCCGTCGGAGCCAAGGACAAGTGGCCCACGGCGTTCTGGTACGACTACCTCGCCGTGCGCGAGTGCTCGAAGGACACCCTCGGGGGTGCCGTGAAGGCCCTCAAGTTCGACGACCCGTGCTGGGTCAAGGCGGCGACGGACTTCCAGACCATCGTCGACGCGAAGCCGTTCTCGAAGGGCTTCCTCGGTACCAGCGCCCAGCAGGGTGCCGGTAGCTCGGCCGGTCAGCTCGCCAACGGCAAGGCCGCGATGGAGCTCATGGGTCAGTGGAACCCGAGCGTCATCCAGGGTCTGACCCCCGGCGCCAAGCCGAACGCGCCGAAGCCGCTCACGGCCGACCAGCTCGGTTGGTTCCCCTTCCCGTCCGTCGCGGGTGCCGCTGGCACGCAGGACGGCGGCATGGGTGGCGGCGACGGGTACTCCTGCTCCGTCAAGGCCCCGAAGGAGTGCGTCGACTTCCTGAAGTTCTTCACCAGCGCCGACGTGCAGAAGCGGTACGCCGCGGCGACGGGCCAGCTGCCCGCCAACAAGGCGGCCTCGGTGTCGGTCACCGACCCGAACCTCAAGGCGATCCTCGACGCCCGTGACAAGAGCAGCTTCGTCCAGCTCTACCTGGACGTGGCCTTCGGCTCGGACGTCGGCAACGCCCTCAACGACGCTGTCGCGCTGCAGCTGGCGGGTACCGCCAAGCCCGACGCCGTCGTGAAGGCCATCCAGGACGCCGCGGCCAGCAAGTGACGAACTGAGGACTGAACCATGAGCTCGGTGGAACGTGCCACCGGGCGGCGTGTGGGGGAGCGGTCGGGCAACCGGCCGCTCCCTCCGGTCCGCTCGGGTCGACCGCTGGTGTCCAGGAAGTACGTGGAGGTCGTCCTCCTCCTGGCACCCGCGCTCGCTCTGTATCTCCTGTTCGTCATGTTCCCGGTCGTCCAGGCGGCGCACTTCAGCGTCTACAAGTGGAACGGTCTGGAGCCACTGACGAATTTCGTGGGGCTGGAGAACTACCGGAAGGCCTTCCACGACCCGATCTTCCTCAAGGCGATCGGGCACAATGCGTTCTTCATCGTCGCGTCGCTGCTGATCCAGCTCCCTCTGGGCCTGTCCCTGGCCTTCCTGCTCAACCGCAAGATGGTGGGACGTTCCGCCCTGCGCATGATCGTGTTCGCGCCGTACGTGCTGTCCGAGGTCACCACGGGTGTCGTCTGGCAGCTCCTGCTCATGCCGGACACCCTGGTCGACAGCGTGCTCAAGGATCTCGGCCTCGGCGGCCTGATCCAGCCCTGGCTGAGTGACCTCGACACGGTCCGCTACACGTTGTTCGTCGTGATCACCTGGAAGTACATCGGGTTCGCGGTGATCCTCTTCCTCGCCGGCCTGCAGGGCATCCCGCAGGAGCTGATCGAGGCCGCCAGGATCGACGGTGCCAATGCCTGGCAGCTCGCCCGGAAGATCATGCTGCCGCTGCTCGGCCCGACCATCCGGATCTGGATCTTCCTGTCGATCATCGGCTCGCTGCAGCTCTTCGACATCATCTGGGTGATGACGCTCGGCGGTCCGGCCAACTCCTCGAACACGATGGTGACGTACCTGTACGACCGCGGCTTCCGCCGGACCCAGTTCGGCTACGGCAGCGCGGCGTCGGTCATCCTCTTCGTCGTCTCGTTCGTCTTCGCCCTCATCTACCAGCGCTTCGTCATGCGGCGCGACACCGAGGGCGCGCTGACCCGGAGGGTGGGCTGATCCGCATGGCTCTGGTGACTCAGGACCGCGCGAGCCGGCACGCCGCCGAGCCGCGCGGCACGCAACAGGTCCGGGACCCGTTCCGTCCGCTGGCCTACATCGCGGCGGTGGGCATCGCCCTCGTCACGATCGTCCCCATCCTCTACGTCGTCCTCGGCGGGATGCGTACCACCGCCGACCTGGGGGCGCGGCCCGTCGGGCTGCCGCAGCCGTGGACCTTCGAGAACTACTCCGGCGTCCTCGCGGACGAGCGGTTCTGGCGGTACGTGCTCAACAGCACCTTCGTCGCCGTGATCACCGTGACGCTCACGCTGGTCGTCGGCTCGATGGCGGCGTTCGCCCTGTCGCGGATCGATTTCCGGGGTCGCGAGGGCGTGTTCGCCTTCTTCACCCTCGGGCTGCTGTTCCCGCCCAGCGTCGCGCTGCTGCCGCTCTACGTGATGATCCGCGAGATCGGGCTGCTCGACACCCCGTGGGGCGTGGCGCTGCCGCAGGTCGCGTTCGGCCTGCCGACGACCATCATCATCCTGCGTCCCTTCATGCGGGCGGTCCCGGCGGAACTCGAGGACTCGGCCGTGATGGACGGCTGCACCCGGCTGGGCTTCTTCTGGCGCATCCTGCTGCCGCTGTCGCGTCCGGCGTTGCTCACGGTCGGCGTCCTGTCGTTCGTGGCGAGCTGGAACGCCTTCATCATCCCCCTGGTCGTCCTGACGGACGCCAACCAGCTGACCCTGCCGCTCGGGGTCCAGCAGTTCGCCGGCCAGTACACGGCGGACACCGCTCGCATCCTCGCCTTCTCCGCCATGTCGATGGTCCCTGCCCTGGCGTTCTTCAGCCTGGCAGAACGGCGCATCGTGGGTGGGCTGACGGGCGCCGTCAAGGGCTGAGCCGTCGGCCGGCGGGGTGCCGGCCGAGCGGGCTCACGCTGTTCCATTTCTCGACAGGAGCATCTTTCGTGACCGCTTCATCGCACCCCGCCACCGACACCGAGAGCGGGCTCTGGCGTGACCCTGCCCGGTCCGTGGCAGAACGCGTCGAGGACCTGCTCGCCCGTATGACCCTCGAGGAGAAGGTCGGGCAGCTGGTCGGCGTCTGGGTCGGGGCCTCCCGGGACGGCGCGGACGTCGCTCCGCACCAGCACGACCTGGCGAAGGCCCCGGAGGACTGGGACGCCCTGCAGCGGGCCGGGCTCGGGCAGTTCACCCGGCCGTTCGGCACCGCCCCGGTCGACCCGGCCCTCGGGGCCCGGGCGCTCGCGCGCAGCCAGGCGGCGCTGGTCGCAGCCAACCGGTTCGGGATCCCGGCGATCGCCCACGAGGAGTGCCTCGCCGGGTTCACCGCCTGGGGGGCGACGATCTACCCCGTCCCGCTCGCCTGGGGGTCGACGTTCGACCCGACCGCCGTCCGCTCGATGGCGGAGCAGATCGGGCGGTCGATGCGTGGCGTCGGCGTCCACCAGGGGCTCGCCCCGGTGCTCGACGTCGCGCGTGACCCGCGGTGGGGCCGCTGCGAGGAGACGATCGGGGCCGACCCGTACCTGATCTCCACGGTCGGCACCCAGTACGTCGCCGGGCTCGAGGCCGCCGGCATCATCTCGACGCTCAAGCACTTCACCGGGTACTCGGTGTCGGCGGGCGGCCGCAACCTGGCGCCGGTGTCCCTCGGGCGCCGGGAGGTCGTCGACCTGCTCCTGCCGCCGTTCGAGGCCGCCCTGCGCGAGGGCGGCGCCCGGTCGGTCATGCACGCCTACACCGCGATCGACGGCGTGCCGGCCGCGGGTGACCCGGAGCTGCTCACCACGCTCCTGCGCGACGAGTGGGGCTTCACGGGCACCGTCGTCGCCGACTACTTCGGCATCGCCTTCCTGCAGCTGCTCCACGGGGTGGCGGGCAGCGAGGGCGAGGCGGCCGGGCTGGCCCTGGCGGCCGGCATCGACGTCGACCTGCCGACCCGGCACTGCTACGGCGAGCCGCTGCTGGCGGCCGTGCGCGACGGCGACGTCGCCGAGGGTCTCGTCGACCGCGCCGCGCGTCGCGTGCTCGCCCAGAAGATCGAGCTCGGCCTGCTCGACCCCGACTGGTCGCCGGCGCCCCCCGCGCTGGTCGGCGCCGACGGCACCCGCGACGGCGGCGACGTCACCGAGGGCAGCATCGACCTCGACCCGCCGGCCGCCCAGGCGCTGTCCCGCTCGATCGCCGAGAAGTCGGTGATCCTGCTGGCCAACTCCGGCGCGCTGCCGCTGGCCCCGACCGCCCGGATCGCCGTCGTCGGGCCCAACGCCGACGACCCGATGGCCATGCTGGGCTGCTACTCCTTCCCCAGCCACGTCGGCGTGCACCACCCCGACGTGCCCATGGGCGTCACCATCCCCACGGTGCTGGAGTCGCTCCGCGCGGAGTTCCCCGGCGCCACGATCGACCACGCGGCCGGCTGCGACGTGTCGGCCCCGGGCAGGGACGGCTTCGCCAGCGCTGTCGAGCTGGCGGACGCCGCGGACGTGTGCGTCGTCGTCCTGGGCGACTTCGCCGCGCTGTTCGGCCGGGGCACCTCGGGCGAGGGCTGCGACGCGGGTGACCTCTCGCTGCCCGGCGAGCAGGGTGCGCTGCTGGAGGCGCTGCTGGCCACCGGCACGCCCACCGTGCTGGTGATGCTCTCCGGGCGCCCGTACGCGCTGGCCCCCTACGCCGAGCGGCTGGCCGGCGTCGTCCAGGCCTTCTTCCCGGGGCAGTCGGGCGGCAGCGCGGTGGCCGGGGTGCTCTCCGGCCGGGTCAACCCGTCGGGCCGGCTGCCGATCGAGTTCCCGCGGCTGCCCTCCGACGTCACCCTGAGCTATCTGGCGGCACCGCTCGGCCACCACACCGAGGTCAGCTCGATCGACCCGACGCCGCTGTGGTCGTTCGGGCACGGGCTCGGCTACAGCTCGTTCGAGTGGAGCGACGCCCGGGCCGACGCGACCGAGATCGGCACGGACGGCGAGGTGACCGTCAGCTGCGTGGTGGCGAACACCGGCGACCGCGCCGGCGCCGACGTCGTGCAGCTCTACCTGCACGACCCGGTCGCCCAGGTGACGCGGCCCGTCGTCCGGCTCGTCGGGTTCGCCCGGGTCGAGCTGGAGCCGGGCGAGTCCCGCCGGGTCTCGCTGCGCGTCCACGCCGACCTGACGTCGTTCGCCGGTCGTTCGGGCAGCCGCATCGTCGAGCCGGGTCTGGTCGAGCTGCGGCTCGGCCGATCGGCGGCCCCGGCGGACGTCGTGGCGTCGCTCCCGGTGCAGCTGGTGGGCCCGGAGCGGTCCGTCGGGTTCGACCGCGTGCTGTTCAGCGCCGTCGAGGTGGCCGCGGTCTGAGGCTCGGGCCGCGGCCGGGCCGGGCTTCGGCCCAGGCCCCGCTCCCGGCGCGCGTCGCCCTCCCGGCGATGCGCGCCGGTGGCCGTGCTCACGGCTCCGGGTACTGCGCGACCTGCAGGCGCCGCGCGAACAGGGCCAGGGTGGCACCGGTCGCCAGCGTCCAGGTGACGCCGGCGTGGGCCAGCGCCTTCCACAGGTCACCCACCGCGGTCGCGTCGATGGCGTAGTTGCCCAGCTCCCGCGCCGACCAGAACGGCATGACCTCGGCCAGCAGCCCCTCGGGGTGCGCCAGCATCTGGACGGCGACGACGGTCAGCAGGGCCAGCGCCCCCTCCAGCTCCCGCGGCAGCAGCGCGCCGACCAGGCTGCCGAACGGGACGCCGACCAGCACGGACACGAGCATCAGCGGGCCGATCGCCCAGGGCCGCCGCACGTCCTGCAGGACGGCGACCATGCCCCAGAAGGCGGCGGCCAACCCGGTCCCGGCCGCGGTCATCGCCAGCAGCCGGCCGCCGACCAGGGCGGTCACGGACGCGCCCGCGAGGCGCAGCCGGGGGTCCACCCCGCGCTGGGCGTTGACGACGAAGAGCGTGAGCGTCGCGACGGCCCAGCCGATCCCCAGGGTCAGCATCCGGGTCGACTGGCCGGGCAGGTCACGCCGGGCGAGGTAGAACGCCAGCGGCATGCCGACGAGCAGCACCATGACCGCCCGCCGCCGGGCCACCTCGCGCAGGGTGAGCCCCGCGACGACGACGGCGGTCACCGGGCCACCGCCGCGACGCGCGCGCCCGGCCGGCTGCCGAGGTCGAGGACCTGGTCGACGTGGCGCAGGTCGTGCAGCAGGTGCGTGACGACGACGACCCCCCGGCCGGCGTCCCGCCAGGCGACCACCTGGCGCCAGAAGTCGAGGTAGGTGCCCTGGTCGAACCCCTGGTAGGGCTCGTCGAGCAGGAGCAGGTCGGGGGAGTGCAGCTCGCCGAGCACGAGGTTGAGCTTCTGCCGGGTGCCGCCGGAGAGGTCCTGGGCGGGCTGCCCGGCGGCGGGCCGCCAGGAGAGCCGGGCGGCCAGGTGCTCCCCGGTCGAGCGGGCGCGACGCGGCGCCAGCCCGGCGGCCGCGCCGAACAGGGTGAAGTGCTCGGCCGCGGTCAGCCAGGGGGCGGTGCCGCCGTCCTGCGGGACCAGCCCCACCCGGCGGGTGCGCTCGACCGTCCCGCTGGTGGGGCGGGTCAGCCCGGCGCAGATCCGCAGCAGCGTCGACTTCCCGCAGCCGTTCGCCCCGACGACGGCGGCCACCTCGCCGGCCCGGACGGTGAGGTCGACCCCGGCCAGGACGACGCGGCGCCGGTACCGCTTGCCGACGTCCGCCAGGCGCAGCAGCACCCGGCCCGGTGCCGGCGGGCCGCCCACGCCCGGTGGGGCCGGGACGTCGTTGAGCTCGCTGACCAGGTGCCGGGCGTACAGGTGGGGCGGGCCGAGGAGCCGGTCGGCGTCCGAGCCGGCCTCGACCGCCTGGTCGACGCTCTCCTGCGCGAGGGCCCGGGCCCGCGCCGGGTGCTGGCCGAGGCGCACGAGCTCCGCCTCGAAGCGGGCGGGCCAGCCGTCGTCGTCCGGGTCGGGGCTCATCGCGCGCTCCCCTCCACGGGTGTGCCGACGAGGGCGTCGATGCCGTCCCGGAAGCGCCGCCAGTCCGCGCCCTGCTCGGCGAGCGCGGTGTGGCCGGCCGCCGTCAGCGCGTAGTACTTGCGCCGGGGCCCGGACCCGGACGCCGCCCAGTGCGGCTCGACGAGCCCCTGCTGCTCCAGCCGCAGCAGGGCGGGGTAGAGCGTGCCGCCCGGGACGTCGGCGACGCCGGCCGCCGCCAGCCGTTGCGACAGGCCGTAGCCGTAGTCGGACCGCTCGCCGAGCATGGCGAGCAGGCACAGGTCGAGGAAGCCGTGCAGCCACGGCCGGGAAGTAACCACGGCTAGGCAGGCTACCTGGTTAGCAGGCAGACTGACTACTGGACGCCGATGCGCGGGCGCTCGTCGCCGTCAGGGCTGCGGCGACCCGAGCCGGACGACGAGCTCGGTCCGGTTGCCGCAGCCGAGCTTGGCGAGGATCGACCGGACGTGGCTCTCCACCGTGCGCTCGGACAGCACGAGCCGTGCGGCGATCTGCCGGTTGCTCAGTGCCCGGACGACGAGGTCGGCCACCTCGCGCTCGCGGCGGCTCAGCGGGTCGGTGTCGCGGGCGACCAGGGCCGCCTCGGCGCGCGCGAGCAGGGCGTCGGCGCGGGCCGCCGGCCCGGGCATGCCGAGCCGCCGGGCCTGCTCACCGGCGTCGCGCGCGAGGGTCGCCGCCTCGGCCGCCGCCTCCGGCGCCGTCCGCAGGAGCAGCGCCGCCAGGTCGAGCCGGGTGAGCGCGACGTGCGGGCGGCCGCCGAGCGCGAGGTCGTGCCGGACGGCGGCCGCCAGCGCGGCCCGGGCCTCGACCGGCCGGCCGGCGACCGCCAGCGCGACGCCGTACTGCTGGCCGACGTGGCCGGTGAAGTACGCCGTCGCGTTGCCGGCGGCTCCCGGCCAGCGGGTGTACGGGTGCAGCTCGCGGGCCAGCAGGGCGGCCCCGGCCGGGTCGTCGAAGGCCTCCACGAGGTCGCCGAGCTGCACGAGCACCCCGCCCCACCGGTAGTCGCGGTGCGGGTGGTCGAGCAGAGGGCGCAGCTGCTCGTAGCCCGCGCGGGCCGCCGCCCGGTCGCCCAGCAGCAGGTACTGGCGCGCGAGCGCGACCTGGATCAGCGGCATCGGGACCCGGGCCGCCACCTCGATCAGCGTGTGGTCTACCCGGTCCGGGTCACCGCGCAGCAGGGTGACGTGCGTGAGCAGGGCCTGGCTCATCCCGGCGGCCGTGGTGTCGCCGGAGGCCAGGGCGAGCGTCAGCGCCTCCGTGTTGATCGCGAGCGCCTCCTCGAACCGGCCCTCGAACGTGGCGCGCGCAGCCCGCACCCGCAACAGGTGCCAGCGGGCGAGGGGCAGCCGGGTGCGGTCGGCGATCTCGCCGAGGGACGTCGTCGCGTCGTCGACGACGTCCAGGCGCCCCAGCAGGAACCCGGCGGTGATGCGCCACTCGTGACCGAGGACGGCGCCGATCGGGTCGTCGAGCCGGGTCGCCTGGACGACGGCCAGCTCGCCGAGGGCCAGCCGCCGCGGCACCTGCCAGGGCTCGATCGCGGTGATCTCCTCGGCGCGCGCGGCCTCGAGCAGGGCGCGCGGGTCGCCGACGGCGCGGGCGGTCTCCATCGCGCGGGCCGCGTGCCGGGCGGCGTCCGCGACGTCGCCGAGGTCCGCGGCCATGGTGGCGAGCTGGGCGTGCAGCCGGGACTCCACGGCGCCCTCGGCACCCAGCTCCAGCGCCGTCCGGGCCAGCTCGGTGATCACCGGCCGGGCCTCGCTGAACGTCACCCCCTGCAGCGCCAGCGCCGCCGCGGCGACCAGGTCCCGGCGGCCGGCCCGGGCCCCGAGCCCGCCCGCCCGGCGGCAGCCCGCGAGGGCGGCGGGGTACCGGCCGGCCAGGTAGTCGGCGCGGGCCGCGGCGAGCAGGGCCTCGGCGAGCTCGACGCCGGGAGGCCCTGCCAGCTCCAGGGCCCGGGCCGCGCGGCCGAGGTGGGTCGCCGCCTCGGGATGGGCGAGCGCGCGGGTGGCCTCGTCCGCCGCCCGCCGTGACCAGGCGGCCGCCTCGCGGAGCGTCGCCGGGGCCGGGGCGGCGGAGTGCAGGTGGTGGGCGATCCGCGCGGCACGGCCCGGCGCGCCCGGCGCGCCCGGCCGGGCCGCGATCGCCGCGGCGGCGCGGGCGTGCAGCTCCTGCCCGCGGACCGGCGGGACACCGGCCGCGACGGCGTCCTGCCACAGCGCGTGGGCGAACCGGGGCGGCCCGCCGCGCAGCAGCCCGGCGCGGACCCCGCCGTCCACGGCCGCCGCCACCGCCACCGGCGTCTCGCCCGACACCTCGGCCACCAGCGCGGGGTCGATCACCGGCCCGAGGAGGGCGGCGGCCCGCACGATCCCGACCTGCGCCGGGACGAGCCGGTCGAGCGCGCCGGCCACGAACCCGGCGGCCGCGTCGCCGATCCCGTCGGGGCCGTCCGGGCCGTCCGGGCCGGGCGTCGACGCCGGGCCGTCCGCCGGGCCGTCCGCGGCGTCGCCGGGGGCCACCGCGGCCTCCAGCAGGAGCGGCAGGCCGTGGCTGCGCGCGAGCACCCGGTCGGCGTCCGCACGCACGCCGTCGTGGCCTCGGGCGGCGAGGTAGCGGCGGACGTCGGCCAGCCCGAGCGGGCCCAGCGCCACGGTCTCGGCGCGCTCGGACCGGGCGGTCTCGACGAGCGCGGTGGCCGCCCCGGCCGGCGGGTCGCGGTGGGTGCCGAGCACGAGCAGGGGCGTGCCGGCCAGGTCGCGGGCCAGCTCGCGGAGGAGGTCCAGCGTGCCGGCGTCCGCCCAGTGCAGGTCCTCCAGGGCGAGGACGAGCGGCGGGACGTGCAGCGCGGCGGCGGTCTCCAGGAGCGCCTCGGCCGCGTCCGCCAGCATCCGGGACCGGGCGGCGGCGGCCCGCGCGGGGTCGGAGTCCGGCGCCGCGGAGGGAGGCGCGGCAGGGCGGGCGACCGGTCGGCCGCGAGGACGCCGTCCGCCACGGCACGCAGCGCGCCGGCGTCGCGCGGGTCGGCCCGCCGGGCGGCCGACCGCACGGCCCGGGCCCACGGCCACAGCGGCGGGTCGGCGCCGGCCGGGTCGCAGTAGCCGCGGCCGGCCCGGGGCGCCGGCGAGGAACTCCTCCACGAGGCGGGACTGGCCCATGCCCGCCGGCCCGCTGATGAGCACCACCTGGCCGTCGCCCGCCGCGGCCGCGCCCAGGGCGGCGCGCACCTGCGCCAGCTCGGGCCCGCGACCCACGAACGGCCTCATCCGCCCAGGGTGGCGTCTGGACGGCCGGCGCGACAGCGGTTACGGGCCGGGATCAGTGGCAGCACTGAGGTCCCCGCCGCCCGACCGGCCGGATGCTCGGCAGCAGCCGACCCACCGAACCGATCGACCGGAGGAACCCATGTATCTCACCGTCCACTCCGCGCTGGGGCTGCCCGGCGCGGACGAGCGGGGCTGGGTGGACGCCGTCCTCGCCGGCCTCGACCCCGACCAGGCGTCCCTGGGGGCGCTGGTGGCCCGTTCCGAGGGCGAGGCCCGCGGCCACGCCGTCCTCCTCTGGGACTCGGCCGACGACGCCGACCGCGCGCTCGCCGAGGCGCCGCCGCAGGCGCCGGACGGCGTCCGGCTCGGCGCCGGCACCCGCTACGAGGTCACGGACGCGGGGCGGCCGGACGACCCCGGCCCGGCCCGCCTCGTGCAGCTCGTCGACTTCGCCGGACCGCGGACCCCGGAGTGGGTCACGGCCTTCCACCGGGCGGGCCGGGAGCGGCTGTGGCCCGCCACCCGGGACGTCCCCGGGCTGGCCGCGGTCCTCACCGGCGTGGCGGCGGACGGCGCCTGCGTCACGCTGTCCCTCGCCGAGAGCCGGGAGGCCCTCGGCGCCGCGACGCAGCGCATCATGTCGACGACGCTGCTGCCCGGCGAGCGGCCGGAGTTCCTGACCGGGCCGGACCGGTTCGAGATCCAGCGGGTCGAGCACGCGGTGCTCCCCGACCACGGCTGGACGCTGCCGTGACCGCCCCGGACGTCGCCCGCGCCGGGCTCTGGCGGGTCGCCCCCGAACGCACCCGGGCCACCTTCACCCTGCGCAAGCTGGGCCTGGTCCGGGTGCGGGGGGCGTTCTGCGTGCGGGAGGGCAGCGCCGAGCTCGCGGCCGACGGCAGCCCGCGATCGGCCGCCGCCGTGCTCGACGCCGCGTCTTTCGCGACCGGCAACGCCCGGCGCGACACCGACGTGGCCGGGCGGCGGTTCCTGGACGCCGGGCAGCACCCCACGATCGACTACCGGGCGGACCGGATCGACCCGGTGGACGGCGGCTGGCTCGTGCGCGGGCAGCTGGCCGTGCGCGGGGTGACGGCGCCGCTGGACCTCACGGCAACCGTCGACCTGGACGCAGGCGAGGCCCGGCTGACCTGCACCGGCCTGCTCGACCGCGGCGCGACCGCGCTGCCGGGCCCGCGCTGGCTGATCGGGCGGTGGGTCGCCGTGGAGGTGACGGCCGTCCTCGTCCCGGCGGGCGACCGGGCGGGCGACCGGGCGGGCGAGCGGGCGGGCCGGCGGGTGGGCGACCAGGGCTGAGGGTGGCGGGCGCCCGGGGCGCATGACACCGTGAGCCCGTGACCAGCGCGTTCGAGTCCCGGCCCGCAGAACCTGTGGCGGACCGACCCGCGGAGACGACGCTGACCGGGTTCGCGCGGGCGGCGCGGGCGGCGGGCCTGCCGGTGTCCCCGGACCGCACCCAGGCGTTCCTGCGGGCGGTGGCCGCAGTGGGGCTCGGCAGCCGGTCGGCGGTCTACTGGGCCGGCCGGGCGACGCTGACCGCCGAGCCCGACCATTTCCCGCTGTACGACCGGGTCTTCGAGGCGTGGTTCTCCGGCGCGTGGCCGCGCGCGGTGCCGGCCCGCCCGAGCCCCCGCCCGCTCCCGGCGCCGCCCCTGACCGACACCGACGGCGCCGGCAGCGGGCGGCACGAGGAGAAGGACGTCGAGGTCGTGCGGGCCCGCGCCAGCGACGTCGACGTCCTGCGCCACCGGGACATCGCCGGCCTCACCCCGGCCGAGCGCGCCCTGCTGGCGGAGCTGTTCGCGCGGATCCGGCCGGTGCCGCCGCTGCGTCGCGCCGTCCGCCGCACCGCCTGGCACCGCGGTGAGCTGGACGCGCGGCGCACCCTGCGCGAGCAGCTGCGCCGCGGCGGCGAGCCCGGCCGGCTGCGGCACCGGCGGCCAACGCAGCGGCCGCGCCGCGTCGTCCTCGTCGTCGACGTCTCGGGCTCGATGTCCCCCTACTCCGACGCCCTGCTGCGCCTGGCCCACGTCTGGGTGCGCGCGGCGCCCCGCACCACGGAGGCGTTCACCGTGGGCACCCGGCTCACCCGGGTGACCCGGGCCCTGCGCCAGCGGGACGCCGAGGCCGCGCTGCGGGGGGCGGGCGAGCAGGTGCCCGACTGGTCGTCTTCAGCGACGGCTGGGAGCGCGGTGACCCGGCGCTGCTCGCGGCCCAGATGGCGCGGTTGCGCCGACTGGCGCACCGTGTGGTGTGGGTCAACCCGCACCGGGGCAAGGCGGGCTACCGTCCCGTGCAGGGCGGGATCGCGGCGGCGCTGCCGTTCATCGACGACTTCCTCGCCGGGCACTCGATGGCGACGTTCGGCGAACTGGTGGAGGTGGTCGCTCGTGCGTGAGGTGCTCCCCGAGCTGCTCGGCTGGTGGCGGTCCGGCCGGGACGTCGGCCTGGCCACCGTCGTGGCGACCTGGCGGTCGGCCCCCCGGCCCGCCGGCGCGGCCATGCTCCTGGGACCGGACGGCGAGGCCGTCGGAAGCGTCTCCGGCGGTTGCGTCGAGGGCGCGGTGTACGAGCTGTCGGCCGAGGTGGTGGCCTCGGGCGTGCCGATGCTGCAGCGCTACGGGATCAGCGACGACGACGCGTTCGCCGTCGGCCTGACCTGCGGCGGCATCCTCGACGTGTTCGTCGAGCCGGTCTCCCCGCGCACCTTCCCCGAGCTGGGCGAGGTCGCCGCGGACGTCGAGGCCGGCCGGCCGGTAGCCGTCTGCACCGTCATCGAGCACCCCGATCCGGCGCGGCTCGGCCGGCGCCTGGTCGTGCGCCCCGACGCCGTCACCGGCTCGATGGGCTCCGACCGCACGGACGACGCGGTCACCGACGACGCCCGGGGCCTGCTCGCGGCCGGCCGCTCGGAGACCCTGACCTACGGCCCGGACGGCGAGCGCCGCGGCGAGGGGCTGCGCGTGTTCGTCGCGGCGTACGCCCCCAAGCCGCGGATGCTCGTGTTCGGGGCGATCGACTTCGCGGCGGCGGTCGCCCGGGTCGGCGCCTTCCTCGGGTACCGGGTCACCGTCTGCGACGCCCGGCCGGTCTTCGCCACCCGCTCGCGCTTCCCGGACGCCCACGAGGTCGTCGTCGACTGGCCGCACCGCTACCTGGCGGCCGAGGCGGAGGCCGGGCGGGTCGACGTCCGGACGGTCCTGGCGGTGCTCACCCACGACCCGAAGTTCGACGTCCCGCTGCTCGAGGTCGCGCTGCGCCTGCCCGAGGTCGCCTACATCGGGGCGATGGGCTCCCGGCGGACCCACGACGACAGGCTCAAGCGGCTCGTCGAGGCGGGCGTGACGCCCGCGGAGCTGGCGCGGCTGTCGTCGCCCATCGGGCTCGACCTCGGCGCGCGGACGCCGGAGGAGACGGCCGTCAGCATCGCGGCCGAGATCATCGCGCTGCGGTGGGGCGGCAACGGCGCCCGGCTCGGCGAGCGCGAGGGCCCGATCCACCACACCGCCCCCCGCTGACGGGCGGCGCGATCAGTTCCGGTTGATCGGCGGGTCGGCGGGGGCGGCCCCGCCGTGGCCCATCGCCTCCCGGTCGTTGAGCACGTGCTGGACCCCCCGGACGTCGGTCCAGCGGACCTCGACGAGCGGCCCCCACCGGGTGCGCCCCCAGTCGGCCCGGCGCACGACCTTGGTCCTCGGGTCGCCGGTGTCGACGAAGAGGCGCCCGTGCTGGTCCGGGCAGGACAGGCCGGGGTCGGTGCAGTTCCAGGCCAGCAGCGCGAGCGGCAGCGTCTCGCCGTTGCGGAGCGTGCCCACCGCCGTCACCGCCGTCCGCGGCAGCCAGCCGACGACCCGCCAGCTGAGATCGGCGTCGGCCAGGCCCTGGGACCGCTCGACCGTCCAGGTCGGGTACCGCTCCTTGGCGGCGGACGCGAGGACCCGGTTCAGGTCCGCGCACGGGGGCGTGGCCGGCACCTTCCAGGTGCGCTGCTCCCGCGGGACGTCGAGCCTGGCCTGGTACCTCAGGGTGCCGTAGGGCGGGTCGGCCGCGGCGAACGCCGGGCTGACGTCGAACGCCACCTGGCAGCCGCGGCGCAGCGGGGCCGGCGGCACGTCCGGGGGCGGGGTCGGGTCGGGCAGCTGGGGATACGTGTACGTGGGGGTCGTCGGCGACACGGAGATCTGGCGGCCCCCGACGTCCGTGCCGAGCCAGTCCGGCAGCTGCCAGGCGGCCAGGACGGCGAGGCCGAGCGCCACGGTGGCGGCGGTGGCGGCGACCGTGCGGTGCCGGGTCCGGCGCCGGCGGCCGGCCTCGAGGACCGCCTGGACCGGTGGGGTCCGCAGGTCCGGCGGGAGCAGCGCGGTGAGCGTGGCACCGACCGCGCCGTCGTCGTCGTCCGGGTGGTCGTCGTCCGGACGGTCGTGACTGGCGTCGTGGATCATGGGTCACCTCTCCCGGCCGGCCGTGGTGAACGGGGCCGTGGACCGAAGCTGGGCGAGGCCGCGTGACAGCGTGCTCTTCACGGTCCCGGTGGAGATCGCCAGGTCGCGGGCGATCTCCTCGTTGGACAGCCCGTGGAAGTACCGCAGCGCGATCACCTGGCGCTGGCGCGGGGACAGGTCGAGCAGGGCGCGGCGCAGCTCGTCCCGGTGGTCCACCGACGTCAGCGCCGCGTCGGGGACCCCACGTTCGGGCGGTGCCGGCACCAGGTGCTCGCGCCGGTTCGCCCGCCACCCGTCGATCCGCGCGTTGACCAGCATCCGGCGCACGTAGGCCAGGGCGTCGCCCCGCCGGATGTGCGACCAGCGGCTGTACGCCCGTACGCAGACCGCCTGGACCAGCTCCTCCGCCCGGACGGCGTCGCCGGTGAGCAGCCAGGCCGTGCGCAGGAGCCCGGGCGCGTGCGCGAGGTAGAACTCGGTGAACTCCCGATCGGTCTCGGCCGAGCGACCCGGTTCGATGCGCACACCGTTCAGACGGTTGAGGAGGCCTCCGGGTTGAACGACTGATCCGATGATTGCGCTTCCTGCTGTCGTAGTGGCATGTCGCATCGAGTATCAGGATCGTTGTGCAGTTCACCCGCCGGCATGTCGACATAGGACCCATGTCCGACGCTCTGGCCAACGTGGTGGCTCGATCCGTCCGTGCCGAGCGTGCTCGCCGCGGGATGTCCCAGAGCGAGCTGGGTGCCCTGCTGGGCTGGTCCCAGACCAAGGTGTCCCAGGTGGAGTCAGGGGCGAGGCGCCTCTACGCGCACGAGCTGCCCGAGGTCTGCACGGCGCTCGAGATCTCGTTGATCCGCCTGCTCGAGGGGGCCAGCCGGGAGGACCTGGAGGCCCTCGGCCTCAACACCCGGCGGACGTCGTCCCCGAGCGACTGAGGCCGGCGTCGTCGGTGGTGGCCGTGGCGTCGGTGGTGGCGGTGGCGGCGAACCGCCACGCCGATCCCTCGCCGACGAGCCGGTAGCCCAGCCGGGCGTACACGCCGTTGGACGTCGGGTTGGCCAGGTCGGTGTGGAGCATGACGACGGCCGCCCCGGTCGCCGCCGCCCCGCGGGTGGCGGCAGCCGTGACGGCGGTGCCATGGCCGCGACGCCGGTGGTCGGGGACGGTCCAGACCGTGCCCACCCGCACCACGGCCCGACCGGGCGCGCCCGCCGGGGGATGCCAGCCGGCCATCGCGACGGGCCGGCCGGCCTCCTCGCGGATCAGCAGCCGGCCGCCCGCCAGCCGGTCGTGGAGCTGGCCCGGGTCCGCGGGCGGGGGCGGGACGCCGCGCCAGATCTCGGTGTGGAAGGCGGTCGACCAGCCCGTCACCAGCGCGGCGTCGGCCGGGGTCGCCACCCGGGTGGTGCCCGGGAC
>Ga0302322_100002281_pt1 | contig 16161 bp, 16 predicted proteins | sample Fen_T0_2_FD_203757 | JGI IMG/M metagenome (GOLD analysis project Ga0302322, IMG submission 203757) | Peat permafrost microbial communities from Stordalen Mire near Abisko, Sweden - Fen_T0_2 | ecosystem: Environmental > Terrestrial > Soil > Wetlands > Permafrost | place: Sweden: Abisko... | reverse complement strand
ACGCCGAACTGGCAATGCGCCCTGCCCGACTACCCCTACACCGGCAACGACCCGCATGGCTTCATGGTCAAGGACCAGATCATCGACTACCTGGAGGGCTACATCCGTTTTGTGGACGCCCCCTTGCATGAAGGCGTGGCGGTCAAGCGCGTCGCCGCGCGCCCGCAAGGCGGCTACACGGTCTCCACCTCGGAAGGAGAGTACAGCGCCGACCAGGTGGTGTGCGCCTCGGGCGGCTACCACCAGCCCATCATCCCGCGCCTGGCCGAGCGCTTGCCGACCAGCATCAAACAAATGCATTCGGCCGAGTACCGCAACCCGCAGTCCCTGCCCGAAGGCGCGGTGCTGGTGGTCGGTTCCGGCCAGTCCGGCGCGCAGATCGCCGAGGACCTGCACCTGGCCGGGCGCCGGGTGATCCTCGCCGCCGGCGCCGCCCCGCGCTGCGCGCGCTTTTATCGCGGCAAGGACGTGGTCGACTGGCTCGCCGACATGGGCTATTACGACATGCCGGTGCATGAACACCCGCTGCGCGAGGGGGTGCGCGACAACACCAACCACTACGTCACAGGGCGCGATGGCGGGCGCGACATCGATCTGCGCAAGTTCGCTGCCGAGGGCATGGAGCTCTACGGCCCGCTCACCGGGCTGGACGGCAGCATCCTCAAGTTCGAGCCCTGCCTGAAACAGAACCTCGATGCGGCCGACGCCATCTACAACGGCATCAACGCCTCGATCGACAAGTTCATCGCCAAGAACAACATCGATGCCCCGCCCGGCGCCGTCTACACGCCGGTATGGGAGCCGCCCGCCGAGCGTGGCGAACTGGACCTGCGCGGCGCCGGCATCGCCGCGATCGTCTGGTGCATAGGCTTTTCGCCCGACTTCGCCTGGGTAGACGCGCCGGTGTTCAACGGCCGCGGCCACCCGGTGCACGAACGCGGCGTGACCCGCCAGCCCGGGCTGTATTTTCTCGGCCTGCCCTGGCTCTACACCTGGGGTTCGGGGCGCTTTTCCGGCGTGGCGCGCGACGCGCAATACCTGGCCGACCAGATCGTCCAGCGCGGTACGGCCAAGGCCGCCATTCATGTTGCGCCTGCCGAGGACGCCGTAGCTGCTTGAGGCGAGTGGCGCCTTCCTGAAACCGGACATCAGGGCACGCCTGCGCGCTCTGGCTTGGCCGGCCCCCATTTACTGCGCACGCTTCCGGGGCCAACTCGGCTGATGCAAACAGTCCCCAGGTGCACAGTGACACCGGCACTCACAATTGGCGCTGGATGCCGCTGGTGTTGACACGATTCTATATTTCTATTAATATAGAAATATGGAATCGAAAACCGCCATCGCCGCCCTTGCCGCACTCGCCCAGGAACACCGCTTGGCGATATTCCGCCTGCTGGTCGAACGCGGACCGAGCGGCGTAGCCGCTGGCGAGATCAGCGCCGAACTGGGCATCCCCCCCGCCACGCTCTCGTTCCATCTCAAGGAATTGAGCCACGCCGGCCTGGCAGCCTCGCGGCAGGTGGGCCGTTACATCTATTACTCGGCCGACTTTGCGCAAATGGGCGCATTGGTCGGCTTTCTCACCGAAAACTGCTGCGCCCGCGACGGCACCACCTGTGGTCCGGGTGTCTCGTGCGCACCGCAAGCCCTGGCCGGCAAGGCCAAACCGTCCCGCAAAGGAGTCAAGTCATGAAACGCTTTCACATCCATGTCGCCGTCGACGATCTGGCCAGCAACATCGGCTTTTACTCGGGCATGTTCGGCCAGCAGCCCAGCGTGGTCAAGGACGACTACGCCAAATGGATGCTCGACGACCCGCGCATCAATTTCGCGATCTCCAGCCGCGGCCTGAAGGCCGGCGTCGACCACCTCGGCTTCCAGGTGGACAGTGATGACGAGTTGATGCAGTTGCGCGAGCAGGTCGGCAAAGCCGACATCGCCGCGCGCGACCAGCTTGATGCGGCCTGCTGCTACGCCAGCTCCAACAAGTACTGGACCACCGATCCGCAAGGCATCGCCTGGGAGACTTTCCATACCCTGGGCGACATACCCACCTTCGGCGCCGATGCGAAGAAGGTGAGCGAGGTCGCCGGCAGCGCGGTGGCCAGCGCCTGCTGCGCACCCGCCAAGGCGGCTCAACCTGCAGCTTCCTGCTGCGGTCCCGCCAAAGCAGCCGAGCCTGCCGGTGCCTGCTGCGCGCCTGCCAAGGCGGTGCAGCCTGCCGACGCCAAGCGCAGCGCCTGCTGCTAGGGAGGTTCAATGAGCGACCGCATGTATAACGTGCTGTTCGTCTGTACCGGAAATTCGGCCAGGTCTATTCTGGCGGAAGGCCTCCTCAGCCACCTCGGGCACAAGAACTTCAAGGCTTATTCGGCAGGCAGCCATCCGACGGGCTTAGTCAATCCATTCGCTCTGGCGACACTGGCCCGCCAGAGCATTCCGACCGATGGCTTTCGCAGCAAGAACTGGGATGAATTCGCCCAGCCGGATTCGCCGAAACTCGATTTCGTGTTCACCGTCTGCGACAAAGCCGCTGGTGAAATGTGTCCGGTCTGGCCGGGTCAACCCATGACCGCGCATTGGGGGGTTCCTGACCCGGCGGCCGTTGCAGGCAGCGACGAGCAAAAACAGCGCGCCTTCTCCGACACGGCCATCATCCTCAAACGGCGCATCGAGTTTCTGCTGGCGCTGCCGTTGCACAAGCTCGATGCGATGGCGCTGCAACGCGAACTCGCGCAAATCGGCAAAAACTGACGTCCCCCGGGCCTGACGGCCCGGACCCTGCGCCAAGCCCGCTTTCATGACGACCAACGTACTGATTCTTTGCACCCACAATTCGGCGCGTAGCGTTCTTGGTGAAGGGATGCTCAATCATCTCGCCATGCGCCTGGGCCGCGATGTTCGCGCCCATAGCGCCGGCAGCGCGCCCAGCGGGCGTATCAACCCCTTTGCCCTGGAGGCGCTGACCAACGCCGGGGTGGCAACCAATGGCTACCGCAGCAAGAGCTGGGACGAGTTCACCCAGCCGGGAGCGCCAAAAATGCGGATTGTCATCACCGTCTGCGACAGCGCGGCCAGGGAAACCTGCCCGTTCTGGCCGGGCAGTCCGGTGCGCATGCACTGGGGTTACCCGGATCCATCCAATGCCGCCGGTGGCGATGATGGCAAACGGCAGGCCTTTGAGTTGACCCGCCAGGCGATCGGATATCGCATGCTGCAATTACTCGGGCTGCCGCTGGAAACCATGGACAACCCCAGCCTGCAGAAGGCGCTGCTCGACATTTCCCGCAGTTGAAGTCTCCAGGACGCCCCAATGACCACTCTTGCCAAAGCCGCGCCAGCACCTTCCGCCATCGCCCCAATGAGCCTGTTCGAGCGCTACCTCACGGTATGGGTGTTCCTGTGTATCGTCGCCGGCATCGCGCTGGGCCAGTTGTTGCCCGGCCTGTTCCAGGCGATTGGCCGGATGGAAGTGGCGCGGGTCAATCTGCCGGTGGGCCTCCTGATCTGGGTGATGATCATCCCGATGTTGCTCAAGGTGGACTTCGGCGCCCTGCACCAGGTCCGCCAGTACTGGCGCGGCATAGGCATCACCCTGTTCATCAACTGGGCGGTCAAGCCGTTCTCGATGGCCTTCCTGGGTTACGTTTTCATTCGTCATGTGTTCGCCGCGTATCTGCCGGCCGGCCAACTGGACAGCTACATCGCCGGGCTGATCCTGCTGGCCGCCGCACCCTGCACCGCGATGGTGTTCGTCTGGAGCCGGCTCACCGGCGGCAACCCGCTGTTCACGCTCTCGCAGGTGGCGCTCAACGACACCATCATGGTGTTTGCCTTCGCCCCCATCGTCGCCCTATTGCTGGGCATTTCCTCGATCAGCGTGCCCTGGGCCACCCTGCTCACCTCGGTCGTGCTCTACATCGTCATCCCGGTCGCCATCGCCCAGGTCTGGCGCAAGGCGCTGCTCAAACAAGGCCAGGCCGCCTTCAACACCGCGTTGGCGAAAATCGGCCCGCTGTCGATCGCCGCCCTGCTCGCCACCCTGGTGCTGCTGTTCGCCTTCCAGGGCGAGGCGATACTCAAGCAGCCGCTGGTGATCGCGATGCTGGCGGTGCCTATCCTGATCCAGGTGTTTTTCAACTCGGCGCTGGCCTACTGGCTGAACCGCCGCGCCGGCGAAGCGCACAGCGTGGCCTGCCCCTCGGCACTGATCGGCGCCTCCAACTTTTTCGAGCTGGCGGTGGCGGCGGCGATAAGCCTGTTCGGCTTCGAGTCGGGCGCGGCGCTAGCCACCGTGGTCGGCGTGCTGATCGAGGTGCCGGTGATGCTGCTGGTGGTCAAAATCGTCAATTCCAGCAAGGACTGGTACGAGGCGGGCCACTCAGCCTGACCTTGGGGCACCGCGGGTTGCGAACGCGCCGAACCTGGGCAGACCGAGGTCGTACCACGCACTTATAGCTGGCATCATTCCACCGGCCGCGCAGGCCATCCCGCCGATTTGACGCTGTACCGCCTAAACCCGGATAATGTAGGGCTTTCCGCCGACAGGACTTGGCTCGCCTGATCCAGTCGGCGATGCCTGACCCCGCGTTACGCCCGATTTGCCCTCATTTCCGGTCGTAATGCCCGCAAAACCGGCTTTTTTCGTCGTATTTCTCATCTAGGACCCTCACCATGCTCGATCTCTACCGCAAACACGTCGCCGAACGCGCCGCCCTGGGTATTCCGCCCCTGCCGCTGTCGGCCCAGCAAACCGGCGCCCTGATCGAGTTGCTGAAGAACCCGCCCAAGGGCGAGGAAAAGGCGTTGGTCGAGATGATTACCTACCGCGTGCCGGCCGGCGTGGACGATGCCGCCAAGGTCAAGGCTTCCTACCTCGCCGCGGTGGCCCACGGCACCGAGAAATGCGCCCTGATCAGCCGCGAAAAAGCCACCGAACTGCTGGGCACCATGCTGGGCGGCTACAACATCCACCCGCTGATCGAGTTGCTCGATGATGCGGTGGTCGGCAAGATCGCCGCCGAGGCCTTGAAGAAGACCCTGCTGATGTTCGATGCCTTTCACGACGTCAAGGAAAAGGCCGACAAGGGCAACGCCAACGCCAAGGGCGTGCTGCAAAGCTGGGCCGATGCCGAGTGGTTCACCAGCCGCCCGGAAGTGCCGAAAAGCCTGACCGTGAGCATTTTCAAGGTCACCGGCGAAACCAATACCGACGACCTCTCGCCCGCCCCGGACGCCTGGAGCCGCCCCGACATTCCCCTGCACGCCCTGGCGATGCTGAAAAACCCGCGCCCCGGCATCGAGCCGCAGGAGTCCGGCAAGATCGGCCCGATCAAGTTCATCGAAGCGCTGCGCGCCAAGGGCCACCTGGTGGCCTATGCCGGCGACGTGGTCGGCACCGGCTCCTCGCGCAAATCGGCCACCAACTCGGTGCTCTGGTACACCGGCGAGGACATTCCCTTCGTGCCGAACAAGCGCTTCGGCGGCGTCTGCCTGGGCAACAAGATCGCGCCGATTTTCTACAACACGATGGAAGATGCCGGCGCCCTGCCGATCGAGCTGGACGTCTCGCAGATGAACATGGGCGACGTGGTCGAGTTGCGCCCCTATGAAGGCAAGGCCCTGAAGGACGGCAAGGTGGTCGCCGAGTTCAAGGTCAAGTCCGACGTGCTGTTTGACGAAGTGCGCGCCGGCGGCCGCATCCCGCTGATCGTCGGCCGCGGCCTGACCGCCAAGGCGCGCGAAGCGCTGGGCCTGAAACCCTCCACCCTGTTCCGCCTGCCGCAAGACCCGGCCGACACCGGCAAGGGCTACACCCTGGCGCAGAAAATGGTCGGCCGCGCCTGCGGCCTGCCCGAGGGCAAGGGCGTGCGCCCCGGCACCTACTGCGAACCGAAAATGACTTCCGTGGGCTCGCAGGACACCACCGGGCCGATGACCCGCGACGAGCTCAAAGACCTGGCCTGCCTGGGTTTCTCCTCCGACCTGGTGATGCAATCGTTCTGCCACACCGCCGCCTATCCGAAGCCGGTTGACGTGAAGATGCACCACGAGCTGCCCGAGTTCATGAGCAACCGTGGCGGCATCTCGCTGCGCCCGGGTGACGGCATCATCCACTCGTGGCTGAACCGCATGCTGCTGCCCGATACCGTGGGCACCGGCGGCGACTCGCACACCCGTTTCCCGATCGGTATTTCCTTCCCGGCCGGCTCCGGCCTGGTGGCCTTTGCCGCCGCCACCGGCGTGATGCCGCTGGACATGCCCGAGTCGGTGCTGGTGCGCTTCAAGGGCAAGATGCAGCCCGGCGTGACCCTGCGCGACCTGGTCAACGCGATTCCGCTGTACGCCATCAAGGCGGGCCATCTGACCGTGGCCAAGCAGGGCAAAAAGAACATTTTCTCCGGCCGCATCCTGGAAATCGAAGGCCTGCCGGACCTGAAGGCCGAGCAGGCGTTTGAACTGTCCGATGCCTCCGCCGAGCGTTCCGCCGCCGGCTGCACCGTGCGCCTGAACAAGGAGCCGATCATCGAGTACATCACCAGCAACATCACCCTGCTCAAGGTGATGATCTCGCAGGGCTATGCCGACGTGCGCACCATCACCCGCCGCATCAAGGCGATGGAAGCCTGGCTGGCCAACCCGCAACTGCTGGCCCCGGATGCCAACGCCGAATACGCGGCGGTGATCGAGATCGACCTGGCCGACGTGCACGAGCCGATCCTGGCCTGCCCGAACGACCCGGACGACGTCAAGACCCTGTCCGAGGTGGCCGGCACCAAGATCGACGAAGTGTTCATCGGTTCGTGCATGACCAACATCGGCCACTTCCGCGCCGCCTCCAAGCTGCTCGAGGGCAAGCGCGACATGCCGGTCAAGCTGTGGATGGCGCCGCCGACCAAGATGGACCAGAAGCAGCTCACCGAAGAGGGCCACTACGGCGTGCTCGGCTCGGCCGGCGCGCGGATGGAAATGCCCGGCTGCTCGCTGTGCATGGGCAACCAGGCGCAGGTGCGCGAAGGCGCCACCGTGTTCTCGACCTCGACACGCAACTTCCCGAACCGCCTGGGCAAGAACTCCAACGTGTACCTGGGCTCGGCCGAGCTGGGGGCGATCTGCTCCAAGCTGGGGCGCATCCCGACCAAGGAAGAGTACATGCTCGACATGGGCGTGCTGAGCAAGAACGGCGAGCAGATCTATCAGTACATGAACTTCGACAAGATCGCCGATTTTTCCGACGCCGCCAAAACCGTCGCGGCCTGAAGCCGGGCCTGTCCGGATGCGGCGGCGCTTGCGCGCCGCCGTGCCGTGCATGCCCCGGGGGGCCGGGTTGGCCGGGCCAACCCCGCCCCCCCGGCCTCTGGTTCCATCTCGCCGTGTCATTTCCTTCCGCGCTGCCGCCCGGCAATTGCGACCATCGCAACGCCATCTGGCAGCGCCATTCCTGTTCCGATCTAACCATTTGCTAGGGCATCAGTGTTCAAGAATGTCATGATGTATCGCATCGGGGCGGGCTTCGCGCCCGCCCTCCCGACCGTTGAGGCGGCGCTGCAAAAGGCGCAGTTCGTCGAATGCTCGGCGTCGCAGGACAAATCCATCGGCTGGATCCCGCCGCGCGGCGAAAAGCACGGCGCGCTGGCCGAGTCGGTCGGCGGCCAGCTGATCCTCAAGTTCATGATCGAAAACAAGATACTGCCCAGTTCGGTGATCAAGCGGATGGCCGAGCAGCGCATGGAGCGCATCGAGGCCACCACCGGGCGCAAGCCCGGCAAGAAGCAGGCGCGCGAGATCAAGGAAGACATCACCCGCGAACTGCTGCCGATGGCCTTCACCAAGCAGGCCACGGTGCTGGTATGGATAGACCCGAAGGAGCGCCTGCTGGTGATCGACACCTCCAGCCAGGCCAAGTCCGACGAGGTGATGACCGCGCTGATCCGCTCCCTGGACGGCTTCACCGTCGCCCTGCTTGGAACCAACAACTCGCCCAGCGCCGCGATGTCGCAATGGCTGACCGAGCGCGAGGCGCCGGGCCGCTTCGACCTGGACCGCGAATGCGAGCTCAAGTCCACCGACGACATGCAGTCGGCGGTGAAGTATTCGCGCCACCACCTGGAAATCGCCGAAATCCGCCAGCACGTCGAGAGCGGCAAGGTGCCGACCCGCCTGGCAATGTGCTGGGACGGCAAGATTTCCTTCGTGCTCACCGACACCATGCAACTGAAGAAGATCCGCTTTCTCGATGGCGTGTTCAAGGAAGCCGGCGTCGACGACGAAGACCGATTCGATGCCGACACCACGATAGCCACCGGCGAGTTGAGCAAGCTGGTTCCGGACTTGGTCGCGGCCCTGGGCGGGGAGCCGGCGGCCGCCTAGCGCCCGTCCAGCCCCGCGCAATATTTGCCATTCGGCCCGACATTCACCTTTCCACTCAATCACCACGTCGATCATGAGCACTGCCACTCCCGCACTCGCCCCCTTCCATCTCGCCTTTCCAGTCCACAGCATCGAGGAAGCGCGCCGCTTCTACGGCGGCATCCTGGGCTGCCCGGAAGGCCGCAGCGCCCCGGACTGGGTGGACTTCAATTTTCATGGCCACCAGATCGTCGCCCACCTGGCGCCGGAGGAAGCGGGCCACCGCAAGACCAACGCGGTCGATGGCGACCAGGTGCCGGTGCGCCACTTCGGCGTGGTGCTGCCGATGGATCAGTGGCACAGCACCGCCGATCAGCTCAAGGCGGCCGGCATCGATTTCATCATCGAGCCGCACGTGCGCTTCAAGGGCGAGGTCGGCGAGCAGGCCACCATGTTCTTCCTGGACCCGTCCGGCAACGCGCTGGAGATCAAGGCCTTCGCCGACATCGGCTCGCTGTTTGCCAAGTAGGTAGGCGCCAGTCGGGGCAACCCGTAGGTAGGCCACAGGCGGGGCACGCCGCCACCGCAGACAGGGCGGGCGCAAGCACGTAGCGCCCCTGACTGCCGATCGCCAGAGCGTCAAGTTGCACTTGCGGGGAACGCGGCAAGGCCTTTGATCCGCCATGGATCGCGCAACAAAAAGCCACCGGAAGGTGGCTTTTTAACTGAAAGCGGAAGAGCCACCGGAAGGTGGCTTTTTAACTGAAAGCGGAAGAGCCACCGGAAGGTGGCTTCTTAACTGAAAGCGGAAAAGCCACCCGAAGGTGGCTTTTTTACTGGAGGCGGGTGGCGGAGTCGAACCGCCCTGGAAGGATTTGCAGTCCTCTGCATAACCGCTTTGCTAACCCGCCATTGTTGCGCATGCCAGGACTTGCGGAGAATAAAAAGGGAAAGCCGGATTGCGCTTTCCCTTCATATACTTTCCTGCCTGACCCGCAGTACCTGCCTCAAACAAACAGCCGGCCCTGCGGAAAGAATTTGGAGCGGGAGAAGAGTCTCGAACTCTCGACCTCAACCTTGGCAAGGTTGCGCTCTACCAACTGAGCTACTCCCGCATTACAGAAATGAAATTATAACAAATTCCCGGCGTTTGGGTCAACTACTCGCAAAACAGTTCCCTATTGCATGTCTGCCCCGGCTCAGCGGCGCAGCATCGGCAGCGCCGCCTTCAGGTAATAGGCCATCGATACCAGGGTTAGCACGGCGGCGGCGCGGATCAGCCAGTAGCCCAGCGCGCTCGCCTCGAACAGCCCGAGGAAATTGTCGTGGAACAGCAGGACCGGAATGGCGATCATCTGCACGATGGTCTTGATCTTGCCCAGCGCGTTGACCGCCACGCTTTTCGACTGGCCCTGCTGCGCCATCCATTCGCGCAGCGCCGAGATGGTGATCTCGCGGCCGATGATGATCAGGGCGATCAGGCCGTCGCAGCGCTGCAGTTGCACCAGCACGATCAGGGCGGCGGCGACCATCAGCTTGTCGGCCACCGGATCGAGGAAGGCGCCGAAGGCGGACTGCTGGTCGAGCTTGCGCGCCAGCCAGCCGTCCAGCCAGTCGGTCAGCGCGGCCAGCACGAACAGGAAAGTCGCGACCTGGTTCTTCGCATGCGCTTCCAGCCATTCCGGCGGCAGGTAGAACACGCCGACCACCAATGGGATGGCCAGGATGCGCAGCCAGGTGAGGAGATTGGGGAGATTGAGATTCATGGGGGGAGAGATGCGGCCACCGGATCCACGGCGCAAGAGCCAGACGCGCCTGCGAGGTGCGGCCGGCTCGCAGTTTACCGGGCTTCCGCGCGCCGCGCCCTGATTGCATGCATCAGTCCACGAGCCGCCGGGCGGCGCCTTGCCACTGGTTTCATCGCGCCTCTTCGACCTTCACATAGGTGGAGCGCGCGGAAGCATCGCTGGAGGTGACGCTCGAGAGCATGCCGCTGGCCTGGCCGGACTGTGAGGTGCTCGTGCCGCCCAGCTCGATCCAGGCGCCCAGCTTGCCCGACACGGTGGAGGCGATGCGATTGGTATTGGCGCTTCCCGGGCCCAGGTTGGCCGGTGTGTCGCGCTGGGTGCTGATGTCCAGGAACACTGTGTCGCCATTCACCCGGGGCGTGACGTAAAAGCCGCTGTTGATGTCGCGCTGGGCCACCGACTCCTGCACGACCACGCCGTTTACCGTGCGCGTCACCGAGCGCGACAGCACCGGCTGGCTGGTCCCGGCGGAGATGTAGGCCGGCACCCCTTCCTGGGTGCGCAGCTGCTGGGCCGCATCGTCGCGGCTGCTGCTCAGCGTCGAGCCCAGGCTGGCGCGCGCGCTGCTGTTGCCTGGCGCAAGCACCACATCGGCGCCGGCGTTGGCTCTGGCGCCCTGTCCGGCGGCGTCCTGGCGCACATAGATCACCAGTTGGCGTGCCGCATGGTCCAGGCTGGCAATCACCTGGCGGATCTGCGCCAGGTTGGCGGGGCTGGTGCGCACGAACAGCTGGAAGCCGGTCCCGCTGGCGCTGCCGCCGGGCGCCAGCAGGGGCAAAATCACCGGCAGCACCCGATCGGCCGGACGATTGCGCAGGGCGATGATCTCCAGGGACTGCGCTTGCGCGCCCACGCCGGACCATGCCAGCAGGCATGCAAGGATGCAGGCGGCTATGCGCTGGGTCATGGGGAATCTCCTTGGGCTCTTGAATCGCCGGCGCGCGGCCCGCGCACGGGTGGCGGAACCGCAATTTCCGGCCGTTTATGCCGGAATATCCGGAATCAGGCGCATTTCCAGAAGGGTGATGCTGTCCTTGAGCTGCAGTTTGCGCTTTTTCAGGCGGCGCAGCAGCAATTCGTCATGCCCGGCGGTTTCGCTGACGCGCGCAATCACGGCGTCGAGGTCGCGATGCTCGGTCTGCAATTCGACGATGCGGGTCTGGATTGCCTCTATGTCGTCCGCTGTCAGCATGAAGCCGGGCTCTCCATATGTCATCACGATGGCAGCCATGATACACGGGCCGCGCACGCTTTTATGCCTATCCGGATAACAGGTTCCCGGGCCCCTCCGGCGCAAATAGGCAAAATCAGCGCAAATTCATGAATTTGCCGCCGGGCCGGCCGCGCCGGGCGGGGATTACCCGTTATAATCCGCGCCTATGCCGATCAGAATCGAAGCGGGCACCGGCCAACACATCGGTGACCGCACTGAACAACAGGACCGCCTCCTCATCATTCCGAGCAAGAAGGAGCCCGGCGTGGTGCTCGCGGTCGTCGCCGACGGCATGGGCGGCCACACCGGCGGGGCGATGGCCGCGCAGCAGGTCGTCTCCACCGCCCAGCAGATCTTCGAGAACTACAGCACCAAGGACGAGACGCCGCAAAAGCTGCTCACCAGCCTCGTCCACGAATCGCACCTGATCATCACCCTGTCGAGCTATACCAGCGAGCAGGAGCCGCACAGCACCGTGGTGGCCATGCTGCTGCAGAAGGACCGCGCCGACTGGGCCTACGTCGGCGACAGCCGCCTGTACCACTTCCGCGGCCAGCGGCTGGTCCAGCGCACCATCGACCACTCCTACGTCGAGCAGCTATTCAAAGAGGGCAAGATCACCGCGGCGGAGAAGGAAACCCACCCGAACAAGAACATTCTGGTGCACTGCCTGGGTGGCCAGAACCCGCCCCTGATCGACTTCGGCCATACCGACAAGCTCGAGCCGAACGACTGCTTCATCCTGTGCAGCGACGGCCTGTGGGCCTATTTCACCGAAATCGAACTGGGCGCCATCCTGTCCTCCTGCGCGCCGCGGGTGGCCTCGGAGCAGCTGATCGCCCTGGCCCGCGAGCGCGGCGCCGGACATGGCGACAATGTCTCCCTGGCGATCATCAAGCTGACCCATTTCGAGGACGAGAAGCCCAAGGCCCCCACCGCCCCCGCGCCGCCGCCCAAGGCCAAGTTCGTCCCCCCCCCAAGGACCATCCAGCCCGAGCCGGAGCCGGAACCGGAGCCCAAAAAAGGCCTGCTGGGCAAGCTGTTCGGAAAAAAATAAAACAGGTACAATGGCTTGGAGTGGTAAACTTCAAGTGTCACATGAGTTTGCCCTCGCTGTCCTGGTACAAGGGTGCTCGCGCGGCTATCCGCGCGGTTGGCCTGCATAGTTGGGCTGTGCAATTGGCCTGATTTGCACCCGACGACGCGTTTTCGGGACATTTGTTGTGACATCTATGGCCGGGTTGGATGGCTGTAGCCTTGTGTGACAATTCTGTGCCGGCCGGATCGCCGGCTACGCCTCAGGGAGGAAGACAGATGGCCACTCTCAATATCAAGCCTTGGCAAACCGCCGGTTTGGCTCTGGTAACCGCACTTTGCCTGCAAGGCGCCTACGCCCAGGACAAGGCCGCACCCACCGCTCCGCCTGCGCCAGCCGCCGCCCCTGCTGCCGCGCCGGCCGCTCCCCCCCCGGCACCCGCCGCGGCGCCCGCTCCTGCCGCTCCGATGGCGGCACCCGCGCCTGCCCCGGCCGCCGCCGGTGCGGACGTACCGAAAAAGCGCCGCTATGTCACCCGCAGGTCACGCTCCGCCTGCACCCCGCTGGACGATCCGTGGGACAACCTGTGCGCGATCCAGAAAAAGGCCCAGGTCGCCTGCGCCGACCTGCCGGTTGGCAACCGCCGCGCCGCGCGCAACAAGCGTTCCGCCCCGCCGGTGGTAGGCAATCCGCGCAAGGAATGCGTCGATTCCTACATGCAAAACGTCTGACCGCGCAGCGCCGCCCTCGCGCCGTTTCATCCAAAACGCCCGCTGCAAAGCGGGCGTTTTCATTGGCCCCGCCCGCTGCAAAGCGGGCGTTTTCATTGGCCCCGCCCGCCGCAAAGCGGGCGTTTTCATTGGCCCTGCCCGCCGCAAAACGGGCGTTTTCATTGGCCCCGCCCGCCGCAAAGCAGGCGTTTTCATTGGCCCTCGCCCACTGTAATGCGGGCGTTTTCATTTGTCCTCACCCGCTGCAAAGCGTGTGTGTTGCTTGCCTCCGGCGACCGCAAAGCACTTGAAGCAGCCGGCCCATCGCCTGCCGCGATCCTGACCGCTACAGAGCCTCCGGCACGGTGGGCAGCCTTGCACCGAGCCGGTGCTGGTCGTCGCGCTCAGCCCTTGCCTGCCGCGGCAGGCGCCTTGCCTGGACCCACGGACCCTGGTGCGGGCACCGTGGCTGGCGCGGGTGCTGTCATCGGCGCCACTGCGTCCGCCCCCGGCAAGTCAGGCGGTTTGGCAGGTTGCGGGCTGGCGGCCTTGGCCTTTTTCTTTTCCGCTTCCTTCGCTTCCCGCTCCTTGGCGCGCTTGAGGGTCTCTTCGACCTGCAACTGCCGTTCGCGGGCCCGGTCTTCGCGCTGTGGCGCCTGGGCGCGCTCCTCCTGCTGCTTCTTCACGAGCGCCGCGCGCCGGTCCTGTTCGCGCTTGCTAGCCTCGGCGCCACGCTTTTCGCGCTCGCCGGTCTGCGCCTCGAATTCGGCGTTCTGGCGTTCGTTGCGCTGCACCTTGCCGGCCTGACCGGCGCGCTTCTTCTCGCGCTCGGTGCGTTCCCGCGCTTCCTTCTCCTTCTGCTGCGCCAACCGGTCGGCCAGCTCCTTGGCGCGGATCTGCGCGTCGTTCTGGCGCCGGAAGTGCGTCGCTTCCAGCTCCACGCCATTGATGCGCCGGACCGCGTAATTGTCCTGGTCGCGCGCCGCGCTCAGGCAGCGCTCGGCGAAGAACTCCTTGTAGCAGGCCTGGCGCTGGGCTGCGTAACGGGCGATCTGGCGGGTGCGCGCCGCCGTCGCCGCAAGCTGGGCCGCCTGCGCCCGCTCCACGCTGTTGATCGAACCGGCAGGAAAATCGGGCAGCGGATCCACCGCGTGCGCGGGCAGCTTCGCCAAAGGCACTGCGGCGGGAGCCGATGCAGCCGGGGACGCCTTGGTCGCAGCCGCCGGCACCGGCATGCCCGGCACAGCCGCCTGCGTCTGGGCGCCAGGTGCAGCCGCCTGCGTCTGCGTGCCAGGTGCAGCCGCCTGCGTCTGCGTGCCAGGTGCAGCCGCCTGCGTCTGCGTGCCAGGTGCAGCCGCCTGCGTCTGCGTGCCAGGTGCAGCCGCTTGCGGCTGCGCCTGCCCCGCCCCGGCGGCGCAGAGCGCCGCCAGCAGGATCAGGCCATGCCGCGAGCGTGCCGCCACCAACCTACTTCTTCGCCGGGACTGCCTTGCAGCCGGCCAGCGTACCCTGCGTGTTGGTGTAGTACGCCGTGCCGGGCGGGCAGTCCATGCCCTTCTCCGGCAACTGCGCGCCCTTGGTGGCGCTGCAGCTGTAGGCGCCGGTTCGCTTGATCACCGACTTCTTGTTCAGCACGAATCCGGCCGGGCAAGGAGGCGTCATATTCATCGGCGCGGCGTTGATCGGCGGCGGCGGGGGCGGCGGCGCGGTCACGGTCAGCGTGGTCTTGGCGTCGCTGCTGCAACCCAGGGTCGAGCCGTCCCGGCCGCCCTTGGCGGTGATGGTGTAGGTGCCGGGAGCGTTGTAGGTGTGGGTGAAGCTGCGCGGGAAGTTGTCCTTGTCCTTGGCCATCTTGACGACGTCGACGTCGCCCGAGCCATACTCGACGCGCAGGCCGCAGACGCCTTCGTCCTCGCCGTCGACAGTGACCTTCACCTGACCGCCGGCAACGATGCTCGCCGGTTCCACCTTGACCGCGCTGATCTTACCCGCATGGGCCGCGCCGGTCAGGACCAGCAAACCCGCGGCCGCGAAGGCCAGGGCAATTTTTCTTGTCGTGTGCATATATCCTCCGTTGTCATCTCGTTGTCGCGCGGATCACCCGCGGCGACCGCCATTGTAGCCTCCCACAAGTGGGAATCCGCCGGCCCGCGGACCGCGCCGCCGGCTCGCGTCTGGCCCACCAGCCGCCCACGGTCAGCACGCCGCCTCGGCATCTCGGCCTAGTTTGCCTGGGCGCTCCAGATCACCGCACCCTTGGCTTCCTTGCTCATTCCGGCCAGCACCTTGCCGTGCTCTGCCTGTTCGTCCGCCGAAGCCGGCAGTACGAAGGTAGCCAGCGGCAGCGCATCATCAAATTCACTTTCGGCACCGCTGCCTTCTGCATCCAGGTCCATGCCCAGCGCGTCCTGCCCGCGGGTCATCGCCAGATACACCTCGGCGAGCAGCTGGCCGTCGAGCAGCGCGCCGTGCAGGGTGCGGTGCGCGTTCGATATGCCGTAGCGCTCGCACAGTGCGTCCAGGTTGTTGCGCTTGCCCGGATGCAGTTCCTTGGCCAGCAGCAGGGTATCGACCACCCCGTCCACGTGCTTCGGAAATGGCGGCAGCTTCAAGCGCGCCAGCTCGGCATTGAGAAACGCAATGTCGAACGGGGCGTTGTGGATGATGATCTCCGCGCCCTTCACGAAGGCCAGCAGTTCCTCGGCGCGGTCGGCGAAGCGCGGCTTGTCCGACAGGAACTCCGTGGTCAAGCCATGCACCTCGAGCGCTGCCTCGTCGCTGTGGCGGTCCGGGTTCAGGTAGCAATGGAAGTTGTTGCCGGTCAGGCGCCGGTTGAACAACTCGACACAGCCGATTTCAATCACGCGGTGGCCCAGCGCCGGCTCCAGGCCGGTGGTTTCGGTATCGAGAACGATCTGGCGGGTCATCAGTGCGGACTAACAGGATTGCGGACAGGCGCCGAAGATAACACAGCGCCCCGGCCGATTGCGCGTGCGGCGCTCACGCCACCACCGGCCGCAAAATCGGCTTCTCGTTGATCGGCAG
>Ga0302322_100002280_pt1 | contig 16163 bp, 15 predicted proteins | sample Fen_T0_2_FD_203757 | JGI IMG/M metagenome (GOLD analysis project Ga0302322, IMG submission 203757) | Peat permafrost microbial communities from Stordalen Mire near Abisko, Sweden - Fen_T0_2 | ecosystem: Environmental > Terrestrial > Soil > Wetlands > Permafrost | place: Sweden: Abisko... | reverse complement strand
GCGGGACTACATCGGCGCCGACCATGAATTCGCTCCGGAGGACGGCTGGTTCCACCAGCGTGAGGCGTACTTCTTCTGCGAGCTCGCCCCGGGCGCCGAGCCCCGCTTCGACGGCGAGGGCGACCTCTGGCAGACCGGGATCGCCTGGATCCCGGTCGACGGATTGTCCCGGGAACCGCTCCGGCCCAAGGCGCTGGCCGGATGGCTGGCCTCTCCGGAACCCGCCCGGCCCCGCTACCTGGGAAACGTGAACTGACAGGCCGGATCGCCACCCGGGCCGTCGTCAGGCGGGGCGCAGATCAGCCCTCGGACGCGGTCGCGGACACCAGCCGGGGGTCCTCCGCGGTGATTCCGGCCTCACCGCCGGTGCGGAAACCTGCCCGGGCTATGGTTCCCCATTCCTTGGCGCGCGGGTTCACCGCGTCGAACATCCCGCCGACGCGCCACACGGAGTGGACCCACCGTAGACAGGTGCTCTCGAAGAGAGCGGCCAGCATGAGCAGGCCGAGGTCGCGCCAGCGCTCGTAACGGTGGAACGTGACCTCGTCGAGGAGGACGGCGACGAGCGACAGCATGACGCCGAAGCCCACCGACAGCGCGAAGGCCAGCAGTGCGAACTCGCCGTCGAGCAGGCCCAGCGCCGAGGCGGCCACGATGACGGGCAGGCCGAGCACCTCGACGACCGGACCCAGGAGTTCGAACAGGAGGTGGTAGGGCAGGATCAGCAGGCCGAACCGGCCGAACCGGGGGCGCCCGAAGGCCGACCGGTACCGCCACAGCACCTGCACCAGCCCCTGCGCCCAGCGTCGTCGCTGACCGCCGAGGTCCCGCCAGGATCCCGGCACCTCGGTCCAGCAGACCGGCTGCGGCACGATCACCATCCGGTAGTCCACCCGTTCCCTGCGCAGGGCGAGGTGCAGGGCCGCCACCAGTTCGGCGTCCTGGCCGAGCGAGTCCGCGTTCATGCCGCCGACCTTCAGGACGAGGTCGCGGCGGAACACGGCGAACGCTCCCGAGATGATCAGCACGCCGTTCAGCCAGGTCCACCCCACGCGACCGAAGAGGAAGGCCCGCAAGTACTCGACGGCCTGCGCCACCGCGAGCAGCCCGGGCGGGGTCGACACCGACTCGACCGAGCCGCGCCGCAGCCGGAGACCGTTCGAGGGACGGATCACCCCTCCGGCCGCGACCACGCTCTCCGGCTGCTCCACGAAGGGACGGACGACGTGCAGCAACGCCTCCGGCTCGATGACGGAGTCGGCGTCCACCATGCACACCAGGGGGGATCGTGCGGCATTCAGCGCCACGTTGAGGGCGTCGGCGCAGCGCTTGGCGTTCTCCTTTCGGATCACGACCAGGGGCCCGCCGTCCCGGGGGCAGTGGACCGAGTGGACAGCGCCTCTCGTCGGGAGGTCCTGCGGAATCGCACGAGGCACCGCGACCAGGTCGAACGCGTCCTCGAGCACGGTGAACGTGGCGTCGGAGGACCCGTCGTCGACGACGATGACCTCGAGCTCGGGGTATCTGAGTGCCAGGACGGACCGCACCGACTCGACGATGGTCCGTTCCTCGTTGAACGCCGGGATCAGCACGGAGACCGCGGGCGTTCCGGGATGGGCGAACACATCGTCCATGCGGGAGGAGACGTCCCGGCGGATGGTCCGCAGGATGTGCAGACCAGCGGCGCCCATGAGCAGCAGTTGGGTACCGGCCACGACGGCGGCGTAGGTGATGACCACCCAGTTGAAGCCGATGAGTGCGGCGACGAGCAGGTTCCTCATCGCGGGCCGCCCGCGGGGTCGTAGCTGCCGGCAGCGTCCAGGGCACCTGCCAGGGCCGGCGTCGACAGCACCTCGCGGGCCTCGGCACTCATCGCCGCGGCGGCCACCAAGGCGTCGCGGCCGGTCGCTCCCAGCTGAGCCAGGGCGACGGCGGCGGATCTCGCCACCTCGTGCTGGTCCACGAGGGACGCGGCGAGGACCGGCACGCTCGCCACGTCGTCGAGACGGCCCAGGGCCGTCGCCGCGGCGATCCGCAGGGCCGCGGGTCGGCCGGAACCGAGCCGGGCACGGAGGGGGACGGCGGCGGCCGGCGCCCCGATCCTTCCGAGCGCGGCCACGGCCTCCACCTGGACGGCGACCGAGTCCGCGTCCAGTGCCGCGCAGAGCGCGTCGACCGCCGCCGTGGCACCCAGCCACCCCAACACCTGGGCGGCGGCCCTCCGGGCGCGTGGCCCTCCGTCGCGCAGTGCGGTCGTCAAGGCCGGGACGCCCGCAGGGCCGCAACGCGTGAGCGCGAGCGTGATGCAGTGCTCGGGTACGTGGCGACGTCCGGTGTCCAGCAGCGAGAGGAGCGCGGTGACGGCGTCGGGTCCTCCGTGCCTGCCGAGCGCCCGGACCGCCGCCCGGCGCACGTCGCCGTTGCGGTCGTGCAGCCGTGCTTCGAGATCGGGCCGGCACTCGGCGATCCCCAGGGCTCCGAGCAGTTCGACGGCTCGGAGCCGGCGGACGGCTCGGTGGGAGCGGGTCCGGTCGCGAGCCTCCTGCACCGTGCCCCGCCCGGTCAGGTAGTCGGCCAGCGCGGCGCGGTCGGTCCCTCGGAGCTTGGCCGCCAACCCGACGGCGAGGGAGTCCATGCAGCGAGCCACCCGCCGAGGCAGCCCCTGCGCCGAGGGGGACGTCGACGCATCCGCGGTGATCGCCGCCAGAAGCAGGGGCCGGGCCACGGCGAGCGCGGCGGACCCGCGGAGCTCCCGGCGCTGGCGAACGCCCCGGACCGCGGCCGCCGCCACGGCCACCGACAGGGCGAGCGTCCCGAGCAGCTCGGCCAGCAGGGCGACGAGGCCGGTCGAGGCTCTGATCATGGCGCTAGCGGTTCGTCCGCGAGAGCGCCGCGGCCACCCTGGCCGCGACCTCGCGGGGACTGAACGGCTTGAGGATGTAGTCGTCGGCGCCGGCGGCGAGGCCCCGCTGGACGTCGGACTCCTGGGCCTTGGCGGTGAGCATCAGCACCGGCAGTTGCCCGTAGCGGTCGTCCGACCGCAGGGTGAGGCACACTTCCAGGCCACCCATCCGCGGCATCATCCAGTCCAGCAGGATCAGGTCCACGGGCTCCTGGTCGAGCGCGGCCAGCGCGGCCTCGCCGTCGTGCTCGACGACGACGTCGTAGCCGCAGGCCTCCAGCTTGAACTCCAGCAGTGCACAGATGTCCGGATCGTCGTCGACCACGAGAATTCTCGCCACCGTGTCCTCCTCGCCGTGGGCTCCGGCCGGATCCGGCTGCCCTGCACCTGTCACCGCTCGAGCCCGACGCCTCGCCTGGGGTGACCATCGACCGCGTCGGCTCGCAGGTTGAGGTCTCGGACGATCAGCGGCGGCTACGACGACGGACAGGCGAGCGAAGGCTCCGGCGGACTGACGGTCCGTGCAAGAGAGTGACTTTGAGTGCGTGTTCCGAACGGATTGTGCTCGAAGTCTCCCTAAGGTCAGCCTCGTGACGCCATTCCTCGCCTCTCGCCGCCCGCTGTCCACCGGCCGGCCCGGCCGCTCACGTCGAGCCGTCGTCCGGGGGCTCGTCGCGTCGATCGTCCCGGCCCTCGCGCTGACGGTGATGCTCGGCGGTGCCCGGCCCGCGGTCGCGGGCACCCGAGCGTCGGCGCAGGAGGGGTGGCGTCAGGTGTGGCGGGACGACTTCGACGGTCCCGCCGGGTCACCGGTCGATGCCGACTCCTGGCAGTACGACCTCGGTCACTGCTACGAGGGGTGCCCGGCCCAGAACTGGGGGACCGGCGAGGTCGCCGCGATGACCGACTCCACGGACAGCGTGGCGCAGGACGGCGCGGGGCACCTGCTCATCACCCCGCGCCGGGACGCCGCCGGCGGGTGGACCTCGGGACGGCTGGAGACGAGGCGCGCGGACTTCGCCGCTCCGGCCGGCGGCGCGCTGCGCGTCGAGGCCCGGCTGGCGCTGCCCGCCGTCGCCGGGCTCGGGGCCGAGGGCTACTGGTCGGCCTTCTGGATGCTCGGCGCCGGCTTCCGCGACGGTTTCGTGGACCCCACGGGCGCGGGCGACGTGGATGTGATGGAGCACGTCGACGACCGGCCCGAAACGGTCGGGGCGGTGCACTGCCGGCCTGTCGGGACCGCCGATCCGTGCCAGGAGGTGCCTGACAACACCGGACTCGCCGGGACCACGACCTGCCCGCCGACCGGATGCCTGACGGGCTTCCACACCTACGCCGTCGAGCTGCACCGCGAGTCCAGCCCGCAGCGCATGGACTGGCTGATCGACGGCACGGTGTACCACTCGGTCCCCGCCGACCGGCCCGGCATGGATCCCGCCACGTGGCAGTTGCTGATCGCGCGCAGCTTCTTCCTCATCGTCAACCAGTCCATCGGCGGCACCTGGCCCGGAGCCCCGACCTCGCTGACCGAGGACGGCGTCCCCCTGGTCGTGGACTACGTGGCGGTCTGGGTGACCGCGGTCGACCAGCACGACGAACGCGAGTGCGATCGCGGCGGCGGCGAGCGCCGGGTCGACCACGGTCCCGGTCGCAGCGACGGGGTGGGCCCCTCCCGGCGCGCGGAACCGGTCACCGACCACGGCCCGTCCCGTGCGGTGAAGCACGCCCGTTAGCCGACGACAGAGAGGATGGACGGCATGCCTGCAGCGTCGGATCTCCGGGGTCCGAGCCGGGTCGACCTCGAGGACCAGGTGAGGCGCTGCGCCGAGTTGGTGCCCGATGCGGCCCTCGTCGTCGACGGGGAGGGCCGGCTGGTCCAGGTGAACGCCCTGGCGGCTCGGCTCTTCGGATACGACGGCAGCGCCCTGGCGGGGGAGCGCATCGAGCTCCTGCTGCAGGAGGCGGGCCGGGACCTGGTCGCCCGCCTGGCGGACGACCTGGGCGACGCGTCCGCCGAGGTGCCGACGGCCCGCGGGGTGGAACTGAGCGGTCGACGTCAGGGCGGTTCGACGTTCCCGGTCGAGGTCAGCATCCGCGCCGCCGATCCCGACCCGGGGGACGGGCGGCGACTCTTCCTGAGCACGCTGCGTGAATTAGGTGAGGGCCGACGTGCCGTGGGCGAGGACGTGCTCCGGACCGCAGGGCTGGTGGACTCGGCGAACCTGGGCATCGTCGGCCTGAACCTCGACGGGTCGATCGTGTCGTGGAACGGCGGGGCGGAAGCCGTGCTCGGCCGTTCGGCGCAGGAGATGGTCGGCTCCACGATCGACCGGCTGCTGCCGCCCGCACGCAGCCACGTGCTCCGTGACCTGCTGACGCCGGACGACGGCCGGCGGGCGTCCTCGTCGGACCTCACCATGACGCACCGCGACGGGCGAGAGGTCGTCCTCTCCGTCACCCCCTCGCCGATCGTCGATCGTGACGGGCGGACCGTCGGGCACTCCTTGGTGTTCCTGGACATCACCGAGCGCAAACGGATCGAGACCGCCCTCGCCGAGGCGAAGGAGAGGGCCGAGAACACGAGCCGGGAGTTCGAGGCGTTCAGCTATGCGGTGGCCCATGACCTGCGGGCTCCGCTGCGGGCCATCGACGGGTTCAGCCAGGCGCTGCTCGAGGACTACCCCTCGGCGATCGATGCCGAAGGGCAGGGCTATCTCGCCCAGATGCGGGCCTCGGCGAAGTACATGGGCCAGCTCATCGACAGCCTGCTGGCCCTGGCGCGGCTGACCAACGGCGGCATCGACCTCCAGCCGGTGGATCTGTCGGAGCTGGCCAGGGAAACCGTTCACCGGTTCCGGGTGGCGGACCCGGAGCGCCGGGTGGAGGTGAGCATCCGGGACGGCGTGCTCGGGTTCGGTGATCGCACCATGCTGGCTCTCGTCCTGGACAACCTCCTGGGAAATTCGTGGAAATACACCAGGTCGCGGGACGTGGCGCGCATCGAATTCGACTCCTGTACGAACAAATTCGGGACGACGTATTTCGTGAAGGACAACGGAATCGGATTCGACATGGCCTATTCGGACAAATTGTTCGGGGTGTTCCAGCGGTTGCACCCGGTGGAGGCGTTCGAGGGCACCGGGATCGGCCTGGCGACGGTGCGCAAAGTCCTTCAGCGCCACGGCGGCCGGATCTGGGCGTACGGGGAGGTCGACAAAGGCGCCTCGTTCCTTTTCACCCTCACGTCCGGCACCGGCCGGACGGGTGCGTGCCTGACGTGTGTGCCGACCGATGTGTGCCGGCCGCGGGACGTGTCCGTCCCGGATGTCTTCCCCGCGCCATCAGCTGTCTCACGAATCAGGAAGTGAGAAAGATGCCGACCGCACCCAACCCCTTCATCCTCCTCGTGGAGGACAACCACACCGACGAGATGCTGACCTGCCGGGTCCTGCGCAAGAGCCTCCTCAACGACATCGTCGTGGCCCGCGACGGCGCCGAGGCGCTGGATTTCCTGTTCGCCCGAGGTGACTACGCAGACCGTTCCGCGACGGACCTGCCCAACGTCGTCCTGCTCGACCTCAACCTTCCCAAGATCGGAGGACTCGACGTCCTGCTCGCGATCCGGGCGAACGACGTGACCCGGTACCTCCCGGTCGTCATCCTCACCTCCTCGCGCGAGGAGGTCGACCTGGTCACGGGGTACGACAACGGTGCCAACAGCTACGTGGTCAAGCCGGTGGAGTTCAAGGAGTTCTCGGAGGCGGTCCGTCAGCTGGGTCTCTACTGGATGATCGTCAACCAGGGCCGGGGGGAGCCGGTCGAGGCTGCGGGCGCGAGGACCGGGCCGGCCCAGGCGTAGCCGACGGCGCGGTCTGCGGAAGGTGGACGCGTGCCGTCGTGCCCTCGCCCGGCCGGGAGACGAACTGGACGCTGCCACCGTGCGCGGCCACGATGGAATGGACGACGGACACGCCCAACCCGGTGCCGGGTAGTTGATGGATCCGGGCGGAATCGCTGCGGAAGAACCTCGTCCCGAGCCGCTGCAAGTCCTGTTCGGTCATGCCGATGCCCTCGTCGCTGACCTCGATCGTGACCTGGCCTTCGCCGGGGATCAGCCGGAGCGTCACCGTGCCGCCGGGCTTGGAGAACTTCACCGCGTTCGCGGCCAGGTTGAGCAGCGCACGTTCCAGCTGATCCCGGTCTCCCGGGACGACGGGCACCTCCGGTGGCAGTTCGGCCACCAGGTCCAGGCCGGCCGCACGGGCGCTCGGGAGGATCACGGACCGGACGGCCTCGACCACGTCGGCGATGAGCACGGGCCTGCTCGGGGCGTGCCCGGCGCCGCCGGCGGTCGCGCCGTCCAGTTGCGCCAGCAGCAGCAGGTTGTCGATCAGGTGGAGCAGCCGTTGGCTGTTCTTCGAGATCATCTCGATCATCCGCCGGGTGGGCCCCTCGGCATCCTCGCTCTCGCTGTCGCTCAGCAGTTCGCTGTAGCCGAGGATGCTGGTGAGCGGCGTCCGCAGCTCGTGGCTCACAGTACTGACGAGATCGGTCTTGAGGCGGTCCAGCTCGACCAGCTCCGCGTTCCTCCTGCGGAGCTCCCGCGCCTGCGTCTGCAGTTGCTCGCGCACCGAGCGCAACTCCACCTCGGTGTTCTTCTGCTCGGTGATGTCGGTCAGGATGAGCCCCGTGGCCACGTGCTCCCCAGCGGCGTCGAGCACCGGGTACACCAGCGCCAGGAAGGTGCCGTCCCCCAGCGGGACCTCGCACCGGGCGGCGGTGGCGGTGGCCAGCGACGCCGCCCCGAGCCTGCGCAGCTGGGCACCGTGCCGCGGCGGGAGGCGTTGCAGCAGTTCCTCGTAGTGGGCGTTGGCCACCAGCGGCGTCCCGTCCAGGTGGGTGATGCAGACCGCGGCCGGGGCGTGATCGACCAGGCTGGAGAGCAGGTCCGCCGCCGTCATGCGTTCCCGTTCCGCGGTCTGCCGCGCCAGGATCGCCCCCTCCCTGCGGGCCACCGCCGAGGTGACGGCTGCGCCGAGGCGCCCCAGGCGGTCCTTGTGCAGCAGATCGGCCGCCCCGTGCTGGAAGAGGATCGGTGCCTCGTCGGCGTCCACGACCGAGCTGACGACGATGATCGGGACGTCGGGGAGGGCCGCGCGCACCCTGGCCAGCACGTCGAGGGGAGCCATCCCGGGCAGGCCGTAGTCGCAGAGGACGACGTCCGACGCCGTGGTGAGGGCTGCGTCCAAGGACGGATAGGTGTCGCACCGGACCCACGTCAGGTCGAACCCGGACCGCCGCAGTTCAGCCGCCAGGAGTTCGGCGTCGTCATCCCGGTCCTCGACGAAGAGGGCCTTCAACGGACGTCGCATCGTTCCCCCTCGGTGGTGGCTGACCTGGCCGGCGCACGGTCCGGAGTCGTCACGGTCCTCGACGGTCAGCTCGTCGCCGCACTGAGCGTGAAGCGGAAGCGGGCGCCCTGTCCCGGAGCGGCCTGCGCGTCGATGGTGCCGCCGTGCCGCCGGACGATCTGTTGAGCGGCAGCCAGCCCGATCCCGATGCCGGGGTACTCGTGCACCGGATGCAAGCGCTGGAACGGGCTGAAGAGCCGGTTCGCGCAGTGCATGTCGAACCCGACGCCGTTGTCCTGCACGACGTACACGACCGGACCGTCGGTGACGTCGGCCGAGACCTCGATCCGCGGTTCACTCACCCGTGAGGTGAACTTCACGGCGTTGTCCAGCAGGTGCCCGATCAGCTGAGCGACCAGTTCCTGGTCGCCCTCGGCGCAGGGAAGGTCCGTGACCCGGAAGTCGACCGGCCGGTCGGTCGGTTCGACCTGCTCCCACACCTGGCGCACCGTCGCCGACATGTCCAGCGCGACCTGGCTGAGCCGTCGCCGCTGCAGGCGCGAGACCATCAGCAGCCCGTCGATCTGCGCCCCCATCTCCCGGGCGGACGCCTGGATGCGCTCGAGGTAACGCTGGGCCTCGACGTCCAGCTCGGCGGTGTGATCCTCCGCGAGGATGCGGGCGAAGCCGCTCATCGCGCGCAGCGGTGCACGCAGGTCGTGCGACACGCTGTAGGCGAAGTCGTCGAGTTGCTTGTTCGCCGTGGACAGCTCACCGGCACGCAGTTGCAGCTCGGTGGTGCGCTCGGCGATGGCGAGCTCGAGCGCCCTGTTCACCTCGTGGAGCCGCTGGTTCTCGCAGATGTCGTTCTCCTCCTGGGGTGCTCGCTCCGAGACGTCCGGTGCCCGGCAGGCCGGCATGGGGAGCGCCGTCCCTGCCGGTCCCTGCTGCGGCGGGTCGTTCGACGCGTCCGGGTCACCGAGACCCACGACCGCTCCGCCCTCCTCGATCGGGTGGGCGGCCGGCCCGTCCCAGGTCGTCGCTCCGCCGCAGGGCTGCACCGGCCGGTCCAGGGGATGCCGCGGCGGCCTGATCGAGTAGCTGGACTCGTCAGCCAGACGGAGACACTCCGTCAGGTCCTGTCCGGGGGTGGCGAGATAGGTGCCGACGGTGGCTCCGAGCTCCACCGTGCGGCCCTGGATCGTGAAGGTCTCGCTGAGCGCGTGCCGGACGCGCGCCTGCAGGCCCGTCAGACCCGTGGCGGTCATCCGGGGAGCCGCGACCGCGAACTCCCGTTCGCCCAGGCTGGCGATCCCGTCGCCCGGGCGGATCACTGCGATGAGGCGCTGGGCGACGGTCTGGAGGACGTCGTCGCGGGCGGCCGTCCCGAAGGTGTCGGCGATCCATTGGATGCCGTCGACCTCGACGTAGAGCACCCCCACGTCGCCGGACGCCATCGATCCCGGCCGCCCGGCAGGGTTTCCCCGCAACCAACCGGCGAGCTGTTCGCGATCGCCGAGCCGGGTCACCGGGTCCGGGAACCCGTACTCGGCGATGCCCGGTTCGGCGATCTTGCGGCGAGTGATGTTGGTGTGCGTCACCAGTGCGCCCAGCCCACGGTGACCTACCGGGGTGATGCGGACCATGAACCAGCGCACGACCGTGGGGGAGGAGCAGGCGTAGTCATGGCTCCGCTCGACCGTCTCCCCGGCCAGGACCGCCCGCAGCCCGGTGAGGGTGACCTGTGCATCGGTGCTGCCTTCGGCGGCGGCGCGCTCGCACACGCTCAGGTAGTTCACCCCGATCCCGCTGCGCTCGGGCTCGCCGCCGTTGTCCAGGCAGAACAGACGCCAGGCGCGGTTGACCGCCACGACGACGCCGTCAGGGTCCAGCACCGCGGTGGCATCCGTCATCGCGTCGAGCAGGGCGGTCGCCAGCTCGCCGTCGGCGATCATGAGGTGCGGGTCGTCCAGGACCGGCATACGGACCACCTCCTCAGCCGTACATCGTCCGTTGCGGGCCGCGGCTTGACGTCACCGCTGCGGTGCGCCCGTTCGGTGACCGGCGGTGGCCCCTGCCATCGTCCGGGCGAAGGCCGCGACGGCCGACACGAGTCGCTCCCGATGGACGGCCTCGCACTCCGGATCGCCGTCCCGGGACCACGACTCGATCTCCTGGCAGACGCGGCTCAAGGTGGTCGACCCGAGGTTGAGCGCGGTGCCCTTCAAGGTGTGGACCGCCCGGACCGCCTCCCCGTGCTCCCCCTGGAGGACGGCCGTCCGCCATTGCTCCACCAAGCCGGACGCCTTGGCCGGAAAGCCGCTCACCAAGCGGGTGACCAGCGCGACCTCGCGTTCCGAGCGGTCGCCGAGCAGTTCCTCCAGGCGGGCCGTCACCGCCGCCTGTTCCCGGAGGTCGTCCGCTGGGGTTCGGGGGTCCGGCTCCTGGGCCATCGACAGCATCTCCTTCGGAAAGAGCGGTCATCTTGCTCTGAGTAATCTACGAGCGCTCAGAGTCACCTGAGTGGTGGGTGACTTCGCGCTGGGGAAGGCGCGACCCTACGGGGAGGAAGTCGTGACGAACGGAGGAGGGGACATGCCGAGCCTTCAGGTCGAGCAGTGGGTACCTGCTCTTTCCCCGGCGGCGCCGGGCCGTGATGACGAGTTCGAGCGGAGGGGGATCGAGTCGAGAATCTGGCTCGAGGACCGCCCGGTCGTCCTCGTGGTCGACGACGACGAGGACGCGCGCGAAACGGTGGCCACCCTCCTGGGGGGTCATGGTCTGTCCGTCGTCCAGGTGTCCACGGGCGAGGCGGCCCTCACCGTGGCGGCGTGCTTCCCCGTCGCTGCGATCATCCTCGACGTCCTGCTGCCCGACTGGACCGGGTTCGACGTCTGCCGGGCCCTGCGGGCGGACCCCGCCACCCGGGAGATCCCCGTGATCATGTTGACGGCCCTGACCGAGGTGGCCGAGGAGGTCTCAGGAGTGCTGGCCGGTGCCGACGCGTTCCTCGTCAAGCCGGCGTCCCGGCAGAAGCTCCTGCAGCACCTGAGGGATCTGATCTGAGCCGCTGAGGCCGCCCCGGTGGTCGCCTGCCGGGCCGCAGCACGGTGATCGGTTGTGCGACGCCCACGGTGAGGGCGAAGTTGCGCAGCCGCTGCTCGATCATCTCCGTGACCCGTTCCCCCCGCCGCAGCAGCAGCAGACCGCCGTCGGTCGTCACGTCCTCGGTGATGACCATCCCCACCCTGACGGCGTCCACCGGCACCGTCTCGAGGAGGCCCTTCGGGATCAGGACGTCGGCCGCCCCCCGGACGGCCTCGAGCACGTCGACCGGGTACCGGCCGGAGCGCAGCAACAGCCGGTTGATCTCCCCCGGGGCGAGACCGGCGTCGTAGCCCGCGACGAAGGCCGCGACGGCGTCGAAGCACACCCGCGGGCCCTCCCCGACGGGTCCCGGACCGAGATCCGCGAACTCCACGAGCTGCCCGCCGACCCAGGTCGCGACCTCGCCCATCTGCGGGATCTCGCGCAGGAGGGTGCTGGCCAGCGCCAGGCTGCCCACGTACATCTGCCGCTCGACGGGCGACAGCCGCACCGCCTCCTCGACCTTGGCGAGCACGGCGCCGGGGACGGCGAAGCAGCCGATCTGGCTCACCAGGGCGGCCACCCGCAGCCGCCAGTCGTCCTGGAGGCCCAGCCGGTCGGTCACCCGGTCCATGAGCAGCCGCATCCGGCCTGTCCGCGAGTAGGCGATCGGACTGGCGATGGCGAGCGTCTCCACCAGCACGTCCACGAGCCCGATGAGGGTCTCCTCCAGTTGCGGATCGGGGGCCCTCGCCGCGGTGTGACGGGTGTGCTGGCGGACCGCGGACCTCAGCGCCGTGGACAGGACGAGCGGAGGAACCGGTCGCACCAGGACCGCGAAGGGATCGATCGCGGCGAGGCCGGGGGTGGTCATCTCCTCCAGGCTGACGGCGACCAGGACCGGCAGTCCGGGGTCGAGCTGACGCACCTCGGCGGCGACGGCGGTCGCCGTCGCGTCGGGCGCCGTCGCGGTGACGACCACCGCTGCCACTCGGGGGTCTGCGCCGGCCGCGAGGAGTCGGTGCAGGACTGTCATCGCCTCCGCCGCCGTCGGCACCAGGACGAGAACGGGCGCTCCGCCGTCGTCGGCCTCGTCCGCCCCTGCGGCTACGGCGGCAGCCTCCGGCAGGTCGCCGACGACCAGTGCCGCGGCGCGTCGCATCATCGGTGACACCTGGCCTTCCGTCCACCGGGCCGATCCTGCGGACCCGGCCGGCGCCCTCGACGCCTGGGGACCCGGCCGGCGCCCTCGACGCCTGCGGACACTGTCGGCTCGACCGGACCAGGTGTTGAGCGGGGCGCCGCCCGGACGTCGGCGTGATGTCCGCCGACGCCGCGGATCGCCCTGGCCCTTGGGACAGGACTGATCGTCACGTTCGGGTCTCGATCCAGGTGATCGCGCCCGTGACCTCGGGGTCCGAGCTCGGTCGTCGGCTTCGGTTCGCCTGCTGCGTGCCCCCGACGGGCGACGGCGCACATCCGGTCCCTCCGGGGGGCCGGTCGGTGCTCCGTGGGCGCGTCGTTCCGGTTGTCGTGATCGGCGCAGGTCACGGGGCGGTTTGGGGATCAGCGGTGCGGTCGTCTGGGTCGTTGTCGGGGTCCTGGGCTATCGTCGCAATCATGACGGTCGACCCCCGCGCCGCCCTCGAAGCCCTGTGCGGTCCGCTGTCGCCAGACCCTGCCGCCGACCGGGCTGCGGACCGGGCCGTTCAGGTGTTGCACGCACAGGCTGCGGCTCTGGCGTGGGTGAGGCAGACGACGGGGACCTATCCGGCGCCTCCGGCCGTCGCCGCGCGTCTGGCCGACGCCGCGGCCCAGCTCCGTCAGGACGACCGCGACCCGGCCGGGGTGCTGATCAGCGTCGCCGCGGCCGCAGTTGCCCAGTACCAGGCGACCAGCGCTGCGTGACCGCCTACGTCCTCGACCACCACGCCGTCATCGCCGGCCTGGCTGGCACCGGCAGTGAGCACCACCGCCGCGAGGTCTCCCGTCTGCTCGTCGCCGCGATCGAGGGCGATCCTCGGATCGCCGTCCCGGCGTTATGCCTGGCGGCGACGGCCGCAGCGCGGCCCCCGGTCGCCGGACACCTCGCCGACCTGATCGCCGGCGCCGACCCCGACGTGATCACCGTTCCCGGACTGGAGCGCACGCCCGTCCTGGACGCCGTCCGCGAGGTGTACCCGCAGCTGGACTGGCCCTCCGTGCATGCTGTAGCGGTGGCCATCGCCACAAGCGCACCCTTGATCACTTCCGATCCGCCCCGCTACGCCGGCATCCCCGTGGACGTCCTGGACCTGTGAGCGCCTCGGGCACGCACCTTGCCAGGCCGCCGGCCGATGAGCCGGTCCGGTGCGGACGCCCCGGGCGGCGGACCTAGGCTTGGTGATCGTGGCGAGCGAGGCGGACCTGGACGACCCCGGATCGGCCGCGGCCGGACCGGAGCTCCAGCACCGGTACCGGGCGGTGCAGGCATGCCGGGACGTCGTCTCGGTGCTGCGGCTGGTGGCCGGTGGTGGGCTGCGGTGCAGCGAGACGACGCGACGTCCGTCGTCGACGACGGTCGCCGCCGTGGCCGACGTCCTGGACGGGGGCGACTTCTACCCGGGCGAGCCGATCGCCGCGTTCGCCTGGCCGCTGCTACTGCAGGCGGGCGGCCTCGCCGAGGTCGCCGGAGGTCGCCTGCAGGCACCTCGCCGCCGCCCAGCGGCACCTGGCGGACATCACCGGCCGCCAGGCCCGGCTGCTACGCCAGGCCGAGCACGCCGACACCGACGACCCGTTCGCCCACGGTCTGCGCCACCGGTACAACGGCCTGGAGACCGAACGCCGCACCCTGGACGCCGAGATCACCCGACTCCGCGCCGTGGCCCAGACCCCGCCGCCCGAACGACGCACGGACCTGCTCAGCTATCTACCGGCCGCCACCATGGACCTCGCCGCGCTACCCCAGCCGGTGCTCCGGACCCTCTGCGAAGCCTTCCGGATCAGGATCACCTACGACCACGAGACCCGACGGGCCCACTACTACGCCGAGATCGAAGCAGGCAGCCTGGACGACCTATCCCAAATGATCATGCGTCGTGCGCAGATCTGTTGCGTGCCCCCGGCAGGATTCGAACCTGCGCCACCTCTTTAGGAGAGAGGTGCTCTATCCCCTGAGCTACGGGGGCCTGCCCTCGTGTTCAGTTGTCCCGAGGGTATGGCCGGAGATCGTTACCGTCCGCCGGGCCGACCCGGGTCGTGCCGAGGAGGGCCCGCGGGCTCCCCTCGGCCAGGCTACCGCAGCGGGCTGCCCGGTCGGCGACGTCGATCGTGAGCCAGGCAGGGACGGGTCGTGGCGGCCCCAACAAAGTGGTGCGGGGGGCTCTGTGGAGCCCTCCGCGGCGCTCATCTTGCCACGTCTGGCGCGGTCTGCGCCTCTCGGCAGGTCAGAGGTGGGTCGGCGCCGTCCGCGGCAAGACTGTCGGTGGTGCTGGGTAGTGTCCTGACCTGCGGGGGCCCTGGAGAAACGGGGGATCATTCATGCAGATCTTCGACGCCGCGGAGCTTGCCCGGCGGCTCATGAACCAGCACGGCCTCACCGAGTGGGGCTTGATCTTCGACAACGCCAAGACGCGTGCCGGCGTCTGCCGCGCCGCCAGCGAACAGATCGGCCTGAGCCGGCCGTTGACGCTGCTCCATTCCGAGGCGGAGGTCCGCGACACCATCCTGCACGAGATCGCCCATGCGCTGGTCGGTGCGGAACACCATCACGACGAGGTCTGGGAGGCCAAGGCCAAGGAGATCGGCTGCAGCGGCGAGCGGTGCGTGTCGTCGTCCCAGGGGCGGCTCCCCGGCGACTGGGAGGGCCGCTGCCCGGCCGGACACGCCTACACCCGTCACCGCAAGCCCACGCGCGTGGTGTCGTGCTCGCAGTGCTCGCCCGCCTTCGATCCGGAGGTGGTCATCGAGTGGACCTTCCGCGGGCGGCCCGTCTCGATGGGGTCGGCCTACACCGCCGACCTGGCCGAGGTACGGCGCCGTCAGGGCATGGCCGCCGCGGCGGCGGCTCGCGACGACCCCTCGGGCGTCGCGCCGCCGCTCCCGCTGCCCCCGGGGACGTCGGTCCGGATCATGGGGGAGGGGCGCTACGCCGGCATCATCGGGCGGATCATCGCCGGTGGCCGCACCCGGTACCACATCGTCACCGCTCACGGCCTGCTCACCGCATCGCCGAACCTGGTCCGGCCGCTGTGACGTCGGGCCCGGCGTCAGGACGGCGGCCGGTCCACGAGCCGACGGAGGAGCCCGGTGAGGGTCGGGACGTCGTCCGCCAGCGGGGAGAAGAAGGTCCGGTCGCACTCCTCGACGGCGCTCACGGTCCGGTTCGCGAGGTCCTGCCCGGCGTCGGTGAGGGACAGCGCCCGAGCCCGGCCGTCCGCCGGGTGCGGTGCCCTGCGGACCAGACCGCGATCCTCGAGCACGCGCAGCACCTGGGACGTCATCATGACGTCGGCGGCTGCGTGATCGGCCAGCTGCTTCTGCGTCACCGGCCCCTCGGACTGCAGCCAGGCGAGGGACGCCAGCAGGACGTACTGGACATGGGTCAGGCCGAAGGGCTTGAGGGCAGCGCGCTGGGCGGCCTGCCACCGGTTCGTCACCTGCCACAGGGAGAGCCCGGGGCTGTCCTCGGCGGACTCGAACTCCGTGGCCAGTTCCCGCGGGGCGCGCCGCGGGCGCGGGGCGTCCGGCGACGGCGTCATCGCCTGGCCGCCCGGGCGGGGCCGGCGGAGGGTCGGGCGCCGTCGGCCGGCCGTGCCGGGGCGGCGGGTGCCGCGCCCGAT
>Ga0302322_100002278_pt1 | contig 16171 bp, 6 predicted proteins | sample Fen_T0_2_FD_203757 | JGI IMG/M metagenome (GOLD analysis project Ga0302322, IMG submission 203757) | Peat permafrost microbial communities from Stordalen Mire near Abisko, Sweden - Fen_T0_2 | ecosystem: Environmental > Terrestrial > Soil > Wetlands > Permafrost | place: Sweden: Abisko... | reverse complement strand
ATTGTTCATCCGTGTTCATCTGTGTCATCCGTGGTTAAAAAAGTTCGGTGGCTTGGTGCCTGTGTCGGTGCCTGCCAGCCATAGCCTTGGCGACGGCTGGTGCCTTTGTGGTTCAACTCCGACTCATGAGTGATCCCGGCAAAGCGGTTTTTCTGAGTTACGCTTCGCAGGACGCCGAAGCGGCGAAGCGCATCTGCGACGCGCTTCGCGGCGCCGGCATCGAGGTGTGGTTTGACCAGAGCGAGCTGCGCGGGGGCGACGCCTGGGACGCCATGATCCGGAAACGCATCAAGGAGTGCGCGTTGTTCGTGCCCCTCATCACGCCGACGACCAACGCCCGCGCCGAGGGCTACTTCCGGCTCGAGTGGAAGCTCGCGGTAGACCGCTCGCACCTGATGGCGGACGACGCGCCGTTCCTTTTCCCCATTGTCCTCGGCGACGTCTCGGACAGCACCGCCCGCGTGCCGGACAAATTCCGCGACGTGCAGTGGACGCGCCTCCGGCTCGACGAGACGCCGGGCGAGCTGGCCGGGCGGGTGGCGAAGTTGCTTTCCGGCCATGTAGGGGCGGCGCTAGACGACGCCCGAGGGCGCGCACAAGGCGCGCCCCTACAACGTCGCGAGCACCCCGCCTGGCTGCGCTACGTCTGGATGATCGGAGGCCTGGCCATCGGCTTGATCTACGCGATCCGGCCCCTCGTGCTGCCGGAAAAATCGTCCGGTGGTCAACCTGAGCCAAAACCGACGGCGATCGCCCCGGCCGCGCCCGCGCCACCTGCCCTGAGCCTGTCGAATGGGCCGGCCCTTAGCTCGTCGAATGAGCCCGCGCCGAACCTGCCTGCGTTAAGTTTGTCGAATCCGCCGCACAAGGTCTCCGAGGCGCGCCGGCTCGCCGACGCGGCCCGTGCGCTCGTCGACCAGCTCGACTCCACGCCCGACGACTACGTCACGGCGGAGGGGCTGCTGAAGCGCGCCCTTGAGCTGGATCCCAACGACGGCGAGATCCTGGCGGTTTCCTCGCTCCTCAACAGCCTGTACTTGTCCCGCGGCTTTGATCGCGCCGATGCCCGGCGGGAAACGGCGCGCAGCCAGGCGGAACGGGCCGTGAAGCTCTCGCCGGACTCGCCCGACGCCTGGCTCGCCCTGGGCCGCGGGGCGTTCTCGACGGACCTGGCCCGCTCCGAGCAGGCCCTGCGCCGCGGCCTTAAGCTGGCCCCGCACGACGGCCGGCTCCTGCTCGCCCTCGGCGGGCTCTTCCGCCGGCAGGGCCGTTTTGATGAGGCGCTGGCCACCTATGAGCAGGCGGCCGCACTGCCCGGGTCCCGGGCGCTCGCCCGTTACGACCAGTACCTGATCAATTTCTATCTCCGCCGCTTTGCCGAGGCCGACCGGTGCCTGCGCGACGGCCTGACCGAGGCGAAAACCGTCAACATGGTCGCCGGTTTGGCGCTGCTCGAGGTCACCTGGCGCGGCCGGGTGACAGAGGCGCTCCAGGTGCTGGCGGATGCGCCGGTCCATTTGCACGGCCAGCCGCGGTTGGTGGTGGCGTCGGTCTTCGTCAACCTGATCGCCCACCGGCCGGACGAGGCGCTGCACGTGCTCGAAAAGGTGCCGGCTGACTACCTCAACGATGCGTGGTACACCGGCCCGAAAGCGCTGCTGACCGGACTGGCGCAGCACCAGGCCGGCCGGCCCGAGGCGGCGCGTCTCGCATGGGAGGCGGGGCTCGCCGTGGTGCGCCGCCGGTTGCAGGAGACGCCCAACGACTTTGAGCAACACATCCGTCTCGGCGAGCTGCTGGCGTGGAGCGGCCAGATGGAGGCGGCCCTGCATGAGGCGAAAGTCGCCGAGGAATTGGACCACCGGGACGCGGGGGGTTGGATCGACTCCCCCGCCCGCATCTATGCCGCGTTGGGCCGGGCGGACGCCGCCGTGCCCTTGCTCAGGAAAATGCTCGAGACGTCGGCCTCGGGCCGCTGGCCGCTCACGGCCGCCTTGTTGCGGCAGGACCCGCTGTGGGACCGGCTCCGCACCGACCCGGACTTTCAGGCCCTCTGTCCGGCCGAGGCGGCGGCCCCGGGCTCCCCGTCCGCCATTGCGCCTAGCGAGGGCGCCCAGCTCGCCGCGCGCGCCTTGCTGTTGATCACCAAGGTCGGTTTCACCCGGGATGACCTCGCGCCGGCCGAGGACTTGGCGCGGCGCGCGACGGAAAAGGAGCCTGATTCCGCCACCGCATGGGGCGTGCGGGCGGGGGTGCAGTCCGCGTGGCTCTTCCGGGGCTGGGACACCAGCGAGAAGCGGCTGCAGGAAACGCAGACCTTGGCGAATCACGCCCTGGCCCTCGACCCGAACGAACCCGAGGCGTTGCTCGCCCTCGGCCATGTGCTCCGGAGCCAGCGGGCCTTCGACCAGGCCGTGGCGCTCCTGCGCCGCGCGAGCGCGGCCAACCCGGATCATGTGCGGCTCGTCCGGGCGCTCGGTTACACCCTCAACCAGGCGGGCCGCGAGGCCGAGGGCCGGGTGGTGCTGCAGGACATCGTGCGGCGCGTGCCCGGCGACCCGCTGCTGCGCTACGAACTCGCGCTGACCTACGGCAGCTACGGCAGCGGGGGGGCCGTGCCGGAAAACCTGGCCGCGGCGTTGGAGCAGCTCGATGCCGCGATCGCGCTCCGGCCGTTTTCGTCAGCGCTGATCCTGAAGGCCGCGTTGCTCGGCGGCTGGCGCGGCGATTGGGCGGCGATGCGCGCCACCCTCGACCAGCAGGACAAGTTGTCGCTGGCCGAGCGGTCGGAGGATCGCGCGGTGTGCGTGGCGCTGTGGACCGGATTGCTGGAGCACCGGCCGGACCGCGTCGAGGCGGCCGCGGCCCTGACCGCGCGGACTTATTTCGACGACTCGGTCATGCCGATGCGCCCCAAGGCGTGGTCGCTCGCCCTGGCGCACCGGCTCGCCGGCAAGGAAAACCTGGCCCGCAACGACTGGCAGGCCGCCGCCGCCGTGCTGCGCGCCCGGTTGAAGGACGAGCCGGCCAATAATGCGTACAAGGTGGAACTCGCGGTCACGCTGGCCTGGCTCGACCAGCGGGAGGAGGCCGCGCGGTTGATCGGCGAGGTGGAGCCGCTTTGGCGGGAACAGCCGACCCTCGGGGGCGCGCGCCTGCTGGCGCTTTATTACGCGGCGCTGGGCGATGCCGCCCGGGCGGTGCCTTACCTGCAGTCGAAGCTGGATGAGAATGTCTTCACCACCCGCCAGGTGATTCCGCTCGATCCGTCGTGGGACAAGATCCGCGGCCAGCCGGAGTTCGAGGCGCTGCTCCGGGAGCCGGTGGCGAAGAAATGAACGCGCAACGCCCAACGTTTAACTTTTAACGCTCAATGACCGAACCAATCCAAACCTGTTTACCACGGATTACACGGATCGCACGGATTCAGACGGTTCTCCATCTGTGTATTCCGTGTCATCCGTGGTCAAAAAAAGTTCGGTGGCTTGGTCTCTGTGCCTCTGTGTCTTTGTGGTTCAATTCTGATTCATGAGTAACCCTGGCAAAGCCGTCTTCCTCAGCTACGCCTCGCAGGATGCTGAGGCCGCCAAGCGCATTTGCGACGCCCTGCGCGCGGCCGGCGTCGAGGTGTGGTTCGACCAGAACGAGCTCGTGGGTGGCGACCAGTGGGACGCCAAGATCCGCGGGCAGATCTCCTCGTGCGCGTTGTTCATGCCGGTCATCTCAGCGAATACCCAGGCCAGAAGGGAAGGATACTTTCGGATCGAGTGGAAGCTGGCCGCGCAACGGACCCATGCGATGTCAGATGACACCGCGTTCCTGCTCCCGATCGTGATTGATGACACGAAGGACGTGGTCGCCAAAGTGCCCGTGGAGTTCAAGAACGTGCAATGGACGCGCCTGGCGGCGGGCGAAACCCCGCCGGGCTTCTGTGCCCGGGTGCAGAAACTGCTTTCTGAGGAGGGAGGGGAGGTGGAGGAACCCTTGCGTCGCGACGCTGCAGATCCTTCGCGGCGTAAAGCCCCCCCTGGCACCAGTCCGTCCTCCCGCTGGCTCGTGCCGGCCGTCCTTGGCGTTCTGACGGTCGCCGTCCTGGTGCTCTGGCAGCCGTGGAGAGGGGGAAAGTCCGAGTTGGCGAAACGGCCAAATTCCAAGGCGCCCGTTTCCGAAGCACGGCAACTGGTCGCGAAAGCGTGGCAGACCTTGGACAGCCGGCCCGAGCCTTCGCGTTCCGAGTTGGACACGGCCGCGGAGTATTACCAGCGGGCGGCCGCACTCGACCCCACCGACGCCGACGTGTGGGCCCTCGGCTCGCAAATCGACACCTGGTACGTCGCCCAAAATATCGACGATTCTCCGGGGCGGCGCGAGTCGGCCCGCACCAAGGCGACGAAGGCCTTGAACCTCTCGCCCGCGGCCTACGAGGCGCGGCTGGCCCAGGCCGTTTACCTGGTGCGCGGGGAGGGCTTCGACACGCCCTCGTCGTTCGCGGCTGAGGCGGAACAGCAGTTGCGCGCACTCCTGCGCGAGCAGCCCGACGAGCCTCACGCCTTGCTGGCTTTGGGCCATCTCCTCCGCAACAGCCGGAAGATCGAGGAAGCCAGTCCGCTGTTCGACCGACTGGCGTTGAACCCCGCCTGGACGGCCACCGCGACGAATGCGAAAGCCTGGATGCTTTATCGCAACGCGCGGTTCGACGAGGCCGTCCCCGAGGTCGCCCGCTCAGTGGCGGCCCGGCCGTTTCTTGGCAACGTGAGATTGCAAGGTTATCTGGCGATGGAATGGCAGGGTGATCTCGAATTGGCCAAAACGGCGGTGGAGCGAATGCCGGCTGCAGAGCTCCGCGAAGATGACGGGGCCTATTTCGCGGTCACCGTGTATTGGCATCGGCGCGAGCCCGAGCAGATGCTGCGAGTCCTCAATACCCGGCCAACCGATTGGGTCCAGTCGCACTCCTTCACCGGGCCGAAGGGCTATTGGGTGGGAATTGCGCAGCAGATGGCGGGTAATCAGGAAGCGGCCACCCTGGCCTGGCAGGGGGGCCTGCGGCTGGTGGAGCAACAGCTCGCCGGCAATGCGAGTTCGATGGAGTTGCAGGTGTTGAAAGGTCAATTGCTGGTTCGGCTCGGCGAGCGGACTGCGGCGGAAAAGGCCTTCAATCTGGCGGGCCACCTGGGCTGGCAGGGCTGGACCGCATTTGAGCTCGGCGACGCCGGGGCGGTTTTGGCGCAACCCGAACGCGGAGCTTGGGTCAGTTGGGCGAGACTGCGTTTCAGCCCCGAAATGGACTTCCTGCGCGGAGACCCTCGATTCGAGGCCGTCGTCGCCGCGGCCGCCCAGGACCCGAAGCGCTCGCCCCGGGCGAAGCAGGTCGGATCGTCCGAGTCGTCCGCGGTGGTCAAGGTGGATGAAAAATCCGTCGCGGTACTGGCCTTCGCCAACCTGTCCGACGACAAGGCCAACGAGTACTTCTCGGACGGCATCAGCGAGGAGCTGCTCAACGTGCTGGCCAAGGTGCCGGGGCTGAAGGTGACGGCGCGCACGTCGTCGTTCCATTTCAAGGGCACGAACACTGCGATCCCCGAGATCGCCCAACAACTCGGCGTGGCCTACGTCGTCGAGGGCAGCGTGCGCAAGGCGGGCAACCAGGTCCGGATCACGGCGCAGCTCATCAAGGCGGCGGATGGCTTCCACGTGTGGAGCGACACCTTTACGCGCGAGCTGAAAGACATCTTCGCCGTGCAGGACGAGATCGCCGGGCTGATCGCGAAAAACCTGGAACTCAAGATCGGCACGAGTTCCGGCGCCGCCAAGGAGGTGGTGAACCCGGAGGCCTTCGAGCTTTATGTGCAGGCCCGCCGGGCCTGGAACCTGCGCAATGCGGCCGGGTTTGCCCAGGCGGAGGAACTACTCACCCGCGCACTGACGCTGGAGCCGAATTTTGCCCGGGCCCACGTGGCGCTGGCCGACGTCTGGACCTTGCGGGCGATTGCGAACGGCGTGATCGAAACCTATGGCCAGCGCTCGGCCCCGGTGTTCACCCAGATTGTCGGGGAGATCGAGAAAGCCCTGGCGCTGGATCCTGATTCCAGCGAGGCGCGGGCCTCGTTGAGCCTGGTTGTGCGGTTCCGGCAGTGGGACCTGGCCGGGGCCGAGCGCGAGCTGCGCCGCGCGATCGAGCTCAATCCCAACTATGCCACGGCCCACCATTGGCTGGGCAACTGCCTGTCCGAATCGGGCCGGATCGAGGAGGGCTTGGGCGAGGCCCGGCGGGCGGCGGAACTGGATCCGTTTTCCCTGCGCATTCTCGAGAATTACGCCAAGGACCTGGTCCGCGCCGGACGCCAGGAGGAGGCGCTGGCGGTGCTCGGTCGCGCCGAGGCCTTGTCCGCCCGGGCCCCCCTGACGCTCTTGACGAAGGCGGAGGCCCTGCTCCAGCTGGGTCGTCGCGCCGAGGCCATCGCCGTGACCCGGGAAATGGGCGACGCGGACCGGGCGGTACTGCTGGCCAAGGCCGGGGAGAAAGCCGAGGCCGAGGCGGCACTGGGCGAGGCCGAAGGCTGGTTCCGGTACGCCTTGCTGGTCGCCTTGGGGCGCACCGCCGAAGCAATCGCGGCCTTGCGGGCGGAGGATGTGCCTGCGTCCGAGGTGGCCAACTGGCTGATGGATCCCCGGCTCGATCCGTTCCGGTCGGACCGGCATTTCGTGGAACTGCTGAAAACCCTGGGCCTGACCGAGGCGCACGCCCGCGCGCAGGCCTGGCGGGCGGCGCATCCGGCGGCAAAATGAACGCTCAACGCTCAACGTTTAACTTTTAACGCCCAATGATCTCAATGATGATTCAATTAGGGAGGGTCCGCGTCTCTGCGGACCGCGGCTCGCAGGGACGCGAGCCCTCCGAAGGGAGGTACCTTGAGCGTTGAGAGTGCAGAGTTAAACGTTGAGCGTTTCGCGCCCCGCGGTGCGGTCTTCCTTTCGTACGCTTCCCAGGACGCGGAGGCGGCGAAGCGCATTTGCGATTCACTGCGCGCGGCCGGGGTCGAGGTCTGGTTCGACCAGAGCGAGTTGGTCGGTGGGGACGCGTGGGACCAGAAGATCCGGAAGCAGATCCGCGAGTGCGCACTGGTGATACCGGTGATCTCGAAAACCACCCAGGCCCGGCGCGAGGCGTATTTCCGCTTGGAGTGGAAGCTGGCGGACGAGCGCACGCACCTCATGGCCAAGGGTACGCCGTTTTTGCTGCCGGTGACAATTGACGAGACGGGCGACCGGGATGCGCTGGTGCCGGATTCGTTCGTGGCCATCCAGTGGACGAAAGCGCCGGGCGGCGAGGTGCCGCTGTCGTTTTGCGCCAGGGTGAAAAATCTGTTGGAGGGAAATGTAAGGGCGTCGCTTGACGACGCCCGAGGACGCGCACAATACGCGCCCCTGCAGGACAGGGGTGGCGCGTCCCGCCGTGGCCCCTCCAAATGGTGGTGGGTCCTACCGATCTTCGGCGTGACCATGGCGCTGGTCCTGGTGCTGAAGGAACACCGCCGGGAAGTCCCGGCCGTTGGGGAGAGCCTTTCCCCCGCCCGGCAGCTCACCGAACGCGCGCGCGCCATCCTCGACCAAGGCAGCCTCACGCGCGCCCAGTTGGATGCCGCCGGCGAGCTGTGTGACAAGGCCCTGCAGCTCGACTCCACGGATGCGCTCGTTTTGGCCCGGGCGGCGTCTGTCGATCTGGAGCTGATTTATCCCTACGGCTACGATCGTTCGGAAGAGCGACGCCGGCGGGCCCGGGAAAGGGCCGCCAAGGCGACCAGCCTGGCCCCGGATCAATTCGAGGTGAAACTCGTGCAGGCCCGGGTGTTCGCCCATGCGGTCGGGACGCCCGCCCTGTTGAAGGAGGCGGAGAAAATGTTTCGAGAACTGCTCGCCCAGCACCCCGAGGACCGGAAGGTGGTCGTGGAATTTGCCGAGGTGCTGCGGGAGCAGAAGCGTTTCGATGAGGCGGCCGGGCTGTTCAAGGGTATCGGGGAATTCCAGATTGCTGCCTGGAGCTACTATCAAGGAGGTAAATTGCGTGCGGCCCAAGAGGCGCTCGAGCACAGCCCGCGCTCCGTCACCGGGCTGCTGCTCAGGGCGAGGCTAAAGGTCATTGCCGACGAAGACCTGGCGGCGGCGCAGGCCCAGATCGATCAGCTGCAGCCTTCGGACCTGCTCGCCGAGATGCCCGCAGCCGTGGCGCTCGACGTCGCCATGTATCGGCGCGACCCCGCCCGGGTGCTCGAGATCGCCCAAGGGCTGACGCAGGATTATCTCCTCTCCAATGCCTTTCGCGGACCGCGCCAGTTCTATACCGGACTGGCGCACGAACTCGCGGGCCGGAGTGCCGCCGCCGAGAGCGAGTGGCGCGCGGGCCTCGCCGTCATCCAGGCACGGTTAAAAACTGCTCCGGACGACGGGGGCCTGTTGCTCTGGTCCGCCTGGCTCCACGCCGCCCTGAAAGAACCGGCGGAAGCCGAGCGGCTCCTCGCCCGGTACCAGGCTCTGGCCGGCTTGGCCGGCGACACCCTGGACGAGAGCAATGCGCAGGTTCTGCTGCGTCTCCGGCACAAGGAGGCCGTCCTGGCCGGCATCGAGGCCCTCTTCCGGGACCGGCGGCCGAACTGGGAGGGCGTACACGCGGAAATGCGCTTCTCCCCGGAAGTGGACTGGCTCCGCGGTGACCCGCGATTCGAGAAACTCCTGCGAGACAACCTGCCGCCGGGGGCGAAGCCGCTCGATAACCTGAAGACAGAGGACAGAGGACAGACGGCAGAAGACAGAGATCAGACCAGCCACAGTTTAGGCCGGGCGACTGGTCCCGGGTCGGCAGCCCCACGACAAGCTCGGGGCCTTGAGCCTGTCGAAACGGCAGCCGACATCGGGAAGACAACGCCGCCCGTGGCGGACGCGAAGTCCGTCGCGGTGCTCGCCTTCGCCAACCTCAGCGACGACAAGGCCAACGAGTATTTCTCCGACGGCATCAGCGAGGAGCTGCTCAACGTGCTGGCGAAGGTGCCGGGACTGAAAGTGACCGCGCGCACGTCGTCGTTTCATTTCAAAGGCAAGGACACGCCCATTCCCGAGATCGCGCGGCAGCTCGGCGTGGCCTACGTCGTCGAGGGCAGCGTGCGGAAGCAGGGCGACAAGGTCCGCATCACGGCCCAGCTGATCAAGGCGGCGGACGGATTCCAGGTGTGGTCGGACACCTTCACCCGCGAGCTGAAGGACATCTTCGCCGTGCAGGACGAGATCGCCGGGCTCGTGGCAAAAAATCTCCAGGTTGAAATGGGAGTGGTGACGCCCGCCCCGGCGGTCGACCCGGAAGCCTTCCGGCTGCTCCTCGCCGGCCGGGCAAAAATTTACGCGGGGGGATTTGCCAACCTCGACCAGGCGATCGGGGAATTCCGCCGGGCCGTGGAGATTGCGCCCGGCTACGCGATCGTCTGGGCGGAACTGGCGCGGGCTTTTGTCCAACAGGCCCGCTCCGGCACCGTGTCACTCGACGTCGCCTTTGCCGAGGCGCGGGCGGCGGCGCAGCGCGCCGTAACCCTGGCCCCCGACCTGCCGGAAGCGTGGGCCGCATTGGGTTGGGTCCGGCGCACCGTCGACTGGGACTGGCGCGGGGCCGAGCAGGCCTTTCGCCGTGCACTGGTGCCGCAACCCAACCGTCCCAGAGTGATGGCGGATGCCGCGCTCCTCTTGAACAACATCGGGCGCATCGATGAGTCGATCCGACTGGGTGAGCGGGCCGCCGAACTCGATCCCCTCAATGCCGACGCCTTCCTCAATCTCTTCCTCTACTATGGCAACGCCGACCGCCTAGAGGACGCCGTCCGGGCGGCGCGCCGGGCGGTCGAGCTGGCGCCCCACGCCGAACACCTGCATCGCAGTCTCTCGAACGGGCTCGCGGACTTGGGTAGGTTCGAGGAGGCGGCCCGCGAGGCGGAACTCGAACCCAACGAACTCCAACGCCTGGAGGCACGCGCGTTCATTTTGCTCCGCCAGGGCCGCAAGGCCGAGGCGCTCCGCCTGGCCCAGCCCCTGGAGGATTCGACCAATGGCTTGGGCTTCCTGAGTGAGCTCTATGCGCTGGCAGGTGAAACCGACCGCGCCTTCGCAACCCTGGAACGCGCCTATGCATTGCGCCAGACCGGCCTGCCCTGGCTGAAGGTGGACGTCTACTACAACAGCCTGCATGCCGATCCGCGCTGGCCCGTCCTGCTGCGCAAGCTGGGCCTGGCCGACGACCAGCTGAAATGAGCGTGGCTCACGCTCAACGCTTAACCTTTAACACTTAACTTTTAATGACCGAGCTGCAGAGCAATCCCGGAGGCCGAGACCTTGAGCGTTGAGCGTTCGGAGTTAAACGTTGAGCGTTCCGCGCCGAAGGGTGCGGTGTTCCTCTCCTACGCCTCCCAGGACGCGGAGGCGGCCAAGCGCATCTGCGACGCGCTTCGCGGCGCAGGGGTCGAGGTCTGGTTCGACCAGAGCGAGTTGGTCGGCGGGGACCAGTGGGATCAGAAGATCCGGAAGCAGATTGCCGAGTGCGCGTTGTTCATGCCGGTCATCTCGGCGAACACCCAGGCGCGGCGCGAAGGGTATTTCCGGTTGGAGTGGAAGCTGGCCGCGCAGCGCACGCACATGATGTCGGAGCGCACAGCGTTCCTCCTGCCGGTGATTATCGATGCCACTCGGGATGCGGATGCGGACGTGCCTGGGGAATTCCGGGCCGTGCAGTTCACCAAGCTGCCCGGGGGAGAGACGCCGCCGGCGTTTGCGGCGCGGGTGAGAAGGCTTCTCGACGGCGACCACGCCCTGCACACCGGCCACGCGGCCGCAGGGACATCGCCCGACGAAAGTCGCGGGCGAGAGCCTGCCCCGTTGCTTCGCAAACCCAGTCGCGCGTTGCTCGTCGTGCCGGCCGTGTGCGCACTTATCGTTGCGCTCGGACTCGCCGGTTTCATTTGGATGCGCCCGAAGCCGGCCGACGAAGCCGGACTCCGCTCCCGTGGAGCGGAAAATTCGGCGAGGCCCATGAAGGCGTTGCCGCCTGAGCTCGCCGCCCTGCGCGCGCGCATCGTGCCGGAAACCTGGACCCAGGCCGATTACGACGTGATGCGACCGGCGCTTGACCGTTTTATCCAGGCGAATCCCGACAGCGCCGACGCTTACGCCTTGCGCAGCTGTATTGCCAGCATCCAGGTGCTCCGCACCTTCGACTTTGGGACGACCGTGTTGCAAGCGGGCAAGGCCGATGCGGAGCGCGCGCTGCGCCTCGATCCTGGGTGTGCGCTGGGTGAACTCGCCCTCGGGATGCACTACGCGGCCATGACAACCCGCGGAGCCGGCATCGAGGAAGCTCGTCCGCACATGGAACGGGGTCTGGCCGGTCTGAAGTCCGATGCACTCACCTTTTACGCCGAGACTGCCATCCTGGCGTTCGGCCTCGAGCTTGACCGCGCCATCCTGGCATCCAAACAGCAACTGCGCGTCGAGCCCGATGCGAAGTTTCCCAGGTGGGTGATTGCCCTCGCCTCGTTCGTTGCCCGCAAAGCCGACGAAGCCCAAGCCTGGGCCGAGCAGAGCGCGACCAGCGACGTGCCGGGCACGGTGGTGCGGTCTTACGTCACTTTGTGCGATGTGAATTTCTACCTGCGGGCCAACCTGGCCACGGCCCGGACGATGCTCGATCGTGTGCCCGTTGCAGCGCGTTCACATCACCGGATCATCTACAGCCGTTGGCTGCTCGCCCTCGCTGAGCGCCGGCCGGACGACGCGATCCAAGAGCTGGCGCGCACGCCCGACTCCATCCTCGGTGACTACGTGTTTCACGGGCCCAAGGCATTGCTCGCGGGTATCGCGCAACTGGGCGCCGGCCGGCCGGCCCCGGCCGCGGCGCAGTTCCGGGAGGCGGAACGCACGTTGCGCGAGATGCTCTCGACCGACCCCGAGGCCGAGTCGCTGCGCCTCGCCCTTGCCCTCACGCTCGCCTACGCCGGACGGGCGGATGATGCTCGCGTCGAGCTCGCGGCTATCGAGCCCTTGTTGCGCAACCGCCCGCCTTTTCTCTATGCCGGCAGTGCGCGAGAGCAGATCGCCGAGACGTATGCGGCCCTCGGCGATGTCGAGGGCCTGCTGCCGTGGCTGCGGCTGCTGCTGTCCGAGCCCTCCTCGATGCCCTACACGTCGGCCAGCTTTCGCCTCGATCCGCGCTTTGAAAAAATCGCGCGCGATGCGCGGGTGCAGGCCCTGCTCGGGGAATTCACTCCACCCGAGGCGCGCAACACCAACGACAAGTCCGTCGCGGTGCTGGCCTTCGCCAACCTCTCGGACGACAAGGCCAACGAGTATTTCTCCGACGGCATCAGCGAGGAGCTGCTGAACGTGCTGGCGAAGATTTCCGGGCTGAAGGTCGCGGCGCGGACGTCGGCGTTCTATTTCAAGGGCAAGGAGGTGCCGGTGCCGGAGATCGCGAGGCAGCTCAGCGTGGCATACGTCGTCGAGGGCAGCGTGCGGAAGCAGGGCGACAAGGTGCGTATCACCGCGCAGCTCATCAAGGCAGCGGACGGCTTCCACGTGTGGTCGGAAACCTTCACCCGCGACCTGAAGGATATTTTTGCCGTGCAGGACGAGATCGCTTCGTTGATCGCCAAGAATCTCGAACTGAAAATGGGCATCGGTGAAGTGGGCGCGAGACAGGCGGTCAGCCCCGAGGCCTACCAGGAATATCTGATCGGCCGGGCGGCGGCGGCGAGGGCCGGCTCGGCGGACATGCGGCAGGCGGTGGTACATTTCGACCGGGCCGTCGCCTTGGAGCCGAAATACACGGCGGCGTGGGTGCAGCTGGCCAGCGCGCACACGCGGCTCGGTCGCTGGGGTGGCGCCCCGACCCGGCAGTCGTGGCAGGCTGCGCGGGTGGCCATCGACCGGGCGCGGGCACTCGAGCCGGATTCGCCCGAGGTGCTCCTTGCGCTGGGCTGGATTTTGCGCACAGGGGAGTGGAATTGGCGGGAGGCGGAGCGGGCTTTCCGTCGGGCCCTCGCGCTGCAGCCCAACCAGCCTGAGATCCTGGCGGGCGCCGCAGTGCTCCTGTTCAACATTGGCCAGTCCGACGAAGCCTTTCGGCTGGCCCGGCAGGCGATCCAGCTCGACCCGCTAAACGCCGGCACCCAGATCGACCTGAGCATCATGTTTCATCTGAGCAAGAATTGGGCTGAGGCGGAGCGGTCGGCACGCCGGGCCTTGCAACTGGCGCCGGGCGGGACGAGCTACCATTGTCTCCTGTCCTGGGGCCTGATCGTGCAGCAGCGCTACGCCGAGGCGGAAGCCGAGATCAACCTGGACAACTCGGAGGATGGCGTCGACCGGGCCCTCTCCTTGGGCCTTCTCGCCCTCGCGCGCGGCCAGGACAAGGTGGCCCGGGACTGGCTGGCCCGGTTGGAGGAGATTGCCCGGACCAACGGAGACCTGGCCGACCTGCAGCAGAACATAGCGTGGCTCAACACCAGCCTGGGAGAGAAGGAACGGGCCTTCGCCGCCTTGGAGAAAGCCTACACCTCGCGCGATCCCAGCATGGCCTGGCTGCTCAACAGCTGGTGGTTGGAGCCGCTGTATTCCGATCCGCGGTGGCCGGCCCTGCTGCGCAAGATCGGCCTGGCGGAGGAGCAGCTGAAGTGAACGCTCAACGCTCAACGATTAACTTTTAACGCTTAATGAGCGGAGACGTTTCCTGCTTTTGTAGGAGCCTGCTCGCAGGCGATCCGGAGCGCCCGCCAACGAACATAGCGTGAATCGCCTGCAAGCAGGCTTCTACATTTCAAACCAACCTGTAGCGGCGCTCTATGAGCGCCGTTTTTCAGAGTCGGCGGTCGTAGACCGCCGCTACAGGCCTTGAGCGTTGGAAGTTAAACGTTGAGCGTTCCGCGCCGGCCAGAGCGGTCAGTCCTTCTTCGTATTGCCCGGGTACGTCTGCAGGAACTTCACGATGTTGGCCTGTTCCTTCGCGCGGAGGCGCGGGACATCACGGGTCGGGGTAGTAAACAATGCAGCCTACGCGTTTCGGATGATCGAGCACCAGGGCAACACGTGGTTCGCGCCGGAGCGCGTACACGATCCAGAAATCGCCGCAGGCCACCAAGGTAAAGAAGGCCCCAATTAGGGCTGCGGTTGGCCAATCGGCCGCCAGGCCCGCGAGGAAAGGCACGACTCCAAGTGAAAGGCCGGGCATGATTCCGCCCAGACGGTAGGCGTTGATCTTCAGGCGATCAGTGCAGCTCGCATACGGCATGAGCGCCTTGAGGATAAAACCGAACCGGATGCTCTTCCAGCCCCGCGGGGAAAAAAGGGCCCAGGTCAACCCGTGGATGATTTCATGCACCACAATTCCGATCAGGAAGATCGGGAGGAAAATCCATGGCTTCGCCAGGCTTTGACCGGCTTCAAACAGTCGGGCAAACCCGTGCACCAAGCCGTAAAGGAGCACCATCCCCAGCGCCGGCAGCGTGAAGGGCAACGTCAAGAGGTTGGCTTTTTCCGCCGCAATGGAGATGTCTTTTTCCTGCATGGGCGGGGCGAAGTGTGAATACCTCTTCTCCGTCATCATTCCCCTGTCAACTGTAGTGGCGCCCGATGAGCAGCCGGTTTGTCGGAGTCGCCTTCCGGGTAGGGGCCGTGCTCAAGCGGTCTTTCTTTCGCACCCAAGGACCGAGCAAGCTCGGCCCCTTCAGCGAAGAAGCGCAAGCTGCCGCCATGGCTGTGGCCGACAAGATGCGCTCCACCTTCCCAAAGCGCAGGGGTTGAAACTCGTCCTGGTACTCCTACTCGTTCCCTCGACTTCCGCATCGGAGGGACAGACGCAGAGAAGGAGTAGGAGAACGAGAAAGAGAACGAGGGTACGCGCTCAATCCTTCGGCGTCTTGCCCGGATACGACTGGAGGAACTTCACCACGTTGGCCTGTTCCTTGGCGCGGAGGCGCATCCGGGTCTCGAGGCGCTCGGAGGATTTCCGGATGTTGACCGCAGCGAACTCGGTCTTGCGCGCGGGATCCTCGAGGAAGTCGCGGAGCTTGTTGAAGACCGCGGGCTCAGCCGAGGTGGCCATGCCGATGAGGCCGGCGGTGTATTCCGGCGGGGCCTTGGCCGCGATGGCGTCGTAATGCGCGATGATCCAGTTGACGGCGAGTTCCCGCAGGTCGGGATTGCCGGACACGCTGCGCACCACGCTGAGGAATTCGGTGGAATTGACCGCCGGGGTCAGCGAGTAGGCGAGGGCCTTCTCCGCCAGGGCCGGGTCGCGGAAGTCGCCGAGGGCGCCGAGGGTGGCCGAGCGCACGATGGGCGTCTGGGCCTTCTCAAACGCCGCCTGCAGCTGGTCGTAGAACGCGGCGTCGCCGTGGTAGGCGGTGACGGAGAGGCAGACCGCCCGGAGCGCCGGATCAACCTTCTTGGGCTCCTGCAGGAAAAGCGCGGCCAGGCGGCGACATTCGGCGATGACGCCCGGATCGGCTGCTTCGGAGCCGAGCGCGGCATAAAGCGTGGTGCGCAGCGGACCGTTGACGGATGGCTCGCCGGCCAGCGGCTGCAGGCCGATGCGGTCGAGGATCGGCCGCAGGATGGCGGCGCGGTAGGCGTTGTAGGCGGGACGCGACGCGGGCGTGATGAAGGTTTCTCGCAATCCGGTGACGCTGCCGGCCACGCTGGTGTTGACGTCGGCGTCGAGGTCGCGCCCGAAGGCAGTGACGTAGGCGAGGTAGTCGGTGCCGTCGATCAGGCCCGCGTTGAAGAGGGCGGAGGTGTTGTCGAGCAGGCCGACACGCTCGATGGGGCTCAACGAGGCGGCTTTGCCGGCGAGGCGGGCGTTGAGCTCGGGCGAGAGGTTCCAGCGGTAGTAGCCGGACTCGTTCGCGTTGGGATAGATCCAGTCGGCGGTGGCGAGACCGGGCAGCGCGAAGACCTGGGTGGCCTCCTTGAGCAGCAGACGTTCACGGTGCGTCTCGGCACCTTTGCCCCAGGTCAGCACAACCGGAATCTGCCACCGGCCCGGCTGCTGGGGATTGCCCAGGTTGTTGAAGCGGCGCTGGGTGAGGCGGAGCTTGCCGTCGGGTTCGAGGGCGAGGGAGACGAGCGGGACGCCGGGCTGGTT
>Ga0302322_100002277_pt1 | contig 16172 bp, 18 predicted proteins | sample Fen_T0_2_FD_203757 | JGI IMG/M metagenome (GOLD analysis project Ga0302322, IMG submission 203757) | Peat permafrost microbial communities from Stordalen Mire near Abisko, Sweden - Fen_T0_2 | ecosystem: Environmental > Terrestrial > Soil > Wetlands > Permafrost | place: Sweden: Abisko... | reverse complement strand
GACCGGCAGGAACCGGTTCTCCCCACCGGTGTGCTCGCTCGCCGCCAGCCTCGCGCGGCCCTCGTCGCCGGCGAGCAGGTGCGCCCACGGGTCGTCGAAGAGCCGGTCCGGCCGTGCCGTCTCGCGCGCGCGGGCGGCGGCGATCCAGGCGCCGGTGCCCGCGACGGTGTCGTCCTGCGCCTGCATGCCGGGAGCCTACGACGGGCCGCTCTCCATCGTCGCAACGGTGCGGCGTTCCCGTCCTGCCGCACCTGTGCGGCCTTCCGGGGCGGCCGGGGCGTCGGGCAGGGTGGCGTCGTGTCCACCTCGGAGCAGGAGCCGTCCGGCGGCCGCGCGCTGCGCCTGGCCGCCGTCGTCCTGCTCGCCGTGGTGGCGGGCGGGTGCGCGGCGGTGGTGGCGGTGTGGGGGAGCGACCTGGTCGCGCCGAGCCGCGCCTACCCTGCGGTCGTCAGCCGGGTCGAGGAGGTGTCCACCACCGACGACAGTGGCCCGTCGACGGCGTGGGTGGACACGGCGGCGCGGGGCGACGACGGGCGGACGGTCGATCTGCGGCACACCGTGGTCCCTCACCGGGTCGACCGGGTGGCGGCGGGTGCGGCGGTGGTGGTGGGTGGCGCCGCGCGCCGTGCCCGCTGCGGCGTTCGTCGTGGCCGTACTGGTCGCCGGCGCCGTCGCGGTGCGCAGCCCGTACCGCGACCCGCCGTCCGAGCCGTTGACCGACGCGATCGGGATGGGCGTGTACGGCGACGACGGGATGCGGACGCCGCACGCGCTGCCGCCCCCGGCGGACGCCGACGGCACCGCGCGGTCCGGCGACGTCACCGTGCGGGTCACCGGGCCGGTGACGACGTCCCCGCCGCCCGGTGCGCCCGGCTGGGTCCGCGACGTGCACCTGATCGTCGTGCCGGTGCTCGCGACCGCGCCGCCCCCGGCCCGGGCGGACCTGTCGCCCGGCTACGTCGCGCTGGAGCTGGTGGGGCGCGGCAGGGGCCGGGCGGTGCGGCTGGACGCCCCCGCCTGCGGCGGAGCCCCGGGTGCCTTCGACGGCCGGTTGACCGCCACCCGGGTCCAGGGCCCGGTCTGCTTCGTGGTGCCGAAGGACTTCCGGCCGCTGTACCTGATCGTCGGCAGCGCCGGTCAGGACCGGGCCGTGCCGCTGGCCACCTGACGGCGGCGCGTCCTACGGCGCGCACCCGAAGGCACGTCGAACACCGGCGGGTGCTACTTCCAAGGCCCTCGGAGGTCGATGTCGACGTCGACCAGCTCGATCGCACCGTCGAGGGCCAACTGGCCGATCACCGAGATCATCGGCGCGATACGTCCTGTGGTGATCAGGATCCGGTAGTCCGAGCGGCCGTGCACCAGCTCGGGTAGTTCGTCCCACCCGACGGCGAAGCGCTCCACGATCGCCAGCAGCTCGTACGCCTGGAAATCCACCCATGACGGCTCCCCGTCGGGGCCGCGCTCGTCCGGTAGCTGGATGTCGATCTTGGCAAAGAAGTCCGGCGTCGCCCGGACGTCACGGCGGGTCACGAGGTACTGATCACGAAGCGTTCGGCATGTTCTGCCGGGCGATCCGCTCCAGTGCCCGCTCCCGCAGGGCATCGATCCTGTCGCGCCGCGCGGGTGGCACCTGCTCGAGATCCGTCATGACCGACGCGTCGAAGGTCGCCTGGCGCTCGGCAGGGCTCATCGCCTCAAGCTCGGCCGCCGTCACCACCGGTCGATCCATCGGGGCCACCTCCTGTCGCGTCGACCGATGAACTATAACGCCGGACGCCGGACCGGGTCCGGTGTGCCCGGGGCGGTCCACGTCCATCTGGTGATGCAGCTCCGCCGCGGCAGCGGGTGCAGCGTGCCCTGGCGGGTCGTGGGGCAGCGGTTAGTGTCGATCGGGCGGCCCGGCTCGACCCCTTGCAGGGCGACGCCGGGCACCTCGACCCGAAACGAGTGATCATGCCCAAGGTGTACGGCTTCACCGGTTACGGCGGCAGCGAGGTCCAGGAGTTCTGGGACCAGCCCAAACCCGACCCGGGCCCGGGGGAGCTCCTGGTCGCCGTCCGGGCGGCCGGGGTCAACCCGGCCGACTGGAAGATCCGCCAGGGCCACCTGAAGGACCAGTTGCACCTCGAGGTCCCCGCCGTCCTGGGCGGCGAGGCGGCCGGCGTGGTCGAGGCGGTGGGCCAGGACGTCGAGGGTTTCGCCGTCGGTGACGAGGTCCTCGGGACGACTGCGCCGAACTCCGGCGGGTATGCGGAGTACACCCTGCTCACCGCGCACGAGGCGGCCAAGAAGCCGCCGCACGTGTCGTTCGTCGACGCCGCCGCGCTGCCCGTCGCCGCCGCGACGGCCTTCGACGCCGTCCGGCAGCTGGACCTCGTCCCCGGCTCCACGTTGTTCATCAACGGGATCGGCGGCGGCGTCGGGGTGGCCGCCGCGCAGATCGCCCGGGACTCCGGCCTCTCGGTGATCGGTACGGGCGGTGACGGCAAGCAGGATCTGGTCGAGTCCCTCGGCGCCGTCTTCGTCGACTACCGCACCGACGTCGTGGGCGCGGTGCGTCGGATCCTGCCCGACGGCGTCGACGCGGTCCTCGACCTGGTCGGCGGCGAGTCGCTGCGGACGGTCGCCGACCTCGCCGGGGACCGCGGGAAGGTGCTGAGCGCGGCCGACCCGCGGACCGCGCAGGAGGTCGGCGGCGGCCCGGTCCGGCGCTCGCGCACGGGTTCGGTCCTCGCGGAGGTGGTCCGGCTGGTCGCCGACGGCAAGCTGGACCCGCACGCCGTCGACGTGCGCCCCCTGGACGAGGCCGGCGAGGCGCTGCGCGCCGTCGAGTCCGGTCACGCCCGAGGCAAGGTCGTCATCCAGGTCCCGTGAGCGGGTGGCGACGCGCCCGGGTGCGAGGACGCCGGGTGGCGCCCGCCCGGGCGTGATCGTAACCTCAGAGGCGCCCGCAGCGTGATCGACGCCCGACTGCCCCCGGCGGTCCACCCCCACGAAAGGACGGCCTGTCCGTGACGGAGTCCAACCCTTACCAGGACTGGAACACGAAGATCATCGAGGAGTTCCGGGCCAACGGCGGCAAGGTCGGCGGTCCCTTCGAGGGCGCTCCGATGATCCTGATCCACCACGTCGGCGCGCGGACCGGCACCCACCGGGTCACCCCGCTGGTGTACTTCCCGGACGGCGACGACATCCTGATCGTCGCCTCCAAGGCGGGCGCACCCACCCACCCCGACTGGTACTACAACGTCACCAAGAACCCCCGCATCGACGTGGAGGTCGGCACCGAGACGTTCCCGGTCGAGGTGAAGGAGCTGGACCCCGAGGAGCGCGCGCGCACCTGGCCGACCGTGGTCGCGGCCAACCCGGGCTTCGGGGAGTACCAGGAGAAGACCGACCGGGTGATCCCGCTGCTGCGCCTCACCCGCGTGGCGTGAGGGTGGCTGCCCTGCCCTGCCGGCGCCACCGCTGACGCGCCCGGGTCGGCCGGGCCCGGGTCCGGCACGCCCGGACGGGCCGGCACCGGGGGAGCCCGTGCTCCATCCGGTGCTGGCCCGGCGGTGGAGCCCCACCCGCTTCGACCGGGAGCACCGGCTCGGCACCGCCGAGGTGGAGGTCCTGCTCGACGCCGCCCGGTGGGCCCCCTCCGCGGGCAACTCCCAGCCGTGGGCGTTCGTCGTGGGCCGCCGCGGCGACGACGTCCACACCCGGCTGGTCCGGCACCTGGCCGCCAGCGCGGCCCGCTGGGCTCCCGACGCCGCGGTCCTGGTCGCCAACCTGGCCCACCGCTACGTCGAGGACACCGACTGGGAGTACTCGGAGTTCGCCCACTACGACCTGGGCCAGGCCGTGGCGCACCTGTCGTTCCAGGCGCACGCGATGGGCCTGTCGGTGCGCCAGTTCCGGGCCTTCGACCGCGACGCGATCGCCGCCGAGTTCGCGGTGCCGTCGCACTGGGAGGTGACCACGATGTCCGCGATCGGCAGGGCGGCGACGCCGGCTCCTCCCGACCGTGCCCGGCGCCCGGTGCGCGACCTGGTCTGGGCGGACCGGACGGCGACGCCGGGGGAGCCCGGCGTCGGCGCGTGAGGCGACACGCCCACGGTCGGTGACGCGGGTGCGGCGGGACCGTCCCGGCTACGCTGGAGCCAGATGTAGTAGCTGTGCCACCGTCTGACCACCAGCCCTGGGAATCGAGGACGTCCGTGACCGATCCGGGTGCCCCTGCCGTGCACCGAGCCGCTCCCCGCCGCCCGCCCCGCCGCCGCGTCTCCCAGACGCGGTCCTACGAGATCGCCGACGCCGCGGGCCTGGTCACCACCGGGACGTACGACGACCTGTCGCTCGCCGAGGTCGATCTGCGGATGGGCAAGCACGGATCGACGCTGTCCGGCCTCATGGACGCCGTCGGCACGGCCTGGACCGTGGGCCTGCAGCACGGCGTCCCGCTCGCCGACTACGTCTCGCGCTTCCAGGGACTGCACGCCGAACCGTCCGGGGTCACGGACGACCCGGAGATCCCCACGGCCACCTCGGTCTTCGGCTACCTGGCCCGGCGCCTGGCGTTGGACCACCTGCCGCCCCAGGACCGGGAGGCGCTGGGCCCATGACGGCCGCGACGACGGTCAGGGCGGCGGTCAGGGCGGCGGTCAGGGCGGCTCGGGGCGTCGGGGGTCACGGCCTCAGGGCGGCGAGCCCGGCCAGGACGCTGGCCAGGCCACGCTCGAACCGTTCCTCGGCGTCCAGGTCCGCGGCCTCGTGCACCATGCGCTCCAGGCGCGGGTAGTCGCCGCCCTCCAGGGCCTGCTGCAGGTAGGGGGCGACCGAGGCGCGCCACTGCTCGTCGGTGAGCCCGGAGCGCCGCCGGACGTGGGTCTCGGCCAGCTCCCGGGCGGCCGCCCCCAGCACGTACGCCAGGATGGTCTCCACGGCGCTGCTCGCGGCGGTCGGGTCGTCGGCGTACCCGGCCACCGCTGCCAGCGCCCGTTCGAGGTGGAGCAGGGCGTGGGGGCCGATGGCCGGGCGTCCGGCCAGTTCCGTGCCCAGCCAGGGATGGGCGGTCAGCATGGTGCGCCGGTTGCGGGCCACGGCGGCCAGGTCGGCCCGCCAGTCGCCCGTGGCCTCCGGCGGCAGGTGCCGCCCGAGGACCGCGTCGACCATGCGGTCGAGCAGCTCGTCGCGGCTGTCGAGCACGCGGTAGAAGCTGGCCGTGCCCGACCCGAGCGCGCCCGCCACGCGCCGCAGGGAGACCGCGGCCAGCCCCTCCTGATCGGCGAGGGCGACGGCGGCCTCGACGATCTGCGGCAGGTCGGGCGCGCTGCCGCGACGCGGCGGGCGCTCCTGGCTCCAGAGGACCATGACTCCAGAAAACCATGGATACGGTGTATCCATGGTGGATACGCTGTATCCATGGAGATACCGACGCTGCTCAGCACCTACTTCGCGGCCATCGACGACAAGGCCCTCGACGCCGACGTGATCGCGGCGACCTTCCTGCCCGACGGGCGGGTGGTGCGGCCCGACGGGGTCGCGCTCACCGGCCGGGCCGAGATCCTCGCCGAGCAGACCCAGAGCTTCGCGCGGTTCCGGGCCACCCACCACATGCTCACCGACCACGTCGTCACCCGGTCCGGGGACGCCGCCCAGGTGCGGGCGAACCTGCAGGCCATGCACCTGTGGAACGACGCCGGGGCCTCGGCCGAGCTGCAGACCCACTTCGTGGCGGGCGGCGTCCTGCGCGCCCGCGCCGAGCTCACCCCGGACGGCTGGCGGCTCGGCGAGCTGACCATGCGCCCCACCTGGCGTACCGGCTCGACCACCCGCATGTTCCTGCCCGCCCACCGGTGAGGCCCGGGCCTCGGGTGCGGCGTCGCAGGGTCAGGCGCCCGACAGGGCCGGGCCGTCGAAGGACTCCCGCCCGACGACGCGCAGCAGGTCGAGACGCTCGGCCGTGGGGGTCCCCGGCGGAGCGGTGAGGACCACCAGCCGCTGGTCGTCGGACGGCGTCAGCAGCACCTCGGTGTCCAGCTCCAGCAGCCCGACCAGCGGGTGGATCAGCCGGAGCCGGTCGGTCCGCCGGACGGCGACCTCGTGCCGGCTCCACAGCTCGACGAAGTCGGGGTTGCGCCGCAGCCGCTCGACCAGGGCGGCCGCCGCGGGGTCGGCGCCGCGACGGGTGACGGCGGCCCGCAGGTCCGCGACGTGCCGGCGGCCCTGCTCGTCGTGGTCCTCCGGCGGGAACGCCGCCCGCACCCGCGGGTCGTTGAACCAGCGCCAGACGATGTTGTGGTCCTGGGAGTGGTCGTGCGGGGTGACCGCGCAGATGCTCCCGAGCAGGATCTCGGCGAGCGCGTTCTGGGCCAGCACGTCACCGAGGTCGCTGAGGATCTGCGCGGGGACGGCGGTCAGCTGGTCCAGCAGCGACAGCAACCCGGGCCGGACATGGACGCCGGCCAGCCGCCCCACCGGTGGCCGGTGCCCGGCCAGCAGGTAGAGATGGTCGCGCTCGTCCTCGGTCAGCCGCAGGGCGTGCGCCAGGCTGCGCAGCACCTGCGGCGACGGCTGCGGCCCCCGGGCCTGCTCCAGGCGCATCAGGTAGTCCGCCGACATCCCGGCGAGCAGCGCCACCTCCTCCCGGCGCAGCCCGGGCGTGCGGCGGCGCGGGCCCGCGGTGAGGCCGACCTCGTGCGGTTGCAGGCGATGGCGGCTGCGGCGCAGGAAGTCGGCGAGGTCAGGGCGTTCCATCGCCCCATCCTCGCCCGGGACGGTGGGTGCAGCCACGGATCGCCGGTCCTAGGCGCGGCCCTCCCCTCCCGCCCGCCCGGCGATCGGGTGACGCTCGGTGGCGACAGCGCGCCGTCCGGACGGGCGGCGGCACGGCGATCAGAAGGCTGGACGATGAGAGCGATCGTGTACGACCGTTTCGGCGGCCCGGACGTCCTGCGGGCCGAGCAGGTGACCGAGCCGCACCCCGGACCGGGCCAGGTGCGGCTGCGGGTCCGGGCCGCGGGCGTGAACCCGCTCGACTACAAGATCCGCAACGGCTGGCTGGAGGCCGTGTTCCCCGTCCGCTTCCCCGTCACCCCGGGCCTGGAGGCGGCGGGGGTCGTGGACGAGGTGGGCGAGGGTGTGACGGACCTGGCCGTCGGGGACGAGGTGCTCGCCCTGACCGACACCGGCGCCTACGCGGAGTACGCGCTGGCGCGCGTCGCGGCCCGCAAGCCTGCGGGTCTGGGCTGGGACGAGGCCGCGGCCCTGCCGACCGCGGGCGAGACCGCGCAGCGCGTGCTCGACCTGCTCGCGGTCGGTGCCGGGGACACGCTCCTCGTGCACGCGGCCGCGGGTGGGGTGGGCGGGCTCGCCGTCCAGCTGGCCCGGTTGCGTGGAGCGATCGTCGTCGGGACGGCCTCCCCCGCCAACCACGCCTACCTGCGCGAACTCGGCGCCGTCCCGGTGGCGTACGGCGCGGGGCTGGTGGACCGTGTCCGCGAGGCCGCCCCCCGGGGTGTGGACGCCGTCCTGGACGCCGCGGGGCAGGACGCCCTGCCGGCCTCGATCACCCTGCGGGGCGGGACGACGGACCGGATCGTCACGATCGCCGACCCGGCGGCGTCCGCGCTGGGCGTGACCTTCTCCGCCGAGGCCAAGGCGACCGGTGGCCTGCTGGCGGAGCTGGCGCGGTTGGCGACGTCCGGGACGCTGCGGGTCACGGTGGCGGGCACGTTCCCGTTGGCGGAGGCCGGGGCGGCCCAGGCGCGGATCGCGGACGGGCACACCCGCGGCAAGCTCCTGCTGCACCCCTGACGGCCAGGACGTTCGACCGAAGGTCACACGAGATCCAGGAAGGGGTCGTCCGGCCCGGCCCGGTGTCCGTTGCCGGGGACGAGGACCGGGTCGTCGAGGTGGGCCAGGGCCTTCCGGAGGACGGTGCCCAGATCGGGCTCGGCGGTGCCGCCGTGCAGCGGGCCGGCGCCGTCCCGCAGGAGCGCGACGGCCTGCGCGACGCCGCGGGCGGCGACCGGTCCGGGTCGTCGCAGGCGGGCGATCAGGGCCTCGAGGTCGTCGGCGGCCCCCGCGACGGCACGGCGCCGGGCCGCCGCCAGGGGCGCGGGCGGCAGCCCGGGCTGCCGCGCGCCGTCGGCCAGGACGCGCTCCAGGGACCGCGCGACCCAGCGCCGGGTGGTGGGGCGGACCAGGTAGCGGGCCCGCAGCGCGAGCGGGCGGGAGCGCTCGGGGGGCACGCCCGTCGCCAGGGCGAGGTCCAGGGACGGCGCGCGCAGCCGGGCGGCGATCCGGTGCCTGAGGCCCGCCTCGACCAGGAGCAGGCCCCGGCCGGCGTGCTGGGTGACGACTCGCATGGCGACCTGTCCTCCGTGGGTGAGGCACCAGCGTCCCCCGCGGCGGGCCGCGCGCACGAGTGGCCGCTCGGACGACGTCCGCAGGAAAACGGCCATTGCCGAAGCCGTGACCTGCCGCAACAATCGCGCCATGAGCGGACGGCGGGGACGGCACCGGATCGTGGTCGTCCTGCTCGACGGGACGTCGGCGCTCGAGCCGGCGGTCGCCGACGACTTCCTGGGCGAGGCGTGGGGCCGGGAGCTGGGCCTGCCCTGGTACCGGTACGCGACGTGCAGCCCGCACCCGGGCCCGGTGCGGATCGGCGGGCTGCGGGTCCTCCCCGACCACGGGCTGGAGGCGCTCGCGCGCGCCGACACGGTGCTGGTCCCGGCGTCCCCCGATGTCGACGCCCCGAGCGATCCGGCCCTGCTCGACGCCCTGCGCCGCGCCCACCGGCGCGGCGCGCGCCTGGTCTCGTTCTGCACCGGCGCGTTCGTCCTCGCCGAGGCGGGCCTGCTCGACGGGCGGCGGGCCACGACCCACTGGGCCCACACCGACGACTTCCGGGCGCGCTTCCCCGCCGTCCGGCTCGACCCGGCGGTGCTCTACGTCGACGACGGCGACGTGCTCACCGCGGCGGGCTCGGCGGCGTCCATCGACCTGGCCCTGCACCTGATCCGGACCGACTTCGGCGCCGAGATCGCCAACACCGTGGCCCGGCTGCAGGTCGTGCCGCCGCACCGTCGCGGCGGGCAGGCCCAGTACGTCCGGCAACCGGTGGAACCCGCGGCGACGGCGGGCGACCCGTGGGGAGCCACCCTGGAGTGGGCCCTGACCCAGCTCCACCGGCCCCTGCCGGTCACCGAGCTGGCCGGGCGGGCGGCCCTCAGCCCGCGTCACTTCACCCGCCTGTTCCAGGACCGCACCGGCACCACGCCCCACCAGTGGTTGATCACCCAGCGGATGGCCCTGGCCCAGCGCCTGCTGGAGTCCACCGACCAGCCGGTCGACCAGGTCGCGGGCGCGTCGGGGTTCGGCACCGGGACGTCCCTGCGCCAGCACTTCCGCCGCCAGCTCGGCACCACCCCGCTCGCCTACCGGCGCACCTTCCGGCAGCACGTCGTCTGACGCCGGCAGGTGCGCCGACCCGATCCGGTCGGAGTGCGGCCGTGGCAGCGGCGCCGTTGACATCAGACGTCATATTACCTAGTTTGGCACGGCTTACGCTCTTTAGTCCGGTTCTGCCTCACGGACGCCGACGGACCGCGCCAGGGTCGTCCCGGCGCGGAAACGCGTACGTGTCGATCGCCTCACTGTGGAGGTTCAGATGCGGATCCATCCCTCACGGCGCCCGAGAAGGGCGCTCCTGGTCGCAGCCGGCGCGACGGCCCTGGTCGGCGGGCTGTTCACCCCGCTGGTGCCCGCGCAGGCCGCCGGTCCCATGCCGTGCGACATCTACGCCACCGGGGGCACGCCGTGCGTGGCGGCGCACAGCACCACCCGCGCGATGTACGCCGGATACAACGGCGCGCTCTACCAGGTTCGGCGGTCCTCGGACAACACGACGCGGGATATCGGGCTCCTCTCCGCCGGAGGGGTCGTCAACGCCGCCACGCAGGATTCCTTCTGCTCCGGCACGACGTGTCTGATCACCGTCATCTACGACCAGTCCGGTCGGGGCAACCACCTCACCCAGGCGCCTCCCGGGGGTTTCTCCGGCCCGGCGTCCGGCGGCTACGACAACCTCGCGAACGCGACCGCGGCGCCGATCACGGTCGGGGGGACCAAGGCGTACGGGGTGTTCGTCGCGCCCGGAACCGGATACCGCAACAACCGGACCAACGGAGTGGCCACCGGCGACCAGCCCGAGGGCATGTACGCGGTCTTCGACGGCACCCACTACAACGGCGGCTGCTGCTTCGACTACGGCAATGCGGAGACCAACAGTCGCGACAACGGCAACGGCACGATGGAGGCCATCTACTTCGGCAACATCAAGGTCTGGGGCTACGGTTCCGGCAACGGCCCCTGGGTGATGGCCGACCTGGAGAACGGCCTGTTCTCCGGCATCAACGCCGGCTACAACGCCAACGACCCGAGCGTGAACCACCCGTTCCTGACGGCGGTCCTCAAGGGCGAGCCGAACCACTGGGCGATCCGTGGTGGTGACGCCCAGTCCGGGAGCCTGTCGACGTTCTACAACGGCGCCCGGCCCAACGTCGCCGGGTACAACCCGATGAGGAAGGAAGGGGCGATCATCCTCGGCACGGGCGGGGACAACAGCATCGGCTCGGCGGGCACCTTCTACGAGGGCGTGATGACGTCGGGCTATCCCTCCGACGCCACCGAGAGCTCGGTGCAGGCCAACATCGTCGCCGCCGGCTACGGGGCCTCCGGCGGCTCGTCGCAGGGCAACGCCCAGATCGTCGGCGCCGCGTCGGGCCGGTGCGCGGACGTCAACGGCCAGAGCACCACCAACGGCGCGCAGGTGCAGCTGTGGGACTGCTCCGGCAACGCCAACCAGCGGTGGACGTCCACCTCGGCCAAGCAGCTGACGGTGTACGGGAACAAGTGCCTGGACGCCTCCGGCCAGGGCACCGCCAACGGCACCGCCGTGGTGATCTGGGACTGCAACGGCCAGGCCAACCAGCAGTGGAACATCAACTCCAACGGCACGATCACCGGCGTGCAGTCCGGACTGTGCCTGGACGCCAACGGCGCCGCGACCGCCAACGGCACCAAGCTGATCCTGTGGTCCTGCCACGGTGGCAGCAACCAGCAGTGGACCCTGCGCAGCTGAGCGGGACGGCGCCTCGCTCGCCCGACCAGGGCGCCCCCCGGACCGCAGCAGGTCCGGGGGGCGCCCTGCGCGCGGCGTCAGCCCCTGATGGCGGAGGCGATGTTGTTCACCAGACCCGTGAGCGTCGTCCAGAAGGTCAGCTGCGGGTTGTTGAACAGAGCGATCTCCAGGTGCAGGCCGGGCGTCGCGAGGACGTCCTGCGGCACCTGCTCGGTCCAGTAGTAGTACCGGTCGGAGGTGCCGAAGGGGACGTACATGCCGTCGACGCCGTGCGTCTGGGAGGTGCTGCTCCAGATCTCGTTCTCCGAGGCGTCGTACAGGGACACGATGGCCCCACCGTTGAACCCCTTGAACCAGCTGTGGTCGAACACGTGCTGGGTGGCGTCGAGGCGTCCGTTCGCCGAGAGCCTGACGTCGAGGCCTTCGTAGAAGGGATCGCTGGGGGAGACCACGACCGGTCCCAGCGAGTGGGTGATGGGGAAGGTGGTGGCGGCGGCGCGCAGGCCCGCCCGCGCGGGGCTGCCCTGGGCCGCCGTCGCGGCGTGGGCATGGGGCTGCGCGCCGAAGAGCAGCAGGCAGGCGACGACGGCCAGCAGCGCGACGGCTCTGGTGGACAGGTTCTTGACGGACAGCGTCATGTGACTCGTTTCTCCCTCGAGGAACGGGTATTTCCCATGCTTTCGCGGCAGCTTTCGCGGCCGGTCCGCAGAACATAGGGCGGGCACCGGCCCCAGCCTCCAGGGGCCGGTGCCCCAGCCGTTCCCGGTGGTATCGGGACCATCGCGGGCCCTTTTCGGGAGGGGCCGGGACCGCAGTCCCGATCGAGGGACCCACCGTCCCGCGTATCACGACACCGTCGACCACGTTCCTTGGTGCATGACCGCCGCGCAGGCAGGCCGGGGCGGCCGGGTGGGCGTGGTGAGCCCCGAGACGGAGGTGGGCCGAGGTGCGGGTCGTGGTGGCGGACGACCATCCGATGTTCCGGGCCGGGATGGTGATGCTGCTGGAGGGGGACCCGCGGACCCAGCACGTGGGCGAGGCCGGGACCGGTGCCGCGGCGCTGGACCTCGCGGTGACGCTGTGCCCGGACGTCGTCGTCATGGACCTGCACCTGCCCGACGTCGACGGCGTGGCGGTCACGCGCCGCATCCTCGAGCAGTGCCCGGACATGGGGATCCTGATCCTGACCATGTCGGACGAGGACGGCGCCGTGGTCGCGGCGCTGCAGGCCGGTGCGCGCGGGTACCTGTTGAAGGAGGCGGGCCCGGCGGAGATCCTGGCCGCCGTCCTGTCGGTCGGCCACGGGGCGTCGGTGTTCGGCCCGAGCATCGCCCGGAGGATCACGTCGCTGCTGACCTGCCCCGCGACGCCGTCACGCGACGCCCCGTTCCCCGACCTGACCGGGCGGGAGCGGGAGGTGCTGGTGCTCATCGCCCGCGGTCACACCAACCTGGTGATCGCCCGTCGGCTGTCGATCAGTCCGAAGACCGTCCGCAACCACATCTCGAACATCTTCGCCAAGCTGCACGTCCAGGCTCGCGGCGAGGCGATCGCCCGGGCCCGGGACGCCGGTCTGGGCGGTGCCGGCTGACCCGCGCGAGCGGCGCCCCTGCACGGTTTTCAGGCCTCCGACGCCGTCGCGTGCCGGCCACCAGGCAGGTGACCCGGGGGCGGCCGGAGAGGGGACGGCCCGGCCCGTCGGCCGGGCACCATGACCTGGCGTCGATCGTCGACGTGCGGTCCGTCGACGAGGAGATCCGATGCGAGCCGAGACACGCCGAGCCCTCCGTCACGGGTCCGCCCTGGTGGCGGTCGTCGTCACCGTCCTCGCCACCCTCGTCGCGGGTTCGGCGACGTCGGCGAGCGCGGCCAACACCTGGTCGATGGTCGACGACATGGAGGTGCACGGCTCCTCCGACCCGGGGAGCAGGTTCTCCTTCGAGTCGTCGAACGGCTACTCGCTCGGCCGCTTCAGGGACGACGCGCCGACCCCGACCCTCCCGATCAAGGCGCACAGCGGCACGCACTTCGCGGACGTGGGCGCGGGCTACGGCACCGACTGGAGCAGCGTGGAACGGTTGGTGACCATCGGGCCGGTCGCCCGCGGTTTCCGATCGTCGTGCAGGTTCAGCGCGTGGACGTACTCCGGGTACGAGGACTTCAACATCGAGGTCATCGAGCCGGGCACCTACCGCTACCTCGCCGTCGCGACGGTGCGCCACGCGACCGGCTGGCAGTACCAGAAGATGTCGACACCGTGGTTCACCCCGGACATCCACACGGTCATGCTGCGCGTGTCGTTCCTCGGCCCGAACCTGTCGTACTCGATCCTCTCCTACATCGACGACTTCGAGCTGACGTGCACCTTCTGAGAGGCTGACGCGTCCGCAGTCCAGAACCGACCGCAGGGCGCGACGGCGCGGACGGCTCGCATCCCGCCCTACCGACGTCCCCAAGTCCGCGTTGCACCGGATGCACTTCGACCTGACCAGTTCCTCCGCCGAGGACCAGCGGCGGACCGTGGACCTGGCGTTGCAACTCGGGGCCCGGCCCTTCGACGTCGGCCAGCGGGGGGACGAGGGCCACGTGGTCCTCGCCGACCCGGAGGGCAACGAGTTCTGCGCCATCGGACCGGACAACGCGTTCCTGGCCGGTACCGCGCGGATCGGCGCGCTGGCCGGTGAGGGGATGCCCGAGGTCGGCTTCTTCTGGAGCCGGGTCCTGGGCTGGCCCCTGGTCTGGGACCAGGACGGGGAGACGGCGATCCAGTCCCCCCGGGGCGGGACGAAGCTCACCTGGGGCGGGCCGCCCGTCGCTCCCAAGCGCGGCCGCAGCCGGTTGCGGTGGGTCCTGGAGACCGACGGCCCCCTGGACGCCGAGGTGGGCCGCCTCCTCGCGCTGGGCGCGACCGCCGTCCGCACGGACGCCGGACGCGCCGAGCTCGCCGACCCCGGCGGCGACGAGTTCATGCTGGAGCGGGCCCGACCCTGATCGCCGGAGCCCGGACGGGGGAGCGGGCCGGGCCGGCCGCGCCGTCCGGATCGGGGCCCGGATCGGTGTTCGGTCGTGCGGAGGCCAGCAGCCGCCCGATCTCGTCCGCGGGGCCGGGGGCGGCGAAGTACCATCCCTGGGCCTCGTCGCAGCTCAACTCCCGCAACCGGTCGGCCTGCTCCGCGGTCTCCACGCCCTCCGCGGTGACGGTGAGTCCGAGGGAGTGGGCCAGCGAGATCACCGCCGGGACGATCTTCCGGGTGGCCTGGTCGTCCAGTGGGGTCGCGTCCAGGAACGAGCCGGCCAGCTTGAGTTCCGACACCGGCAGCCGGCCGAGGTGAGCGAGGTTGGAGTACCCGGTCCCGAAGTCGTCGATCGCGAGCCTGATCCCCGCGCCGGACAGGTCGCCCAGCACGTCCAGGGGGCCGGGGGCGTCACCGAGCACCGCGCTCTCGGTGAGCTCCAGGTGCAGCGCGTGCGGCGGCAGGCCGCTGCGGGCCAGGACGGCGCGGACCTCGTCGGCGAAGCCCGGACGGCACAGCTGGCGCACCGACACGTTCACGTTGACCCCGACGGCGGCGTGCGGATGCTCCCGGCGCCAGGCGCCCGCCTGCCCGCAGGCCTCCTGCAGCACCCACAGGCCGAGCGGGCAGATGAGGTCGTCGTCCTCGGCGATGGTGATGAACTGCTGGGGCGGCAGCAGCCCGAGCCGGGGATGCCGCCACCGCAGCAGCGCCTCCACCCGGCGCACCCGCCCGTCGTGCAGGGACACCAGCGGCTGGTACTCCAACCGGAACTCCCCGTGGGCCAGGGCGGCCGCCATCTCGGTGGCCAGGGTGTGGCGGGTGACCTGGCGGGCGCTGTTCAGCGGGTCGTGGCGCTGCCAGCGACCCCGGCCCCGCGCCTTGGCCAGGTACAGGCTGATGTCCGCGGCGCGCATCAGCACGTCGGGGGCCGTGCCGGCGGTCGAGGTGTCCACCACGCCGATGCTCGCGGACATGGTCAGGTCCCGGCCCCCGAGGGTGATGGGCTCGGCCAGGGCCGCCAGCACCCGCTCGGCCAGCGTGCCCGGGTCGGTCCGGTCGGCGGGCCGGCAGATCACCCCGAACTCGTCACCGCCCAGGCGGGCCAGCAGGCTGCCGGTGCCGGCGAGGGCAGCGGACAGCCGGGCCGCCACCTGCACCAGCAGCTGGTCACCGGCCTCGTGCCCGAGGCTGTCGTTGACGTTCTTGAAGCCGTCCAGGTCGATGTAGCACACGCCGACGGGGCCGCCCGTCTCCGTGCCCGCCAACCACTCCTGCAGCCGCTCGAGGAAGAGCGTGCGGTTGGGGAGGAGCGTCAACGGGTCGTGCCGGGCCTCGTGCCAGAGGCGGTCCTGCAGCCGTCGCCGGTCGGTGACGTCGAGGGCGACCCCGACCAGGAAGTCGGGCTCGCCCTCGGTGGTGCGCACCCGGGACACCGACAGGTCCATCTCCATCGGCTCGCCCTGGCCGCCCTCGTGGGTGAACTCGAGCCGGAACTGGTCGCTGGTCCCCGCCAGCAGTTCGCGGAAGTGCGCGACGGCGGCGGGCGCGCTGCCGGGTCGGATCAGGGCGTGCATCGGGCGGCCGCGCATCTCCTCGATCGGGCGTCCCATCATGTCGGCCCAGGTGCTGTTCCCGTCGAGCACGTGGCCCCGCTCGTCGACGATGCCGATGCCCACCGCGGCCTGGGCGAACAGCGCCCGGAACCGGGCCTCGGAGATGCGCCGCTCCGCCTCGGCCGCTCGCACGGCGGCGACCGCGGCGCGGTGCATGTCCTCCTGCTCGGCCAGCAGGTGCGCCTGCTGGGCGAGGGCGATCCCCTCGGCGAGGGCGGCGGCCACCGCGGCGGCCCGAGCGACGCCCCGGCCGGCGTCCCCGGCGTTCTCGGCGTTCTCGGTGGTGAGCGCCTCGACGACCGTCCGCACGGTGGGGCCCAGGACGGCGGGGGTCCGGAAGCCGTGGGCGATCAGCACCGCGGCGGCCGTGCGGCCGAGCCCGGTGTCGACGACGCCGGTGTC
>Ga0302322_100002276_pt1 | contig 16172 bp, 14 predicted proteins | sample Fen_T0_2_FD_203757 | JGI IMG/M metagenome (GOLD analysis project Ga0302322, IMG submission 203757) | Peat permafrost microbial communities from Stordalen Mire near Abisko, Sweden - Fen_T0_2 | ecosystem: Environmental > Terrestrial > Soil > Wetlands > Permafrost | place: Sweden: Abisko... | reverse complement strand
ATTTCAGGAAGCGCTCCCACTCACCGGCATCGTGCTGACTAAGCTCGATGGCACTGCCAAAGGGGGCGTGGTGCTCGGAATCGCCAACGCGCTTCGTCTTCCAGTTCGCTTCGTCGGCCTCGGTGAAAGGCCCGACGATCTCCATGAGTTTGCCCCGGCAGACTTCGTGGAGGCATTACTCGGGCGTGAAGCGGCCGAGTAAATTTCGAGAGGCTCGGGCCCAAAGTTACCGAGCGCTCGAAATTCATCCCGGGTCAAAAAGTTTTAGCTTGTTGATTGTAAGATTTTTAGCGTGATATAGTCCCCCGGCGTTTCCGGTTCGCGGAATTGTTCAATAGTTCCAAGTGGTTGCGGTGTTGGAACCGCGCGCTGACCCAATGCGTCGTTTTGAAGGGAAAGCGGAAGAGGCATCGATGAAGTCAAGTCCCATCGGGCTCCTCGTGGCAGTAGCCCTCGGCATATTCCCTGCGCAAAGCTGGGCGCAAGCCAAAGCAGGGAAGGCCACGGCGGCCGGAAAAGCTGCGGCAGCAAAAGATAGCACCGGCGTGATCGACGCCGATGCGAGTGGTAGCGCCGCGGCGAGTACCGGCAGTGATGCTGCTGATGCTGCTCCCGCTGCTGGCGATACGCCCAGCGATGCTGGCGAGGAACCCGGAGAAGCGCCGAGCGGCTCCGGTCTCGACGACATCTGTAAGATCGACCCTGCCGCCTGTCCAAATCTGGACATGGACAAAGAGGCGGCCCGCCCCTTGAAGGAGCAGATCTTCGCGGTGCAGCAAGCGTACGCACTGCGCGTTCGCCGCTTCGAGCTGCAAGCGGGCTGGTCGACTAGCATGAACGACCAGTTCGTCGGCCACCCGGCCCCGGTGCTGGCGCTCAACTACTACATCACCAACGTCCTGGCGATCGGCGTGAACGGCTCGTACTACGCGCCCTTCAACGTCGACAAGGACTTCAACGCGCAGGTTCGCCGTGCTGCGCGCGTGGCGGTTCCGCTGACTGAGTACCAGTGGGGCGCAGCGCTGAACTTCACCTACGTGCCTGCGTACGGCAAGTTCGCGGGCTTCGGTGACTTCATCTTCCACTACGACGCTTACGTGGTGGGTGGTGTCGGCGCGATGAGCGTCCGGCCGATCCCGGTCATCGATCCGAACTTCCGCAACTTCTCGTACGAGCCAAAGCTGGCATTCAATGCTGGCATCGGTCTCCGCATCTTCTTCAATCGCTGGTTTGCCGCGGTTTTGGAAGTGCGTGACTACGTGTTCAACGACAAGCTCGAAAACCTCGATACGTCGCCTATCCCTTCTGTCGCGCAGAATCCATCGACGTGGTACGGCGAAACGAGCCTGACGAACAACGTGCAAGCACAGTTTGGTGCTGCGATCTTCCTCCCGTTCTCGTTCGACTACCGGTTGCCGAAGTGATGGGCAAAGGGCGAGGCATGACGATCACGAAACAGAAGACTATCAAGCGGCTGGTGTCCGTGCTGGCTGCTGCGCTCGCACTTTTCACCTTCATCGAGCGCGCCGAGGCGCAGCAAATCTTGCTCACCGGACCGCTCGCAGGGGCTCCTGCCGTGCGCAAGCTGCGTTTGCACCGGAAGGGGCGGCTCGAGTTTGCTCCGGCGGTCTCGTTCACTCTCTTGGACGAATACCAGCGGACGATTTTGGTGGGTGCCAAGCTCAACTACGCGTTCACCGACTGGTTGTCGTTCGGCGCTTGGGGCGCGTTCGGTGCGGCTCACCTCCCGACTCACTTGACCGAGCAAGTTCAGGGCGTGAACGCGTCGCGCCGCGCTACGCCCGGTGAGTCGCTCGACAAGGATTTGACTGCCGTCAATCTCGGGCCGGACTTCAAGAAGCAACTCGGCACCATGGATTGGGTGGTCGCTCCGCAGCTGACTGCGGTTCCATTCCGCGGCAAGCTGGCTTTGTTCCAGAGTATCTACCTGGACACCGATCTGTACTTCTTCGGCGGCCCGGCCTTCGTCGGTCTGAACGAACGCAAGAACTGCGAGCAATGCAACGGCGTCTTCACCATGGCAACTCGCACGGCGATCGCTCCGACCTTCGGTCTCGGCTTCAACTTCTACATCAACAAGTGGGCCGCAATCGGTTTCGAGTACCGCGGTCTACCCTTCTCCTGGAACACGGGCGGCTTCGATACCGCTGGCGGCGGGAAAGACAAGAAGTTCCCCGACAACAAGATCACCAACGATGATCGGCAATTTGCCTTCAATCAGCTGCTGACGCTCAGCTTCAATGTTTATCTGCCGTTTCAGTACAAGGTCAGTGAGTAGGCTGACCACCTGACTGAGGGTCTCCGTCAGAACGCCCCGCTGAAAAGCGGGGCGTTTTGCGTTTGTCGAATGGCATGACCGATCGCCTCCCGGCGCGAGCGATGACGCTCGACTGCGCCCGGATTCCCGCCGAAACCTATCGAGTTCGACCAATGCTTCTACTCGCCCGATTACTCGGGCAAGTGCGGCAGCGCATCTGCGCGCTCGAGACCGGCGAAGACACTGAGGTCGAGCAGTTCGTGGCCGTTGTGCGTGCCAGCAACTACGCTTTCATGGAGGCGACTCCGTGGCAGATGGTGCCGGACTTCTGCGCAAGGGTGCGTGGGCTCGGGTACTTGGAGGCGGCCCTGGCATCTCGGTTGCGGAGACTGGCGTGCGCATGGCCCGGCGCTGGATCCTCGCGCATCCACGCAATCGTGTTTTCTTCTCGCTCCCCGAGCTCAACAACCCCATCGCCGCGCTAGTCGAAGAGCTCAACGCACGGAAGTTCCAGAAGCTCACGGGCTCGAGTCGCTCGAGTCGCTCGAGTCGCTCGAGTCGCTCGAGTCGCTCGAGTCGCTCGAGTCGCTCGAGTCGCTCGAGTCGCGCTCGACCGGCCACGCATGCAAGCACCGCCTTTTCTGCGCTTCGAGCTGCGGCAGCGCAGGAAGACCCGAGCCAACATCTGACCAGCAGTCGAGTTCGATGACCGCTTGTACAGCGTGCCCCTCGAGCTGCGCCGAGAGGTCATCGAGTTGCGCGCGACGCCGAGCATCGTTGAGTGCTTCCACGGTGGCGTGCGCGTCGCGTCGCACCCCGGCGCAGCTACGCGCGTGCTGGCACCGCGGTCACTAATCCCGAGCACCGCCCGCACGAGCACAAGGACTGCGGCGATGGGTCGCCAGAGCGGATGACAGAATGGGCCGGCAAAATCGGACATGTCGCTTAGGTGCGCGACGCACTATGGCCCAATATCCATGGCTCGAAATGGGTTTTCGGCCTGAGCTCGGGCTCATTCGCGTCGCGGACGAGCTCGGCGCTTCCGCGATGGACGCTGCGTGCCAAGGCGCGCTCTCCGTCGCAGCGCCGCACCCTCGTCAGATCGAAGGGATTCTCAAACGCAGCATCGAGTGCGCAGCGCCAGCCAACGTACCCCCGGCGCCCCGAGCTGTCGACCAGCACGAGCGCGTGCGCAGCACCAGCTACTACGACACGGAGAATGACAATCACCTCGACGCAACGATTCAGAAGCAGTGATTTGAAACTGCACGCGCTGTCAAAGAGCCTTCGCGAAATGATGGAGATGCCGCCGGACAAGCAACTCTCCCTTGAAGACAAGCTCGGACTCCTCGTCGACCAGGAGTGGACCTCGCGCGAGAATCGCCGAATCTCGCGCTGCGTTCAACAGGCCAAGCTCGGTGTTCGCGGCGCACGAGGAGATCCTCTGCGACACAGCCCGTGGCATCGAACACAGCACGTTACGCGAGCTCAGCTCGTGCGAGTGGGGGCGCTCGCACCATCAACTGCTGCTGCTCGGCGCTACCGGCGTTGGCAAGAGCTTCCTCGCCGACGCCCTTGCCAACGCTGCCATCAGGCAAGCGTCATACAGAATCAACGGCTCGCCCGGAGCTTGAAGCGCCCTCGATCAACTCGTGATCTATTTTCCTGCAAGGCTGCCGGCGTGTGACTGCTGCCGCCCCCGACGCGGAATTTTCTGACTCCCAGAGTTGGATGCTGCGCGGGTCGATGGGGATTTAGGCGGTTTCCAAGCTCCTTATCGCGCTGGACCCAGCGACGCAAAACACGTCGTTGCCCTAGATCTGCATCGAGAAAGCGCGGCAGATCGAGCCTGAAATGCTTTCGGGACGTCACTCACCCTCTCAATTGAAACTCTAGAGCGTGAGCCTGCGGTTGCTTACCAGCTCGGTCGCGCGCGGAATCCCTCCGGTCCCGATGCAAGCAATTGGGCTCGCATCGACCACCTCCGCTTCCTGCAAAACGGGCATGGCTGCACTTGCTTGCGTTGCTCAGCGGAGCGTACGGAAGATCACGGTCATGCCAAAAGCTTCGCGTCCAACTCGTACCTCACACCGACGAGATTCACGATGGGGTTTGTTTTGTACCCTTGCGTTGCTGCTCGAAGAGAAACAACTTTCGCGCGCGCGTGCTTGCGTGGAACGAGTCGGCGTCGGCTTCAGGTCGGTTACTGATACTCCGCGAACGATGCTCCGCGATGTGCACTGTCGGTTTTCGACGGACCAGCTTTGCGCAAACAACGGTTGACGCTGCTCCCGCAATTGATCTACGTATTGCTCGCGGCGTGGGTGTTGACGCTGCACATCGGGTTTGAGGGCGAGTGTCGTGATCCTTGGGTTGGATCACGAGCAGAGCGCCGACAGGAGGGAGGTCAACGCGAATGGGGCAAAGCGCTCGTCTTAGAGGCTCGATTCTCACGGCTGCGGGTCTAGGTTGCGGTCTGCTCGCCATTGCGTTGGCATTCCGGCCAACTGGTAGCCACCGTAACGATCGTTTTTCCAAGGCGTTTTCGTTGCGAGACGCGACCAGCGCAAACGCGACCACGGTGGCCATTCCCGACAAGGTGGCCGCACCAGCGCGGCTAGCGGCGCCCTATCCTCGAGGACGTTGGCGGCTGGCGGTGCCAAGCGAACTCGACAATGTAGTTCTCTGGTTTTCACACGTGTTGGTGCAGTACGACGCGGCCGACATTCGGCGTGTGCCGTTCTCTGCGGACCGTTGGTATCAGCCGGAGCACCCCGTCGGCCGATCACGAGACGAGGCCCTGGCCCAGGCGACCGCGTTGCAGCTGCAGCTAGCGCGCGGGGAGGCGGAGTTCGAACAACTCGCGAAGCGCTCGGATGACATCGTCCGCCGCTCGGTGGTTGGTTCGGTCGGCGGCGTCCGGGCGACTGACTTGCGCTTATGGCCACAAATCCTAGACGCGCTGGCCGTCGTGGCTCCCGGGGAAATCTCATTGGTGGTGGAGACTGAGTTCGGGTTTCACATCATCAAACGCTACGCCCCGCCTGCTGAAGAGTACCTCAGCGGGGAGCGGTTGGTGGTCGGTCACTCCGACGCAAGGTGGCTCGACGACGCGCGACAGGAGGGCCGCGACTTCCGGAACCGGCCCCGGAGCGCGGCGTTGGAACTGGCAAAGGGCTATCGGCAACATGCTTCCGAGCTGCCCGCGACATTCCTCGATCTGGTCGCCGAACACTCGGACCATGCGGACGCGAAGAGTGGCGGCAAAACCGGAGTTTGGAGTGCCCGTGAGGCGAACGCCTTGAATCCGGAAATTCAAGTACTTGCCAAGTTGACCGAGGGGCAGCTGTCCGAGCCAGTGGATACCCCGCTCGGCTTTCAAGTGATTCGGCGTGTCGCCCCGGAGCTTCCCCTTCGCCCGGTTGCCATGTCCATGATCCAAGTAGCATTCGATGTCCAGGCCAAGCGCGGGCAACTGCATTCGCGCGACGAGGTCAAGCAACTCGTCCAATCCATCGCCGCTGCGCTGGCCCGAGCTCCGTCGCAGTTCGAAACCTTTCAGGCTCGCTACTGCTGTGTGGGTGCTCAACATTGGAACCAAGGACGGGGTGTTCCACCGCTGGCGCCCGCCTTGGAGACCCTAGCGGTCGGCACGATAGCGACCACGCCCATCGAAGACAACGACACCTACGTGATCCTGCGCCGGGACGATCCCCAAAAATCACCGGCACCCGAGATCCGCTTCGAACTACCAGCGCCGAGTGCGCCCAATCTGGATTGGCTGGTGACGCACTCGACGCCCGTAGGGGTGTCCGCCTTCGTGCAACAAATCACTCCGCAGCTGGTAATGGATCTAGCGCTCGAAGGACAGCAGGCCGCGGCCCTCACAGATTTGCATCAGAAATTCGCGAAGAGTCTAGAGAGTGCCGCCAGTCCAACGGAGCGAGTCGCCGCGCTGCACGCCACGCTAGTGGACATGGAATCTCGACTCGGCAACGCCCTGTTCCAACGCTACATGGCCTGGCTGACCGCACGCGTCGGAAACTTGCTCGGCGTCGGTTCCGAACGAGCGGCGAATTTTGCGGGCAAGCCATGATTTCTCGGCAGAAGCCTCGCGTAAGTCGCTACTGGTTGGGAATTCTGGGCGTGGTCGCGCTGCTACTGGCCTTCATCTCAAGCTCGTTCTTTCGGACGCGCGAGAGCGCGCACGTCGAAGAGCCGAGCCGCGGTGCAGCGGCGAACTCGAGTCGCCTTCTCGAGATCACTCAGACGGGAGTACCTCGGGTACTCGAGCCGCTTACGGCGTCGATTAGCGTGGACGCCGCCCGTTCTGCTCTCCGGATCGTATGCCTAAAGACTCCTTTTGCGGGCTTGAAGTGCGCGAAAGCCAGCGATCCGCCGGCAGCATTCCGATTCGAGCCGCTCGACCCGGGCGAGTATACCGTGGTCGCGACGAGTCAAACCGGGCTCTCGAAAGCGCAACACTGCTCGCTCGGTCGCTCAGAGCACAAACAACTGAGCTTCGACTTCCTCGAGAAAGAAGCGGGGCTTTCGCTGCGCGGAAGGGTCTTGGACGCGGGCGGCGGGGCCATCGGCGATGCTCGCGTGCTCGTGTCGCAACCGGGCGGCGATCCCTTGGCGGCCACGTTGACCCGCCCGGACGGAACGTTCGATTTGCTCCTGGCGCAGAGTGCAGCCACCGTCCGCGTGGATGCCACGGCGGAGGGCTACTCCACGGCGTCGCGCGAGGTCGACCTTCCCACTGATCACCTCGAGCTGGCTCTCACGCTTGCGGGCAGCCTGTTTGGACGGGTCGTGTCAGGTGCCGAACCGAAGGCGGACGCCGAGGTCCAGGTCTACGTGCGCGGCGCGCACCGGCTCGCCTTGCACACCCGAACCCAGGCAGACGGCACGTTCGAAGTCACGGCCCTCGAACCCGGCAGCTACGTAGTCGATGCTGCCTTCGACTCGCTACGCGCCTCTGGTCACACCGTTCAGGTTGCGCTTGGAGAACGAGCTGGGCCGGTGGAGCTCGAGCTGGAAGCTACGGCTTCAGTCACGGGCCGGCTCACTGTTGATGGCCGACCTTGCACTTCCGGGACGGTCAGTGTGGGAGACGTCCCGGACGCACGGGCGAACACCTCCGAGCGAGGAGAATTCAACCTTGCGGCGTTGCCGCTTGGAAATCACGGCGTATCCCTTCAGTGCTCAGGGGCGAAAGCGGATACGAAAGTTCTGGCTTTGGCCGAGCCTGGTGAACATTCCATCAGCTGGGATTTGCGTGGAGGAGCGGCGCTGCGCGTGGCTCTGGTGAACGCAGCTGGCCAGGCCGTCAGCGAGATGGGCGTTCAAGTTTCGGACTCGGCGCCGAGCAATGCGCCGCGTCAGGGTTCGATGCAGCGCGAGTGCGTAGAACAGCAGCCCGGTCGCTTCCTTTGCGATGGACTAGCGCTCGGGGAGCACACGGTCAGGGCGGTCGACGCTGAAGGGCTACCGAGCAAAGAAGTTTTGGGCGCCGTCTTGACGCAGGTGAGCGAAGTCAAGGAGGTGACTTTAACGGTGGCTACCGCGACTCGCATCGTCGTGAACATTCCGCAAGATGGGGCCGAACTCAGCGGTCTGCGCGTCTATGCCGAGAAACAGAACATTCTCGTCGGAACTGCGCGGCGCGCGAGCCCGACGAGCTTCGTATTTCAGCGCATGCCGGCCGGCGAGTACGAAATCTACGCTGGAGGCGGGCAACGAAAAAGCTCGGATGTCGCACACTTGTCGGTGGCAGGGAATCGCGCCGAGCAGCAGGTGGATCTCAGCGGTCTTCAGCGCGGAACGCTACGCGGACGAATCGTCGATGAACATGGAAGCCCCGTCGTCGATGCTTGGGTCGCGCCTCGCCCACTAGACAGCATGTTCCCAGGCGACGCGAGCGACCCGGCGCCCGTTTTGACCAATGTCGACGGCTGGTTCGAAGTGGCACGCTTGGCCTCGGGTGCCTACCTCGCCGAGGTCAAGAGCGCGCTGGGAACGCTGAGCATCGAAGAGCTCATCACCGATAAGCCGAGCACGTTCGTGCTCAGCGCCGCCGCTCGAGGCGCAAACCATGACTGACACGAGTCTCATGTTGGTTTCCAGTGCGAAGGCGTCGGCAATTGCCTTCGGAATTCGGCTCATGCCGACGCTCTTGGTGTGGTTCTTGCCGTTCGCAGCGTATGCGGCCTTCAGCCCGGTAGTGCCAAGAGTGCGGCGCTTCGTGATTCCCGTTGGCTGGCTGTGTTTGGCGTACTGCGGGCACCTACTTGGCGTTTCCACCGCTCAGCTACTGACGAACCTCACGGGGCTCCTCTACTTCGCCCTCGTCGCGCTGCTGGCTCTGCCGGCGGCTTCTCTTGTGCGCGCGCAGAAGACGTCGCGAATGGGCCTGTTCGTGATCGGGCTCGTGCTCTGCCTACTCGTCCCTTCTACGCTGCTCCCCGGCGTTGCAGGGGCCCCCGTTTTGGCCCTGGGCTGGGAAATGACTTTCTCTTTTTACAGCCTCTGTGTCGAGGTCGTCGATGATCGCGGGAGCGCCGCCCCGCTGCCCCGTTGCAGCGACGCCTTGTTCTTTCTCGTCGTCGATCCGGTCTTGGTGTTCTCGGAGCGCAGCCGTTCCGGTCCCACGAGCTTTTACGTCGCGCTCGCGCGATGCGGCAGGGGGCTCGGCTTCATCGCCCTTTCTGCTCTGCTCGCGAGTCCATTTGCGTATGCGCTGCCTATCAAGGCTTCGGCGCCTTGGCTCTTCGCACCGCCGGTAGTTGCAACAGGGCTCATCAGGTTCCTGATCGCCTATTGGGGCCAGATGGGCCTCATCAACGTCAGGATCGGTCTCATGCACGCGGCGGGTTATCACTCCCCGGAGTGCTTCGCCAATCCGCTCGCGGCCTCGGATCCGCTCGATTTCTGGAAGCGCTGGAACATCTATCTCGGCACCTGGATCAAGCGCTACGTTTTCGTGCCGCTCGTGAGCCGGGTTGGTCGGTCGCCATGGCTGAAGCGAGGCTGCGTGTTCGCTGCGTTTTTGGCGTGCGGCGTTCTTCACGACACTCTCGGCTCCTCGCGGCGACTGGAGCTCAACCTGAACTTCACGCTTCAATTCGCGTTGGTCGGCGCCGCTACCTTGCTTTGGTTCGCAATCGACGCCTGCTTGGCGGTCGCTCTCGAGCGCGCCGACTCGAAACCGTTCGGTCGGCTGACACGACGAATCGTGGCCCGTCTCACGATCGTGTTGGCGATGCTCCTACTGCCGTTCGTGTGGGGGAACCTTTCATGACGCGGTCGGCAGCTGTGATGCGAACGCAAGAAGTTGTCGTAGGGATTGACCCGCGCTGGCCGTTTCGCGCCTGCGCCGTATTGGTGGCAGGTCACCACGCGAGATCACTGCTGGCTTCGCTTACAGGCGCCGTCGCCGGCCTGCCGCGCGAGCTGACTGAGCTCGTGGGCGGCCGTGTCCCGTGGGGCTATGGCTTTGCCAGATTTGGAGCGCTGTTTCAGGGGCTAGCGCTTCTGCTCTCACTGAGCTCGGCCGCTTGTTTCGTCTTGGGAAGAGGCGCCCGCACCGCTGCGGCGATCTTGCTTTGCGTTTCGCTCGAACTCTATTGGGCGAACTACCCACTGGCTCGCCTCGACGACTACGTCGTCAATCTGACCTGCCTGCTACTCTGCGCGGTTCCCGTCGCGAAAGCATCTGCTCGCAGCGGTCGGGCGGCGTACGGCTGGGTGGTGCTGGCCGCAACCACGTGGCTGCATCTCGCCCTGGCGTTCAACCTTATCGCCCCTTCAACGAATCCGCTGCTGCGTGCTGTATTGTGCGCCGCTTGCGCCTTGCCCTGGCTTGGAGCGCGCTGGCTCCGCGTGTCTTTGGGGGTGCTTACGGGATTTGCCTATTGCGCCCTCGCGGCTCGTAGTGATTGTTGGCTCGCTGTCGTGCTGATGGCATTGCTTCAAGTCGGCGGCGTTTCCGCGATCGAGGCTGCTAAGACGAGCCCTGACGATGGGTACATCGGAGCGCGTTCGCTCGGTGTTTCAGCGCTTCTGCTGCTTGTCGCGCTGCATGGCTTCGCGCTCGGCATGCAGCTGTCCGGCCTCGCATTCCGGACGGGACGAGTCGTGGCGCTACTGGGAATGAGCTGGCCCGGTGCCTATCTGTTCCACTCCTTCGAACGCTCAGCGTTGACGCTCGGCTGGGCGACTGCAGCCGGAGTCAAAGATCAGCAGCCGATCGAATCGGCAAGCGAAGAAACGCTCGGCTTCGCGCTGCGTGCGACCTTTAGGGGCTCTGCCGGGTTGCGCCAGTTTTCAACCGATTACTTCGCGAACCGGGTCTGTCGCCAGGTCGGGCGTGGATCCGGCGAGTTGGCCCTTGAGCAGCAGGGCGCGGCGGTCGCTCGCGCTTGGTTCGATTGCGCTAACGGCCGCGGTGCCAACGCAGTTCAGCTCGCGCAAGCACCCTAGGACCCCTTGGCGTGAAATCCGTCACGCCATCGAGCATTGAGAAAAGAGGAAACGAACATGATCAAACTACGAGTAAAAACTTGGCTAGCCGTCAGCTTCTTTGGCGCCGCCGCCAGCCTGGTCGCCAGCAGCGCGTTCGCCGTCACCAATACCTGCCAGGTAGTTTCCACTGACTGGAGTGGCTCCCTGAGTTGCCACGGCGGTAACGGGCATGCATACGCTTCGGTGGACAGCAGCGGCAACAAGACCCTGGAGGCATGGCTAGTCAGCGGAAACTATGCCGGGGCGCGCGGACTTGCGGCCAACGGCTCACTGGTTTCCACGTGCAGCACCATCGACAGTACAGTCGACCTGAATAGCACCACCGATAGCTCCGGTTGCAATAGCGCAACTCATTACGCGCTACAGCACTCACAGGACAATTGATTAACTGACTGCAAAGCCCGCGGCGACTGACTCCCTACGAGGTTGCCGCGGGCGCTCTCGCGCCGCCTGTGCCGCCTCCAAGCTTTACTAGTACCGCGCGACTCTAGGGTCGCAGCCGCTCTGCCTCGAAGCTGACGCGCGCCTGGCAGGGCGCAGGGGCGCATAGATTGGCGAGTGAACGGCGTCGGGAGCAACGCGCTGGGAGCTAGCCCTTTTGTACTTTGTCCCCGGCGAGTCGGAACCCCGGAGGCAGCGCCTTCTTCGTGCGGTCAGCGAGATCCGACGGGATCAACCACGCGCGATCCGCTAAGCCCTGAGCGATCCGGTTTTGAACGCGGCGAGACTCTTCGCTCTCGACGGCCGTAACCAGGGCCGGAAGGCTTTGGGGATCGTTGATCGCGAAGAGTGTCGTGGCCGAGGTGAAACGAACCGGTTCGCTCATGTCGCCTAGAAACGGTTCGACGGCGAGTCGAACTTCCTCGGTCGGATAGGCCTCGAGCGCCTGAATCAGCTGCACTTTGGGTTCGGCGTTGCGCACGTACTCGGTATCGAATTTTTCGAGAATGGCGAGCAGCTCACGCGCGGCTCGTGCCTCGTCCGTAATGATCGCGCGCAGCACCTTGAGCGGCCAGGTGAGGCTCTCTGCCTTTTGACAATACTCACGAATCGGCTCGAGCGCGTCCTCACCCGCGGAGACGATCCCGCGCATGCAGGATTCCTTCTCCTCCTGATCGGTAATCGACGGATCGAGTACCCAGTCGAAGCGTTTGAGCAACGCGGACGCGGCCTGGGCGGTCCCCATGCGACCGAGCTCCTGAATCGCCTCTTGGCGATCGAAGTTCTGCGATAGCTTGTTGCCCAGCAAACGCTCGAGCCGCGCGATCTCTTTTTGCGATGGGCGCGGCGGCTGGTCGCTCTTGTTCTTACTTAGAAAATCGAAAATTCCCATGGTCCTGTTGCGGCGTGCGGAGGAGCGCTGGGCGCGCACCGGCTGGAGCATATAGCTCGAAATGCCGCTTCGTCCCAGCGCCCCGATGTGCTCCGCGGGGTTCGCACGCGGAAAGCGCCGCTCAAGACAAGGGAACGGCGATCAGTACCACCGCGTTGCCGCGTAGCTGAACCTGGTAGCGCACCGGCTTGCCGTGCTTTTGTGAGGTTTCGGCCTCGCTGGCGCGGATCCGCCCCACGAATGCTTCGAACGTGATGTGCTCCACCGGTTCGCCGATTTGGCGTTTTGCCGCGATGTACTCGTCGTATAGGCGGCGGTAGTACTGGTCGGCGTTTTCAGCGGCCAGTGAGCTGGCGATATTGGGATCGACACTGCCGGCCACCGAGCTCTCGTCGACCGCGAGCGCCTCTTGAAAGTCACGCGCGCTCGGCCCTTGGGACGGTCGTCCCTGCTCGTCCGTGGTGTCCTCCGCCACTCCCATCATGGCGTTGAGCAGGGAATTGATGCGAAACACCAAGCCCCCCAATTCATCGTGCTCGAGCTGGAAACGGAGCTCCGAATTGCCGTTGATAATCGCTAGCAATCCGTCTTCGAGTTCGGAGACGGGACCCGAGATATAGTTGCCGAGCAAGGTGCCACCCACAACCACCAAAAGCACGCCGAGCCCGGAGACCGCGAACACCGGCCACAGCAGACCCGGCACACTGTCAACCAGCGAGGCCGGTACTGCAGCGATGATCACCCCTCGCGTTTCACCTGAATAACCGTCGAGCGGCACCGCGCCGAACAGATTGCCCGCGCCTGCAACGTCGACAGTCACTACTCCGCCGGAGCTCAGTGCCTGCTTCGATGCCGCAGTGACGTTCGCTTGATTGGCAGACGCGACGACGCCCGCAGGCGCGGCGCTATCGGCAACGATCTCGAGCGTTTCCGACACGGCCGCCAAGAGCAGTGTATGACCGCTGGTCAAATCACTGGTACGCGTCAGCCGCTCGTCGTTGAGCGGGGTGCCGACTACCAATGCTCCGAGCACGGCGCCATTTTCACCGCGCAGCGGCGCGTAGCTGGCGAGCATTTGCTCTTGGCGCTTGTGATTGACCCAAAGAGCGCTGGCCGTATGACCGCTCTTCAGCGATTCAGCCAACGATGGGTAAGCCGCGGCCACATTTTCGCCGCGCATCAGCGCCGAACCATTGCGGCCAACCGCCACGCCCTGCGCGTCGACAATCAGCACCAATGAGGGGGCCATCTTCGCAAATAGTGGTTCGCTCACGGCAGCGTCGCGCAAGCGATTGGCCTCGGCGGTGGCCGCTTCACTGCGAGCGTCCGCAGTGCCGCTGGCGAGCGCCGCATGCACCGACGGTGCACTCGCATTGCCGTCCAGCCAGCGCTCCATACGCAGGCCGTCGAGCGCGAGCTGCGCGTTCGCGGCGCGCAACGCCTGCGCGACTTCCCGTTTGCGTTCAGCCTGATTGGCCAGCACGTCGTTCAGCGACGTGGCCAAGAGTACGTACGTCAGCAGGCCGACGACAACGACGATACCGGCGTTTACAATGATGATCTTCCAACGCATCCTGTGGCCCCTTTGGCTCGAACCCCGGGATCCCGGGGTTGGCCGCGCTCCGACGAAACGCCCAGCGGCGCTTTGGGGTCGAAGGTACTACTTGTCCGAGCAGAGCTAAAGTCCAGGCCGCGCTAAAGTCTCGCCCCGCACGAGCTACGGAGTACGTTAGTGTGTGCGCGTTTTCGCATTTGCCGTGCCGCCTGAGCCCGCACGAGCTCGGGCTCACGGTCCGGAAGGGAAACCAGGAAATGCAAAAGACCTTGGCACTCGTCGATGATCCGCTGTTCGGCGAGCATCTCGCGCCCGCGGGCCATCCCGAGCGCCCCGAGCGCCTACATGCGGCACGCGCAGCGATCGCGCGCGCGGACTTCGACTTGCAGCGCACGGATCTCGCCGCGCGTAGCGCGACCAACGACGAACTCCTGCGGGTGCACCATGAGGCGTACCTCTCGCAACTGGGCCAGGCGGCCGGCCAGGTTGGCTACTTCGACGAGGACACTTTCTACAGCGCGCAGTCGGTGGCGGCCGCCCGAGCGGGCGCGGGCGCGGCGATCGTGATCACGGACGCCCTGCTCAATCGCCGCGCTGACTTCGGCTTCGCTTTGGTGCGTCCGCCCGGCCACCACGCGCGGCCGTCGGGCGCGATGGGTTTTTGCCTGATCAATAACGTCGCGGTCGCTGCGGCGCATGCGCGCGCGCGCGGCATCGAGCGGGTCGCGATCGTCGACTTCGACGTGCACCACGGCAACGGCACGCAGGAGACGTTCTACGCCGATCCCTCCGTGTTGTTCGTTTCGCTCCACCAATCCCCGCTCTACCCCGGGAGCGGCGCGGCCGAAGAAAGTGGCATCGGCGATGGGCGCGGCTACACGTTGAACGTGCCACTCTCCGCGGGCGCTGGCGACGCGGCATACGGCGCGGCAATCGAACGCATCGTCGCCCCGGTGCTCGAAGCCTATCGACCGGGCCTACTGCTCTTCAGCGCGGGTTTCGACGCGCACGCGCGCGATCCATTGGCGCAAATGGAGCTCTCTGACGGCGGCTTTCGAGCCATTGTCCGCCGCACGCTGGCCGCGCTGGAACCGGGCGTACCGGTGGGCATGACGCTGGAAGGCGGGTACGACCTGAGCGGGCTCGGCAGCTCGCTCGCCGCCGTCCTGGAAGGCCTGGGCGAAGGACCCATGCGAAATATCCCGGCAGAACGGCTGTGGCAAGCCCACGAACGAGACTTACGCGCGGCGGCGGCAGTCGCAGCGGAACTTTGGAAGCTCGGCTGAGAATTTTGTTCGCTGCATTGGGTTGCTGAAGCACCCCGAGGTGAGCTAAGTACCGCCTGCGTTGGCGGTCGAGAGGTCGCCAGTCACCGAAATGACGGTGGGTGTAGCTCAGTGGTAGAGCACTGGATTGTGGCTCCGGTTGTCGCGGGTTCGATCCCCGTCACTCACCCTAAATAGTAAAAAGCTCGATAAAAGCCCGCAGTCTGATGCGTCCACACATCAGGTACTGCGGGCGCTAGCCGTCGAGATTCTTCAAGCCTTCCAGACAGGCGAGCGACCTCCCGACGCGCGGCTCATCGAGCTCGCGCGCGAGGCGCTCCGGGCCGAGGCGCGCGCGTCCGCGCTGGCGGACGACGCCGCTGATCTGGACCAAGGAAGGCGATGACGCGCATTCCGCCCGACCGGAATCTCGTGCGCGTGTCGAATCACGAAGGGCGGCCTTCGGCCGCGCGCCCCACACCCCAACCCCGACAGGTTTAAGTTCACAAACCGAGAGCAGCACGAGCCGAGGCGCCACATGCTCGAGGCGCCACATGCTCGAGGCGCCGCGTAGGCGTTGTCATTCAAGGAGGTGGACGCCGGATTCCCTCGCGAAGCGCTCATCGAAGGTTGAGACAGGTAGCGCGCCGGCATCGCGAGCCGTCTCCAAGATCAAACAGTCCGAGAAATCAGCGAGCCCGACCTTGAAACGCACGATCGCACGGCGCACGCGCTGTGATTTTTCCACGCGGACCCCTTGCGCATCGCACAAGCTTTCGAGAGCAGCAGCGATCGCCGCACGATCAAATTTGGCCGCGACGCGAAGCACCCAGGTGAGCTCCACAAGCACGACCGTCGAGAGGAAGATCCCCCCAGAAGCGACGGCCTTTTTTCCACGCGCTGCTGGCACGATCAGCCTGAGCGGGATCGTCCCGGTAGACGATGCGAACCACGACGTTCGTGTCAAATGCTTCCATCGAGTGCACCCTGCATGATCGCGCGCTGGATGTCCTCATCCGTTAGTGGCGCTGCCCCAGTCGGCGCGTCGATGCGCCGGGCGAGGAGCTCATCCAGAGTCAGCCTTGGCTCCGTAGACTCCGCGGGATCTGCTTCCGCCTGCAACGCGATCAGCTCGACCCGCTTGCCGAGCAAAGAGCGAAAGGCGGGGATCGCAGCCGCGGTTGCCTCGTCTACCGTTGTTTTAACTTTGATGGG
>Ga0302322_100002275_pt1 | contig 16177 bp, 15 predicted proteins | sample Fen_T0_2_FD_203757 | JGI IMG/M metagenome (GOLD analysis project Ga0302322, IMG submission 203757) | Peat permafrost microbial communities from Stordalen Mire near Abisko, Sweden - Fen_T0_2 | ecosystem: Environmental > Terrestrial > Soil > Wetlands > Permafrost | place: Sweden: Abisko... | reverse complement strand
AGGCGGTGCTGCGGCCCTTCGAGGTCACCTTCGCCCGCTACGAGGTGCTGATGCTGCTCTTCCTGAGCCGACGCCGGTCGCTGCCGATGCGCACGATCGGGTCGCGGCTCCAGGTCCACCAGACGAGCGTGACCAACGCCGTCGACCGGCTGGAGGCGGCGTCCCTCGTCGTGCGCCGGCCCCACCCCACGGACCGGCGGGCCACCCTGATCGAGCTGACGCGGTCGGGTGCCGACCTGGCCGAGAGCGCCACGGCCGCGCTCAACGAGCAGGTCTTCGCAGCTCCAGGGCTGACCCCGGGGTCGGTCTCGTCGCTCGTCGCCGTGCTGCGCCGGTTCCGGCGCGACGCCGGTGACTTCTGATGCGTCGGATCTCATGTCACGAGTGGGCATCCCGGCGGGCGTCCGGGGCGTGGGAGCCGTAACCTCCGAGCATCAGGAACGGATCGGCCGGGGGCGGGAGCGAGTTGGTCGCTATGAGCGGTCGTAGGCCCGTGGGCGCGGTCGACAACATCTGGCTCAACATGGACCGGCCGAACAACCTCATGGTGATCGACTCCGTGATGTGGTTCGACGGCTCGGTCGACTGGGACCGCTTCGAGTCGCTGCTCCTGCGCCGGATCGTCGATCACTTCCCCGTGTTCCGGCAGCGCCTGGCCGACCGGGGGCTCGGCCTGAGCGGCCAGCACTGGGAGGACGACCCCGAGTTCGACCTCGCGGACCACCTGCACCGGCTCACGCTCCCCGCACCCGGCGGTGAGGGCGAGCTGGCGGCGCTGGTCGAGCAGCGGATGTCGGTGCCCTTCGACCGGTCGCACGCGCTCTGGGAGTTCCTCCTCGTCGACGGCTACGAGGGACGCAGCGCCGTGGTCGGCCGCTTCCACCACGCGCTCGCCGACGGCATGGCCCTCGCCGAGGTGCTGCTGCGCCTCACCGACGCCACTCCAGACGGCGACCTCGACGACTCCGCCCATCTCGACGCTGTCGACCGGGAGCCGTCGGTCCGCAACGGGATCTCGTTGCCGGGCGGCCTCGTGGTGCCGAGCTTCCCGATCCCGGGCCTCGGCGCCACCGCGGGCCTCGTGTCCGGGCTGGTGCGCCGCGCCACCCATCCCTCGTTCGTGACCGATGCGTTCCTGCTCGCCCAGCAGACGACGTACATCGCCGACAAGCTCCTGCTCGGATCGGTGCCGGACTCGCCGCTGACGGGCACGCCGGGCGTCGAGAAGCGTGCCGTGTGGTCGAGCCCCCGGTCGGTGGACGAGGTCAAGCGGATCGCCCGGCTCTCGGGCGCCACCGTCAACGACGTCCTCGTGGGTGCCGTCACCGGCGCCGTGACGGAGTACGTCCTGCACTACGGCGCCGAACCCCGCGACGTCACCACGATGGTCCCGATCAACCTGCGCCCGCCGGGCAAGCCGCTGCCCCGTGAGCTCGGCAACAAGTTCGCACTCGTGATGCTGCCGCTTCCGAGCGCCACGCGGGCGCCGCTCGAGCGGCTGGCCGAGACCAAGCGCCGCATGGACAGCATCAAGCGGTCTCCTGAGGCGGTCATCACGTTCGGCCTGATCAACGCGATCGGCCTCACGCATCCGCGCATCGAGGAGCCGCTCGTCACCTTCTTCTCCGGCAAGGCGATCGGCGTGACCACGAACGTGATGGGACCGACCAGCGACCGCTGGGTCGCCGGCGCCCACCTGGCCGGCGTGCTCGGCTGGGTGCCCGGCTCCGGCAAGCAGACGCTGGGGGTCTGCATCTTCAGCTACAACCGGACCGTCCGCGTGGGCTTCAAGACCGACACCGCTATCGTGCCGGACCCCGAGAGGCTCGTGGCCACGTTCGACGAGGAGCTCGACGAGCTCGCTCGGATGGCGAAGGCGTTCTAGCGCACTGCGCACCACAACCCAGGGGAGGCCACCGTGCCCACCGACGAGGCAAGCAGGACCGTCACCGTCGCCGCGCCGATCGAGACCGTGCTCGCGACGATCCGCGACGTCGGCCACGAGCCGGACTGGGTCGAGGAGATCCGCACTGTCGAGGTGCTGTCGTCCGACGCCGACGGGCTGCCGCTCGAGGCGCACCTGACGGCGTCCGCGCCCGTCGGCACCGACGAGTACACGCTCGCCTACACCCACCGGCCCGACGGGCTGGACTGGTCGCTGGTCAAGGGCAAGCTGCAGACCGGCCAGGACGCGTCGTACACGCTGCGGGCGGTCGACGACGACCACACCGAGGTGACCTTCGACCTGCGCATCAGCCACAACCTGCCGTTGCCGGGGTTCTTGCGCCGCAAGGTGATCGGCGACCTCGCGAGCAACCGGGTCAAGGGCCTCACCAAGCACGTGGAGTCCGCCTGACCGCTGGGCACAGCGCGAGCCGGCGAGTCCCTCGCCCTGCTGCCTGAATCCCCGGAGAAGATTCTCCGGGGATTCAGGCAGGGAGGCCGGGCTAGATCACGCCGAGCTGGCCCAGCGCCGTCACGAGGAACCACAGACCGACGACGAGGCAGATGCCGGTCACGATCCTCGAGGTGTTGCGGGTGAGCCAGGCCGACACCGTGTCGAGCAGCGGAGCGGAGCGCGACGGTGCCAGAGCCGTCACAGCGATCACCGTGAGCGAGGGCAGAACGGCCAGCACGGCGAACACGAGGAACGCGACGGCGGTCGTCGTGGCCGGGAGGTCGGCGTAGTCGAGGACGGCTGCGGCACTCATCGTGAACACCCAGAACTTCGCGCCGATCGCCAGCAGCCCGGCACCGACCAGGAAGGCTCGCGGTGCCGACATCGTCGTCGCCGACTCGACCCAGCGCGGCGGGGGTGCGTCGTCGTCGGGCGCGTCGGCGACCAACGAGCGGGCCGCCTTCACCAGGAGCAGGACGCCGGCCACGAGCAGGAGCCACGGGACGACGCCGGACGGCTCCGGCTCGCCGGGACCGGGCTCGGGGACGAGCGCGAAGAACAGCCAGCCCTGCAGGAGCCGGAACGCGACGTTGCCAAGGACGAACGCGAGGGCGCGCAGCCGTGACGTGCGGACCAGCAGCACCGTCAGCGTCCACTGGACCGGCACGAGCATGCTCGCGAGCGCCAGCGGCAGCAGCTCCGACCAGACTGAGGACATGCGGCGACCCTAGCCGCGCCTCCCCGCGCACCCGATGGCCTACGCAGGCCGGCGACTCAGCGCTCGAGCGCGGACCGCGCCTCGCGCACGTGCGCGGCGAGCTGCGCGGGATCGACGTCCTCGTCGAACACCGCGACGACCACGCGTCGTGGCACGTCCTCGCGGGGTTCCGCGACCGCCGAGCGCCGCCACCACGCGAGCGCGGCCTCGAGGTCGGCCATCGCGTCGCCCCGGCCACCACCCTTGAGCCAGTGCCGCAGCACGTGGTTGTGCAGCGCGCTGGCGCCGGCGGCGACGACGTCCGCGGCGAGGTCGCCCTGCGGAGCGTCCGACCAGCGCTCGTCGAGGTAGCGGGAGAAGAGCAGCTGGTAGCGCTGCACCCAGGCGATCTCACGCTCGCGCAGCTCCGGGGTGGTGCGGGTGAGCTGGTAGCGGCGCAGGGCGACGTCGGGGTCGGCGAGGTAGCTGGCGAGCACGAGGCGCAGCGCGCTGCCGATCGCGTCGATCGGATCGGCCGTCGGCTGTGCCCGCAGGTGGGCCCCGACCCGCTCGACGAGGTGCTCGTGGTCGGGGAAGACCACCGCGTCCTTCGAGGCGAAGTGGTGGAAGAACGTCCGGCGGCTGACCCCGGCGGCCTCGGCGATCGCGTCGACGGTGGTGGCGGCGTAGCCCTGGCGCTCGAAGAGGTCCATCGCCGCGTGGGTGATCCGTCGACGCGAGTCGCCCCGACGGGTGCTCGGCTCGGCCTGCATCGGCGGGGTCGGGCTCATAGCGTTCACGGTAGCCGAGGACGTGACAGAAATGTGCACTTGGTGTTAACGTCCCTGCACTGAGTGCAAGTAGCTGCAGGAGGAGGTCATCGTGCCGGTCCCCGTGGTGCGTCCGCGCGAGGAAGTCATCGACGAGGAGCACGACTACCTCTTCGCCGCCGACGCCGTCTCGCTGCAGGCACCGGAGTGGTCGCTCGCAGCGTGCCGAGGCGCCGCCCCGGACGTGTTCTTCCCGCTCACGAGCCACGACGTCGCGTCGAGGCGCCAGGCGCTGTCCTTCTGCGGCGGCTGCGACATCCGCGAGCAGTGCCTGGAGGTCGCGCTGCGCGACCCGTCGATCGTGGGCATCTGGGGCGGCACCGACGAGCTGGAGCGAGCCCGGCTCCGGGGTCGCCGCTACGTCCGGATCGCCTGAGCCACCGGCGCTACCGACCGGAGGATCAGCTCGCGGACGGCGTCCCGTCCCGCGATTCCGACCCGAAGATGTCGAGGAGCTCCGCGACGGAGTGGTCGGCCTCGGCGGGGTGGCGGAACGGCCGGTGGGCGTGGACCTCGTAGACGTTGCGCCGTCCGGTCTTCCTTCGTGTCACGTAGCCCGCGCCCTCGAGGTCGGACACGATCGAGCTCGCCGCACGCTCGGTGATGCCGGCGCGCTCGGCGAGCTCGCGCAGCCGCGCGTCGGGATTGGCGGCGATGAGCAGGAGCAGCCGGCCGTGGTTGGTGAGCAGCGTCCACGACCGGGTCGGAGCATCGGGGGCGGCCCGGTCGGAGGTCGTCACCGGCACATCGTGCCCTGCGCCGGCTGCGCAGCCGGCGATTCCGCGCGATTCGCGCGGGTCGCGGTGCGACGTGACCCGCGACGGGTCACCCGGACGTCCCGACGCCGAGGTGGCGGGCGATGAGCATGCGCTGGACCTCGCTGGTGCCCTCGCCGATCTCGAGGATCTTCGCGTCGCGCCAGAACCGCGCGACGGGGAACTCGTTCATGAAGCCGTAGCCGCCGAAGACCTGGGTCGCCTCGCGCGCGTTGGTGACGGCGATCTCGGAGGAGTAGAGCTTCGCGATCGCGGCCTCGTGCTTGAACGGCTCGCCGGCAAGCATCCGCGCGCCGGCGTCGTGGTAGGCGAGCCGTGCGGTGTGGGCGCGCAGCTCCATGTCGGCGATCTTGAACGCGACCGCCTGGTACTCCCCGATGCGGTGGCCGAAGGCCTCGCGCTCGCCGGCGTAGCGGACGCACTCGTCGACGCAGCCTTGCGCGAGGCCGACGGCCAGGGCCGAGATCGCGATGCGGCCCTCGTCGAGGATGCGGAGGAACTGGGCGTAGCCGCGTCCGCGCTCGCCGACGAGGTTCGCCGCGGGCACGCGGACGTCGACGAAGGACAGCTCGTGGGTGTCGGAGGCGTTCCAGCCGACCTTGGAGTAGCCGGGCGCGACGGTGAACCCCGGCGTGCCCGCCGGCACGATGATGGAGGAGATCTCCTTGCCGCCGTCCTCGCGCGTGCCGGTCACGGCCGTGACGGTCACGAGGCCGGTGATGTCGGTGCCCGAGTTGGTGATGAACGCCTTGGTGCCGTTGATGACCCACTCGTCGCCGTCGAGGACCGCGGTCGTGCGGGTGGCGCCGGCGTCGGAGCCGCCGCCCGGCTCGGTGAGGCCGAACGCGCCGAGCATCTCGCCGCTGACGAGACGCGGCAGCCACTCTCGTCGCTGCTCGTCGGTGCCGAAGCGGTAGATCGGCATCGCGCCGAGGGAGACGGCGGCCTCGAGGGTGATGGCCACCGACGAGTCGACGCGGGCCAGTTCCTCGATGGCGAGGCAGAGCGCGAAGTAGTCGCCGCCCTGGCCGCCGTACTCCTCGGGGAAGGGGAGGCCGAAGAGCCCGAGCCGTCCCATCTCGCGGACGATCTCGTAGGGGAACGTGTGCGCCTCGTAGTGCTCGCCGATGACGGGTGCGACGACGTCGTGCGCGAACTGCTCGACGGTGGAGCGCAGCGCCTCGTACTCCTCGGGCAGGCGAGCTCGGCTCATGGCGCTCCTTGTCGGGGGCGTACCGGGCCGTTCGCGGCTGCCGGATGTCGTCCGCCCTCGCAGTATGTTAACGAGCACCTGAACCGATGAAGGAGCGACGATGAGCACGATGCGCGCCCCGGTCCGGGTCAGCCGCGACGACCTGCCGGACCGCGTGACGATCTGGGAGGTCGGCGCGCGCGACGGCCTGCAGAACGAGTCCTCGGTCGTGGACACCGCGACGAAGGTCGAGCTCGTCCACCGCCTGGCCGCAGCCGGTCTCCCGGTGGTGGAGGCGACGAGCTTCGTGCGTCCCGACCGGGTGCCCCAGCTCGCCGACGCGCCCGCGGTGATGGCGGGGATCACGAGGGTGCCGGGCGTGCGCTACCCCGTGCTCGTGCCGAACGACCGCGGTCTCGACGCCGCCCTCGCGGCAGGCGTCACGGAGATCGCCGTGTTCGCGAGCGCCACCGACTCATTCGCGCAGCGCAACCTCGGCCGGCCGATCGCCGAGCAGATGGCGATGTTCACGCCCGTCGTCGCGCGGGCTCGCGAGCACGGACTGCCGGTGCGGGGCTACGTGTCGATGTGCTTCGGCGACCCGTGGGAGGGCGCTGTCGACCCGGCCCAGGTGATCGGCGTCTGCACCGAGCTGCTGGCGAGCGGCTGCACGTCGTTGAGCCTCGGAGACACAATCGGCGTGGCCACGCCAGGGCAGGTGCGCAGCCTCGTCGACGGTCTGGTGCGCTCTGGCGTCGCGCTGGACTCGATCGGGGTGCACTTCCACGACACGTACGGCCAGGCGCTGTCGAACACGCTCGCGGCGCTCGAGTCGGGCGTGACGACGGTCGACTCGTCGGCCGGCGGCCTCGGCGGCTGCCCGTTCGCGGAGTCGGCGACGGGGAACCTCGCCACGGAGGACCTCGTGTGGATGCTCGACGGTCTCGGCGTCGAGACCGGTGTGGATCTCGGTGCGCTCGTCGCGACGTCGGTGTGGATGGGGGAGCGGCTCGGGCGCGCGCCCGTGTCGCGAGTCGTGCAGGCCCTCGGCCGGTGAGCCCGGTCCTCCCGTCGACCCCCGAGGGGGTGGTCGACGCGGTGGTCGCCCTGGTCGCACGCCATCCCGGCCGGGTGCGGCTGGTCGTCGACGGCGCGCCGGCCGCCGACCCGCACGACCTCGCCGTCCGCGTCGTCGATGCGCTGTCTCCCCGACGCGCGCTGCACGTCCGCGCGGACCGCTTCTGGCGGCCGGCCTCGCTGCGGCTGGAGCACGGCCGCGAGGACGCGGACTCCTGGCTCGACGGCTGGCTCGACGACGACGCCCTGCGCCGCGAGGTGCTCGACCCCTTCCCATCGACGGGTCGCGTCCTGCCCGAGCTGCGCGACCCGCTCACCGACAGGTCGCTGCGCGCCAACGTCGTCGAGCTGCCGGCCGACGGCGTGGTCGTCGTCTCCGGCAGCGTGCTGCTCGGGCGGTGGCTCCCGTTCGACGTCGCCGTGCACCTGCGGCTCTCGTCGGCCGCGCTGCTGCGGCGTACCCCGGCCGACCGGGTGTGGACCGTGCCGGCCCTGGAGCGCTACGCCGCCGAGCGGGACCCCGAGTCCGCGGCGGACCTGGTTGTCCGGGTCGACGACCCGCGGCACCCGGCCCTCGTCCGACCCGACTTGCCGACAACGTAGGGAGCCGCGGCACCCAACATGGGTCAGCGACCCGATCCCCTCTGCGCTCGTCTCTGGCTGACTGCACACGTCGGGCCGACCGTCGGCCCGGAGCACGAAGCCACCTCGGACCACGGAGGACGACCCATGAGGACAACGCGAGTCATCATCGCTGCAGCTCTGGCGGCGAGCGCCCTGCTGACCGGAGCGCAGAGCGCTTCCGCACACGACAGCGGAGCGGGCAGCTCCGAGCACGAGGGCGGATCAGGCGCCTCCGAGCACGAGGGCGGAATCAGCCAGGTGCGCGCCGCCACCGCCCCCTTCCACGACATCTCCGTCGCCATCGCGGCCGGGTGGAGCGTCGACCTGCACGACGTGAACGGCATCGACTGCATCGACAACCCGGCCGGGGGCATGGGCGTGCACTTCGTGAACGGGTCGCTGGTCGGCGACGGGGCGATCGACGTGAGGACGCCGGAGGCTGTCATCTACCAGCCGGGCGCCGGCGGATCCATGCGGCTCGTCGCGGTGGAGTACGTCGTGATCGCTGCCGACTGGAACGCTCACCACCAGCACGCACCGCGTCTGTTCGGTCAGACCTTCGAGCTCGTCCCCGCGGGCAACCGCTACGGTCTGCCGGACTTCTACGAGCTGCACGCGTGGGTGTGGAAGCACAACCCCGCAGGCATGTTCGCGGACTGGAACCCGCGCGTCACCTGCCCCTGACACGTCGCCGGTCCGGTCCGCCTCCCAGGGGGCGGACCGCCGCCGCGCGCACTCACCGTTCGCCGCGCCTTGTCCCAGGGCCGATCAGCGAGGCTCGACAGGCCCTCCGGGCTCTCTGAGACGCCCGAGCTCACCCCGTAGACTGGCCCCTGCCCAGGCCCGCAAGGGCCGAGCGAGACGCCACGGGGGTTTCCTGCACGCAACCCCGCACGTCCCGCCCTCGTAGCTCAGGGGATAGAGCATCGGTTTCCTAAACCGTGTGTCGCGCGTTCGAATCGCGCCGAGGGCACCCGATCGTTGTTTGGCCTCGGTTGATGCGTGACAGTGGGTCTCCGGCCGATGCTCTGCGCGCCTTCGGCTGATGCTTGACAGCTGCTTCGGCTGATCCACGACACTCGTCCGGCGCAGGGCCGCGACGGCGCGTGGCCAGATGTTCTTCCGCGGCTGGTACAAACGACCGTGGGGGCGCCTGCTCGGGGCGCCAAGGGTGGGAGTTCTCGTGCGCAGGGTGCGGTCCGTCGCAAGCGTGGCCGGCCTCGCGGCTGCCACGCTGCTGCTCGGGATCGCGCCGGCGACCGCGACGACACCTGCGGCGACGACACCGACCGCACCGACCGCGGCCTTGACCGGCGGACCGCACGTGATGCCGATGCGCCCCACCACGGGGTCCGCGGGGACTGCGCGGTCCGCCGCCGTCACCGCCGCTTCGCCGCCCATCGGCTCGCACCTGACCTACTACGGCGGTCGCGTCGTGTCGCACACCGAGGTGGTCCAGGTCCTCTGGGGTGCCGGCATCGCGGGGGCGGCCAACGGGCAGTACCTGAGCCAGGTGCTGAACACGCCCTCCCCGAGCGTCGCGACGTTCTACCAGGGCGTGCTGAACTCCAGCTACGTCGACTGGCTGAGCGAATACACGACGTCGACGCAGACGATCGGGCGGGGCAGCTTCGCCGCGCAGTACACGATCACGCCGAGCACCTCGGCGAGCACCGTCGACGACACGACGATCCAGAGCGAGCTGTCGGCGCAGATCCTCGGGGGTCACCTTCCGGCTCCGCACCAGGACGCCGCGGGCAACAACAACACCTACTACGCGATCTTCTTCCCGCACGGCAAGCAGATCACCGTGGGCACGTCGTCGTCGTGCGTCTCGGGCGGTTTCGTCGCCTACCACGGCACGATCGCGCACGTCGGCGTCGGTGGCCCCGAGATCTACTACGGCGTCCACCCGGACATGCAGGCCGGCAGCGGCTGCCAGGGACAGGGCCAGACCAACTCCGTGTTCGGCGACGTCACGGCGGTCGCCTCGCACGAGCTAGTCGAGACGATGACCGATCCCGAGGTCGGGATCGCGCCGTCTGTCGGGCCGCCGCTGGCGTGGTACGACCTCACCAACGGGGAGATCGGCGACATCTGCAACGCCATGCCCGGCAGCACGACGGGCTCGGACGGACTCACGTACTTCGTGCAGACGCAGTGGAGCAACGCGCAGAACACCTGCGCGGTCGGGGCCCCGCCGAAGCTGACGAGCGCGTCCTCAGCCACGTTCACCGCAGGGGCGGCGGGGACCTTCACCGTGACCACCACCGGAGCCCCCGCTCCGTCGCTGTCGGAGACGGGCGCGCTGCCCAGCGGGGTCTCGTTCGTCGACAACGGCAACGGCACCGCGACCCTCTCCGGGACCCCTGCAGCAGGGACCGGTGGCAGCTACCCCCTCACCCTCAAGGCGCACAACGGCGTGGGGGCCGACGCGACCCAGTCGTTCACCGTCGTGGTCAAGCAGGCGGCGGCGATCACCAGCGGAGCGTCCGCGACGTTCGGCGTGGGAACCAACGGCACGGTCGCGGTCACCTCGACCGGCTCTCCGGTCCCGGCGCTCAGCGAGACCGGCGCGCTCCCGTCGGGAGTGGCCCTCGTCGACAACGGCAACGGCACCGCGACGCTCTCGGGCACCCCCGCCGGAGGGTCCGAGGGCGTCTACGCCGTGACCCTCAAGGCGACCAACGGGGTCGGCGTCGCGGCGACGCAGGCGTTCACGCTGATGGTCACCCGCCAGGCCGCGGTCACCAGCGCGGCGTCGACGACGTTCGTGGTGGGGTCGGCGGGCACGTTCGTCGTCACGACGGCCGGTGTGCCGAGGGCCACCATCGCCGAGTCCGGCGCGCTGCCGACCGGAGTCAGCTTCGCCGACAACGGCAACGGGACCGGGACGCTGTCCGGCACCCCGGCGGCCGGTCAGACCGGGTCGTTCCCCGCGACGTTCACGGCGCACAACGGCATCGGCGCCGACGCCGTGCAGCCGTTCGTCCTCCACGTCGACCCGGCGGCGGTCTCGACCACCCCGCCGGCCATCAGCAGCCAGACCGCGACCGTCCCCGCGACGATCGGTGATCCGGTGACGATCACCGTGCACGCGAGCGGGCTCCCGGTCCCAGCGTTGTCGACGAGCAGCGTCGTCCCGTCCGGCCTGGCGCTCCTCGATCACGGCGACGGCAGTGCGACGCTCTCCGGAGTGCCGCTGCCCGGTTCCGCAGGCATCTACACGGTGGTCGTCACGGCGGGCAACGGCGTCGGGTCGTCGGTGGCCGAGAGCCTCACGGTCGTCGTGTCGCGGCGCGCGACGTCGCTGCGCTACGACGGGCCGACCACCGGTCGCTACGCGTCCTCCGTGACGCTCGCGGCGACCCTCCTCGACACCGAGACGGGCGCCCCGGTCGGGTCGCGCACCGTGCACCTGGAGCTCGGCAGCCAGCGCTTCGACGCCGCCACCGCCGTACCCACGGGTGCGGCTTCCGGGTCCGTGACGCTGACCCAGCCGCGCGGGACGGTCGGTCTGGCGGCCGGCTTCGACGGCGACCCGACGTACGACGCGTCCGCGGCCACCGTCGGGTCCGGCTTCGCTGTGACGACCCGGGCCGCCGTGGTCTCGACCGGCCCGGGCTACCTGCGCCAGCTCACCGCGGTGCGCGGCACGGCCGCCGCGTTCACGGTGCGCGCCACCGTGCGCCGCCCGCTCGACGCAGCCACGGGCGACCTCGGGTCGGTGCCGTCGGTCCAGGTCAGGCTCGTCCCGATCGCCGGGGGCGCCGTCCGGACCTGCGCTGCGGCACCGGGGTCCTCGACCAGCCGGATGACGCGCACCGCCGCCGGCGACTGGGCAGTCGCGTGCCGCGTCGCCGCGGGGCTGCCCCTCGGGGTCTACGAGGTCGTCATGACCGTCGGGGCCAACGCGTACTGGACGGGTGCCACGGCCGACGTGCTTCTCGTGGCGGCGCCCACCACGGTCGGGACCCGCGGCGCCGGCGTCCTGACCGGAGCGGGCCTGCCGGCGCACAGCTCGGTGGCCTTCGCCTTCCAGGCCTCGCGGGCCGGCCGCGGCGGTCGCTCGGTGGTAGGTCACGTGGTCTCGGTGCTCTCGGTCACGGACCCGGTCTCCGGCCTCGCGTCGCAGCACGTGCTGACGAGCCGCAGCGTGACGGCCCTGGCCGTGCGCGCGGCGCGGGCGCCGTTCACCGCGACGCTTTCCGGCACGGGTCGCTGGGACTCCTCGACGTCGGTCCGGTTCGCCCTGGCCTTGCAGGACACGACGGGCGGTGCGCGCGACCGCGACCGCTACGGGCAGGTGATCTCCGCGCCGGCGGCGGGCTCGGCCGGCGTGTCCGGGCTGCTGCGGCTGCGCGCCGTCGTGGTCGGCTCGGGGGACATCGCGGTCCGCTGAGCCGCATCGACGCTGGTCACTAGGCCGTTCGGCCGATACCCCTATCGGCCGGACGGGTTACACCCGGGGTCCCGCACTGCGGTTGCGCGCCATCCTGAGGCACACGCACGACACCGTGCTGCGAGGGAGGACGCCATGCTGACCGACGATGCCCTTCGGTCCTGGTGGGACCGGATGCCGCCCCAGACCCGGACCCTGGTCGCGGAGAACCTGGACGGACCCATCCGACCTGATCTGGCACTGCGGATCTGGGAGGAGAGCGGCTACCTGCCGGTCGTGCGACCGGGTCGGGGCAGCGACGACCTGCATCGCCTGGCGTGGCGCGTCGCCCCCGAGGTGGCCAGGTTCGTGGGGGCCCGCACGGCGCACGGCGGCGGGGCACCCGGGCAGGTCGCCTAGAGCCAGTCCTTGCGCTTGAACGCGATGTAGAGCGAGCCCGAGATAACCCCGATCGTCGCGGCGGACGTGATCAGGCCCGATTGGCTGGCGAAGCCGGGGTAGGGCAGGTTCTGGCCGTACCACCCGGTGATCGCGGTCGGCACCGCGATGATCGCCGCCCAGCTCGTCACCTTCTTCGTGATGACGTTGAGCCGGTTGCCCTGCAGGGTCAGGTTCGTCTCGAGGATGGTCGTGACGAGGTCGCGGAGCGACTCGGTCCACTCCGTGGCCCGCAGCACATGGTCGTACACGTCCTGGTAGTACGGCGCCATCTCCTCGTCCACCACGTGCAGGTCGCGACGCATCAGGCTGTTGACGACCTCGCGCATCGGCAGCACGACGCGGCGCAGCGTCACGAGGCTCTTGCGCAGGGCGAAGCTGCGTCGTTGCAGCTCCTGGTCGTGCGTCCCCTGGTCGAAGAGCAGGTCCTCGAGCGACTCGATCTCCTCGTCGAGGTCCTGCACCGTGACGAAGTGGCCGTCGACGACGTGGTCGATCAGCGCGTAGAGCAGGAAGCCCACGCCGCTGGCGAGCAGGTCCGGCGACGCGTCCCACCGAGCGACCACGGCGTCGATGTCGAACCGGTCGTCCTTGTGCACGGTCACCAGGGCCTTCGGCGTGATGAAGGCCGAGAGCTCGCTCTCGTGCAGCGCGCCGGACTCGCGGTCGAGGTGGACGGCGTACATGTTGAGGAACTCGTGGGTGGCGTAGCGGTCGAGCTTGGGACGCTGGTGCGCGCCGAGCGCGTCGGCGACGGCGAGGCGGTGCAGACCGAGCTCCGAGGCCATCAGCGCCATCACGTCATGGTCCGGCGCGCGCAGGTCGATCCAGAGCACGGCGTCGTCCGAGGCGAGGTGCTCCGAGACGTCTTCGAGCGGGAAGTCCTCGGCTACCAGCACGCCGGCCCGGTAGAGCCGGGTTCGCGGCTGGCGGCGGCTCACGAGGTCGCTCGGAGCCGGCGGGGTGGTCTCGGTGATCGGTACGTCGTCCACGCTCGTCACACTGCCACAGCCACGCGGCTCATGCCGTGGCGCCTGGACGGGCCTGGCGGGGGCACACGCCGGGGAACGGCTCAGGCCAGGGACTTCGGGTCGCTCTCCACGGTCGCGACGAGGCGTCGCACGAGCGACTCGCGGACCCGGCGGTAGGCGGCCTCGTCGGTGAGCTCGCCGTTCTCGAACTTCACGTCGAGCTGCGCGAGCTCCTCGGCGAGCACCTCCGCGCGGCTGCGCCCGGTGGTCGATGAAGCGGCTCCATTCGTCGACGTGGCCGCGGTGGCGACGGAGGCCGAGGTGGCGGTCACGACCGGACCCGTCGCTGGCTTCGCGGGCTTGGTCGCCTCCGCGGCCTTCACCGGCGGGGCCGGTTTGGGAGTCACGGCAGCGCCGGCCGCTGACGCGCGCCGACGTCGGATCACCAGCACCTCGCCCACGACGATCGCGACGAGGACGCCGATGACCAGGACGATCAGCCACCATGGCGTGCCGCCGCTGTCGCTGCCCGCAGGCGCCGAGAACGACAGGGTGACGGCGCCGCCCGCCTTGACCGGGCCGCTCTTGTAGACGACGTAGGTCGTGTTCTTGTCCGTCGTCGTGCCGCTGCGGGTGACCTGCGGCGAGGAGACGGTCGTGCCGTCGGGCACGAGGAAGGTGATGCTGTCGGCCGGGAACTGCGCGGTGAACGCGATGCTCTCCGGACGGGTGGCCTCGTAGCGCAGGGTGCCACTGCTGCCCCCCGGGTTGATGGGGCGCGTGTGCGCCCAGGAAGCGCCCTGCACCGCGCTGCAGCAGACCTCGAAGCGACCGAGGGTCTGGAAGCCACCCGCTCCGGGCGCGAGCGGCAGCAGCACCGCCGCCTTGGCGCTCGCAGATGCGCCGGCGACCGGCGTGGTGCCGACGTAGGCCGTGGTGCCGGCATTGGTGTAGGAGAGGTCCTGCTCGACCGCGACCTTGTCGCCCGTCACGTCGATCCACACGATCCAGGACGCGACCTTGATCTTGGCGGGGGAGCCGGTCGAGGCGAACACGGGCAGCTTGATCGTGAGCCCCTGCCCGGTCGGCACACTCACGGGGTCGGAGGAGAACGTCGTGCCCTGGTAGGGCGCGGTCATCGTGTAGGTCCAGTCGCCGCCCGCCAGGGCGCGGAAGGTGAACGTGCCGTCGGGCTTGGTCACGGCGGTGCGGGTGATGGAGGTGCCCGAGGTCGGCACGCCGGCCAACGTCACGGTGACCCCGCCGATGTCGGACGCGGCGCCCGGCGCCACGAGGCGCCCGCTGATCTCCGCCGTGCCACCGCCTGCATCGGCCGTCCGCACGACCGTGGCGCCGATGGTCGCTGATGCGGGCGTCGCCGTCATCGCCGCTGTCAGTCCCAGGACCGCTGCGACTGCGACGACGGCGAGCGAGCGCCGTGCTCCCGTGCTCCGCGCCCACCCCATGCGAGCTCCTCGTTAGCCCGTGACCTTGGTGCCGCACGAGCGGCAGAACGCGTCGCCGATCCCGACCGTGGCGTCGCACTCGGTGCAGTGCTTGGCCTGGAGGACGGCCTTGCGTGCGGCGATGGCCGCCTCGACCTGGGCCCGCACGTCGTCGCTCGAGGTGGGCGCAGACGCGGGTGCCTCGTCCTGATCCTCGGCGACCACGTCGGTTGCGTCGTCGTCCGTCTCGTTTGCGTCCGTCGCGAGCTCGGCCGCCGTGGCGACGGCGGCTGTGCCGTCGGGCTGGGGTCCCTGTGCCACCCGCTCGACCTTGGCCAGCGAGCGTGCCTGGGCGCCGGGGTCGTTCGGGTCGACCCGGACCCCCGCGGCGGCATCCGCCGTGCCCAGCAGGAACGGGCGCAGCACGAGGAAGAGCATCGCGACGAGCAGCAGGAAGGCGACGAGCAGGTACATGTTCATCAGACCCTCACGAGCTCGTCGTCGTGGTCGTGCACCGTCTCGAGCGGCATCGGCGGGGCGCCGATGCGTCGGGGCAGCGCGAAGAGGATGCCGCCGAGCGCCATGATCAGCCCACCCATCCAGATCCAGAGGACGGCGGGGTTCGTGAACACGTTGAGGGTCACGGTCTTCGTGCCGGTGTCGGCCGACTCGAGGACGAGGTAGATGTCCTCGGTGGGCCGCACGTGGATGCCGACGTTGGCGTGGGTCTCGCCGGTCGCGGTGAACTCGTCCTGCTCGGTGCTGACGACCGCCATCGTGCCGCCGTCGCGGCCGATGAGGTTCACCGTGGCGACGAACGCCGTGCTCTCGGCCAGCTGTGCCGCCTGCAGGTCGACGACCTTCACGGTCTGCCCGGCGACGGTCGCGGTCTCGCCGACCTTGAGGGTCACGCGACCTTCCTGCTGCAGGCTGGCGTTGAGCGTGACCGCGGCCAGCATGACGATGAGGCCGACGTGGGCGACGTAGGGGCCTGAGGCGCGCAGCGCGGCGAGCACCCTGCTGTCGGCCGAGCTCGACCACGCGCTGGTCACGCGCATCCAGAGCTTGCGGACGACGGTGATCAGGGCGAGCAGCGCGACGGTGAGGACCAGCGCGACGCCCGGGTTCTGCCAGCCGCTGAGAGCGAACAGCCCGACGAAGCTCGCGGCGGCGATCACGCCGCGCACGATCGTCTCGCGGCGACGGTTCTCGACGCTCTGGCCGGGCAGCAGCGGGGACACCGCGAAGATCGCGAGGACGGCGACGCCGAGCGGCGTGCACACGGCCCGGAAGAACTCCGGCGTCACCGAGATCTCCTCGTTGCGCA
>Ga0302322_100002274_pt1 | contig 16184 bp, 11 predicted proteins | sample Fen_T0_2_FD_203757 | JGI IMG/M metagenome (GOLD analysis project Ga0302322, IMG submission 203757) | Peat permafrost microbial communities from Stordalen Mire near Abisko, Sweden - Fen_T0_2 | ecosystem: Environmental > Terrestrial > Soil > Wetlands > Permafrost | place: Sweden: Abisko... | reverse complement strand
CACTTTGTCGGTAAATCGCAACAAGCAGCGACAAAGCCTGGCATCAGCGATGAAACCAGCAAGTTCCACGCAGTTTCGTAGGTGCGTCACTCTCCGGGATGGTGCCGTGGACGCTGCCGAGGCGGCGCGGCGCAATTCATCGCCGCGAGCGAGGCTTGCATCCGAACCTGCGCGCCCGTGCAGCTTCCCTGCTCGGGCTTGCTCGGTTCATCAGGCAGGGTTGGGCGCTTCGGAGGTGGGGACGGCTCAGCGGACTGGGCAAGGGCCCTCGGCTATCCACCGCAGCCCACGGCTCGCCTCTTTGAAGCGTTCGAAACGCAAAAAAATTGGGTGCGCCCCCAGCCCAAGAGGCAACGACGTAAGCCACGGCGCTGCTCCCGTTCGCGAGGCGCGGACCCGCTTGCCGAACGGGCTCTCGCAGCGCGCGAAATCTTCCGCTGGCTTGCGGACAGAAAGGCCGTGGCGACAGCGCTCGCTGCGTACCGTTGCTGGGAAGGCGGGAAACTCCTAGAATCGGAAATTCGGCCGCCAACCGAGATGCGACGGATTCGATGGACGGGATTGATTGAGCACTCTCTCTACGACCGAGTACTTGCCGGTGGCTTACCTGCCCGGCGCTAGCGGAACGTCGACCGCCTGGGAACCCATCGCGAATGTGCTCGCCCACCGACGCGAGGCATTTCTATTTGCCTACCCTGGGTTGGGCGACGTCCCCGATCACGATGACATTCACTCGCTAACCGATCTCGTACGTTGGGTAGCATCGGAGCTTCCGGAACGCTGTGATCTGGTAGCGCTTTCCATGGGCAGCACGATCGCGCTGAGACTGGCGCTGGAGTATCCCGAGAGTATCCGGCGCCTCGTCCTGGTGGTTCCGTGCGGCGGCGTCGATGCGCAACGCTTCGGGGCGCTCGACTGGCGTGACGCATTCGTTTCCGCACGGCCGTTCGCACCGCGTTGGTTCGTAACCGACGAGAGTGACTACAGCCAACGATTGACACAAATCAGCGCGCCCACTTTGCTCGTATTCGGCGAACACGACCTGATCGCCCCGCCGGCAATCGGACGATTTCTGGTCGACGGGTTGCCCAATGCCAAGCTCGAAGTCGTACCCGACGCCAGCCACGATCTCGAAGAGGAGCACCCGGCGTTGCTGGCCAGCCTGATCGAAGCGCATTTGCGTCGCTGAAGGCGACCCACGGGCAGTCGTCGCCGCGGTTCGGAACTTCTGCGAGCGGCCGCTGTCTATCTGACGACATGGCGGAAAAGGCGCTGGCATCACCGCTATTTTGGCAAGTGTGGACGTTCTTGGGCATGCTTGGTACGGCACTTGCTGCGACGGGTTTGCTCAGTCCGAGGAGCAGTGCGCCGGCACGGGCGGGAGCCGAAGCGAGGACCGTCTCGCTAAGCGTGACACCAGGACGGATGCCCGAGAGTGCAGTTGCACCAGCGCCGAGCGGTGACCCTCTGCTTGCCCGACTGGCCGTCGCGACAAGCGCGCCCGAACGTTGCGCGCTCCTCGAGCGCTTGCAGCCGAGCGAGGACGCGCAGCCAACCTACGCCATCACGACCCTGCTCGAGCGGGCACAGCACGGCTCGGTGCGCGCGTGTGCGACTGAGGCATTGGGCCGCCAGCCGACCACCGAAGCGCAGAGTTGGCTGGTCGATTTGGCCGAAGACCCAGCGCCGGAGGTGCATCGAAAAGCGCTCGATGCGCTGGCTACACGGGACGAGCCGGCCCGTGCCGTGGTCGTGGAAGCCACGCATAGCGTAGATCTGGAGCTGCGTATCAGCGCCGTCGAGGCATTGCTGAAGAGCAATCGGGAGGAAGGTTACGCGGCCGCGGCTTTGGTGCTACCCCAGGTGGAAGACGCTGAAACGCTGGCGACGTTGATCGATGCGTTGGGCGCGTCACACGATCCTCGCGCACTGCCAATGCTCGAAGCGTTGCTGGACAATGCCGACCGCGAAAGCCACCTCCACGCGATCTCGGCGCTCGGCGAATTGGGAACGCCCAGCGCCGCCACGCGCCTAGAAGGCTTGCTCGATTTGGGCTCGAGCGAAGAATTCAGCGCGGCTGTGGCTGCGTTGAAACAACTCATTCCGGAGTTCCTACCCCGCAAGCTGCAAGCTCTACTCACATCAGACAACGCGGAGCGACGCGAGCTCGCCCTATCGGAATTGCTCGCGCTCGATTTGCCGGGCCTTTCGTCGATCATGCGGGAGCAATTGGAATCGGGCGAGCCAGGGCGCGTGAGCCTGGTGCTCCGGCGCTTGATCCAGAAACCGGACCCAAGCCTCGAGGCCGACCTCGGCGCGATAGCGCGACACGAGAGTCGCCGCTTGCAGGGGCTTGCTCTGCGGGCGTTGGCGGAGCTATCCACCCCGAGCGCACGAACGACGCTGCAGGGCTTCGCGAGTTCGGTCCCACTCGCGCAGCGCCTAATCGATGCACACCCGGGCGATCCGGACGAGGGCCGCGAAAAGCAGATCGCGGCCTTGACGCGAGCGGGCAGGGTACCATCGCGCGCGCTGATCGAGCTGGCCCGTGATCCGTCAGCCAGCGTGCAGACCGCACTCTTGAGCTATTTAGAGGGACACGAGGTCGACAGCACGGTTTGGGAAAGTGTCGTGCAAGTCGCGCCGTCCAGCACCGTGCGACTCATCGCCCAGCGCAGCGCGAGCGCAGTGCCCAACGCGCAGCAAGGTTTGATCGCGGGGCTCGGGCAGCGCGCGGATCCGGAGTTTGCCCAGGTTTTGCGCCTTGGTCTTCGCGGCGATCCGGCAACTAGAAACAGCGCCATTTCTGGCTTGATCGAGCTCGGCGACGAGTCGGCCTGGGCAGAAGTGCGACGGCTGGCAAGAGCGCCCGACGCGCCCGATCGAGATCTAGCGGTACGATTGCTGAGTCAGCGTTCGGACGCGGATGCGTTTCGAGAGCTGGAAGGGCTGGCCTCGGATACCGATGCGCAAGTATCGAGCAGTGCCCTTCATGCCTTGCAGGAGCGGTCGCCGGATCTGGTCAGCCGACTCGCGCAGCGCACCCTCCAAAACTCCGCCGCGGGGGACCGCGCCAATTTGCTTCTGCTCCTGAGCGATCTGAACGCAAACCTGAGCCGTCCGCTGCTCGAACTCGCACTCGGCGATGCCGAAGACTCGGTGGTCGTTCAGGCGATCGAGTCGTTGGCCAATTTACAGGGCCCCGCGAGCGCCCGGCGGCTACTTTCGGTACTCAGCGACGGAAATCGCTCCGAGCCGGTACGCGCGCAGGCGGCCGCCTCCTTGCGCGCACTCGGGGGGCCTCTGGCTCGGGCGAACCGGGCGTTGATCGAGTCACACAGCCCAGCCGAACCCACCGCAGAATTCGTATGCAGCCCCGGATATTGAAGCATGAAAAATTGGCGCTGCGCGTTTGGCGTGCACTCGCGCTGATCTTCACTGCCAGCGCGCTGAGCCTTTCGCTCGGCAAAAGGCCGCCGAAGGCGCGCGCCGCGAGCTCGACCAGCGCGCCCCTAGAGGCCACACGGCATCGGCCGGACGCGGCAGAAACGCGCGACACTCTCGGCGAAGTGCACGCGCTGGGCGCGAGTGGAGACGCCGGCGCGCTCGAAGCTCTGATCGCTATTGCAGAACGGGGTGAGCCGAAGTTGTTGCGCGCTACGCTGGACGGGATTGCACAAATTGGCGGCGACCGCGCACGCCAATTTCTGGCGCAGCGATTCAGCGAGGCGGCGGCCGCCGAGCTGCCCGCGCTGGCCTCCGCGTTGGCCACTTTGGGTGATGCTCCCGCACGAGCTTTGCTGCAGAGCGCAGCGCGCTCTGCCCGCGTCGCGACTCGCGGGGCAGCCCTCGAGGCGCTTTTGACCTTGGATACGCCGGATGTTCGAGAATTCATGCTACTTGCGCTGGGCAACGCCGATCCTTCCGGCGCGGCAGCCTACTTCGTAGACTGCAGAGAGCCGCGCGCACTGCCGGCACTGGAGCGCTTGGCACGGGGCGGAAATTCCGCGCTGCGTCGAACGGCGATCGACGCCTTGTTGGCTCAAGGTGTGAGCGCCCAGCCGGCGCTCGTTCGCCTGCTGAGTGAAGACGACGAGCTCTGCGACGCATTGCTCGAAGGGCAACCCGGGACAGTGGAGGTGCGGCAAGCGCTGCGCAAGGCCAGCGTGGCCCGCCTCCGCGAAGGCGCGCTGACGAGCGGGCGGGTCTTCGACTTCTTGCAGAAAGACTTGAGCCGCGATGCGCGCGAGGCGTTGCTCCAGGCCGCACACGACGCAGCCAGTAGCGAGAGCGCCGTGAATGCGCTCTCCGCGCGTGGCGACGGCGAGTCGCTCCGCGCGCTCAGCGATCTGGCCGACGATGGCGATCCCGGGCTCGCTCAGCGCGCGGCCTGCGCACTCTTTACCCAACCGGATTCGCGCTCGCTGCCATTCCTGTTGCGCCCGCCCCGGGTCGACTCGAAGGTCCAAGCGGGCGCAGCACTGGTGCACATCAATGCACCGGGCGCGCGCCCCATTTGAGTGCGCAAGCCGCGGAAATGACTCCGACACCCGGATCAGGGCCAGGCGGGACTTGGCACGGTTCGGCACAACTTTTCCGTAAATTGGCCTCGCGGCGGGAATCCTACGCAAGCTCGGTGCCAGCGGCGACGCGCGGGTTTCGTGCCGAGTTCGTCAGCCGCCGGACACATCGCTGACGGCCCGGCGTCGGATGGTATGAATCGTGCTGATTCGTCCACTGCGAGACCAGACGTGAAACGAGACGGGAGATTTTTGGCATTGGCGAGCTTGCTCGCACTGTCCGCTTGCGGATGCGCGGGCGGCGCTCCGAACGCCTCCCAGCGCGATGCCGGGGCCGGCGCGGGCGGCGCCCCTTCCGGCGAAGTAGAAGTGGGGGTTCCCGGTGGCAAAGATGGGCTGGACTTCACGCCGCTCGCGGATGGTTCGGTCTTGAACTTGGAGACCTTCGGTCAGGGCGGAACACACGTGCTGCTGGCGGTGCGCTGCATCGGCTTCGGCTCGCGCGCATTCGTGGAGCTTCGCGCACGGAATTTGCTCGACGGCACGGAGCTCGTCGCTCCCGCGCCAGCGCGACCGCAATTGCTCTTCTGTGAGGGAGAGGTTTGCGATCTCGTGCCAATCACGCTGATGATGGGCGGCATTGCGGCAAACGACGCACAACGCGACGGTCTCGCGATCGAGCTGACCGCGACCGTGCACAACGCCGCAGGGGTCAGCGGCGAGTGCTCACGACAAGCGGTGCTCAGCACTGCGGACCTTTAGGCTAGAACGCGCGACTACGCGCATTTTGAGGGATCTTCGAACATGCATCGCTATCTCTTCTTCCTGGGTCTGTTGTGCTCGTCGCTGTTCGTCGCCTGCGACGACAACGACGCCTTACCTGACTCACGAGCGAAGCTGGCATGGTCGTGGGTCGCCAAAAGCGATTCGGCAGCCCTGTTGAGCGTACACGGCTCCTCTGCAAACGACGTCTGGATTGCCGGCGCAGATGACGGCAAGGGCCCGGTGGTGCTGCACTACGATGGTAGTGCCTGGCAGCGACTGGAGACCGGTGTCCGGGGCGATCTTTGGTGGGTGAACGCAACGGCGACGGGTCAGGTCTTTTTTGCCGGCTCGAGCTCGCTGCTCCTTCGCTACCAAAACGGCGTGTTCGAACGCATCCAGACCCCCGGGCTCGGGAAGGACGTGATTTATGGCGTGTGGGCGGCTTCTGCGAGCGACGTCTACGTGGTCGGCAGTTCAGCCGGCAGAAACGGCTTCGTCTGGCACTACGACGGGCAGGCTTTTCAGCCCCTGGCACTGCCCGAAACGCTGCCCGAGGACGAAAACCACGACCAACCGGGGTTGTTCAAGGTCTGGGGCAATGCGCCGGATTCGGTTTGGTTGGCAGGCGCGCACGGCGTTTTGCTGCACGGCAACGCGCGGAAAGGCTTCGAGTTGGCCCGAACCGGGGACAGCGAGATCTTGTTTACGGTGAATGCGCGCGGCGGTCGCGTAGCGGCGGTTGGTGGAGGTGCCAGCGGGCTGCTATTGGACGGGCGAGCCGGCTCGCTCGTCGATCGGACTCCGGCTTCGACCCCGCTCTTGCAAGGGGTCTGGATCGACGACAGCGACCACGTTTGGGCGGTCGGCGTGGGCGGGACCGTGCTGCGTTCGAGCAGCAGCGGTTACCAGCCCCAAGATACCGGGCTCGATTTCAGCGCCAACGAATCGTTACATTCGGTTTGGGTCGACCCCGCGGGTGGTGTCTGGGCGGTCGGCGGAGACGTGCTCACGCCAAACCTCGCCCATGGTTTGGCGATCCATGGCGGAGAGCCGGTGAGCGAAATCGATTTGGTCGCCCCCGCGCCCGGGGCGCCGGTTTGCCCGGAAGCGCAGATCGATCCCACACCCCAGGGTTCGATTGCGCGGCGCTGGAACGAGCAGATTCTGGGCGCTATTCGCCGAGACGTTCCGCGCCCGGGCGTCCATGCCAGGAACCTATTTCATACTTCGGTAGCAATCTGGGACGCTTACGCAACGTACGACCAAACGGCGTTGGGCTATCTTACACACGAGAAGCTAAGCGCGACGAGTCTCAGCGACGCACGCGAGGAAGCCATCTCGTACGCGGCCTATCGCGTGCTCAGCCACCGCTACGCGAGCGCGGCCGGGGGCCCGGTGTCGCAAGCGTGCTTCGACGCATTCATGCGCAAGCTCGGATACGAACCGAGCGACGGCAACGACCAGGGTTCGACGCCGCGCGCGCTGGGCAACCGCATCGGACAGGCCGTGATCCGAGCTTTCGCGGAGGACGGCGCCAACGAAGCGAACAACTACGCCGATCCAGACGACTTCGAGCCGAGCTCGCCGAATTTGGTCGTCGATCGTCCAGGCTCGCATGCAACTGATCCGATGCTCTGGCAACGGCTAGTGTTGGCAAAGGCCGAAACGCAAAATGGCATTCCCGCAAACGCCGGCGCCCAGGGCTACGTTTGTGCGCAATGGGGCAGCGTCACGCCGTTCGCCTTGCAGCGACCCAAAGCCGGCGTGCCGTACATGGATGTCGGGATGCCGCCCACGCGACTGGACGACGAGATCGTAGCCGACGTAGTGGAAGTTCTGCGACGTAGCTCGCAGCTCGACGTCAGCGACGACACGTCGATTGACGTGTCACCGGGCGCGCTGGGCAACAACCCACTCGGAACCAATGACGGCAAAGGTCGTCAGACGAACCCGACGACCGGCAAGCCCTATCTTCGACACCTGGTCAAGCGCAGCGACTTTGGACGGGTGCTCGCCGAATTCTGGGCAGATGGCCCCAATTCGGAGACGCCACCCGGCCACTGGAACGTAATCGCCAATGACGTGGCCGACGACCCAGGATTTCGGCGGCGTCTGTTCGGCGCGGGTCCCGAGGTCGATCGACTGAGCTGGGACGCGCACGCTTACTTGGCGCTCAACGGTGCGTTGCACGACGCCGCCATTGCCGCTTGGGAACTGAAACGCATTTACGTAAGCTCGCGCCCAATTAGCCTCATCCGGTACATGGCCGAGCACGGTCAGCGCAGTGATCCGAACGGTCCGGCATACGATCCACAGGGGTTGCCGTTGATCGATGGCTTGATTGAAGTGATCACTCCGGACAGTTCTTCTCCCGGTGAACGTCACGAAGGATTGGCTAGGTACGTGGGCGAGATCGCGGTCAAGTCCTGGCGCGGTGAGCCGGGAAACCACGCGACGGACGTAGCTGGCGTGGATTGGATCCGCGGCGTCGAGTGGATCCCGTATCAACGGCGCACATTCGTTACACCTGCCTTCCCGGGCTATGTCTCCGGGCACAGCACGTTCAGTCGCGCGGCCGCGACGGTTTTGACCGGTCTCACGAATTCCGAGTATTTCCCGGGCGGCTTCGGAAGTTACAGTTTCGACCCCGGCTACCTGTTCTTCGAGCGAGGTCCATCGGCCCCGGTGAGCCTGGAGTGGGCCACTTACTATGACGCCGCCGACCAAGCCGGTCAGTCGCGGCTGTGGGGCGGAATCCATATATCGCTCGATGACTTCGAGGGTCGTCGCATGGGCGCTGCGATCGGCCAAGCCGCTTTGGCAAAGGCGGAAGCCGTCTTCGAAGCGGCGCCCACGAAATGAGTGCACGACGCCCGCCGAGAACGGCGCGGGCGGCGAATCGCAGGATAGGAATCTTTGCGAAGTGCCCGGCCCCAAAGGCGGGTAAGATCCCGAGATCGTGAGCACCAAGCAGACCGTTCCCGGCACGACGCCCCCAACTGGGAGCATCTGGCAGCTCGGGCTCGGACTGCTGCTCACCCCCGCCGTAGTCGCGATCGCCTGCTATGCGCTGCCGAACGTGCAAGTGGGGACGAGCGCGGCGAACGTGACGGCTTTTGCCGGTGCGACCCTCTTTCCCATCCTGGGGCTTTCACTCGCCGCGAGGTACGAGGTGAAACTGGCTCTGGCCCTCGGCGTTGCGGCCAGCGCCGCGACCCTCCTGCTCGCGCTGGTCTTGGTCCAGCCGGCTCCAATCGCCACCGTGCTCCTCGTCGACACCGCGTTGGTCTGCCTGTCGTGGGCGCTCGGCGGCTCACTGGGTCGCCGAGTTCAGCACCCAGCACATTTGTTTCCTGCCTGCATCGTGGCAGCAAGCGCAGACCTCGTGTCGTTGCTGTCGCCGGAAGGACCGAGCCACGCCATTGCCAAAAGCGAGCGCGCGCTTTCCGTGCTCGCAGTCTGGTTTCCCGTGCCGGGGAGCTCGGCCGTGGCGCCCGCGTTGGGCGTCGGGGATTTGCTTTTCATCGCCGTGGTCTTCGGTGTCGCGCGCACACACGGCCTGCCGTACGCGCGTTGCGTGCTCGCGTGTGCATTAGGAACTGCACTAGCGGGCGTGGCAGCAGCTTGGACGGGGCTCGCAGTCCCCGCGTTGGTATCGATCGCCGCCGTGCTCTTGCTCGCGCTACCGGCGATCCGCAAGCTCCGTCGCGCCGACCGCGGCGCCGCGCGCTGGTCGATGTTGATCGCGAGTTCCGTGGCGATCGCCACCGTCGCCCGAACGCTATTGGGGCGATTTTAGTCGTACTCGACTCGGTGGGCGTGCCTCGGCTCGACGCGCGAGGCTCAGCGCGCGGATCGGTGCAGAGCTTTGGAAGTCACTTCGGCGTTCTTGACGGGTTCGCCAGCGGCCACGAGCCGAGAGCCGGAGCGCTCACTAACGTAATACGCTTGTTGTTCCGTCACGAAGTACCAGCGATCCAGTCGCCCCGCGCAGAGTACCTCTTCCAAGTCGCGCAGTTGGCGCGCCGCCACACTTGCGACGGCGCACAGGGTTTCGACGTCGAAGTCGCCAGCAGATTCCAGCATTTCCCCCGTATCCGAGCTGTGGGCAACTCCCCGAACCTTCAACTCTCGCAGTATTGCGTCCATGATCGCTCCCTTACTCGTCGACTTCTATCTTGCGGCCCCGGTACAGCACGGATTTTTTGGCTTTGGTTGTCGGCTCGGTGGCGCCTGGGGACGGCAACGAAGGGGAGGCGAGTTCGACGGGTGGCGCCGGACGCGGCGGAGCCGGCAGCGCCGAACGCGGTGCTGCGGACGCGACCGGCGCAACGTGTTCCGGCCCGGGCCGCGACGCTTCTGGCAAACTCAATCTGGGTGCCGACAGTGGAGCGGAGGCGAACCCTGCTGATTTTGCCGATGGTGGCACGGGCGGCGTGCCCTCACTGTGCGGGACGAGGCGCAGTGCCCCAATCAAGAACTCTTCGCGGTCCGTCGAATCTTCGATCAGCGTCGACAGCCACCGCACGAAGTCCGGGTAAACCGCCAGCGTAGGCCGGCCGCCCTTCAGACGCTGCTGAATTGCTAGCCGGCCGACGGCACCGAGCGGCTTGGCAAAGAGCTGCGTGAGGCGTGCGATCGTCGCGTTGGGAACCGCATCTGTCGGCAAAGGGTGCGTGGCCGGCTCAGGCTCTGAAAGCTCGGAGAAATCGGCTTCCGGTAACGATGAAATGGTCGATCGAAACGCCACCTCAGCGCTACCCGCCTGTTTAGCCAACGTGTGCAGCTTGGACGCGGCAGCATTGAGGCTCACGGCCAGCACGGTTGGATGCACTTGCTCGGTGCCGACGACGATCACGGCGTGCCTCTCGACCCAGCGGATCAGTACGGTCGCGCTCTCGAAGTACAACGCCAAAGACTGACTGCGCGTACTCTCGAGGCTCTCGAACGTGTCGATCGATTCCTTCGCGCGCCGCGTCACCTCCGAGAACAGGCTGGCCGGTAAACCGATCGAACTGTGATGCGCGACCGGTTCACCCTCCGGTCCGACGAGAGCGACGCCGAGAACGTTGGCGACCTCTGCCACCTGCGCGAGCGCGAGCGCGACGCCACTCGAGGCGGTGTGATTCGAGACGTCCGCGTGATGGGCGCTGGGCAGCCGCCGAGTCTCGGGATTCACTTGCACCACGGTATCGGTACCCGTGGGACGGACGGCGACGACGCGAGCCGAAACCGCGGGCGACGCCGACGAATAATCGGTAGCAGACGAGGCGTGTCGACCGATGGCCATGTGGAACGCTTGGGCCAACTCCTTGGCGGACCCGAAGCGCCGCGCTGGGTTCTTGTCCAAGGCGCGTTGGAACCAATCCTCCAGCGCTCGCGGCAAGCCGGGCGCGAGCCGCGTCGCGGGCACCGGATCTTTGCTGACGATGCCGATCAGGAGTTCTGCGAGGGAAGCTCCGCCGAATGGGACGACCCCCGTCAGGCAGTGGTACGCGACGACGGCGAGTGAGAACAGGTCCGAGCGGAAGTCTACGTCCAAAGAGCCATGAGCTTGCTCGGGGCTCATGTATGCAGGACTACCAACGAGTTGGCCGACGACGGTCCCCGCGAAATCACGACCCGTGCTTTTCGAGGACTTGGCCACCCCAAAGTCCAAAATCTTGAGCACGAAGCCGTCGTCCTCCGTGGCGCCGACCAAAAATAAGTTCTCCGGCTTCACGTCGCGATGAGCGATGCCGAGCGCGTGCGCGCGCCCGAGCCCGCGACAAGCATGGCTGATGATGCGTGCGGTCACTGCCGGCGATAGTGGCCCGTTCCGTTCCAGCAGCTTGCCGACGTCTTCCCCCTGCAAGTACTCCATCGCGATGTACAGGCGACCAGAGGCTTCAGCGCCGAAATCCAGCACGTTTACCACGTGCGGACTATTGATTCGCGCAGCCGCTTGGGCTTCGAGCGCAAAGCGACCGCGGTGGTCTTTCTGGTCGCGAAAGGCAGCGTCGATGAACTTTACGGCGACGTCTACGTCCAGGGTCAGGTGACGCGCCAGCCAGACCGAGCCCATCGAACCGCGGCCGAGCAGTCGCTCGAGTCGGAAGCGTCCGGAAATGGTGGCGCCGGGAAAGATGCTCGGCGCTGACTCGGAAGACGGACCATTGGCGGGCATGCAGCGTTCCAAGGTGAGGCCACGCGAAGCGCAGCGCCACCTAACGCGAAAAGCATCGCTCCGATGCCGCTCCACTGTCAAAGGCTCATTGCCGAGGTCGCTTGGTACTTTTGGCGGTCGCCGACAAGTCACAGGCAAGGCCGCATCGGCAATGAAACGCAGTGAGCTCTACACTGCTTTGAGGCGACGAATCGAGCCCGGACACGACGCAGAAACAATCGCGTCCGAGCTCTTGTAGGCTGTTGTGGTCAGCTCAACCGAGCTTCAAGGATGCAGGTCAGAGGATGCCGATCGCGGCGACGATGCTTCAGGGAGTGGAACTGAACTTCGTCGAACGGCGCTGGTGCAATCGGAACCAGCTCTCCGGATCGAACGCGGCGTCCGCCGAGCCAGAGCGTGAACGCTGAGCTTTCACGGTCACGTCGCAGGTTTCGGGCTTGGGGCCTGCGGCGAATCGACGCGGAGAGCGGAAGCGAGTCGATGTCGGCGACGCGGCTCGCGCGGTTTCATGTTTGTTGCGGCTGGCGCTCGCGACGATGGCATGAAGGAACCCACCGTCGCGCTTGCGTCCGTGGTCGCAACGGGCGATGACGAGTTCGTGTCCATAGCTTTGCGCTGCGGCGAGTCAGCGCAAAGGTTCTCCACTCTCCGTCTGGTCCTCGATGTGCAAGGCCGCGGCGAATCTCGGGCTTGCAGGAATCTTCGATCATGACCAAGAAATCGCGCTTGCGTTCCGGCTTTCGGTTTCGAGCGCGGGGTGTGCTTGCATTCGGGGTCTTCACGGCGCTCGGCGCCGCGTCGCGGGTTACCAGCGCAGCGCCGCTCTTCACGGACGAAACACTCAAGGCTCTCGGCGTCGGTACGTCCCAAGCGTGCGCCGACAGCGGCGACCCGGGCTGCTACACGAACTGGTTCGAACTCGCGGACATCGACAAAGATGGCGATTTCGACATCGTGATGGCCAACGGCGGCGGACTCTTCGGCCCCGGCAACTTGGAGGCCGCCGTCGTCTACCTGAACGACGGCAAAGGCGCCTTTTTGAACGCCACGAACAGCTCCTTCGTCGGCGCGCCGAGCCAGGTACGGCAAGTTGCCGTCGGCGATGTCGATGGCGATGGCGACCTGGACATCTACCAGCCCGGCGCGTACGGCACCGACGCCGACAAGCTTTGGGTCCAAACCGCCCGGGCCGTGTTCGAGGATCGAGCCGCGACGCTGCTTCCCCCGAACACCGCGTCCCGTGCCGCCGCCGCGCACTTCGGGGACCTGGACGACGACGGCGATCTAGACTTGGTCGTGGCCGATTGGGGAGACGCCAGCGCCGGCGCCGTATCGCGATTGATGCTGTACAGCAACGACGGCCACGGCCTATTCACGCTCACGGAAACGCAAAAGGACGCACCTGCTGGAAGCGATCACTTCCCCGCCGCGATTTCAGCCAGCCCCGTCGTGCCTTACCATGGCTCTCGTCCAACGGACCTCGACTTCGCCGACGTGGATGGAGACTTCGATCTCGATATCCTCGTCAATCATCGTGAAGGCTACAGCCGCATCTTCTTGAACGACGGGCACGGCTACTTCACGGACGGCACCGGCTTCAACGGCGCGCGGCCGGCAAGTATCACAGCCAATTATGCGCCCAAGCAGGGGCCCTATTCGTACAACCAAGAGGCCTGCGATTTGGACGGGGATGGCGACTTGGATCTGGTGCTCGACAATGCCGGCAAGGCGCCGGCCGGCGCGGGCGTGGGCATGAACGTGACGCAGTTGCTAATCAATGACGGGCACGGCGTGTTCATCGACGAGAGCGCGAGCCGGATCATGGCCGAACCTGCCGCGCTCGATGGCGCAGCGAAGTGCGCGGACGTGAACGGAGATGGGCACGTCGATATCGTCGTCGGCAGCCGCAGCCACACGTCGGAAAAGGTGTTACGGAACGATGGCAAAGGCGTCTTCACCTATGTCGCGGATGCACTACCCAAGTTCAACGACATCACGCTGGCCATCGATCTGGGCGACCTCAACGGTGACGGCAAGCTCGACCTCGTGACCGGACAGGGCGAAGGCACGATCACTACCGCCAACTCGACCACGCTGCGTAACAATCGAGCGTACTTCGGGCTCGCCGCCGACGTCACGCCACCCGCGTTCCGCGCTGTCGAAGAGCCAGTCGGCGTCGGAACCGCTCCGATCGTCTTCCACGTGGCCGTGGAGGACAGCGCTACCAACCAGGCCGGTCAGATGGCAGCGGTGAGCGCGGTATACACCATTTTGGCCGCGACCAAGCAGGCCCAGGTCACCTTCATCGGGGGCGATCTTTTCCGCGTGACGATCCCGGCGCAAGTAGAGGGTACCCTCGTGAACTATACGCTCACCGCCGTCGACCGCGCCAAGCTCACGACCACCCGCTCGGGAGCGCTCTACGTCGGAACGCCGCCGGTCGTGAGCGGCGAAGGCGGCGCAGCTGGCGAAGGCAGCGCAGCTGGCGAAGGGGGTAGCGCTGGCGAAAGCGGCACGGGAGAAGGCACGGGCGCGGCGGGCGCGCCGGCAGCTCCGCATGGGGGTTCCAGCGGCGCCGGCGGCAACGCCTCGGGCGGCGTGCAAGCCGGCGGCCCTGCCGACTCGGGTGGAGAAGCGGGCGCCATCGCGGATCTCATCCCCAGCCCGAGCAATGATCCTGGTTGCGGTTGTGCTACGGCTCCGACGAAGGGCAGCCATCGAGTTCTGGGGCTCGGCTTTGCTCTGGCGCTGCTCGGGCTCGCTTGCCGTCGCATGCGCGCCCAGTGAGAGCAGCGCGCCTCCCCTTCTTCGGCCACGCTAGGCGGCCTTCGGCTACGCTAGGCGGCGCCGCTCGTCAGCTGGCGGAGGGCGGCAAGCACGTTGTCCAGCAGCTGCTGGCGCACCGTGTTGATCGGGGCTGCAGCTTGAATGGTTGCCCTCGGAGCAATGCGCGGGCGCCGAAAAATGGCGCGAAGACGGCGACGGCGACGGCTTTCGACAGGCGTCTTCATGCTTTCCGGGCGAACTTGCGCGGGCGCCGGTTTCGCGCCTGTATCGGCTCGGGGTCGGCACTTATTCGAGCAAGCGCGATAGCGCGCCGGGAGACTCGACTCCGCTGCCTGCCCGCGCGAATCGACTTAGACTGAGACGATGACTGCCGGTTTCACCGCGGCAACGGATACGTTGTACTTCGAACTCGGCGATTTCGAACTACAGTCGGGCGAGACATTGCGGGGCGCCCGGCTCGCGTACCAGGTTCTCGGGCACTTGCGCACGGACCGTGGCAACGCGGTGCTCTTCCCCACCTATTACACGGGTACGCACCGAGACAACGCCAAACTCGTGCAACCCGGACGCGCTCTCGACCCAGCCCACTGGTTCGTCGTGATCCCGAACCTGTTCGGCAACGGCGTTTCGTCGTCACCGAGCAATCACCCCACCCAGGGCGGTCCGAAGTTCCCCCGACTCACGCTGCTCGACAACGTGCGCGCGCAACAACGCTTACTGACCGAGCAGTACGGTATCGAACGGGTCGCCCTGGCGCTCGGTTGGTCGATGGGCGCCCAGCAAGTTTATCACCACGCAGCGCTGTTTCCGGAGCGAGTCGAAAGGTTGCTCGCGGTGTGCGGTTCTGCGCGCACTGCGCCGCACAATTGGGTGTTCCTGGAGGGCGTGAAGGCGGCGTTGCAGGCCGACCCAGCGTTTTCGGACGGACACTATCGTGCGCCACCGCTGCGCGGCTTGGACGCGTTCGGACGCGTGTACGCCGGATGGGCCTACAGCCAGGCCTTCTTTCGCAATCACGAATATCGCGCGCTCGGCTACGCCTCGCCGGGGGCCTTGCTCGATGCCTGGGCGCTCGATCATCGAGCTTGGGACGCCAATGATCTGTTGTGCATGCTTCGCAGCTGGCAGTTGGCGGACATCAGCGACAATCCGCGCTACGAACGCAATTTCGAGCGCGCGCTCGGCTCGATCTCTGCTCGGGCCATCATCATGCCGGCGAACAACGACCTTTACTTCCACCCCGATGACAGTCGACTCGAGGTGGCGCGGCTGCCACGCGCGGAGTTGCGCATCATCGAATCCTCTTGGGGTCACATTGCCGGCGGCCCGGATCGCGAGCCACGCGCAAGTTCGCTGATTGACGCGGCGATCCGGGCGCTGCTCGGCACGGAGTGAAACTCAGGGTCAAATGAATGTCAGCTGAGCCCGACGCTGCTCTTCGTGCACGGGGTAGAAGCCGCGCTCCCATTCGCGCAGTTTGTGATCGAGATAGATGTCGCGATAGAAGCTACCGAAGGCCTTCGAGCCAATGTCGTCGACCTCGAATGCCTCCAGCGCATGCAGCAGCGTGCGTGGGAGGAGCTCGATGCCAGCGGACTTCAGCTCTTTTCTGCCACGACGATAGAGGTCGTCGTTGAGCGGTTCGCCGGGGTCGAGTTCGCGCTCGATGCCGTCGAGCCCAGCGGCCAGCGAGATGGCTGCCGCCAAGTAGGGGTTATTGGCCATGTCTACGGCCCGGTTTTCGACGCAGTAGCGATTGCCGGGCAAACGCAGCATCGCGCTGCGATTGTTTTTGCCCCATGCAACGAGCACCGGCGCCCAGGAAAAATCCGCCAAATCGCCCTGGGCGATCAAGCCTTGGTAAGAGTTGTAGGTGGGGCAAGTGACCGCCGTAATCGCGGGAGCGTGGGCCTTCAGACCGGCAATGAAATGCAACGCGAGATCCA
>Ga0302322_100002272_pt1 | contig 16198 bp, 12 predicted proteins | sample Fen_T0_2_FD_203757 | JGI IMG/M metagenome (GOLD analysis project Ga0302322, IMG submission 203757) | Peat permafrost microbial communities from Stordalen Mire near Abisko, Sweden - Fen_T0_2 | ecosystem: Environmental > Terrestrial > Soil > Wetlands > Permafrost | place: Sweden: Abisko... | reverse complement strand
CCCGCTATCGAGCACGTCATCTACATCGTGCGCGAGAACCGCACGTACGACCAGGTGCTCGGCGATCTCATGCAGGCCGACGGCGATACCTCGCTGGTCTATTTTCCGCGGGCCGTCACGCCCAACGCGCATGCGCTCGCCGAACGCTTTGGCATCTTCGACCGCTTCTTCGTGAACGCCGAGGTGAGCCCGGACGGGCACAACTGGTCCATGGCCGCGTACGCCACCGACTACCTGCAGAAGACGGTGCCGTCGAACTACTCCAACCGCGGCCGCACCTACGACTGGGAAGGCACCAACCGCGGACGGATTCCCCCCAACGACGACGACGTGTCGGAGCCGGTGAACGGCTACCTGTGGAATCTCGCCCAGCGCGCCGGCGTGTCGTTCCGGAACTTTGGCGAGTTCGTCATTCCCGCTGAAGCCGACCGCGACGACCCGATGCCGGCCGGCTACAAGGGGAACAAGCCGTTCCTGCGCGCGCACACCAACCCCGACTTTCCATCGTACGACCTCGCGATCCGCGACCAGAAGCGCGCCGATGTCTGGCTGGCCGAGTTCGCGCAGTGGGTAGCGCGCGGCAGCATGCCGCGCCTGCAGATCATGCGCCTGCCCAACGACCACACGTCGGGCGCCCGCGCCGGCGCGCCGACGCCGCGCGCCCACGTGGCCGACAACGACCTCGCGCTCGGCCGCATCATCGAGGCGCTGTCCAGGTCGCCCTTCTGGAAGAACACGGTCGTCATCGTGCTCGAGGACGACGCCCAGAACGGTCCCGACCACGTGGATTCGCACCGGTCACCGCTCCTCGTGATCTCGCCATGGACCGCCGGCGGCGTGTCGCACCGGTTTGCCAACACCACCGACGTGATCGCGACCATGGAGGAGATCCTCGGGCTCGGCACGCTGTCGCAGTTCGATCACTTCGGGCGTCCGCTGCACGAGATCTGGCGCTCCGCACCCGACGTGCGGCCGTACGCCGCCATCACGCCGCAGGTCAGCCTCGACGAGGTGAATCGCCCCAACACGCGCGAAGCCCGGGAGTCGGCCAGGCTCGACCTGCGCTTTGAAGACATGGCCGACGAGACGTTGTTCAACGGCATTCTCTGGCGGATGATGAAGGGTGACGCGCCATACCCTGGCACGCGCCGCATCTCGGTGCTCGAGCTCGCGCGCGCCAGGTGAGCTGCCGGTGAAACGTCGTCGCCTGTTGCTGGTTGCGCTGTCCTTCCTGGCGGCATTCGCGCTGTCGGCCTACATCGTCTGGCGAGGGTGGAAGAACACCGGGACTTTTCCGGTGCTCCCGTGGCACGCCCACGCACTGGCGCTGCTCGTCTTCGTTCTCGAGACGGCGGCACGCGCCACCAAGGTGCAGTGGGGCGCCAAGGCGCTTCGCATCCCGATGCGGTGGATGGTCGCATTGCGCGTGAGCCTTGGCGGTGACTTCGGGGCGTCGGTGACGCCGTCGCGGGCGGGCGCCGAGCCGGCCCGGTTTCTCGTGCTCGCCGAGGCAGGCATTGCCGCCGCGCCAGCCATCCTGATCCTGTTCTTCGAGCTCGCTCTCGAGCTCGTCTCGCTCGTCGTGGTGTGCGCGGTCCTCGCCTTCTTCACCGCCGGCGGTGCGCTGGCCGGCGGCATGATCGGCATCGTGGGCGGGTATGCCATGTTCGTCATCGGGCTCGGCATGACCGCGTTCGTCATTGCCGGGCGTCGCGCCATCGGGCCGCCTCCGGCCTGGCTTCGCGCACTCGGCATCCACGCTGGGCGCTGGCGTGCCATCCAGCGCGCGCTCCGCCACATCCGCTCGAGCATGGACGGACTTCGCGGCGCCAAGCCCGGCGCGGCGCTCGTGGCGTTTGCGCTCTCCCTGGCGCACGTCGCGCTGCGGCTCGCGGTGCTTCCCGTGCTCATCTACGGCGCCGACGCCTCTGCACCACTGCTGCCGCTCATCGTCTGGCCGCTGCTGCTGCTGTACGGCGGCGCGGTGGCGCCGGCGCCGGGTGGTGGCGGCGCGGTCGAGTTCGGGTTCTCGATGGGACTCCGGAACGTGCTCGATCCCTCCGTCCTGGCCGGCGCGCTGATCTGGTGGCGCTTCTACTCCTTCTACCTGTATCTCCTCGCCGGCGCCGTCGTGGCCGGCACCACCGTGATGCGCGCCATCAACAACAACGCCAGGCCCAAGCCCTCAGCGCCGTGAACGCGCCGCGCCCATTCACCCAGCCGTGGGCTGATGCCATCCGGGATGCCATCAACGCCAGCGACGCCTATCGGGCCGTCGCGGGGACGTGGACCTGGCCGGTCGCGCTCGTGCTCGACGCAACGCCCGCCTTCGGCTATGCCGATCCCACGGCGGTGCTGTTCGAGCTCGACCGCGGCCATTGCACCAGCGCGCGCATGGTGCCGGTGGAATCGGCTTCTGCGCCGTTCGTGTTGCGCGCCCCGTATGGCGTGTGGAAGAAGATCGTGCGCGGCCTCACCGATCCCGTCATGGCCATCGCGCTCAGGCAGGTCCACCTGCAAGGCTCCCTCACCACGCTCATGCTGCACGCGGGCGCGGCCAAGGCGCTCGTCGCCTGTGCCCGCACGGTCCCCACGCACTTCCCGGACGAAATCGACTGACCGGTCCTACGGCGTCGTGCAGGGCACCGCCGCGGCCGTCACGAGCACCATGCCCCGTCCCTCGGCTTCGGTCGTGAGCACGCCGCGCAGCACCCCGTCCCGGAGCACGACCCATCCGCGTGCCGGCAACGATGGCCGCAGCGGCGCCAGAAAGAGCGTGTCGGCCACCTGCTTCTCGCCGCGCATGACGATTCCGGTCGCCGCGGACGTCCTGCTGTCTCGCATCGCGTAGCACGCGCCGACCGTCAGGGGCGGCGCGGCAGGTGCACCGGTGACGGCCACGCCGACGAGCGCCTTGGCCGCCTGGTTCATCGTTGATTGTGCCTCCCCCTTTGCCATCACTGGAGCTGCGGCGTCGCGCTGAGCCCCCGCCTGCTGTTCCGCGGCGCGCTGCATGTCCATGCGCTGGTCCGCCACGCGCTGTGCCTGCAATGCGCCGGCGCTGCCCGACGCGACTCCGCCGGCAGCCCGCGACTCCTGCCTCTGCGCGAGGGCCGCCGCGGGCGCCTCCGCACGCTCCCGTATGCTGGCCGGCATTTGCGGCTGCGGCTGGTTCGCCGGCACCGCCATGACGGGTGCAGCCTTGGCCGTGGTGGCGGACGCAACCGGCGGTGTCGACTTCGCGATATCGCGCCGTGTTTCGGCAGCCGATGGTGCCACAGGTAGTGCTGTCGGCGACGTTGCCGGCGACGTTACCGGCGACGTTGCCGGCGACGTGACCGGCACGTTCGCAACCGGAACCGGCGCCTTTGGCACTTCGGTGATCGTCGGCGCTGGGACACGCTGCATCACGAGCGTGCTCCCGCCGACGATGATCACGACGGCGGCGGCGGCCTTTGTCCACCATGGCAGCCGGTGTGCGGAGCGGGACTTCGTGCTGCCTGCTGGCAGCACACCACTCGGCACCGCGTCCAGCGCGGCCAGGATGCGCGATGATGCAGCCACCAATCCGCGCGCCTCGGCCACCGCCGCCGCCCACGCTGGATCCGCCGACACGAGGCGCTCCACGCGCTCCGCCTCCTCGGGAGGCAGCTGACCGTCGAGCCACGCGTGAATCAGCCCTTCATCAGGAAGCGGCATTCTGTCCTCGCTGTGCGCGCGCTGCCACCTGCGCTTCGTACGTCTCGGCCAGGCGTCGGCGCGCGCGCGATAGTGTCGTTCCCACGGATCCCGCGGCAATGCCCAGGATCTCGGCGATTTCCGGATAGTCCAGACCTTCCTCGCGAAGCAGCAACGCCTGCCGGTCGCGTTCCGCCAGTGAATCGAGGGCACGGCGCGCGTCCCCCGCGTCGAGGGCGCGCTCGAGCACCACATCCGGCCCCTCGACATGCGCATCCCTGGCCTCCGCGGCCAGCAAGGCCAGGTGTTCGCGGCGGCGAATGTCCTTGCGCGCTTCGTCCCGCACGAGGTTGCTGGCTACCGCGAACAGCCATGATCGCTCGTTCACGAGCTCCCCCTGCCGCAGCGCCCGCACGAACGTCTCCTGGGCAATGTCCTCGGCCCAGTCACGGTCCCCCAGCCTTCGCGTCAGGTAGCGCACGAGGGCTGGGTGGTACGTCGTGAACAGGCGTTCGGTGTCGGACATCGTGATTACCAATCTCGCACGATCTCGTCGAGGTCGCCTGCGCCAAGCGTCGACTGCCCCGCCGGATCGAGCACGAGCCGGACCGCGCGCCCCTGCACCGACACCTTCTCGCCGAGCGCAAAGACATCCTTGAGCGCCGGCAGGCGCTGCAGCAGCGCAAAGTAGGCCTCGGAGTAGGCGCGCACCTGCACCACGCGCGTGGCCGCCTTCTCCTGACGCGCATCCTGCCACTGTCCGTCACGCTGCTGCGTGAAGACGCGCCCCTGCACGAATTGCTGGGTCACGCCATCCACGCGCTGTGACTGGTCCAGCTGGGCCATGGTCTGCACCTGGCGTTGCTCGGCTGCCGCTTTCGCGGCCTCGAACTGGCGAACTGGCGAGTCCTGCCGCGGGCGCGACACGCCGCCCACCGGCATCGCGCTGGCCTGCGGCGACGGCATGTTGCGCCCATCGCGAATGCCACCGACCGTGTTCATCATGCCCGGTTCCACCACGAGATACGACGTCAGTTCCGTCGGGATGCCGAAGCGCTGGCCGAGCGCGCGCAGTTCGTCATCCAGCTCGCCCGTCGGGCCGTTGCGCCGGCGTTCGGCGCTCAGCCAGCCTACGCGCTGCACCGCCCACAGCCGCGCGACGAAGGCGTTGTCGTCGGCGCGACTCGCAAAATCCGCCGATGCCGTCCACCGCACCGGGCCATCCGCGCTCGTTCCTTCCACCGTCACCCGGGCATCACGCCGGCCACCCTGGTAGCGCGCAAACACCGTGAGTTCCTGCCCGGCAAAGAGGTCGAGCGTTCCCGCCGGCTGCACGCGATCGACGCGCACGCCATCCACCCGCACGCGCAGGTCGGTGGCCACCGGACTCGTCAGCCGCTGCGCGACCACGCTCACCGCCCGCTCCACGTCTTCTTCCGGACGGACGAATTGCGCCGTCCCGCGCCCGCTCAGGGCCAGCTGCTCGAGCAGCGCCGCGTTCACGTCCGTGCCGACCCCGAACGTGAACACGCGCTGACGGCCGCGCAGCTTCGCGGCAAGTGCCGCGATGCGGTCGGGCTGCCGCTCGCCCACCGTCGGTGCACCGTCGGTCAGGAACAGCACCAGGGGCAGCCGCTCGTCACCGACCGTCGCGCCAAGCGCCGTCTCGAGCGCTCCCGAGATGTTCGTCGACCCCCCCGCGGTGAGGTCGGCCAGGTACGACAGGGCCGCGCGGACGTTCACGTGCGTCGCCGCACTCCACGACTCGCGGAATTCGCGCACCTCGGTGCTGAACGCAATCACCCGAAAGCGGTCCGTCGGCGTCAGCGAGGCCAGCAGCGCGCGGCCGGCCGCCTTGGCCTGCTCCAGCTTGGCGCCGGCCATCGAGCCGGAGACGTCCAGCACGAACGTGATGTCGCGCGGCGTCACCGTCCGGCTCGCCGCAGGCGGCGAGATGGTGATCATCGCAAATCCGTCATCCCCGCTCTCGGCGTGCGTCAGCACATGCACCGATGCGCCGTGCGAGGCGCGCACCGGCACCAGCACGGTCACCACGCCGCGCGCGCGTTCCACCCGCGACACGCGCAGGCTGCCCTGCGTGTCGTCAACCAGGTCGTGCGTCGGCGAGAAGGCGCGGCCGAATTCCCCGGCCGCGGCATACCGCAATTCGAGCGTGCTGCGCGCACCATCGTCGCCGGTGCGCATCGGGGGACGATAGTCGATGCGGAGCGCATCGCCTTCCCGTTCCGCCACCGCGCGGAACCGGACCACGACGGTCTTGGTTTCGCCCGGGGCGATGGGGAAGATCCGGGTCCGCAGCAGGCCCTGCCCCATCCACTCGACGAGCGCGGGGTCGCGCTGCCGCCGCACGATCTCTTCATAGATGGCACGCGCGCGGTCGGCCCGCATCGTCTCGCCGGTCACCATCTCGCCGTTGATCGAAAGCGCGAGATCCTCGAAGGCCGCATGCGCGGGCAGCGGCAGCAGGAATTCCGTCTCGCCGATTGTCGTGCCCCGGTTCACGAAGGTCTCCGTCACTTCGTAGCGGAGCACCCGACCATCGAGTGTCAGCGTCGCGCGACTCGACGTGTGCACCACCTGCGGACCGCTCACGCACCCGTCGCCAAGCCGGCATTCCGGGCAAGGCACACACGGCCGCGGCATCGGCATCGGCCGGATCTGGGCAAGGGCCGCCGCGGGCATCAGCCAGGCGGCGAGCAGGACGGACAGGACGGGCAGTCGCACGGTTCCTCCGGATAGTGTCTATCCGGGAGACGTCCGTCCTTCGGTTTCTTGCACATCCCCCTCAGCAGGGGGGGGGACGCGCCTACTCCGCGGGGGCCCCTCGCCCCGCCTTCCGTTCCATCACGCGCACCGAGAGCAGGCGCTGGTCGGCCCGGTTCACGGTATCCTGCATCGACTCGCCCGGCCGGCGCGCGCTCCAGCCCAGGGAGAACGGCACCGGCGCCGTCCGGATGGCCGACAGTTGGAGGCGTCGCGCCACCATCTCCACCGCATCCTCGTCCGCCGGCGTCAGCAGCAGCAGGAACTCGTCGCCGCCCAGCCGGATCACGGGCTCCTCGGCGCGCACCTGCCGCATCAGGAAGCGGCTCATGCGCACCAGGGTGGTGTCGCCCATCTTGTGGCCGTGCAGGTCGTTGTACTGCTTGAAATGGTCGATGTCGATGTAGATGACGCCGAACGGCGTCTCCGACGACTCGAGCCGGTGTTCCTGCTGCTCGAGAAAGCGCCGGTTGTAGCAGCCGGTCAGTGGATCGCGCACGCTCTGTTCCCGCAGCGCGTCTTCCTGCCGCTTCCGGTCGGTGATGTCCACCAGGACGCCGTGATAGAACGTCTCGCCCGTCGACTCCTCGCGGCAGGTGTAGGTGCTGTCGAGCACGGTCCGGCGTCCTCCGTCGGGTCGCACGATCTCGAGCTCGAAGTCCCGCACCCACCCCGCCGTGTCCAGCAGGTCGAGCTCTTCGAGTCGTCGCTCGGGATCGGCAATCATGTCCGTCAGCGAGTAGCTGTGCAGTTCGGCCAGCGACTTGACCCCGAGCATGGCGAGGAAGGTAGCATTCACGTCCACCAGTTCGCCGCGCGCACTCGTGATGTAGAATGCCTCGTGCAGGTTGTCGACGAGCGCCCGCAGGGCCCCCATGTCTTGCAATGACCGAAAGCGCGGATCGAGGGCGGAGTTCTTCTTGGTCATCCTGCCCCTCCTGGTGAAGACGGCGCCGCTGGTGTGACGGGTTCGGGTACGCTGGCCGCGGCGGCCGCGGCCGCGGCGGCCGCGATTGTCGCCGCTTCGCTCGCCTGCTTTGATGCCGCTTCAACGGCGGCGGCGTACTGCGGCAGCGGCGTCTTGTCGTCCACCACGGCGAGCCGCCGCTCCCACTGGCGCATCATGCCGATGAAGGCGCGCGAGATCTCCTCGTCGAAGTCCCAGCCGATGCCCTTCTCGATCTGCTCGAGCACGCGTTCCGCTTCCCACGCCTCGCGGTACGGCCGGTTCGTGCGCAGCGCGTCGTACACGTCGCAGATGTGCACCAGCTTGCTGGCCTTGTGGCAGTCGCGCTGGAAGTGCCGGTGCGGATACCCGCCGCCGTTGATCATGATGTGGTGCTCGTACGCCACCGCCGATGCCAGGTCGAGCTGCCGGTCGCTTTCGTAGATGATCTTGGCGCCATCCACCGGATGCCGCCGCATGATCGTCCATTCGTCGTCCGTCAGCTTGCCGGGCTTCGTCAGCACTTCCAGGGGAATGCGCACCTTGCCCAGGTCATGCAGCAGGCCGGCTACGCCGAAGCCGCGCACGTCCTTGGGGCCCATGCCCATGTACTCCGACAGCGCCATGGCCAGCACCGATACGTTCAGCGAATGCGTCGTCGTGTACTGGTCGAATTCCTTCAGCTGCAGCAGCGGGATCACGATCTCGCGGTCGCCGTGCATCGCCACCGACAGCGACCGCACCACCGACTCGGCCTCCAGCAGCGGTAGCTCGCCGCGCACCTGCACCTCCTCGTGCAGCCAGCGAATCGTATCGGCCTCTTCCTGCAGCGAGTAGGCGATCGTCGCCGTCGGCAGCAATTCGTCCGGGCGCAGCACGCCCTCCGTGCCCTTCACGCCGATCACGCCGAACTTGATCGCGGTCTTTCGCTCGTGGCTGCGCGTGGAGGAGTCGATGGCCTGCAGCGTCAGGCGGGCGAGGCACTCGTCCAGGAAGTACTCGTAGTCGTCGCGCGTCACGTCGCGGTCGAACTCCAGGCGCTGGATGCCGGCGTTCGCCAGGCGCGCGCCCCAGTCCCATTCCTTGAGCTCCCGCATCGCGATGTTGCCGTACACCACGTCGTAGCCCAGGAACGAGAACTGCGGCCGCGAGTCGACCGCCTGCAGCGCCTGCAGCTGCTCAAACGACTGGTCGATGGCGCGTTCGCGCGCCGGGTGTCCGGCAGCATACAGCGCCATCGTCGACAGCGCCTGCGCCAGCGTCGTCAGGAATTTTGCCGGTTCGCTCACCGCGTGCCTCCACGACGCGTGGCCGCGTCGCTGATTTCAGGATCCGAATGCTTGCTCGCGAGCGCCAGCAGGTCCCGCGCCGAGGGTTCCGTGTTCCAGTGCGCCGCCAGTCCCGCCAGCGCGGCCAGCATTTCCGGTGACTTCGATGCGAGGTTTCGCCGGAACATCAGCACCTTCCGGCCGACCACGCGGCTCAGTAGCCAGTTCAGCGTCTCCACCGACCGGTGCGCGGCCAGCGCGCGCACGCCGAGGGCCCGCAGGTCGGTCGACAGCGACTCGTCGTCGGCGCGCGACATCAGCACGGCCGCCTGCGCGGCGGTGCACCCCTGCATGGCGGCGCCAAGGGCCAGCCGCACGATGCGCTCATCCGCATCGCCCAGCCCGGCCGTGATGGTCTGTTCCCGGTATGCGGGATGCTTGATCAGCAGGCGCGTCGCTTCCCGGCGCACTCCGGCATCCGGATGCCGCTGGAACTCGCGGGCGTCGAACCCCTCGGGCCAGCTGTCGAGCTTGCTGATGGCCATCAGCAGCAGTCGCAGGTACTGCCACCGTGCCGTGGCCAAGCATGAGGTCAGCGCCGTGCCGATCTCCGGACCGATGGTGGCCAGCAGTTCCACCAGCGCCGGCGCCGACCGTTCATCACTGCGCACCAGCGCCTCGAGCAACGGCTCCACCGCCCCCACCTTCAACCGTGCGACCAGGCGGGCCACCACGGCGGCGTTGGCGTTCGGCTGCGCGAGCTGCTCTTCCAGGCGGTCGGGCGTCGCCACGTGGCGCCACAGCGTTTCCTTCATCCACCCATCCGGCGCGGCATCGAGCAGGTCGAACAGCGGCGTCAGGTCCGGCTTCGCCACCAGCATGTCCACCGCGCGCCACACGGGTTCGCCGAGCATCTCGATCTCGATGCCCATCGTCAGCAGGCGCTCGGGTTCCGCCGGGAACGAGTCGTCACCGTGAAAATTGGGCGCCATCTTCGACATCTTGTCGAGCGCCAGGCGATAGCTGTCGGGATTGGGGTCTTCGAGGTTCCACCCCGTCACCAGCTTGTGCACCTGTTCGCGCAGGGCGTTGTCGGCCGTCGGCCGCGCCATCGGCGCGCCGTCGTCCGCATGCACCGCCAGCTTCGACAGCATGCGGATGAGCGAGTGCGAGATCGACTGTCCCGACGTGTCCGCCGCCGCCTGCACCAGGTCCACCACCGCGTCCACCGCCATGCCCTGCGTGGCGTCGAGCACGAACTTGCGGCGTTGCAGCACGTCGCCGCCCATGTGCATCAGGTCCTGCAGCGTGTCCGGTTGCAGGGTCGACACCAGGCGAGAGATGCGCTTCTGCGGCGCCGCCGCCTCCTTGCCGCCCTTCTGCTTGAGCTCCTCGGCGATCTGCAGCAGGTAGCCCACCACCACCTGGTCGTAGGCCGCGTCGCGCTTGTGGTCGTCGATCGCCTTGGCCACGACCATCGGGTCCGTCGAGTCGGCGGACTCACTGAACTTCTCCTCGTCCAGTTCGCTCGCCAGCGCCGCGCGCGCCAGGCCGATCCACAACTGCGCCGCCCGGCTCCGGCTGCCGCGCATCTCGGCCTTCTCTTCCTCCGATTCCCCGTGCTTGTCCTCCTCGAGCAGCTGCAGTTGCTCGAAGGTCAGCGGAAAGAGCCGCACGTGCGGCCACTGCTGCAGGAAGTCGGAATCTTCGAGGCCAAGCGGACGGGCGCGCCGGCCGGCGTCCACGGCGACGGTCTCCAGCACGGAGGCAATCTCGTCCGGCGTCACACCCTGGCTGAATTTCAGCGCGCCCAGATGGTGCCGGTGCAGGCGCAACGCCAGGTCGCGTAGCACCGGGTTCCCCTCCTCGGTCGCCACGCCCTCGATGATCAGCTGGTGGCGCGCCACGCCCAGTGAGAGCGTCGTGCGATCCTTGAGCAGCGCGTCGACGCGCCGGGCAATGAGGTCGGCAGCCGCCTCGCGCAATGGATGCCCGGACGGATAAATCGCGTTCTTGTGCAGACCGATCGACAGCTCGATCAGGAAGTCCGACAATTCGCGGGAAAGGGCGGCCGATTCGCCAACCGTCGTCAGGCGGCTCATCACAGGCGGAATATGGCCCCCGGCAGGAACCCGTGGAAGGACTCCCCATCGGTGGAAAACAGGATGACGCGTCGCCCCGAACCTCCAACCCGGCTAGCTTTCATCGTTGTGCCTGCGCGTCACCGCGCACCCTTTTTCATCATTCCAGCCGGAGCCTCGGCCCGTGGGCGTTTCCACCACCTCCGATCTCGACCAGCTCGCCATCAATACCGTCCGCACCCTGTCCATGGACGCGGTGCAGGCCGCGGAGTCCGGCCACCCCGGCACGCCGATGGCGCTCGCCCCGCTCGCCTACGCCCTGTACACGAGGCACCTCCGGCACGCCCCGTCCAATCCGCACTGGCAGGACCGCGACCGGTTCGTCCTCTCGATCGGCCACGCGTCCATGCTCCTGTACAGCTCGCTCTTCCTCTCGGGCTATAACGTCTCGCTCGACGATCTCAAGCAGTTCCGGCAGTGGAACAGCAAGACGCCGGGCCACCCGGAAGTCGGGCACACCGCCGGCGTCGAGACCACCACCGGCCCGCTCGGCCAGGGCATCGCCAATGCCGTCGGTCTCGCCATGGCCGAGCGCTCGCTCGCGGCGGCGTTCAACAAGCCGGGGCATGCGGTCATCGACCACTACACGTGGTTCATTGCCGGCGACGGCTGCCTCATGGAAGGCATTTCGCATGAGGCCGCCTCGTTTGCCGGCAACCAGAAGCTCGGCAAGCTCATCGGGTTCTTCGACGACAACGGCATCACCATCGACGGCAAGGCGAGCCTCGCCTGCACCGACGACGTCGCCATGCGCTTTGCCGGCTATGGCTGGCAGGTGCTGCACATCGCCGACGTCAACGACCGCGCGTCCATTGACCGCGCCGTCGCCGACGCCAAGGCCGACACGCAGCGTCCCACGCTGGTCATCACCAAGTCGCAGATCGGCTTTGGCTCTCCCAACCGGGTGAACACGTCCAAGGCGCACGGTGAACCGCTCGGCAACGAAGAGATCGTCCTCGCCAAGCAGGCACTGGGCTGGCCGTACGCCGAGCCGTTCACCGTGCCCGCCGAAGTGCTCGCCCACTGGCGCGCGCAGGTGGCGGCCACCGGCGAGGCCGCGCAGAAGGAGTGGATGCAGCGCTTCGCCGCCTACGCCAAGGCCAATCCCGAGGACGCCAAGGAACTCGGCCGGCGCTGGCATGGCGACCTGCCGGTGGGCTGGGACAAGCACCTCACGACGTTCGATGCCTCCAATGGCAACGTCGCCAGCCGCGCGGCCAGCGGCGTCGTGCTCAACGCCATCGCCCCGTACCTGCCCGAACTCATCGGCGGCTCCGCCGACCTTGCGGGCTCCAACCTGACGATGGTCAAGGGTGCGCCGGTCTGTTCGGCCGAACATCCCGAGGGACGCAACATCTTCTTCGGCATTCGCGAGCACGCCATGGGGTCCATCATGAACGGCATGGCCCTGCATGGCGGCGTCATTCCGTATGGCGGCACGTTCCTCGTCTTCGCCGATTACATGCGCCCCGCCATTCGCCTGGCGGCGCTCATGAAGCAGCACGTGATCTACGTCTTCACCCACGATTCCATCGGACTGGGTGAGGACGGCCCCACGCACCAGCCGGTCGAGCAGCTGGCGTCGCTGCGCTGCATCCCCGGTCTCACCGTCATTCGTCCCGCCGATGCGGCCGAAACCGTCGAGGCCTGGCGCACCGCCATCGAGCACAAGACGGGGCCCGTCGCGCTCATCCTCTCGCGCCAGAAGCTTCCGCTGATCGACCGCACCGAGCGCAGCGATGCGACGTATGCCCGGCACGGCGCGTACGTGCTCGGCAACACGCTCGACGGCACCAGGGGTGATGCCATCGTGCTCGCCACCGGATCTGAAGTCTCCATCGCGCTCGACGCGCAGCAGCTGCTGGCCGCCGACGGCATCGCCATCCGCGTCGTCAGCGCCCCGTCGCTCGAGATCTTCGCCGGTCAGGAAGCGACGTACCGCCAGGCCGTGCTGCCGCCCGGCATACCGCGCGTGGCCATCGAAGCCGCGCATCCCATGAGCTGGCACCGCTGGGTCGGTGACAACGGCATCATCATCGGCATTGAAACGTTCGGCGCGTCGGCGCCAGCGGCCAAACTGTACGCCGAGTACGGCATCACGGCCGCGCGTGTGGTGAAGGCGGTCAAGTCGCTCGTCGGCTAGCCGCAGTAGTTGGTGGAACGGCAGCGGGGCCTCGAGTCAATCGAGGCCCCGCGTGGCGCTGCCGCCACGAGATCGCGCTCAGTAGCCGGTCTTCGTCCAGATCAGCACGGCGCCGCACGCCGCGCCGCCTGGCGCGTACCGCGCCGGCACGACATTGCCGTTCTTGTACACCTCGATCGCCGCGATCTCCTTCAGGTTCGGCAGGAAGTCGAGCGGAACGCCGGCGGGCATCGGCACTTCGTCCACGACCATCAACATCGGGCATCCATATGATCGGACGGTCGTCAACACGGACTGACCCGACACTCGGTCTGTCGCCACGGTGACGCCCAGCGTCCGTCGCACGAAGTTCCCCAGGTCGTTTCCACCCCATTTCCGGATGTCGGTCGACGTATAGTAGCTGCCGAGTCCCGCCTTCTGCCGGCTCTCGAACCCTCGCATCTGCCACGACAATTGCGCCTTCTCGGTGATGCGCACCGTGTCGAGCCCGATCGCCAGTCGCTCGAGCGAAAAGCTCATCCTGGCCGTCTCACCGGGCGCCACATGCACGATGGACGCGATGGGCTGGTAGCCGATCTTCCGGACGGTCACCACGTACGGCCCGGGCGCCATGTCGGTGATGCGGAACCGGCCGCCCTCCGACGTCGCAATCACCACGGGCGTGTTCAGGATGCCGACGCTGGCGGCGGTGAGTGGACGCAATCCGGTGTCCGACACCACGCCGTCAATCGCGCCCTTCGCTACCGCGGTCGGCGGCGAGGCGCCTTGCTGTCCGGAGAGGTCACGCCCGGCGGCCATCAACAGCATCGCCAGGACGGCAATACGACCGGCACGTCGTCTCGAGGGGGCCACGCATTCTCCTGTCACGGTGTCCGGCCGTCATTGGCCGGACGCTGCCAGCGACAATGCGTCCCCATCTGGCCCCGCACAAGCCGATCTGTGCGGCCTAGCGCGACCCGTCCTTCGTCCAGATGAGCACCATGCCGCAGCGACGGTCCACTCCGCCAAACTGCGACGGCACGCCCGACGGGCCCCCGTACACCTCGATGCCGGCAATTTCCTTGGGCCTCGGCAGCAGCTCCACGTCGAACTGGCTCGGCATCATGATGTTGTCCACCACCACCTGCACCGGGCATGCGCCCGCGCCGGTGGCGGTTACCATGTTGCCCTGGTCGCGACGGCTCTGCAGCGACGTCACGCCCGTGGCATCGTCGCGCACCACCGCCAGCGTGCTGAAGCCGCGCAGCACCGTGCTCACGTCAATCGACCCGCGCTTCTCGAGATCGGCGGAGGTCAGGAACTTCCCCACGCCAAGCTGCCGGCGGCGCTCGAAATCCATGAGGTTCCGCGACATCTGGCGTTCCGTCACGCGCACCGTGTCCAGGCGCCCCGCGCCCAGCGGCGTGAGCGCGTACGACAGCCGCAGCGTATCCCCGCCGTTCACCGAGATCACCGTGGCGGTCGGGCGAAAGCCGAAGCGCCGCACCGTCAGGATGTACGTCCCCATCTGCACGTCGGTGATGCGGAACCGTCCCTGCGCCCCCGTTGCGATCTTCACCGGCGTGCGCAGGATGCCGATTTCGGCATCCCGCATCGGCACCAGTGCCGTGTCGGTCACCAGGCCATCAATGACGCCGTGGGTAGGACGCTTGACGGTGTCCGCCGGGGCGGAACCCGGCTTTGACGCGACGCCAGATGGCAGGGTGCGCGAGCGCACCTGCGCCCCAAGTGACGCGGTCGGTGCGGCGAGCAGCCCGGCAATGCCCAGGCACAATATCGAACGGAGCGTGTTGGTCATGGTCTCGAAATCTCTCTCATCGCCTCTCTACCGTCTACGGGTGGTCGGTGTTCCCCCGACCATTGGTTCCACCAGGTCGTGAATGCGCCGCAGTTCCCTGAGCGAGCGGTTCTTCGCCGAGATGACCGCCACCACCACCAGCGTCGCCACACCGCCGAGGACCACCGAGGGCACCGTGCCGAACATCCGGGCCGTCACCCCCGACTCGAACATCCCGATCTCATTGGAACTGCCGACAAAGACGCTGTTCACGGCCGACACGCGCCCAAACAGGTGGGTCGGCGTGATGGTCTGGAGCAGGTTCGAGCGAATCGACACGCTCACCATGTCGGAGGCGCCCGCCAGGCCGAGCATCAGCACCGAGAGCCAGAACGACGTCGAGAGGCCGAATCCGATCGTGAACAGCCCGAAACCGATGACGGCCAGGAAGAGCGTCCGCCCCGCGCGGGCGAATGGCGGCCGGTGCACGATCATCAGCGAGGTGGCCACCGCCCCGATGGCCGGCGCCGCGCGCAGCAGCCCCAAGCCCTCCGGCCCGACATGCAGGATTTCCGCCGCAAAGACCGGCAGCAGCGCCGTCGCCCCGCCAAAGAAGACGGAGAAGAGGTCGAGCGACAGCGCCCCCACCAGCAGCGGCTGGCTGAACACGAACCGGATGCCGCTCCCCAGGCTTTCCGCCACTTCATTTGTGTGCGCCAGGTCGATGACCGAACGATGGCGCACTGACGCGATGGCCAGCAGGCCGATCGTGATGAGCACCGCCACGCTGGCATACGCCAGCGTCGTGCCACCGATGGCATACATCACGCCCCCGATGGCCGGCCCGAGCACCGATGCCAGCTGCCACGACCCGCTGCGCCACGTCACCGCGTTGTGGAACAGCGCGCGCGGCACGAGTTCCTGCCCCAGCGCCTGCCGGGCCGGCTGCAGGAAGCTCCGCGCCACCCCGCTCACCGCAATCACGGCATAGATCAGCGTCGTCACCCGCCGCGGCGCGTGCGGCAGCATCATCGGCAGCAGCAGCAGGGCCAGCGAGCAGCCCACGAGCACGGCCAGTGCGGCCAGCGCCACCCGGCGGCGGTCATGGCGGTCGGCCACGTGGCCGGCGTACAGCGCAAAGCCGATGAACGGCAACGCCTCGGCGAGCCCGATGAGCCCCAGGGCCAGTTTGTCGTGGGTCAGCTCGTAGATCTGCCATCCCACGATGGTGCCCTGGATCTGCACCGCCATGGTGAAGGCGAACAAGCCGATGATGTACCGGCGGAAGTCCGGAACCTGCAGCGCCGCGTACGGACCGGTGGGGGGACTTTCCATAAAGGGAATAATAAGTCACGTCCCTTGCCCAACCAGCCCCGGCCCCCACCCGGGCCCCCCCCCCGGGGGGTTAAAGGGCCCCCGCCGCGGAGGGGGGGGTGGGGCCCCCCCCCCCCCGCCGAGGGG
>Ga0302322_100002271_pt1 | contig 16201 bp, 16 predicted proteins | sample Fen_T0_2_FD_203757 | JGI IMG/M metagenome (GOLD analysis project Ga0302322, IMG submission 203757) | Peat permafrost microbial communities from Stordalen Mire near Abisko, Sweden - Fen_T0_2 | ecosystem: Environmental > Terrestrial > Soil > Wetlands > Permafrost | place: Sweden: Abisko... | reverse complement strand
GATGGGCCTGATCAAGGCCTGGCGCAAGGAGTTCCGCAAGCAGATACTCGACCCGGCCGGCTTCATCTACGGCGTGCTGTTCGCCGCGCCGATTTCCATCGCGCGCTTCATCTGGGCCCTGCCCTCCTAGCCCCATGGAAGAGACTCCCCTGGCGCGCTTCATCGCCGACTTTCGCGCCAGCAACCTGGCGGTGCTGGGGGCGCTGCTGCTGTTCGTGATCCTGTTCATCGCCCTGTTCGCGCCCCTGCTCTCGCCGCAGAACCCCTACGACCTGGCCCAGCTCGACGTGATGGACGCGCGCCTGGAGCCGGGCGCCAAGCTGGGCAATGGCCACACCGCCTTGCTGGGCACCGACGACCAGGGCCGCGACATGCTCTCGGGGATTTTCTACGGCCTGCGCATCTCGCTGATGGTGGGCACGGTGGCAACCATCCTGGCCCTGTTGATAGGCGCCACCGTGGGCATGCTGGCCGCCTACGTGGGCGGGCGCCTTGATGGCATATTGATGCGCATCGCCGACATCCAGCTCTCGTTTCCGCCCATCCTGATCGCCCTGGTGCTGCTGGCCCTGCTGGGCCAGGGCACCGGCAAGATCATCGTCGCGCTGATCACCGTGCAGTGGGCCTATTACGCACGCACGGTGCGCGGCGCCGCGCTGGTGGAGCGGCGCAAGGAGTACATCGAGGCGGCGCAGGTGCTGGGCCTGCCGGCTTCGCGCATCGTGTTCCGCCACCTGCTGCCCAACTGCATGCCGCCGCTGATCGTGATCGCCACGGTCCAGGTGGCCTCGGCGATCACCCTGGAGGCGACCCTCTCCTTCCTCGGCCTGGGGCTGCCGATCACCGAGCCTTCGCTGGGCCTGCTGATCGCCAACGGCTTCAACTACATGCTCTCGGGCAAGTACTGGATCAGCCTGTTTCCCGGCGTCGCCCTGCTGCTGACCATCATCGCCATCAACCTGGTGGCCGACCAGTTGCGCGACGTGCTCAACCCGCGATTGCAGAAATGAGCGCGACCACAGGAACGCCCGCGCTGGAGGTGCAAAACCTCTCCACGCACTTTGCCACCCGGCAAGGGGCGCTCAAGGCCGTCAACGAAGTCTCGTTTTCGGTGGCGCGCGGGCAGATCATGGGCCTGGTGGGCGAATCCGGCTCCGGCAAGTCGATGACCGGCTATTCCATCATGGGCCTGATCGACGCCCCCGGCAAGGTGGTGGGCGGGCGCATATTGTTGGGCGGCACCGACCTGAGCCAGTTGTCGGCGGAACAAATGCGCCAGTTGCGCGGCAACCGGGTGGCGATGATCTTCCAGGACCCGATGATGACCCTGAACCCGGTCCTGCGCATCGACACGCAGATGGTCGAGGCGATCCAGGCGCACGAGAAGGTGAGTCGCGCCAGCGCCCTGGACCGCTCTCGCGCGGCTCTCGCCACCGTCGGCATTCCCTCGCCCGACGAGCGCTTGAAGAGCTACCCGCACCAGTTTTCCGGCGGCATGCGCCAGCGCGTGGCCATTGCGATTGCCCTGCTCAACCATCCCGACCTGATCATCGCCGACGAGCCGACCACCGCGCTGGACGTGACCATCCAGGGGCAGATCCTCGCCGAGATGCAGCGCCTGTGCCGCGACACCGGCACCGCCCTGATCTGGATCACCCACGACCTCTCGGTGATCGCCGGCCTGGCCGACACGGTGTGCGTGATGTACGCCGGGCGCATCGTCGAATCGGGCACGGTCGATGAGATCCTCGATGTCGCGCGCCATCCCTACACGCGCGGCCTGATCGACTCGGTGCCCTCGCGCAACCCGCGCGGCTCGCGCCTGAAACAGATCCCCGGGATGACGCCATCGCTCGCCAACCTGCCGTCCGGCTGCGCCTTCCGCGAGCGTTGCGCGCGCGCCGACGCGGCCTGCCTGCAGGAGCCCCGTCTCTCGGTTGAAGCGCACTCGGTGAGCTGCTTCCACCCGCACACCGACCACGTAAGCGCCAGCGCAGGCGAGGCCGCGCCTGCGCTGGTCGCCAGTCATACGGCAGACCGCACAGGCGCCAGCCCGGGCGAGAGCGCATGAGCAACGCCACGCCGCTGCTGGCCCCGCTGCTGGAACTGAGGGGCGTGTCCAAGCGCTTCGTCAAGCGCCTGGACGCGGCCGCGCGCATCGGCAACTGGTTCGGCGCGGGGCTGCACGAAGAAGTGGTGCGCGCGGTCGATAACGTGGATCTGGATATTCACCAGGGCGAAGTGGTCGGCCTGGTCGGCGAATCCGGCTGCGGCAAGTCCACCCTGGGCCGCCTGGCCGTGGGCCTGCACAGCGCCGATGGCGGCTCGCGTTTGTATCGCGGCGCCGACCTGAATCGGCTCTCGGGCAAGCAAGCACGCACCGCGCAACTGAAAATCCAGATGATTTTCCAGGACCCCTATGCTTCCCTGAACCCGCGCATGCGGGTGCTGGACATCGTCGGCGAGGCGCCGGTGGTGCATGGCCTGGTGCCGAAGTCGCAGCAGCAGGCCTATGTCGAAAAGCTGCTCGCCCAGGTGGGCCTGGACGCCTCCCTGGCGCGGCGCTTTCCGCACCAGTTCTCCGGCGGCCAGCGCGCCCGCATCGGCATCGCCCGGGCGCTCGCGGTGCAGCCCGAATTCATGGTCTGCGACGAGGCGGTGGCCGCGCTCGACGTCTCGATCCAGGCCCAGGTGCTCAACCTGTTCATCGACCTGCGCGAGCAACTCGGCCTGACCTACCTGTTCATCAGCCACGACCTGGGCGTGGTGCGCCACCTGAGCGACCGCGTGGTGATCATGTACCTGGGCCGGGTGGTGGAGTCCGCGCCCACCGACGCCATCTACGCGACGCCCAACCACCCCTACACCCAGGCCCTGCTCGCCGAAGTGCCGGACCTGGAAAAACGCAAACGCGCCTACATCCCGATCAAGGGCGAGATCCCCTCGCCGCTCGCCCCGCCGCCGGGCTGCCACTTCCACCCGCGTTGCCCGCATACCTTCCAGCGGTGTAAAGTAGAACAACCCCTGCTCAAGGAAGTCGCCCCCGGGCGCCTGTCCGCCTGCCATTTGAACGATCAGAAGTAAAAGGTAAGCCCATGAAAGCCGAACGCATTCCCGCCCTCAAGTCAGAAACGCTGGAAATGATCCAGCAACTGATCTCGTTTGATACCACCAGCCGCGACTCCAACCTCGGCCTGATCGAGTGGGTGCGCGACTGGCTCAAGGCCCAGGACGTCGAGTCCACGCTCGTCTACGATGCCGACAAGCGCAAGGCCAACCTGTTCGCCACCATCCACGGCAAAAGCGGTCACGCGGCGCGGCCCGGCATCGTGCTCTCCGGCCACACCGACGTGGTGCCGGTCGATGGGCAAGCCTGGGACACCGACCCGTTCAAGGCGACCATCAAGGATGGCCGGCTGTTTGCGCGCGGCGCCTGTGATATGAAAGGCTTTCTCGGCACCGCCCTGGCCATGACTCCGCGCTTCATCGCCGCCGACCTGAAGGCGCCTATCCACTTCGCGCTGTCGTATGACGAGGAAGTCGGCTGCCTGGGCGTGCGCAGCCTGATCCAGTTGCTCTCCAACCAGGGCTTCAAGGCCGCCGGCTGCATCGTCGGCGAGCCCACCTCGATGAACGTGGTGGTCGCCCACAAGGGCAAGCGTGCCTATCGCTGCACCGTGCACGGCAAGGAAGCCCACTCCGCCCTCACCCCGCAAGGCGTCAACGCGATCGAATACGCGGCACGCCTGATCACCTACATCCGCATGATGGCCGACCGCATGCAACAGCTCGAGGTGCGCGACCACGGCTTCGACGTGCCCTTCACCACCATGCAGACCGGCACCATCCGCGGGGGCACCGCCGCCAACATCGTGCCCAAGGAATGCGTGTTCGACTGGGAGTTCCGCTACCTGCCCGGCGCCAACCCCGACGCGATTGAAAACGAAGTGCGCGGCTACGCCGCCTCGCTGCTGCCGGAAATGCACAAGGTCGCCGCCCAGACCGGCATCGCCATCGACCTGAAGGCCGCCATCCCCGGCTCCAACGCCCAGGAAGCCGACGAACTCACCCAACTGGCCCTAGCCCTGTCGCGCCAGGTCGGCATCAGCAAGGTGGCCTACGCCACCGAAGCCGGCCTGTTCGAGCAGGCCGGCCTGCCCTCGATCATCTGCGGCCCCGGCTCGATCGAGCAGGCGCACAAGCCGAACGAGTACTGTGACCTGGAGCAGATCGCGCTGTGTGAATCGTTCATGGACCGCCTGTTGGAGCGGGTTTGCGTGTAGGGCGGTGACCCATCCGGTCCGCCCGCGTTCAAACCGTCACATCAAGGTTCTGTCCGATCCGCTGCGCGCCGCTCTTTTTCGCACCTGCGGCGTCCACGTGCGACAAGTCGTATACCAGTTCTTCTTCCGTCGACACCGTGCCGTCCTTGTTGGCGTCCTTCTTGTCGTAGCTCTTGGTATCGCTGCTTTTTGCCGCGCCACCCGGCTTGGCTCCGCCGCCTGGGGGCGGACCGCCCGCGCCGGACGGCTTTTTGGCGCCGCCGGCCTTGATCGCCGTCTCTATATCGCCCTGGCTCACCGTTCCGGCATGCTTGGTATCGATCGCATCAAAACGCTTGCCCGCCTCGTCCGCCGACACACCCTTGGCAGCCAAGCCTTTGACAAATTCCGCCTTGTTCACGCTGCCGTCGCCATCGGCATCCATGTCCTTGACCATCCGGGACGCCATTTTCGAGGCCATTTGCGAGCGGTCAATCCCGCCCGAACTTCCCACCGCACTGATAGACATTGCCGACTCCCTGAGAGGCGCCCCGGGATGGGGCGCGTTTAAGGTGATTCCATCTCATATATCGCCAGAAATGCAGGATAGTGAATTGGCGCAAGGGTAAAGATGTGTAAAGAAGCCTGAAACGGCGGGCCAAGGCCGCCTTTCTGGGGCGCACTTTCGAGCGCCGCGATCATCATGAGCCGATTCCCTTGCCAGCCGCGGCCTCACCACCGTTGACGCTAAATCGCACCTTCACCCCATCCACCCTCACCCGCAAATCCCGATACTTCATCAGGTAATGCACCCCCACCAGCAGCGCCCCAAACCCCGCCGCCGCCCCCACGGCGAGTGACCAGCGCGGCCCGAACACATCGGCCACCCATCCCACCACTGGCGCCCCCAGCGGCGTGCCGCCCAGCGAGATGGCGAGGTAGATCGCCATCACCCGCCCGCGCATCAGCGGGTCGGTGGTGAGCTGCACCGTGCTGTTGGCGGTGGTGTTGAAGGTCTGCGCGGCGACGCCGGTGATGAACAGCGCGACGCCGAACCACCACGCGTTGGGCATCAGCGCCGCCAGGGTGCAGCCAAAACCGAACATCGCGGCGCCGGCCAGCAGCATGGCCAGGCGCGGGCGCTCGCGCTTGGCCGAGCGCAACGCGCCCACCACCGAGCCAAAGGCCATCGCGGTGGTGAGCAGGCCATACTGGCTCGCGCCGGCGTGAAAGGCGGTCACCGACATGGCGGCGATGAAGATCTGGAAGTTCAGGCCAAAGGTGCTGATCAGGAACACCATCAGCAAGATGGCCTTGATGTCGGGGCGCCCACTGACATAGCGAAAGCCCTCGATCAGGCTGCCGCCCTTGCGCCCGGCGCGGTCGCGGCGGTGCAGCTCGCCCACCCGCAGCATGGCCAGCGAGCCGAGCACGGCCACATAGGAAGCGGCATTGATCAGGAACACCCAGCCCGAGCCCAGTGCCGTGATCAACACGCCGGCCACCGCCGGACCTATCATGCGCGCGATGTTGAACGAGGTCGAGTTCAGCGCCACCGCGTTCGACAGGTCGGGGTCGCCCACCAGCTCGGCGACAAAGGTCTGGCGCGCCGGCGAGTCGAAGGCGCTGACGCAGCCAAGCAGGAAGGCGAACACGTAGACATGCCAGAGCTGCACCAGCCCGGCGATGGTCAGCACCCCGAGGCCGAGCGCCAGCGCGCCCATCGCCGCCTGGGTGGCGAGCAGTATCTTGCGGCGGTCGAAATGGTCGGCCACGAAGCCGGAGAAGGGCAGCATCAGCAGGTGCGGCCCGAACTGCAGCGCCATCACGATGCCGACGGCCGTCGCGTTGTTGTGGGTCAGCTGAGTGAGCACCAGCCAGCCCTGGGCGATGCGCTGCATCCAGGTGCCCACGTTCGATACCAGCGCCCCGCCGGCCCAGAGCCGGTAGTTGTAGCTGCCCAGCGAACGGAAGGTGGCGCTCATCGCAGACCCGGGCCGACGGGCCAATTGCCGCCAGTCCCGCCAGTACTGCTAGAGCTACGGGGAAGTGGCAATTCGGGCGGCCCGGCTTTTGTCGTTATGGGTGTCGTTATGGGAAAACATTTCCCCAAATTATATCGGGCCGGGCGCCCGCCTCCCGGTAAACCCACCCACCCATCCCTTGCCGGCCATATGCAACTTTTTTGTTGCATATATGAAAAACCGGGCGTATATTACATACGCAACCATTTTGTTGCTTAATATTCCGTCACCCATCCACACCGAAAGGAACCGCCATGGACCACTACCGCAAGCAACTCCTGATTTCCGCCCCACCCGCCGCCGTCTACCGCGCCATCGCCACCCGGGAAGGCCTGCGCGCCTGGTGGAACGAAGCCTGCGAAGCGGATAGCGCCATCGGCGGACAGGCCACGTTCCGCTTCGGGCACAACCGCAAGGTGATGCGCATCACCAACCTGACCCCCGGCCGCGAAGTGCGCTGGCACTGCGTGGAAGCCAACATCGAGGCGCCGGGCGTGACCCGCAAGGACGAATGGGTCGGCACCGACATGGTTTTCAAGCTGACCCCGCAGGGCCCAAGCAACACCATGCTGGACTTCGAACACATCGGCCTGACGCCCGCCCTGCAGTGTTACCCGATCTGCAACGGCGGCTGGAACTACTTTCTCGGCAGCCTGCAAAACCTGGCCGAAACCGGCAAGGGCACGCCGTTCAAGGCGGAGCAAGGCGTTTGCGAGGGCCACCAGGCGCTGGCTGCAGCCTGAAGCCGTATGACATTCCGGCCCCGGCCGCGCTGCTTGAGGCGGCTGGCGCCGCCCCACTCACGCCGCCGCGACCGGTTCCGGGAAGCCGAGAAAATCGAGCGCGACCACCGCGCCCGCCGGGCCCTGGACCTTGATCGTGGAACTGCGGCAGGCGATCGCGTGGCCGGGCGCCACCAGGGCCTGCTTGATACCCTTGGCGTCCACCATCACGGGGCTGCTGTATTCCTCGTTGCGCACCACGCAATAGGTGCCGATGCCGTGAAAATCGCCCAGGGTCTGCAAGCTGCCGTCGCAGACCAGGGTCAGGGTGCGGTTTTCCATTTCCATGTTCAATGGCCCCTAGACACGCAGCGCCAGGCCGGTGTAGCGGCGATGGCTGTGCGGCAGGTTGTTCTCGTCCAGGTAGCGCCCGGCCAGGGCGACCAGCGCGGGGCTGGCCGCGGTGCGCGCCTCGGCGATGATGGCGCGGCCGTACGCGTCGTCCAGGATGAACCGGCCCACATCGAGCGGCACCCGGAAATGCTCGCGGTACAGGCGCATCAGGCTGGTGGCCATCGCCAGTTGCGCCGGATTCAGGCGCGCCGCGCCCGAGCGGCGCTCGACCTGCGGCGCCGTGCCGGCCGTGTCGGCGGGCGGTGCCGCCCCCACAGCTAGCGCCGCCGCCTGCCCGCCCGATTGCGCCGTATCCGCCGCAGCCGTGTCCTCGGTTGTCCGCCCGGTTGTCCATGCGCTGGGCTGTCCGGTCGCCTCTGAAGTGGCCTCGGAGCTTGCCCGCAGGCCTGCCTGCCCGGCCGCACCAGGGCTTGCCCATCCGCTTGTCTCCGTGCCGGCCAGAGGGCCTGCCTGCCCGGCTGCCTGTAGGCTTGCCGAACCGCTTGCCTCTGCACCAGTCTGCAAAACTGCCTGCCCGGCCGCCTCAGGGTTCGCCCACCCGTTTGCCTCCGTGCCGGCCGGCGAGGCTACCTGCCCAGCCGCACCAGGGCTAGCCCATCCGCTTGCCTCCGTGCCGGCCGGCGAACCTGCCTGACCAGCCGCACCAGGGCTTGCCCACCCGTTGGCTTCTGCGCCGGCCTGCCCGGCCGCCTCGGGGCTTGCCCACCCGCTTGCCTCTGCATCTCCCTGCCCGGCGGCCGGATCAACCGACTCCGTGCTAGCCGGCCCGGCCAACGGGTCCGCCTCGGCTGCCCGCGCGATTTCCGCCGCAATCTCGTCGGCGGCCGTCGCCGCGGCGGATTCATGCTCGGATACCGTGAGATCCGGCGCGCGCGTCGCCATGAAGTCCACCTCGGCGGTGGTCGCGATGGCGTCCACCATGGCGTCCTTGCCGGCAGCCGGGGGCAAGGCAGCGCCCGCGCCCTCCGGCGCCGCGGCGTCATCCCAGCCCGGCGGCGCGCTGATCGTGTTGTGCAAACCGGTGATCGCCGCCTCGGCCGCCGCGCTGAAGGGGCTCTCGGCCACGGCCACCCCGTCGGCCGGCGGCGCCACTGTACCCGCATTCCCAGCCGCCGCGCCGGCATCCCATCGCGCCGGCTTGTCTATGGTCCTGAAGGTGCCGGTGATGGTCACCTCGACCGCCGCCGCGATGATCGCCTCATAGCTGGCGTCGTCCATCTCCGGCCCATGCGCAGGCCGGTGCCCCGGCCCGGGCGCCGGGTCGGGCGCAGGCTGGTGCCGCGCCAGGATAGGCATCTTGTAGGTGGCCGCCAGGCGCGTCGACGCCGCCCGGCTTTCCATCAGGGCCTGGCGCTGCGCCTGCAAGCGCAAGGCCAGGTCGCGCAACTCCTCGTCGCCGGCGCGCTGCGCCCGTTCGAAGGCCTGGAAGGCGTAGATGTCGTCCGCTTCCAGTTCGGCGGCGCTCAGGGATCTGTGCACGACTTTCGCGTACAAATCCATGAAATGCCGGATCGGCTCCAGACTGTTTTTGACTTCCCCCATCAGTGCACTCTGTTTTCCACCGGTGAACCAGATTCCGGTAATAGTAACAAAATGGTGACAAAATGGGACAGACCACCCTTAGCGACCGCCGGGCCTGCCGCGTCTGCTGCTTGATTCCGATCCGCAAAAGCGCTACGCACGAATCATTCTAGATTGATTTTTCGCGCAACACCATAGCCCGCCCGCCGGCCGGCTCCAGACCTCACCGCCCGAAACCCGTCCCCATCCAACCACCGGCCCTGCCTGATTTTCGACCAGGCTTGCGTTCGGACTCGACTTGCCGACGGCCTATTTGCCTGTGCCCTCAATCCCCGGCTCGTACCCGTTGAGCCTGGACAACACCTGGGGCTGGTCCTTGTACTTCAATTTCAGCGCCTTGAGCTTCCGGTCCGTACCGGTGCAATATTGATTAATACTCTTTTCCAGGAACTTGCGCCGCTCCGCGTCGTAGGGCTCTTCACCCAGGAAGTGTTCGCACAGATCCCGCTCCTCTACATAGCGGGACACGTCAGCCGGCAGCGCGGCCTGCGGGTGCGCCAGCGTCGAGATGCAGGCGAGCGCGGCGAGAAGGTATGATTGAAGTGGCTTCATCGAGGGGTAATGTGATGTTGAGTGACGAGCGCGGTGAATTCGCCCAGACATTGTGCCAGAGCGCACCCTAGGGCACATAGAGGTCTCTCCAACGCTCGATGGGAACAAATGTTTCCTCGCCATCGCCATGAAACTCAACCCATCCGCCACACGATACACTGAGTTGCTTCAGCCTATCTATATGCATTGCGGTCAGGTCGAGACGGCCGTAACGACACGGGCCGCTCTCAACCGCGCGCCATAACGCATGCTCAAGATTTTCCATCCAGCCAGCAGAGTGAGCCAGCTCGGATAGCTCGGACATGTAGTCGGCGAGGGCTCGTTGCTGTGGTGTCAAATCCTTCAACATACTTGCGCTCTAATGTAGCGTTCTAAAGCGCGCGCAGCGTATTCGCACGGCTTCGAGAAACTGCTTAGAGCGCATTCTTTCGCTCCCAGCAGACGAATCTCGCATTGGAAGTACACCGGTTGGCCCGACCGACCTGCTCGTCGCTGAACCCTTCGAAGCGGGATGGCAGCAGCTTCAACGCTTCAATCTCACCGGTGGCGCCCTGCGGATAAGTGCATCGACCATGCTTGCCTTCCAGCAACCACCAGTAGTCGGCGCCCCAAGGCCCGGAGTCGTTCGTCTCTATCGCGACGCGGTCAACGTCAGCCCAAGCCATCGACCAAATCTTTCCACTTGGGTAGGCCACCGATATTCCTGCATCGTCCGCGGTGACTATAACCTCGCGCTCGAACATTAAAGCCGCCCGCCGGGCTGCCCTCTTGTCGCGGAACCAGTCGAAGATACGCACGTGATTTATCCCAAACGCGACGTTGAACGCCGAGCGCAGCTAGTCCGCACGGAAATTCTGTTAAGCGCTTTCATCAAGCACCTTGCCGATTTGCGCCTCAAACTCCGCGAACGATCGCGCCACTGGCCACAACTCCTCGACCGCCATGCCGACGGCGGGCACCATCAGGACCGGGCATTCGCCGCTGCTGCCCGTGATGGGGAAGACGAACAACTCACCCCCTCCGTTGCTGCCGAAGGCGAAATAGCCGGGAAGATACTCGGGGATCCCGTATGCACTGGACGTTTCCATCGCCGATTCCGCGGACCAAACCACCACCCATCCCGGCTCGATGCCGAGATGACCTTCGACATCGATACCCTTGGTCCTTGAGAGCAGGTCAAAGTACGAATTGGGCAGCGATGGATACGCCGCGCGGAGTTTTCCCAGGGCATCGGCAGTCATTTTCCCGGCCGCATTTCTCGATCCGTAGGATCGAACTCAAGAACAGATTCGTGGAGTCCGGCGATTTGCTGACCTACCGGTTGCCCCTCCTCGTTGACCTGAAACAGCCCCCAGGATACGTCGTCAAGGGCAGGCGGCATGTGCGCGGGGCCATCGATCAGATAGCAGACATGAAAAAGCATCTGCGCGCGCAGGCACCTTGCGATTTCGGTTAGGTTCTGGTCGGACACGCCCTTTTCCTTGCAATGCGCCAGCGCGATGCCCAGCCCAGCATAGGGGCGATCCGGATTCGATTTCGCGTCGTCGATGGCCCTGGCAATCCATGCAGACTCCCCCTCGCCCGGGATGTTCTTCCAGGCGCTTTTCAAGAAGAGAAAACGAAGAAGCTGTGGAATGCCTTCCGAGATCTGCGACCGGGCCCAGATTTCTGGCGACGACGCGCCAAGCTCGCGAAAAAGCGCGGTGAGTTTTTCTTCGGATTCTGGAATGGGCATGGGTTATCTCGTGAGGGCTAACGCTCAAGTGTGCGGCGCGAAGCGCCCGCCTCGATTGCTGGGTCAGGCATCAACCGCATCTCCATCGTCTTCGCCCACAACCGCTTCCCGGATTAGAAACATGCGTGCGTGTTTGCGGATGCGCTGAGCCGCGGATTCTTCAAGCCCTTGGATGCCCAGCACCTCTGCAATAGGTACGTACGCAACGTCCTCCAGCGTGGCTATACCGCTCTCTATCAAGGTTCGCGCCAGCTTTTCGTCGACGTGGAGAATGCGCTGAAACATTGCCTCCGGCGTTTTGTCGGGCCTATCCATTTTCCGTGATCTCCTATGCGCGTCCTGTCGATGGCTAACGTTGAGCTACGCGGCGAGCAGCGCCAGTCCCCATGAGCGTTGGGTCAAACCTGCTCAGCACCCGCACGGCAACCTTCAGATCATCCATAGCGCGACAGCCCACAGTTCACGCATTCCCGACCGCGGGAAAACGAGTTTCTTCGGTAAAACGCCTTGCCGCATCTGGGGCATGGAAAGCGCTGAAACCTTACGCAGCAGCCGGCAAAGAAAGCCATCCACAACAGGGGAGCGGAAGCGACAGCCCATTCATGGGTGGTAAAGCGACTGACAACAATTGCCAGCCCGCCGGCAATCGGCATGTAGCCCACGAATGCAAAGATCACCCAGCGCTCTCTCGCCCTGAGTTCCTTCCACGCGTCGTCGTACTGGGTTGGTGCGGCCATCGGGTTTAACTTGGATTTGCGCGGACAGCCGCTGTCCGCATAACTCGGGCGTTTACCGTATAGCTCGAATGGCAAGCCGCCGGGACATCAGTCACCAGCGCGGCTTGCGATTGTTGCATCAGGTTTCGGGTCAATACACCCTCATCAAAAGCGGCACGGCGCACAAGAATTGCGCCATAGGCCTCGACTGTGCCGCAAAACTCCCCAATAGGCAATACGACCAAGGGTGGGGGTTCCGGTACCGCGGCCCGGATGCAAAACACCCACACTTAGGTGCCCGTTTTGCGTATCGTCAGGAGTCACGGTACTGGTGCAATGCCAGGCCGTTCGTTGCTGTTTTCCTCCGGCGCGCCCGCTCGGGCGCGCCACCTACCTTTTTTCGAGGTGCCCATGACCACTGCCCTGTTCACTCCCCTGACCGACCTCCAGGAACGCTTTGTCGTCGAATACCTGGTCGACTACAACGCCAGCGCCGCCGCCCGGCGTGCCGGCTACTCGCCCAAGACCCACGGCGCCCAGTCCGCCGCCCTGATGAAAAACCTCGCCGTGCGGGCCCGCATCGACGTCGGCATCAAGGCGATGCGCGAGCGCATCGGGGTCTGCGCGATGAACGCCTGGCAGGAACTGGCGCGGGCGGCGTTTTTCGACATTCGCGGCTTTATCGACAAGGACGGGAAGATGGTGCCCTTCCATGAAATGGACGAGGACACCATCGCTGCGCTGAACGTCACCTGCCGGACCTTGAAAGGCGGGGAGACCGTGATGAGCGTGCGCCAGCCCTCTCGATTGACCGCCTTGCTGGCGCTGGAGCGGCGCTTTGCCAAGGAGGAAGAAATCGAACGCCAAGTGCTCAAAGACGAAGCCGAACGGCAGGCCGCCGAGGACGAGAAGATCGCGCGGGAGCGGCGCTACAAGCCGGAGCACACGCAGGTCAAGGAAGCGGAAGCCAGGCAGGCGCAGCAGCGCGAGCTCGATGCCCTGCGGGCCGAGCGGGATGCGCTGGCCGGGCAGGTCAAGGCGGTGAAATTGCCGGAGATGCCGGTCCAGCCACCGCGCCGCCCGTTCGCAGCGGCGCCGGCTGCTGCGGCGCAGGCTGTGGCCAGGAAGGCGGAGCCTACCCAGGTGGCGCCGGCGAACGTAGCACCGGCAAGGGTGGCACCTGCGAAGGTAGCTCCGGCAAAGGCGGCGCCAGCCGGGCTGGCCGCCTCCGCCAAGGAGCAGGCCAGGCGGGCGCTGGATGCGCTGTTTGAGCCGGCGGCGCCCGCCAGCGCGCCTGAACCGGCCCAGCCGGCAGGCACGCTGCCCGTGCTGGAACTGCTGGCGGATGCGCAACCGGCGCCGGGTCTGGCTACGCAGGCAGGTTCGGTGCCAAACGCGGCACCGGCGCGGATTGCGGTGCCGGTAGAGGCTACGGTGCCGATACAGGCCGAGGTGCAGGTACTGGCAGGAGCGCCGGCGGACGTCGCGGTGCCGGCGCAGGTCGCGGTGTCAGCGGCGGTTGTAGACCATGGGGCCGCAGCCCCGGCCACGCCGCCGGCCGGGCAGTCCGACGAGGACGACGAGGGGGACGAGTGGGGCGAGGAGGATCCGTTCTTCGTCCCCGCTCCCGCGCCCACCCCCGCGCCCCCGCCGATTCAGCGCCGCAAGATCAGCCTTTGGGGCACCGTCATAGGCTGATTTCTTGCGTAAAAAGTAAGTGGTTTTATAAGGTGCACGGCGCCGGATGCCGCGCGCTGGGCAGCGTTCGCCCCGGGATGGTCGAAGGGCTCGTGCCTAGCCCATGCGGTTCGACAGGCTCACCGCGAACGGAGGTGGATGATGCCGATTCGGTTCGACGGGCTCATCGCGAATGGTGGTGGACTGCGACTATGCGGTTCAACGCGCTCAGCGCGGACGGTGGTGGATCGCGCCGATGCGGTTCGAGGGCCTGACCGCGAACGGTGGATAAGGCCGCCGCGGTTCGACAGACCCATCCAAGACGGCGAACCAGAGGGAAGTTTTATCGCAAAAAGTCAGTGCTCTTATAACCTGCGGCCATCCGATGGTCCGCGAAATCCAGCCTTTCCCGACCATGGGCGCCAGGTCAGGGCACGGCTATCGCCGGGCGCGCTTCCATCCTGCCCAGGTTCGTTCCACCATTGGCGATGCCCAGGTCGAATATCACCTTGACCCTGGCCTCGAACGCAACGCCGCGCAGTGCCGGAGGGATCGTGGCAAATGGCTTTGCCTTTAGTGCTGTTATTCGTGCCTGCTCGTCCAATTCCACAAAACCGGAAGAGGTCACAAGCTCCACGGTTCTGGCGCGACCGCTGGGGTCGACCAGCATGCGCACGAGCACGGCGCCCTGATGCTGACGGGCCATTGCCTCGGTCGGGTAGCGCTTGTAGCGCTCCATCATTACCGCGAGCTCTCGCTGGTATTGCTTGATCGCGCGCTCGCGGGCGGTGTCGGGATCGACTCCATCTTCGGGTTCGGCGGCACCAACAGCAGTTGGCATCAGGAGCGGCAACGCCAGCAGTCCAGCCTGCAAAAAATGGCGCAGGCGACCTCGTGCAAAGTAACGAAGTCGCGAAATATTAGTCCTATTGCAGAGGTTCATCCCGGTTATTTTTGCAGCGTAAAGATTACGGAGACAAAGGCATCGAACTCTTTGCCGCGCAGGCCAGCCGGCACCTGTACGAGCGGCTTGGCCTTGCTGATGGCGATCCTGGCCTGCTCGTCGAGCAACTCGTGGCCGGATGAAGTAGTGACTTCGATGGCAGCGGTCTTGCCGTCGGCGCCGATGCGCAGGTGCACCAGGGCCTTTCCTTCCCAATACTGGTCCATCGCATCCCTGGGGTAGCGCTTGTACTTTTCGGTGATCGTAGCCAGTTGCTGCTGGTAGCCGCGAATCAAGGCGCGCTCGTCGGGGTCGGCGGCGCTGGCCGGTGCGTTCGAAGCCGCGGCGGGCGCCTTGGCGGCGTCCGGTCTGGCGTCGCTGGCCGGCGCGGCGGCGGGCGGCGTGGCCGGGGCGGGCTGGGGCGCGGCTACCGGCGGCGCGGTGGGTGCAGCCACCGGCTTGGGCTGGTCGATGGGCTTGAGCCTGGGCGCTTCGGGCACCACCGGCTTGGGCAGGGGTTTCGGTGCGGGCGGCGGCTCGGCCTTCTTTGGTTCGGGCTTGGGCGGTTCGGGCGCCGCCACGGGGGGCGGCGGGGCGGGCGGCACGTAGGGGCGGATGGTGACGCGGATCGGCGGCGAGAGTTGCGGCGCGGGCGGGATGGCGTGGCCCTGCCAGACGATCAGCGCGTGGATCAGCATGGAGACACCCACGCAGATCCAGAGGAGGCGCTCGTTGCTGTAGCCGGGGGGCCCCGAGGAAATGACGGCAGTGCTCATAGGAACCAAAAACTATAGCACGCGGGCAGACCTGCCCTCCCGAGGGCGCTTGCCATGTAATAACCAAATACTCTAAAATGTAGATTCATTACAATCTACGGTTATATAGAGAGTTACATAGCGATGAACTTCCAGCAACTGCGTTATGTGCGTGAAACGGTGCGCCAGGGCCTGAACCTGACGGCGGCGGCCGAGGCGCTGCACACGTCCCAGCCGGGGGTGTCGCGGCAGATCCGCGACCTCGAGGAAGAGCTGGGGGTGCAGATCTTCGTACGCTTCGGCAAGCGCATCACCGCGCTCACCGAACCGGGGCGCGCGGTCGTCACCGTGATCGACCGCCTGCTGATGGAGGCGGACAACCTGAAAAGCACCGCCACCGAATTCGCCGACCAGAAAAGCGGCAGCCTGACGATAGCCACCACCCATACCCAGGCGCGCTATTCGCTGCCGAAGGCGGTGCGCGAGTTCAAGCGCATGTACCCGCAGGTCAAGCTGACGATATTGCAGGGCAGCCCGCCGCAGCTGGCGCAGATGGTGGTCGAGGGCCAGGCAGACATCGCGATCGCCACCGAGAGCATCGACCATCATCCGGACCTGATCGCCCTGCCCTGCTACCACTGGCACCACGTGGTGGTGGTGCCGCCCAAGCACCCGCTGCTGGGCCTGGACAAGCTGACCCTGAAGGCGCTGGCTGATTTTCCGATCATCACCTACGACAGCGCCTTCACCGGCCGCACCTCGATCAACAACGCCTTCGCCGCGAAGGGATTGACGCCCGATATCGTGCTCTCGGCGATCG
>Ga0302322_100002270_pt1 | contig 16203 bp, 9 predicted proteins | sample Fen_T0_2_FD_203757 | JGI IMG/M metagenome (GOLD analysis project Ga0302322, IMG submission 203757) | Peat permafrost microbial communities from Stordalen Mire near Abisko, Sweden - Fen_T0_2 | ecosystem: Environmental > Terrestrial > Soil > Wetlands > Permafrost | place: Sweden: Abisko... | reverse complement strand
GAGGACAAAAATGCTTAAGTTGTTTACAGAAGAACAAAAGAAGTCAATCGGTGTCCGTTAATATTAAATAATTAATTCATAACGTCCTTAATTTGTCTCCAGGTAATCAGGATAATATGATTTGCCTTTAAGATATCTTTAAATTCAGAACTAAGAACCAAATCCAGGTCATGTTGACGCCACGCTGAGCCGTAGTCATCATGACCTTTACTTATTGCTTTCATCTCATCATTATCAATGGCAAGATGAACGATCATCTGATTCAGTCCGGGCTTTAATTCTGAGATGCCTTTTTTATAGGCATCAATCCAATTGCCTTTTATCATCTGAGGTTCCAGCATAAACAGATTATCAAGCAGGAAAATCTTAGAGCCTAATGTTTTCGCTGTCTCCGGAGGAAACCAGCTTAAGTATGCCCTTGGGAAAAGAACAGGCAGATGATAAATGTCGGAAAGATTCATGTAAATTTTTATCAACTCGGGATTTGCAAGAACACTTCCCATATGTGTATCGATATGGGTTGGCTGAACACCCAGCGAAATTAATTTATCAATCTGGGCTTTAAGCTCTTTTTCTGCATCTGCCCCTTTGGCAACTTTGCCAAGTTCTTCAACTGATGGATAAAAATAACCATTAGGGTCAAGCAGACTGGAGATCTGATCAGCAGGAGAAATTCCAGCCCATTTATACAGATCCCATTCGGCGGTCATTGTAAGATGAACTCCAACATCCAGACCAGGATGATCTTTCACATAACGGGCCATCTCTGGTGCCCAGGGACAAGGCATCATGATACTTCCTGATGTAATTCCTTTATTCTCAAATGCTTTTATACAGGCAGTATTGACTGAATTGGCAAGACCCATGTCATCGGCATGAATAATAAGTAATTTGGAATCTTTTGGATAAGCTAATAATTCAGCCAGATTTTTACTCTCCTGACCTTTACTGCCAACTGCTAATATTATGCAAAAGAAAACAAGAATAATTTTCTTCATAAGAAGGGTATTATTTAATTAAAGACTAAATGTACTGAGATTAATTTAGATTTCGTTGAACCCCACCATCATCTGTCTCTTTTCATCCCAGAGCCTTAAAAAAAGTGATTCAAAAGCCGAGAAAAAAGTTAATGGTTTGACTTCCTGAAAAATTTTGTTCTCTTTATGGCATTTTTTAAGATTGTAGTTGGGTATCAACGGACTAAGATGATGTATATGGTGATAACCTATATTACCTGTAAACCAGTTGAGTAGTCCGGGCAATTTAAACATTGAACTCCCTTTCAATGCGGTTGTTTTATAATCCCAGTTAACTGAATCAGTCCATACTACATAACGGAATTGATGCTGGATATAAAATAACCACACTCCATGAGCAGTGGCAATATAGAGTATAGGTAACTGAATCAGCAAAAATGTTTTCCATCCTATCAGAAGCATTAATAAAATAACGCAGACTATTATAGCCAGGGTTGAAAGATGCACATATAGTTTCTCTCTTATTGCCATCCCTTTTTTAGTGAATCGTTGAAGAATAATAAAAATCAGAAGTGGAGCTACTCCAAACAGGAAGAATGGGTTACGGTAGAAACGGTACCAGAATCTCTGCCACATTGTAAGACTCAGATACTCATTTACCGTCAGTGTTTTAACATCTCCGATACCACGTTTATCGAGGTTTCCAACTGTCTGATGATGTATCAGATGCTCATGATGCCATTTATTATAAGGAGTAAATACAAGTAGCCCTGTTATGATACCAATAATCTTACTCAACAATTTTGATTTAAAAAATGATCCATGTCCGCAATCGTGAAAAATGATGAATATTCTTACCATAAAACCAGCGGCAAATACAGCAAGTAGTAATGTAAGCCAATATGATATCGCAATGGTTTTGACCATTACAACCCACAGTAAAATGTAAGGCCCGACAGAATTAATTATCTGCCACCAGCTTTTCAAAGGATCAGGTTTGTTATATCTTGAGATTATCTCAACCCATTCCGGTCTGGTGTTTTCTTTTATCGTGCTGCTGCTTTCCATCTGATAATGATACTTAAAATGAAATTGTACTTAAATCAAATCTTTGAAAATCAGGTTACAAAGTTAAAGCTTTCCGTTTTGAAAGTCAATACCCTGTTCAAACTTAACCTCAACCTCAATCTTTACCTCAACACTCAACCTTCAACATTTGTTCCAATGCAAAAACAGATCACGATATTCTAGTGAACCTAAATAAAAAAATATGATATTTGAAACAGATTCATATCTGTCCATAAAATGAAAAATATTAACCTACTTACCCTTCTCCTGATTTTGCTACTGGTCTCAGGATTGTCTGTTAGCAATGGACAAAACATCAGGAATGAAAGCATTAATCAGTCAGCTGAAAATGCAAATCTTCTCTTCCCTTTTATCGGGGCACAGGTATTTATTGAGCCCGGACAAACTCCTGAAGAAATTGATACCTGGTTCAGGATTCTGGAGGTGAATCATTTTTCAGTTTGCAGGATCAGGATGTTTGAATCATATATGAAGAAAACAGACGGTACGTGGGATTTTTCCCTATTTGATAATGCTTTCCGGTCAGCAGAAAAACACGGAATTAAGGTTTTTGGGACAATATTTCCTTATACTGAGAAGACTGATATAGGAGGGTTTAAATTTCCCCGCGACGAAGCCCATCTTAAAACAATTGCAATTTTTATTAAAGAACTTACAACCCATTTTAAGCAGTTTAAAAGTCTCTATGGCTGGGTATTGATTAACGAGCCGGGTGTTGGAGGTAATGTTCCATGGACTGATTTTACCAGGAAGAAATTTAATGAATGGAAGCTGACTCATCCTGTTAAGGAATATACTGAAAAAGGTTTCCCGATCCTCGTTGATTTAACTGATCAGGCTTTCCTGTATGATTTAAATACCTGGTATCTTAACTGGTTGGCTAAAGAGGTTAGAAAGTACGATCCTTCTCATGAACTTCATGTTAACAATCATCAGATGTTTCAGAATTGTGCTGAGTATAATTTTCCGGAATGGAGAAAATTTCTAACCAGTTTGGGAGGTTCTGCTCATGCTTCGTGGCATTTTGGGTACTTTAACAGGCAGCAATACGCTGTGGCAATGTCAGCAAACAGTGAGATAGTTAGGTCGGGTGCAGGAAATCTTCCATGGTTAATGACTGAATTACAGGGAGGTAATAATACCTACAGCGGAGGTACCCCGATGTGCCCAACGAAGGAAGAGATTGCTCAATGGTTATGGATCATAATGGCTACAGAAGGAAAAGGGGCTATATTCTGGTCACTTAATCCGCGCAGCTCAGGTATTGAGGCTGGTGAATGGGCCTTGCTGGATTTTCAGAATAAACCATCAGACAGGATGCAGGAAGCTTCCCTGGTATCCGAGTCTATAATGAATTACAGGAAATTGTTTGAAAATGTAAAGGAGTCTGAATCGGGGATTAACCTTCTTTACGTAAGACAATCATTGTGGGCTGAGAGCAAGATGGCCAACGGGTCTGCTCAGAATTTTGAAGCCAGGAAGGTTGGGGGAGTAATGAAATCAATACTTGGATACTTTGAAGCATTCAGTCAGATGGGAATTAATGTAAACCTTAAAGCATTTGAGGAGTTCGATTTCAGTAAACAGGATTATAAAGGGACAACAATAATTCTGGCACATCAGATCTCATTACCTGACAAATATGCCCCAATCCTTGAAAATTTTGTAAGCAAGGGCGGAAAACTGATTGTTGATGGTATGACAGGCTTTTTCGATGAGAATCTGAACAACACTATGAAAACCGGATTCCGATATGAAAAGTTATTCGGGGGGAATATCAGTGAGTTTAAGTTAGTATATGATCTTTTTCAGTTGAGGTGGAACGAATTTAACCTTCCCGCGCATCTGTGGAGGGGAACAATTGCGGCAGGGACAGGTGAAATAGCATCTGAATATAATGGGGAACCGGTAGCAGTCAGGAATAAATTTGGTAAGGGTGAAGTATTGTGGATTCCTTCATTGATAGGTCTGGGAAGCCGCTTATCGGGAGATTATTCTTCATTAATAAGATTCTTAAATAAAGAAGTTTCAGGCAGCCTGGAAAACGTCCCGGTAAGGTTTCAGACACCTAAGAAGGGCCTCCTTATGAAAACAGTATCGTCGGGTTCTTCCCTTATTACAGTAGTGATTAATAAGAGTGATATGGAAGAACATGTTAAACTTAATTTTGGAAGTAAGAACCCTGAAGGGACACTGATTTTTTCAAATAGACAGGGAAAGCTAATGGGAACAACTCTGCAGATAGGGCAGGAGGAGACAATGGTTGTAGAGTGGAAATAGCTAATAAAGCATCCTGGCTTTAATTGTATGGTTAATTTCTTTCAGTTCTTTTAAGATAGTATCATCGAGCTGACTCTCTGTATCAATGATAACATAGCCAATCTCAGGATCGGTCTGAAGATATACTGAAGCAATGTTTATTCCCCTTTTGGAAAATACCCCGTTTACTTCCCTCATAACGCCAGGCTGGTTCTTATGAATATGCAAAAAGCGCTGAAGATTTTTATGAGGCGCCAATGATATCTGCGGGAAGTTTACACTGCCGAGTGTTGCCCCAATGTCGCTGTACTGAATCATTTTCTCTGTAACCTCAATCCCTATGTTTTCCTGAGCTTCCAAAGTGCTTCCACCTACATGAGGAGTCAGAATTACATTGTCCATTCCCTGGAGTATAAACTTAAAAGGCTCGTTATTTGATGTTGGTTCTTCAGGAAATACATCTGCAGCAACACCAAGTAAATGACAGGTTTTCAGTGCCTCTGCAACAGCATTGTATTCCACAACATCTCCCCTTGATGCATTGATCAGTATTGAGCCCTTTTTCATTACAGCAATTTCTTTTGCCCCGATCATATCTTTTGTAAGTTCAGTCGATGGCACATGAAGAGTAACAACATCCGCGATATTTAAAACCTCTTCCAAAGTCTTACATTGTATAGCATTACCTAACGTTAATTTCTTAATAATGTCAAAATAGTAAACTTTCATCCCAAGAGCTTCTGCCAGGATCGAAACCTGACTGCCTATATGACCATAACCAATTATACCAAGAGTTTTTCCACGAACCTCATGTGAATCTTTGGCTGTTTTTAACCATTTGCCATTATGAGCATTTGAATTTAATTTAGGTACAGAACGCATCAGCATAATACTCTCCGCAATAACCAGTTCTGCTACAGAACGGGTATTTGAAAAGGGTGCATTAAATACAGGAATACCGAGGGATTTAGCTGTTTTCTTATCAACCTGATTAGTACCAATGCTGAAGCAGCCTATGGTAATTAATTTGGCTGCGTGTTCTAAAACGTCTTTTGTCAGTTCGGTCCTTGATCGTATGCCGATCATATGAACATCCTTTATTTTTTCTATAAGTTCATACTTGTCAAGTGCAGATGAGATGCATTCTATATTTGTATAACCGTTTTCACGAAGTAAATTCAATGCGCTATCATGAACACCCTCAAGCAATAGTACTTTTATTTGTTCTTTCCCCAATGAATATTTTTTCATTTCTACAAGTTTAGGTTGCTAAGATATAAAAAATAGGCAAACGGCATACGATATACGGCGTACGGCAAAAATGCCTACTGCCTGATGCCTGTCGCCTGTCGCCTAATTCCTAACAACTCCAAAATGGCCGGTAAGTATGTATTTGAATTTCGACGCATCCGGCAATTGTTTAATAGATTCTAATTGCAGGGGTGTATTCATATTGAATGCATCTACAAATTGCTCATATTTTCCGTTTTTAACAATAAGGTTATCACCGGTAACCAAATAATCCTTACCAATTATATAGCAGCATGAGCCAGGAGTATGTCCCGGAGTATGTAAAATCTTTATTTTCAGTCCGTCAATAAGTAATGTGTCGTTGTTATTTAGTAGTTTATACGGCCCGTATTTCCATTTGGTTTTCGCAAATTTTGTTTTCCCTGTAGTTCCGTTTATCATCTGTTCCTCATCATGATGCATGTAGATGGTAATGTTGTTAAATAATGACACAGCACCTATATGATCGCCATCGGTGTGGGTAAGAAGAAGAGTGGTAATCAGTCCGGGAGATATATGTAACTTTTCCAGTTCTTTACTAAAATTTTTCTTTCCGAAACCGGCATCTACCATTAAATAACTATTCTTTCCTTTAAATATAAACGCATTTACAAATTTATCCCTTATACACCAGACAGAATCGTTGATTGCACCGGTCCCGGCTGGTGTCATTTTTCTTGTTTCTGTTATAAAGTTGATAAGAAAAACTGAAGCTCCGATTACAATAATTCCCAGTAAGATTCCGACTCCCCAGAGAATTCTTTTTAATGGTTTTTTCATTTATATAAGGATTAGGTTGCTAAGATAGGAAAAAAGGCACACCCTTCGGCAAGCTCAGGGTAAGGCACAACGGCACAAAGGGTTGATGTCGCCTGATGCCTGACGCCTGTAACCAAAGTTAATAAATTGCTGAAATTTTGTTTCTGTTGAAAGTGTTATGATTGAACAACTTCACTTATCTTCATGTTTATTAAGCGACTAATAAAACGAATATGGAAGACAATGCTCCTCTAGGCTGGAATAAGCTTCTCAATGGCTATCCATGGTTCAGATGTAATGGCTGTTATCCGATAACTGCTTACTCTGAGTTTATGCCACCGCCTATGCTCGGCTATAAACCTTATGGCAAACCGGAACATTTGATTTTGAGTGAAAAAGATCCCTATGGTTGGAAGATAACAGAATTGGAAGAGGAGTATGAACTTCGGCCAGGAATCGAGCATATTGGCCAGCAGATAATCAAAAATCTCATAAAACTTGGCAAGGGATTACCGGAACATTATATCAGCGGACATGGTGGTGAGAACCTCAGAAACAATCAGTACTGGCCACCGGAGCTGGCTAAAAGTGCAGGAACATTAACTCACGAAAGGTATGTAACACTATTGCCATTAATGCTTTCACGTACTCAGGATGATAAAGGTAGGGTAATATGGACATTCTTCGGTAACAGCATCCATGATCCGGAAGAGACTTTCTGGAAAAGCTTCTTTACCTCACCTGAATGTGAGATCCCTGTTAATGATTCAATCTCTTTCTTTACAGATCTGTTATCAGAAGCTTATGGGGAAAAATTATCGGGTGATACCTCTCTTTTTAATGCCGGTTTCAGAATTCTGCCTTCTGAGACAGCTAAACTGCCAGACTGGACAAAGAAATTCTGTATTAATGATAAATCGGCATTTGAAAATATTAAATACTTATTGACTTTCAGACCGTTCATTAAGCTTCCTGAAAAAGTAAGGAAACTTTATCTGGCAGGTTCTCTCTCCTTAATTCCGTTTCCGGGCAGTCTTGTATTCTGGGGGATGCCTGGTTATCTGCAACTAAAGAAAGATCTTCCTACCGCGGCTCAGATCCCACTTCTGAACCTTGTTGCAAGAAATCGTGGAATAGGTAGTATCAGGGTAACACAGTCAGGATGGTTGCATGAACCTAATGCAGGAAGCAAGAATCGTATTATTAACGAGAATCTGTTAAAAGACTCATTCCATCGTACGCACAGATGGGAGCGGGTTCACAGGTATCAGGATGAATTGAATGAAGTGGCCCATAAAGTAAGGCTGGTTAAGGCGTTATTCAGTACAGAACCTGATGCTATGGGTTTGTATAACAAGCCATTAGCATGCAACAGCCAGCTTTGGAACCATAAATTTGAATTACTGCTGAACGGACCGAAAGCAGGAAAAAGAAAAATTACGGAAGTTGAAAAGACTTTCGCAAATGGTGGTCTGTTTGGATACAGATTCTTCTATCCACCGATGCGTGTTGGTCAACATGAAATGTACCTCCACCGTCCACTGGTTGGCTTCTATGATTCACAATTTGATAAATCAGTAGTAAAGACAGGATCGCTTACAGGTTATATTACAGGTTATCATGAAAGTGACAGGGATATGTCACATCCTGTTGAACTCTGGCCACGAATGCTTAAGCGGGAATTGTATCTTTCTGCCTTACATGATTTTAACGCACACACTGATCATTATGCTCATCAGACTTCATTTAACATAATTTCATTACTTGACAGCTGGGAGAAGCAGGACCGGAAACCATTGTCACGCTCCTATGCTCATAAATTGCTGAATGTTTCAAAACATAAAACCCTTGAACAGTGGCTTGATGAACTGGCTATTCACGCGAGTTCTCCTGAAAAAGCGATTAATATGCGAAAGGCGCTTGATAGGATTATTGAGCCTCTGAATAATGAAGTGCTTCCTGATTCTCTGACTTATAATGAAACCGCTACACGACTTTTTGAAGAAGCATGGTGGAACGATATAAAATTTCTTGCTCACGGCGAATTCGTTAATACGGATAACGCAGATATTATGCTTGATGAAACCACGTTATCACTCGTTAAAAAGCAGAAACGGGATCTTGAAATCCTTGGTGATTATTTTATTGGAAGATATACCAAAGCAATTTCAGAGGCAGGAATGGAAGGAAAAGCTTTGGTTGGGGAACTTCCTTTTAAATGGGATACACTTTTCGAATTTTCACTATATGGAGGCTGGCTTGGTAATCAGAAGGGAAATATGCATGAGCGAAATATACTTATGGTTATACCAGGCAAGAATCGTAAACAGGCTGTAGTCCTGGGAGATCATTATGATACCGCTTACATGGAAGATATTTATGAGAAAGGACGGGGAGGTTCAGGTGCAAGACTATCTGCAAACGGAGCGGATGATAACTATTCTGCCAGCGCAACACTTCTTCAGGCAGCACCCATTCTGTTAAAATTATCGAAAGAAGGAAAACTGGAACGTGATGTATGGCTCATTCATCTTACAGGTGAGGAATTTCCTTCAGATTGTATGGGCGCCCGTAATTTCTGTCAGATACTCATCGAAAAAAATATCAAGCTGAAAATAAATAAACAAACAACTATAGATTTATCTGAAACTGAGATTGTTGGAGTTTACGTTATGGATATGATTGGGCATAACAGGGATAATGATCAGGATATTTTTCAGATCTCTCCCGGGAAAAGCTCTGCGTCGCTTCATCTCGCATGGCAGGCACATATAGCAAATATGATTTGGAATTCATCAACACATAACTGGAATAAGCATCCTGACAGATTAAATAAAACCAAGGGAAAACGTATAACGGGTCTGCAGGAAATTCCTGAGACAGCAAAATTTCTATCTGTTAACGGTGAAGTAAGAACTCAGTACAACCCGCATAGTTCGATTTTTAACACTGATGGTCAGATCTTTTCAGACACAGGTGTTCCTGTTGTACTCTTTATGGAAAACTACGATATAAACAGAACCGGTTATCACGATACAAAAGATACCCTGGAAAATATCGATCTCGATTATGGAGCAGCATTTGCAGCTATTGCCATTGAAACAGCAGCACGTGTTGCATCGCTTAAGGATGTAACGTTTTAAACAAAATCTTTTAACTTTGAACCTCGAACCTTGAACTTTAAACTTTTTAATTATGAACGTGACATTCAGAACAACCCCAGAAAAACGTGATATAAAACGAGTCATGGAAATAGTCGAATCGACGAAGTTTTTTTACGACCACGAAGTTGAAATTGCAGCAGAACTGGTTGCCGAAAGGCTGGCGCATGGTGAATCAACCGGCTACTATTTTGTCTTTGCAGAAGTCGATGGAGTTACTGCAGCATATGCTTGTTTTGGACCGATCACAATGTCAAAAACGTGTTTTGATCTTTACTGGATAGCTACCCATAATGATTTTCGTGGGAAAGGTATTGGAAGACAGTTACTTGAAGAAACTTATAAGCATGCCAGAACTATGGGATGTAAGATCATTATAGCAGAAACATCAGGACTTGAGCATTATGCACCAACAAGAGCTTTCTATATCAGTAATAAATTCGATCTGGAAGCAAGCCTGAAGAATTTCTACGATGAGGGTGATGATAAGCTATTCTATACAAAGAGAATAGGATAGAAATCTGGCTAAGGTAGAGTAATCTTCTTTTCTACCTTGATAGCCCCTAACCCAACCTTCTTCTGTTGCCTAAAAACCCCTAACCCAACCTTCCCCCAGGGGGGAAGGAGCAGTGGATTACTGATTATCAAGAATATATAAATATCAACAAATTTAACTATCTATATATCAATAGGTTGTGAATAGAAATGTTTACAAACATCACAATATCTATAAGATAGACATTCCTTCCCCCTTGGGGGAAGGTTAGGTTAGGGGTAATTAATTAATAAACGGAAGGTTAGGTTAGGGGTAATTAATTAATAAACAGAAGGTTAGGTTAGGGGTAATTAATTAATATGTAGCTATCAAGGACTCTGCGGTTAAAAAGTATTTATCGTTTTATCTACTTATACTGCAGATCCCTTCAATCCTTTAGATTCAGATTTTACAGTAAATGATCCGGTGGCACCTTTCTCTGCAGCAACGATTATCAGACACATTCCATTATATGCTTTTTTCGATTTTGCCTGGAATAATTCATGACTGGTTGCATCGCCATTGTCAGTAGCAATAATTTTGCCGGGTCCTTCTATGCTGAAGTTTATTTGATTAGAACTTCCCGGAACCAACAGTTTATTTTTATCTTCAATCCTTACGCTAACAAAGATCAGGTCAATTCCATCAGGACGAACAGCTTGTCTGTCGGCAATCATTGAAAGAACAGATGGCTTATCGGTAGTCTTCATTATATCTTCAGCCCATTTGATTCCGTTTTTATAGGCAATCACTTTTAATTCTCCCGGCTGATATACTACATCATCCCATTTAAGACGATATTCAAATTCTCCTTTTTTCTTTTTGCCTAATGATTTGCCATTCAGGAATAACTCAGCTTCATCTCCTGAGGTATAAACGTGAACCGGAGTAACCAAGCCCTTTCTGTCAGGCCAGTTCCAGTGAGGAAGAATATGTGCCATTGGTAATTCCGCTCTCCAGCGCGATTGATAAAGATAAAAACGATCTTTTTTAAATCCAGCCAGATCAAGTATTCCAAAATAGCTGCTGCGTGAGGGTACCTCTTTAACACCTTGCTTCTCCAGCATTTTCAGAGTTTCTTTATATCCCCAGGAATTTGGTTTAAGTCCGGTCATATCTTCCGAATATGGAGTGGGTTCTCCGATATAGTCAAATCCTGTCCATACAAATTCACCCATTACAGCCGGGAATTTATCGAGAAGAGTCCATTGCTGATCGGCTGTTGTAGCCCACGACGGATACGACAGATCGTAAGATGAGATCTGGAATATTCCTTTCCCGGGAAGGTTATTATAGAGGTCTCCCTGTGCAACCGGATAAAAGTACTCACCTCTTGAACTGATTGTTGAAGCAGATTCGGTTGAGACCATTCCCAGATTAGCGTTGTCTTTCAGATCAAAAAACCTTTGGTAATCATTGATATGGTAGTTGATACCGAATAAGTCGAGTGTTTTTTGAAAACCATTGGTTCCTGAGTTGGCATCATTGCAGCCTGATGTAACAGGACGGGTATTATCCTCCGATTTAACAATTGCGTTGAGCGATTTAGACAGGTAAGCATTCCTCTGATCCGGGACCTCATTGCCAATGCTCCATATAAATACTGAAGGGTGGTTTCTGTCGCGGCGTACCATTGCTTTGATATCTTCTTCATGCCAGCCATTGAAAATCAGATTATAATCTTTTGGTTTCTTGCCTATTCTCCATGTGTCGAATGCTTCTACCATAATGAGGAATCCCATTTTGTCGCACAGATCAACAAGTTCAGGGGCAGGAGGGTTATGGCTTGTTCTGATCGCATTACACCCCATCTCTTTTAATAATTCAAGTTGCCTTTCTGCTGCACGGGTATTAAAGGCAGCACCCAATGCTCCGAGATCGTGATGGTTACAAACTCCATTTATTTCAACTCTTTTTCCATTAATCAAAAAACCATCACGGGGGGTGAAATTTAAAGTCCTGAAACCGAAATTGGCTTCGTATTTATCATTAACAGTTGCTCCCTGCAAAACACTCACAACTACACGGTAGAGTTCAGGTTTATAAACATCCCATAGAACAGGATCTTTCACTGGTATATCAAGACGGAAGTCATGATTTTTCATCGCCTGGACTGTAGCTGTAACAATCGCTGACTCTGCAACAGGTGCTCCTGCCGGTTCAAATTTTTCATTTAGTTTATAAACGGAGGCTTTTACTGTAACTGAAACAGGTTCATTAATATGGTTTTCAACTTCAGCTTTTACACTGAGGATACCTCTTTCTTTTTTAATCTCAGGGGTGGTACAGAAAACACCATTATATGCAATCTGAATTTGAGAAGTCTTTTCCAGCCATACATTTCTATAGAGTCCGGCACCTGGATACCATCTTGAATCCCAGTTTTTTGTATCGAGCCGTACAGCAATGATATTTTCCTTCCCGGTAATAATATAAGGAGTAAGATCAAGCTGGAATGAGGTGTAGCCATATGGCCATTCACCAACATATTTCCCGTTTAGCCATACTTTTGCGTTGGCCATTGCACCATCGAAATCAACATAAATTCTTTTATCTTTATCATTGGGGCTGATAACAAAATGTTTCCTATACCAGCCAATTCCTTTCCATGGCAACAATCCTGTATTATTCTCAAGTGTGTCACTGAAGGGACCCTCAATCGCCCAGTCGTGGGGCAGGTCGAGAGCTCGCCAGTTATTATCATTGACAGATGGAAGCTGAAGATCAGCAGGTTCTTTATCGGTGATGGCTGATTCGTCGAAGGCATTATAAAACTTTACGAATTTCCATCCCTGGTTGAATGATTCACGCGATCGTGGTGACTCCTGGGCCAGTAAAGTTCCACTGATACATATAGTTATCACAATCATGATCAGAGTAGAAAGCGATGTTCTTTTCATATAAGTAAGTTTTAGAATTTTTTTCTAAAGTAGTTAAAAATTAGCTCAGGGACCAAAACCCGGAAGAAGAAAATCAATAATTTTTATTTCAATCCCGAAAAATCAATTTTAGGGGGATTGTTTGATTTTGGTCTTGAGAAAAACTGATCAATTTGTGTCTTATCGTTAAAAAAGCCGCAATTTTTGAGAAAAAATGCTCCATTTTCTACTCCTCCTGAATAATCGAGTCTGTATTCTTTTCTGGCTGTAGCGTCTGCAGTAAACTTTGTATTGGTAATTTCATACCATTTATTATTGGTATCAAAAACCCATTGATTTGAATAATAACCTTTTCGGGTAAGTATTCCGGTTTCCGGGATAAAGTTTTCGAGAAACGAATAGAGATTTTTAAGATAGGTAGTTGTCTTTGGTCTTCTGAAACTGGCTATCAGTTCCCACCTGTTTAATTCCGGAGCAAAGAAATATGCAGTGTAATCAGTGGAATTATTTTCAGAAGGCTCCCCTTTTATGAGAAAACGATAAGTATTACCTGTTTTCCAGAAATACTTCCTGTAACTCTGACCTCCTGAACCTTCACTTCCGAATTCATGAGTAGTCACGTCAGGTCCTTTTTTAAGCAGAATGATCTTATACTCATCGGGTATCTCGCCTGGATTATCTGTTTTGTAAGGACTCCAGACCGAAAACAATATCCGGCGTTCAGAAGCGGAGTTGACCTGTATGCCAAAATAGCCATCTGTAAATCCATTAGCCATGTAATACGATCCTAGAACATCATTGCCTTCCGGTATTGTTATTTCATTGTAAAACCAGACTATATTGGAGGCTTCTGACGGGATTTCATATTTCAGATGAACTGATGGTCCGCGACGGCCAAAGTAAAAATCGTCCTTTACAAAATTTACTTTTCCTACAATAACCGATCCGGAAATAACAAAATGTGTAAGCTCGGCAAATGTGGTTGAAGTTTTACTTATTCCCTGGATTTCCACACATTGATATCCTGGCTTGTCAATTTTATAAGTTCCGATATTGATAGTGTCAAAAGTTGTATTCGATAAAGTCACATTCTTATTTTCTCCTCCGACTGATATCATTATTACAGAACTTCCGGAGCTAACTTTTGCACGGATAGATAAATTGAGAATACCAGTTTGATCCGCACGATAGTAAGTTCTGATTGTTGATGACTTATCGGTCCAGTTTGTTATCCCGATATTTGTAATTACCTCACTTTCAAGTGAAGTGTCATTTGCAACCCAGCTGTTTCCTGCAGTCGGAATTGAAAGAGAAGGTGTTTTGTAAACTGTTGGCTGACAATTTAAATTGATTGAATTCAGAAGGGCTAATAGTAAGATATTCAGGTGTCTGGCATGAAATTTCATGTTCTAATCATTTTATTGTTATCCGTAAAAATACGATAATTCTTCTAAGCAGCTAGATGGGGTTTTCCCGCAGATTACGGAGATTAAAGCGGATTGGTATAAAAAATCAGCGAAGATCTGCAGGATCTGCGGGAAATTTCTAATTTATCTTTTTACTTTTGTCTTTTTACTTTCGTCTTTTGTCTTTAAAACCTGATATTATGAATAAATCATCAATCATCTTTCTGACGGTACTAATTTCTCTTTTTCTTTTTGAACCGGTTGAAGGTCAATTCATATCTCCTAATCCCAAAAATTTCACACATCAGGATACCCTGCGTGGGACAATAACCCCCGAAAGAGCATGGTGGGATCTGAAGTACTATCATCTTGACATTACAGTAAATCCTGCAGACAGTACAATTTACGGAACGAACACTGTAACATATAAGGTTCTTACCCCGGCAAGTCTCATGCAGATTGATCTTCAGGAACCGTTGAATATGACTAAAGCTATTCAGAATGACAAAGTTCTGGATTTCAAGCGTGAAGGAAATGTTTATTGGATTAATATTGCTGAAAAGCAGGAGCAGGGGAAGATTTATTCAGTGGTACTCAGTTTTGGCGGAAAACCAAAAGTGTCGACAAGACCTCCATGGGTCGGCGGAATAACATGGTCGAAAGATAGCAAGGGTCTTCCCTTTGTTGCATCTTCATGCCAGGGTGATGGGGCAAGTTTATGGTGGCCCTGCAAAGATCACATGTACGATGAACCCGATAGTATGCTCATAAGTGTGAATGTCCCTGAAAATCTCATGGATGTCTCAAATGGCAGACTGAGAAGTGTAGTAAAACAAAAAAACAAAACAACCACTTATAACTGGTTTGTTGCTAATCCTATTAACAATTACGGCGTTAATATCAACGTAGCTGATTATGCACATTTCTCGGAAGTATTCAATGGTGAAAAAGGAAAGCTTGATTGCGATTATTATGTATTGAAAGAAAACCTTGAAAAAGCTAAAGTGCAATTTAAACAGGCACCATTAATGCTTGCAGCGTTTGAACATTGGTTCGGTCCATATCCGTTTTATGAAGATGGCTATAAACTTGTTGAAGCACCTTATCTTGGCATGGAACATCAGAGTTCTGTAACCTATGGTAACGGATTTAAAAACGGTTATAGGGGTACTGATCTTAGCAATACCGGGTGGGGTTTGAAATTTGATTTTATTATTGTTCACGAATCTGGTCATGAGTGGTTTGCAAACAGCATCACTTATGAGGATATAGCCGATATGTGGGTTCATGAGAGCTTCATCAATTATTCTGAAAGTCTCTATGTTGAGTATTATTTTGGTAAGGATGCCGGATCAGAGTACGTTTTAGGCACACGTGCCAATATCAGAAATGACAAACCTATCATTGGCTTTTACAACGTTAATAATGAAGGATCGGGTGATATGTATTACAAAGGAGGCAATATGCTTCATACAATCCGTCAGATTGTTAATGATGATGAAAAATTCAGAGGGATGCTGCGTGGACTGAACAGAGATTTTTACCATCAGGTTGTAAAAGGCTCACAGATTGAAAACTATATGAGCGAAAAAACCGGAATAAATCTAAGACCTGTTTTTGACCAGTATCTCAGAGATATCCGGATCCCTTTGTTTGAGTATTCTGTTAAGGGAAAAGATCTTACTTTCAGGTGGAATGATTGTGTTCAGGGTTTTAACATGTCTCTTAAAATTTATGTTTCAGGTAAAGAGAAAAATATAATTCCCACTACCAGATTCACTACTGTTAAACTGGATGTTGATGATGCAGTAATCAAAGTCGATCCGGGGTATTATGTGGGGTCACTTA
>Ga0302322_100002269_pt1 | contig 16206 bp, 10 predicted proteins | sample Fen_T0_2_FD_203757 | JGI IMG/M metagenome (GOLD analysis project Ga0302322, IMG submission 203757) | Peat permafrost microbial communities from Stordalen Mire near Abisko, Sweden - Fen_T0_2 | ecosystem: Environmental > Terrestrial > Soil > Wetlands > Permafrost | place: Sweden: Abisko... | reverse complement strand
AACGCTGGTACGGGTCTTCAACCGAATGAACGATTTGATTGACGGGGTTCGGATCACCGGCGAGGTCAAAGTCTTAGGCGACAATATTTTTACGCAGGAGACTGATCTTATTGCGCTCCGACAAAAGGTCGGCATGGTTTTTCAAAGACCGAATCCGTTTCCCCTTTCTCTTCGGGAGAATATTACGTTTGGCCTTGATATTCACAGCAGCCACACAAAAGATCAATATGGCGCTGTCGTTGAAGCGTCCTTGAAAGACGTACTTCTGTGGGGTGACCTGAAAGATCGCCTGGAGAGTTCTGCACTGAAACTCTCGCTGGAACAGCAGCAACGCCTATGTATCGCCCGCGTCCTGGCAATGAAACCGCAGATTATTTTAATGGACGAGCCCTGCTCAGCACTCGACCCGATTGCTACATTGAAAATTGAAGAACTGATGCAGGAGCTGAAAAAAAATTACACAATCGTCATCGTGACGCATAATATGCAACAAGCAGCACGTGCAAGCGACAACACTGCATTTCTCTATCTTGGCGAACTCATCGAGTATGGTGAGACCAAACGTATTTATTCCTCGCCAAAAGAGAAACGAACGGAAGATTATCTGACAGGAAGATTCGGTTAATAACGAGAGGAGAGTAGTACAATGGAACGGCATTTCCAGAGAGAATTAGAAAGTCTCAAGACCTCGCTCATTAAAATGGGCAGTGTGGTGGAAGAAAATATCGCATTTGCGATACGTTCAGTGCTCGAGAAGAGAAACGATCTCACTCATAAAGTGATCGAGACGGACAAACGCGTTGATGCTTTAGAGATTGAAATCGACAATGCGGTGATCGATTTGCTCGCATTGCAGCAACCAGTGGCAAGCGATTTGCGGTTTATTATCGCAGCACAAAAAATCAATAACGATCTTGAACGGATCGGCGACCATGCCGTCAATATAGCGGAGGCTGCTGAAACTATTTGTTCACTGTCGAAGGTTGAGATGTTGGAAGAAATTCCAACCATGGCGGATATTACGAAGATGATGCTCAAAGATGCGCTGGATAGCTTCATCCTACTTGATCCTGCAAAAGCGCGCCTCGTCCTGGAAACCGATGATCAAATCGACGACCTGAACCGATTGGTTGCCCGAAGAATTATCGAATTAGTAAAGAGCAATACCCAGACCATCGAATGTGGCCTGGAATTGAACCGTGTGAGTCGCAACTTGGAACGTGTTGCTGATTTAGCAACCAACATTGCAGAAGAAGTCATCTTTCAAACCCAAGCACGCGTGGTGAAACATCATGCTGACGAGAAGGAGCAAAGCAAGAGTACTTCATAAACAGTACGATAAGGAATTCATTAGAACTAGCAGGAGAAATGTGTATCACAACCTGCAATGAATATCAGGTTAAGCACACGACAAAGCCTATCACTCTTTCCTAAGGATTTGCAATGTCCATCAAAAAAGTGCTTTGAAGGACTAAAAGAGCAGATGAGCAAAAGATCTCATTGAGGGAAGGATTTTTTCAGGGTGATCACGATCGGAGTGATTAATCGTTTTCCTGTAACACATATTATTCTTTTTCCTTGGGCAAATATTCTGGATAGAGCTTTTTCATGCAGTCCGGACAGACGCCGTGGCTAAATTTTGTATGGGAATGCGCTTGGATATATCCCTCGAGTTGTGTCCAATATCCCTTATCGTCCCGAATCTTCTTGCAGTTTGCACAAATAGGAACCAGTCCGCTTAGTGTTTTGATATCGGCAAGTGCATTTTGAAGCTCTTTAATTAACCGTTCACGTTCTGTTTCAGCTTGTTTCCGTTCTGTGATATCACTGGCAATCCCAATTATCCCCGTGACGTTTCCGTCGCTATCCAATAATGGAACTCTCGATGTAAGGTGCCAGCGCTGTTCTCCTGTGTCGCGATGCAGGGCAAGTTCTTCCTTTCCGAGCATGGGCTGTTTGGATTGTATCATACTCATCTCATCTTCCATATAGAGTTTCGCCAATTCAGGTGGATTAAAATCAAATGTGTTCTTTCCAATAATATCCTCCTGGCGTTTCATTCCAAGTGACCGCAAGTGCGAAAGATTATCAAGAATATACCGCCCTTTCACATCTTTGAAGAAAATCATGTCTGGTAAGTTATCAATGACGGTTCTCAGCAGATTGCGTTCATTTTGAAGCGCTTCTTCTGCACGTTTACGTTCGGTAATATCACGACCGATGCCTATTAAGCCAATGATCTGATTTTGTTCATCCCGCAAGGGCAATTTGGTCGTCAACAGAAAATGTGTCTGACCATGTGCATCAATTACAAATTCTTCTCTGTTAATCACCGGCTGACCGGTTTGTATTACCGACCGGTCGTCGGTAACGAATCCTTCTGCCAATTCTTTTGGGAATAATTCATAGTCATCTTTTCCCAACACATCGGCCTCGGATGTGCGGCCCATATTATACACATCGACCCGATTCGTGAGTGTTTTCTGATATTTCAAATTCTTCGTATAGACGGCGTCGGGTAAATTTTCTACAACCGTTCGCAGAAGATTGCGTTCATGCTGGAGCGATTCTTCTGCGAGTCGACGTTCATTAATATTTGCAATGGTCCCCAGGACACGAACTATGTTCCCCGATTCGTTCTTGACATACGCTCCATGATCTTCAACATAAATATATTCACCGTTTTTGCGTCGAGAACGGTACTCGATAAAATATTGGCTTGCTGTGTTCTCCGCTGTATTGAGATACGCAACGACGGAATCATAGTCGTTCGGATGAATATTTTTTCGCCAATTGATTATTGTCGTTGACTGGAATTCTTCAGGGGTAAATCCCAAGACTTCCTGAATTGCTCCAGCCCACGTGATCGTGCCGGCAACGACATCATAGGCATAGACTACCTGACCGGATTGTTCGGCAATGATCCGAAATCGATTTTCAGAATCCCGCAGCTCTTTTGTTTGCAGAGCAACCTGGCGGCGCAACAACCACACCCAGAGCAGCACTACAGCCAACAATCCGATGACACTATAAATCACAATGAGATAGGAGCGGCTCGTTGCGCCAATCAATTCAACATCTGAAGCATACCGCGGGAAAATTTCATACCCCGTGTTGAGTGCCTCGCCACGAGAAAATTGAGCGAGGATACCCGTGATCGTGACCCGATCTCCCACGTCGAAATTTTTGAAATCAATTCCCGGTTGATGACGGTGCGTTAAAAAAATAATTATACTGTCCTTGTCGGACCGATGTTCACGCAGGATCAGGTAATGTCCGTACGCATCCTCCCATTTTCTTGTGATTTCCCCGAACACATTGATCACTCTTCCTTCATACTTTTCAGAGTTCACCGTAGCAATGGAAAGAGTGAGAGGAAGAGACATGGGGCGGGTAACATAAACCGATCTGTAAGTAATTTGTGTTAGGCGAGTGAGGCCTTCATATTGTTCCAGTAACCCCGTTGCAATAACGCTATCTCCTTCTGCTATCGATTGGCCAAACTCGGTACTGTAAAGTTCTATTCCACTCTCATCATCCTGGAGAAATACGACAAGCCGGTCTGTGTGAAGAGCTCCACTATAAACATTTGCACGGCCTCCAACAGTAAGGCGCTGACCGATTCTATCCGGAACGAAATCATGATTTGCATCAATGCGTGCTTGCGTGACTGTGAGGATCGTATCACTCCGACTTTGCTGCCCGAAGGCGAACGAGAAAAGACACACCGTTAAAAGAAACATGGTTCGTACAATGGTTGGGAGAAAACGGAAATTATTCATTGTGTTTTGTCCGTGTTGACAATGAGAAGGGATTACCCATGTTGCGATGAAGCTGCCAAGTCTCCGAAGTTTACACGTTAGAGCATGATTGATGGGTGGTGCCATAATATTGAGCAAAATCAGTACCATCGAATAGAATTGCAGGAACTTCGAAAAAACGTAATTGACCGTTAGACTATTGTATTGCGACCTTCAACCATATGGTATTTTGAAGAATTGAAAAAGCATTCGCAGAGAACTCCGTTCCTCGTTTTTCAAGTCTTTTCATTCATTTCTAGACATCTGTCCACACCAGGTCATCTCTTCGAATGAAAGTTACCCTTTATCATTATTAAAATCAAAGCGCGTGACCTGATATCACACGTGGAGATTCAAGGCGATTCTTCTGATCTTGTCATAAATACCTTGCTCAAATGATTAAAATTTGTATTTTAGTTGGTAGAGTACCGACAAGAGTATTCTTCACCCATTCATTGGACATTGGAGTATCACGATTCCCAGTATGGCCTATCAACTTCTCTCTGACCTCATTCCGTCCGGTGATCAACCGGAAGCAATCAAACAACTCATTGAAGGAATAGAACGTGGTGATCGGCATCAAACACTTCTGGGCGTCACTGGAAGCGGCAAAACCTTCACCATTTCCAATGTTATCACACACATCAACAAGCCCGTACTGGTGATGTCACACAATAAAACTCTGGCTGCGCAATTGTATGCAGAATTCAAAAATTATTTTCCCAACAACCGCGTTGAGTTCTTCATTAGTTACTATGATTATTATCAGCCGGAAGCCTATGTTCCAACCACCGACACGTATATTGCCAAAGATTCCTCGGTGAACGATGAAATTGATCGCTTGCGTTTACGGGCGACAAGTGCGCTGCTCAGCGGCGACACGAATGTCATTGTTGTCGCGTCTGTCAGCTGCATCTACGGAATCGGCGCACCGGATGAATGGATCAGTCAGACACTCATGATAAAAAAAGGTGATCGTCTCAACCGTCAGGAATTGCTCAAGCGGCTGATCGACTTATTGTATACGAGAAATGATTACGAATTTGCCCGCGGTACTTTCCGGGTGCGCGGCGATGTTGTTGAAGTCATCCCAAGCTATGAGAATGAAGAAGCAGTGCGCATCGAATTTTTTGGTGATGAAATAGAACGTATTTCATACATCAACAAAGTGGATGGACGTGTCCTAGGTGAAGCGGACAACGAAATGATCTATCCTGCAAAACAGTTTATCACATCGCGCGAAACCATCGAACGTGCAATGAACGGCATTTACGATGAATTGCGCGAGCGGACTACAGAGCTTCGTTCGCTGGGAAAGCTTGTGGAGGCACAGCGAATTGAGCAGCGAACACGATTCGATATGGAAATGCTGCGCGAAGTCGGGTACTGTTCGGGTATTGAAAATTATTCACGCCATTTTGCAGGCAGACCGCCGGGATCACGACCGTCCTGCTTATTAGATTACTTCCCAAAAGATTTTCTCACCATCATTGACGAGTCACACGTTACCGTATCGCAAATAGGTGCGATGTATGCCGGCGATCGGTCGCGCAAAACAACACTGGTGGAGTACGGATTCCGCCTTCCTTCAGCGCTCGATAATCGACCGCTCAAATTTGATGAATGGGAAGCGATGGAGAAACAAATCATTTACGTCAGCGCCACGCCTGGACCGTATGAATTACAGAAATGCCAGGGTGTTGTTGTGGAGCAGGTCATTCGCCCCACCGGCTTGATTGATCCGGAAGTGGAAGTTCGTCCAAGCAAACATCAGATTGACGATTTAATTGGAGAGATTCGTAGTCGCACGTTGAAAAAAGAACGCACGCTGGTCACCACTCTCACGAAACGAATGGCGGAAGATTTAACCGAGTATTTGACAAATATTAACATCAAAGTACGGTACATTCATTCTGAAGTGGATGCTTTGGAGCGTGTTGAGACATTGCGGGATTTGAGATTGGGGGAGTTTGACGTCCTCGTAGGTGTGAATTTGCTTCGCGAAGGTCTGGATTTACCGGAGGTCTCACTCGTTGCCATCATTGATGCGGACAAAGAAGGCTTTCTCCGTTCCGAACGCTCACTGATTCAAACAGCCGGCCGTACTGCTCGCAATGCGAACGGGAAAGTCATATTGTATGCCGATAAAATGACAGGGTCGATGGAACGAATGATGAGTGAAACAAGCCGCCGCCGTCATAAACAGATCGCCTATAACACCAAGCATGGAATTACACCGACGACCATCTACAAAACGACAGAAGAAATACTCGCCGCCACTTCGATCGCTGATGTGAAGATGAAGCACGATGAACGTTATCAGAAATCCAAGCCACGAGCGATCGCCGAGACCGTGGCAAAATATCTGACCAGTGATCAGAAAAAAGATTTGCTCGATGAATTAAAAGCAGAAATGAAGCGGGCAGCGAAGGATTTAGAATTTGAACGGGCAGCAGAACTTCGAAATGAGATTGAACATTTGGAAAGCAAGTGAACTGTCCACCATGTGAAAGTTCACACTGATACCATGAGGAACATGAAAGCAGACGGATCCTTGTTGTAGACGTTGAATATGACTCAATAAAACATTGAACGCACGCACCTTCACAAATCGTTTTGCTTCTCCACTTATCGACTTCCTGTACCCGCCGGTTTGCATCTCCTGTACCACACCTCTGCCGGATGGAAGCCAAAAAGTTTGTACTGCCTGCTGGAATGCAATTCCGCATGTGACACAACTTCTCCCTCTCTACCAAGAAACGAGAGAGAGACTCCTCGCCGAAGGCGGCATCAGCGATCTCATTTCGTGTTTTGTTTTCGAAAAGAACGGGCCATTCCAGCACATCGCCCATGCATTGAAATACCAAGAGTATAAATCTCTTGGCAGAGAGTTGGGAACACGCATAGGGAAAGTGCTGGGCGATGGGAATGTTGATATTGATATTCTCATTCCACTTCCGCTCCACCGTATCAAACTTCGTGAGCGAGGGTACAACCAGTCAGAATTCATTGCTCGCGGTATAGCTTCCGTCATTGGCAAGCCCGTGGTTCTGAATACTGTGCGCCGGACGCGTCATACGCAGACACAAACGAAACTCAACATTGAAGAACGGCGCAAGAATATGGAACACGCGTTTGAGTTGATTCCACAAACAGCAAATATTTTGCAGGAGAAAAAATGTCTCTTGGTCGATGATGTCATCACAACGGGTGCAACAATGAATTCATGTGCACAGGTTCTTCTTTCATCCGGTGTATCAAGCATCATCGCCGCATCGGCAGCGCTTGCACAATAGCCGCGTTTTTGTCACCACCGGCTGCTCACCTACTCACAACAGGTTCAACGATCCTGTGAACTCATGGCTCTCGAGAAGATGGAATAGCGCGGTGCCGGCATGGGTTTACCAGTCACTACCCGCCAGATGATTTCGCTGAACTCGCGATCCGGTATTTCGTCTTCTTGATCTAAATTGAACTTCTCCATCAACGTTTCGCCATAGGAACCACTTTTATTCCGTTCGTTCAAATTCCACCGAGGTTCTTTTGCCGTATACCTGGCAGTATCCGCTAGAGTCGAAAAAGCATTGAACATCGGCGTTGCAGAAGCATCGTACTGGCTCATCGGAGGCAGTCCCAGGATTAATTCTATCGTTCGAAGAATTGAAGCAGTGGTATAAAGAGTGTGATGCACACTGTGCTTTTTAATGAATGGACTGATCACAAGACATGGCGAACGGTGAGCGTCTACATGATCTGGACCGTTTTGCGCATCATCTTCCAACACAAATATCGCCGTCTCCATCCAATATTTACTCTTTGAAATACGGTCGACGATCAAACCAAGTCCGCGATCATTTTGCGCAACATACGCGCGAGGCGTTAATGCACCTTTTTTTGACCCGGCGGTGTGATCGTTGGGCAAATGCATGATGCACAACTGCGGCAATGAATCATTCTTTTCAAATTCCGTAAATTCTTTATTCCATTCTTTAAACCGGTCGACATCTGAATACTCCAAATCCCAGCCGCGATAGAACGGTGCAAAATGTCCGAGTAATTCTTTTTCGCGCGGAACACCTGGTTTCCCGATTTTCTCATCAGCAGTAATAAATTCGCCATAGCTTCGATAGCTGACATGGTGTTTTCCCGCGAGGGTCCACACATACCCTGAAGTTGGAGCACCGGCAGCTTGCCCGCCCTCAAAATCATATTCGCCGCCGCGCTTGCCATATTGTGTGGGCCATGTCTTTTCGATATAATCCGTCGCATAGCCCGCCATAGACCAATTATGTCCATCGGCGCTGACTTCAGCATTCACATAGAAATTATCAAACAATGCAAACTCGCGCGCTAATGCGTGGTAATTTGGCGTCACTTGTTCGCCAAAAATACAGAGTGATGAATCGCCATTGCCTTCGTTCATATCACCCAACACTTGATCGTACGTCCGATTTTCTTTTATGATATAAAAAACATGTTTTATCGGCGATGGATCACCAACTCTATGAGGAAGAGCGCTCTCTTCCGTGAAAGGAACATTGAGCAATTGCTCATGTTTGTACGGTGTATTGAAAAAAACCTGCTTTGAGTAATCGACTAACTTCTTCTTATCCGGCATCTGGAACACTGAAAGCGAACCCTCCATAAGGTTCCCAATATAGTGCCCATCCGGATTGGCGAATGATCGACTGCCTTTGCCGTTCACGACAAGAACCGTTTTGTCTTTTAACACAAGTACTTTTGTCGGATACCAACCAACAGGAATGAATCCGATAGGCATGGGTGTATTCGGGGTACTGAGATTGATGACCGTCAGGGAATTGTTGTCTGCATTTGCCGCAAGTATACTCTTTTGATCCGGCATCCATGCAACAGAATTCGTCGTCGAACCTTCCGGCGCATCCGGATGAATGGCAGTAGAGACAGCCGCAACAGGCTTCTTCTTTGTAAGATCGATGATGGTGACGGTGTTGTCATTGGAACAGGCAATAAAAGCAAACGTGCCATCATTCGAGAGAGTTATTTCATTCGGGTGATCACCTGTTGGAATTTCATATTGAAGCTGCATCTTGTTAAACACTTCTACTTTCTTCGACCCCCAAATCGAAACCATCACTGAACCGTCTTTCAGAAACACACATGTATAGGGCATCCCATCCAGCTTCACGATCTCTTGTTTTTTTGATTGCATATCCATCATTCGGAACGTGCTGTCGTTGCGGAAGACAACCGCAAGAAAATTCTTCTGTATATCCAACCCCTGCAATGCACCGTTATACTTCGGACGCGGTTCGGCAAAGACCAGTGTATCCGCCATAATAAGTTTTCCGTTACTCAAACTGAAGGTGAACACGCAATTCTGGTAACCGCCGGAAACGTAGAGTTTTTTCCCTACAAATTTAATTCCGTACCACGTGTCCGGTAGTTCGATTTTTTGCATATTTTTTTTCGCCTTTACGTCCATTAGCCAAATTTCCGCCTTTGACTGTCCGCTATGTGATATGGCGAGATAGCGTTCGTCTTCAGTAAGTGCTGCATTCATAGGAAAATCGCCCAGCCGAATTTGCTCACCGGCTGGAGAAAGCCACCATCCGTTTGGCAGAAGCATGCGGTTATCGTTCTCACCCGGAAGTTGAGCGTGAAGCATCAGGGTGAGCGTAACAAGTAGAACGAATAGAAATTGGATTCTCAAGTTTACCTCCTCAGTGGTAACATTAAACTTCTTGTTCAGGAAAACAACGGGCAAATAAAATAAGGTGCCTATATGCGATACACGTTATCAGAATTCCATTCATGAGAAACAAGTTAAGATATACATAGACCTCCAATTGATTAACAACAGAACATACCATCAGCAAAAATAATTCCGTACCGAAACCAAGCAGCCCGGATATGCGAAGAGCAATGGTATCTGTGTACCATGTGGTACATCCCGCCAATTGTTCATGCGTGGAAGACTTTTGGAAGGTGTTTCGAGTATTCCACCGATCAATCCGTGCTATCAGTCTGTCCTGCCAGCCATAGATGATTTGAAAAATGTACTGGAATAGTAATTCAATTCCACCTTGAGCGAGGTCTTCATTTCGAACTTCTTCCGAAACACGATTATTCTCGTACTGGTTCTGTTCATGAAGAAAATGCACCTGGTAAAACACATGATAGGACACCCGAAGAGATATTCCAATCAACCCGAGGAACGCTCCCAGCAGCATCGTCCAATCATGATGTATTCGATACAATGTCCATCCAATGGATCCGAAGACAACAGCATCGACGAAAAAATCACCAATGGAATCTAAAAATCGTCCAAGACGGCTCTGTTGTTGTTTTGCCCGCGCAAGTTGTCCATCAGCAGAATCAAGAATATCTTTTACGGTAATCAAGAGTCCTGCCACCACGAACGCGCCAGCGGTTCCTTTATAATAAAAGAGTGCTGCAACCATTCCCGAGAGGATTGAGACGATGGTCACTTGATTTGGTGTGATCGGAGTCTTATAGAGCACCCGTACAACAATCCCTGCGAGAGGGCGAAGAAGGTAGGTGTTGATGAGTTCATCCGATGTATCGGATTTTATGGAATTGCGATAGGAATACATACTACTCATCAACCTTCATTCGGTTTGCCCGTTCAAAATCCTCTGGAGTATCAATCTCTATGACCGGAAACGTGCTCACATCCACTGCTTTGAGTTTAACACCCGTATCGATCATTTCTTGAAATGCAGCTTCATAAAATTCAGACCTCCCGATACCGCTTCGTACTCGTCGTTCCAAGACAGAAAATAATCTTTCAGCTGTTGCTGAGGAACATAATTCAATTCCGATCGATTCGCCGGAAGCAAGAGTAAGATCGGGTCTTTTGCCGATGAATTTAATATTTCCATCCGGGTGAATTTCGGCCTGGATCTCTTCTTCATTATGTTCACCGACAATCCGTACCGCGATGGAATCTTCGGTGCCGTTCTGAAAGAAGAACGGCAATAATTTTCTCGGAAAGAGAATATCCGAATCGAGCAGAAGCAAGCTTCGATGTACTTTGCCGTTCTGATTTTCGAGAAATCTCCGGGCGAGCAGGAGCGAATACGCATTATTGGTTGAAGCGAAATTTGGATTGAGGATAACGCGGAATTTCAGGTTTGGAAACTGTTGTTTCACAAATTCACGAATCATTTCTGCACGATAACCAACAACAAGAGCAATTTCTTTGATGCCGGCGGCTAGAACATTTTCGATCGTCCGTTCGAGCAATGCTTTTCCCCCAACCTTCAACAAGCATTTCGGCATTGCCTCTGTCAATGGACGCAACCGTGAGGACGTACCGGCGGCAAGAATCACACATACGGGATTATTCAAACATGCAAAAGGGGAACTCGGTGCTTGGTCCTCGGTCATCTGGAAGTTCCCTCTGGATAATTCTTCATGGATCACCCGTTCGTATGGCTACTCCACGACCCACGGCTCTAATAAATTTTCTCCAATACCCTCGATAAATCGCGATGGTTTGGTGAGGATCAATCCGCTCTCACGATCATAAATATTCATTGGATAGGTGATAACGAGATGTTCTTTTGCACGGGTACATGCAACGTACATCAGGCGACGTTCTTCTTCCATTTCCTCATCACTCGCAGCAGATCGCATGGTCGGAAATCTTCCTTCCAGCGCATAGATCACAAACACGGTATTCCATTCCAGACCTTTGGCGCTGTGAATAGTTGAGAGTGTCAGAAATTCCGTTTCCGGACCCGGTGACTCAATATCGGTGATGCTTTCATTCGGTGGTTCCAGTGCGAGATCCGTCAGTAATTCATCCACGGATTTGTACCGTTCGGTGATATTCTGAAAGGTATCGAGATCTTTTTTCCTTTTAAGATGATCTTCATATCGCACTCGAAGTATCGGTTCATAAAACTGCAGGATGTGAAACGTTTTTTCTGCCGGAGGAATATTCGGTGCGGCAATGACTTTCAGCATAGTGAACAATGAACGGACAGAATCTGGATAATTCCCATAATCCATCCAAAATTTTGTTGTTGCAGTCACAGCCTCCTTAAATTCCTTTGCAAGGCCAACGCGCCGCTTGAGGATATCATCAACTACTTTTTCCGCAGTACGCGGGCCAACACCGTCCATCAGCAAAAGAATCCTATTCCACGATACGACGTCACGCGGATTTTCCAGTACGCGCAAGTAGGCAACAACATCCTTGACATGAGCTGTCTCAATGAATTTGAATCCGCCAAACTTGAGAAATGGAATGTTCGCCTTTGTCAGTTCAATTTCCAGGTCAAACGAATGAAATGATGAACGAAATAAAACCGCCATTTCCTCCAGTGGAACGCCCATTTCGCGGTACTCGAGAACCTTCTGTACAACGTAGCGTGATTGCTGATTTTCTGTTTGGGCAGAAACAAGCTGAGGTAAATTTCCACCCGATTTTTTTGTGAAGAGTTGTTTTGTATACATTGGTCCAGGTCAAACGTGAACTAGTAAAAACAAACTATTGATCGTCCTTGAGGCATAGTCAGTTTTGATCACTCATGACTGATCACTGGGTTTTGTCGTCGGCGTGTGAACAGCTCCTCCGCCTTTCGACAAGATTTCATTTGCTAAATTCAGAATCGGTTGAGTGCTACGGAAATTTTCTTCTAACGTAATAATCTTGCAATCTTCCCATTCCTCACTAAACGAAAGAATATTCCGGATTGTAGAACCGCGAAAGGAATAAATGCACTGTGCATCATCTCCAACGACCATCAGATTCCGGTGTTTGAATGCCAGCAATTTTACAATCTCGGCCTGCAGTCGGTTCGTGTCCTGATACTCGTCCACCATAATATATTTATAGCGATCAGAGAGCGTTGTACGCACCGCTTCATTCGTGCGGAGGAGGAGGGCAAGATTCAGCAACAGGTCATCGTAATCCATCAGGTTATGTTCATGCTTATAATGCACATATGCGGTGTGCAGCGCGACGATATCGGATTCGATTTCAAGATATTGTGGATAATCCATCGCCAGCAATTCTTTGACCGGCGTCATTGTGTTCAGCGAGCGGCTGTAGAGATCGTATAACGTCTCCTTGCGGGGGAACCGCCTCTCTTTGGTGTCCAATTTATGCCGTGTCCGAATAAGATTGACAACATCTTCGGCGTCCGTCTGGTCGAGAATAGTGAAATTATTTTCGTAGCCAAGTTGACCCGCATATTTCCGAAGAACGCTGTTCGCGAAAGAGTGAAATGTTCCTCCCGAAATTTGATCGCAGCGGCTATCCAATAAGATTGATGCCTTCCGCAGCATTTCTTGCGCTGCTTTTCGCGTAAATGTCAGCAGCAATACTGAATCCGGTTTTACACCTAACTCCACAAGATACGCTACCCGGTACACGATCGTCCGTGTCTTCCCCGTCCCTGCTCCGGCTATGATGAGATGCGGACCTTGGACCGATGTGACTGCTTCGTATTGCGCAGGATTTAAGTCTTGCTGATACGGAATACGCAGATTCTGCGGCTGAACGAGGTGAAGATGATCCCCTGGCAGAGGTTTAAGTGTGAATTTTTTCAAGAAGCACTAAAATCCTTGATGAATGTATTCATGAATTATTGTCATCAAGATAGTTGAAAAAACCTTGAAAATGAAACAATCCTAACTTGAGTTTTCAGCAACAAAGCCGTACGTTCATGAGTGATTTTTAATTAACGGAGCGGTGCATTTCTCAAAAAAGAACTGCTGCTCCTTCTATTTCACTTATTCATTGAATTGGACTATGAACGTACTCGTATTAAATTGCGGAAGCTCTTCTCTCAAATTCCAGATTATTCAGACGGATCTGGAAATGATCGAGAAAGATGCGGATAAACAACTTGCAAAAGGTGTCATCGAACGGATCGGCAGCCAGGCACTCGTCACATTTCAAGCGGCGGATAAAACAGCGATCAAACACGTGGCACCTTTGCGCGACCACAAAGCAGCACTGGACCACATCGTCAAATGGATTATCTCTCCTGATGCACATATTCCCGGTATTCAATCTCTTGAGGACATTCATGCTGTTGGTCATCGTGTCGTACACGGTGCGGAATTATTCAAACAATCCATCAGTATTGACGAATGGGTTATTCGCGGAATTGAAAATTGTATTGACCTTGCTCCATTGCATAATCCGGCAAACTTGAAGGGTATCAATGCAGCCCATGAACTTCTTGGACCGGGCGTTCCTGCGGTCGCAGTATTTGACACTTCATTTCATTCTACCATGCCAGAATCATCGTTCCTGTATGCTATTCCATACCAGCTTTATCAGCGGCATAAAATACGGCGGTACGGATTTCATGGAACTTCACACCGTTATGTTGCATACCGCTATAGACAATTGGTAGGGAAAACACGTGAAGATACCAACGTTATCACCATCCACCTTGGGAATGGATGTTCGGCATGCGCCATCAAGAACGGAGCCTCGTTCGATACTTCGATGGGACTTTCCCCCTTGGAAGGATTGGTCATGGGGACACGCAGCGGCGATATCGATCCGGCAGTGATGGAGTTTCTTTCGCATAAAGAAGGCATGTCTGTGAGCGAAATCGACACGTTGCTCAACAAACAATCGGGGTTACTCGGCATTTCAGGCTTAACAAATGATATGCGAGATTTATTGGACGAAGCGAATACTCATCAGGATCGCCGTGCCATACTTGCCATTAATATATTTGTGCAGCGGGCAAAGAAATACATTGGTGCCTATCTTGCAGAAATTAATGGTGCTGACGCTCTCATCTTCACGGGTGGTATTGGTGAAAATTCCGCAGTGATCAGACAGCGTATTTGTGCTAACCTCGAATGGCTCGGTATCGAAATCGATGAACATCTCAATATGGAAAAGGTCGGGGGGAAAGAAGGAGAAATCAATACGAAGAAAAGCCGCGTTAAAGTGTTTGTCATCCCGACCAATGAAGAGATGCTCATTGCACGTGACACTGTTCGATGTATTTTAGGCGTCCCTAAGAAAATATAGGAAGTAGAGAGGAAGATTTTCCACACATCAGCGCGGACTTACGAGTTCGCGCTTTTGCTTACATGGAACCATTTCTTTCCGGTACAGATAGATAGTTGGTCGCATTCTTGAGACAAGAGTATTGAATTAGCTTACAGAGGTTACATGACAACAATGGTAAAAATGAAAAATCACAATTCTCTTGCACATCGGTTACGCGCACTTTCGATGAATATGTGGTGGACATGGAATCCGGAAGCCCAAGCTCTTTTCAAAGAACTTTCATCGCTTATCTGGCGATTCTCCAATCACAATGCTGTTGAGGTGATGCGAGATATATCTGATAATGAACTAGAAGCACGGTTGCGTGATCATGAATTTTCTCGACGTGCCCGCAATGTGCTAGAAGAATTCGATTCCTATATGGCAGAACCTTCCACGTGGGCAAAACACCATGCTTCTACGTTGAAGAATCCTATCGCATATTTTAGTGCTGAATTTGGCATCCATGAATCGCTGCCGGTGTATTCCGGAGGTCTCGGTATACTTTCCGGGGATCACACAAAATCTGCAAGCGACCTCGGATTGCCTTTTGTCGGAATTGGACTCTTTTATCGACAGGGATATTTCCAACAGCGTTTGAATGCCGATGGATGGCAGGAAGAATTATATCCGATAAACAATCCGGACGATCTTCCTCTGGAACTCGTGCTTCAGCCTGAAGGCGGCCGCTTACTGAATTCTGTCGAAATCGGACACAGTACGGTATTCTTCCAAACATGGGCTGTCCATATTGGACGGGTGATCCTCTATTTGCTCGATACGAATCTTCCTGAGAATGACCAGCATTTCCAAGGATTGACAGCCTCAGTGTACGGCGGGAACATCGATACGCGCATTGGACAGGAAATTGTTCTTGGTATCGGCGGTGTGCGGCTTCTGCAATCATTGGGACTCACACCTGATGTTTTTCATATGAACGAGGGACACTCTGCATTTCTCGTACTAGAATTGCTCAAGCAGGAGCTCGAAGGAGGAAAAACTCAAGAAGAAGCAGAGCGTGCAGTTCGTTCAAAGTGCGTGTTCACGACTCATACTCCTGTGGAGGCAGGACATGACCGATTTAATTCCGAGTTGATGACCTATGCCCTTGGCAAGTTTTGGAAATCCACTGGTCTCACGCATGAAACCTTAATGTCGTTCGGTCGTGTTCATCCTGGTGAAATAAACGAATCATTTACGATGACCGTGCTTGCCTTGAAGATGTCCCGCGCAGCAAATGGTGTTAGCGAATTGCATGGACACGTCAGCAGAGATATGTGGAAAGAATTATATCCGGGAAAGTCTGTCGATGAAGTTCCCATAGGATATATCACCAATGGTGTCCACACACCGGGATGGGCAACGGCACAT
>Ga0302322_100002268_pt1 | contig 16208 bp, 10 predicted proteins | sample Fen_T0_2_FD_203757 | JGI IMG/M metagenome (GOLD analysis project Ga0302322, IMG submission 203757) | Peat permafrost microbial communities from Stordalen Mire near Abisko, Sweden - Fen_T0_2 | ecosystem: Environmental > Terrestrial > Soil > Wetlands > Permafrost | place: Sweden: Abisko... | reverse complement strand
CGGCTTCAAGTTTCCCCTGTTTGAAAAAATCTTCCGCCAGCGTTGCGGCAAAACTGCACAGCGTCTCGAACTGCGCTTCGTTTTTCCAGATCGCGACTGGCGTCGTCAGCCAAAGCGTGAAATTCTCCTCATTATCCGCGGTGAATTGTCGCACCACCAACCGTTGCAGCCGCGCGCTCGCCTTCCAATGAATCTGCCGGTGTGAATCGCCGTTTCGGTAACCTCGTAGCGCCAGTAAATCGCCACTCTGTCCTGCCCGCGCCACGGGCTCGCCCGGTTGAATCCGCCGCCAGGCGGTCGCCGGAAAACGCCGGTATTCGATCGGCGCCGGCCAAACTGTGACCTCACACGCCGTTTTAGCTGCAATGCTTTTTCGCAAAAAGCCGAACGGAAATAATGAGCCAACATAAGCTAGTTCCACGCGCTCCTTGCCCCGCTTAGTTGGGCGTATTAACCAAACGAGCTGAGCCTCTGCCTTTGGATCTAGACGGTCAGGCAAGTAAAGTGCCTGCATCTCCGGTACACTGGTACTCACGACTTCGAACACCAGACTGTGCGTGGGGAGCAGCCGTTTGGTGTTACGTAGATGAATCGTCGCGGGATGTTCACGGCCGACACGCATCGGCACATCTATTTCCAACCACCAGTAAAGACCACGGAAGTTAAACCATGAAAGAACGCCGCTTAGCACCAAGCAGCCGAGTAACAGGGAAAGTGTGATAAAGAGGATGTTACTTGCACTATTGTATGCTGCTACACCAACACCAACCGCCAAAGCGATCAGGACTATGCCAGGCATAGTCACTAACACGCGCTGAGTGCGCTTAGGAAAAACCAGTTCCCACAGCAGCCGACGCCAAAACAGGTTTCGAGTGTTCTGCTCCCAAACTACTTTCCTGTGTTTTGGCCGAACCATGACGACGTTTTCGATTGTAGAATTTATGCGTTGGCCGCCCCATCAAAGGACGCCCTCGCGATGTAAATTTATTCGGTTCACGAAAAAGTGTTCAGCCGGAGAACCCATTTCACGAGCAACGCTCACACGGGAGCGGCAATCGCGCCCAGTATTCGCCTCAACACTGCCGCCGCCGTACGGCGTTCCTCTAAAGCGTCGGCGCTTGCCCGCACTAAACTCAGGCGATGCACCAGAACCGGCGCCACAACCTCACTCACGTCTTCGGGCACAACAAAATCTCGTCCTCGCACGAGCGCCCGCGCTTGGGCCGCATGCTTCAACGCCAGGCCGCCTCGCACACTTACACCCGTGTGAAACTCCACTTCGGTACGCGTCGCCGCCACGATTTTCAGAACGTAATCGAGCACGGAATCCTCAACAAAAACCTGCCGCGCGATCTCCTGCAAATGGCGGATATCCGAACTAGTTGCCACCGGCTTTACGTCGATATCATCGTAAGCCGTCTGCGCCGAGCGCAAGATCTCTAGTTCGTCTTGCGGTTGCGGATACCCCATCTGCAAGCACATGAGAAAACGATCAAGCTGGCTCTCGGGCAGAGCAAAAGTGCCTTCGTAATCGACCGGGTTTTGCGTCGCAAAAACCATAAAAGGCCGGCCTACGTCATGCGTATTACCATCCACCGTCACGCGGGCGCGGTCCATCACCTCGAGCAACGCCGATTGCGTTTTTGGCGTCGCACGGTTGATCTCGTCGGCGAGCACGACATTCGCAAAGACGGGGCCTTTTTTGAAAACAAAATCCTTTCGCTGTTCATCATAAATCGCAACGCCCGTCACGTCGCTCGGCAACAGATCGCTCGTGAATTGAATTCGCGAGAAGGCGCAGTCCATCGAACGCGCCAGTGAGTACGCCAGCGTGGTTTTTCCCACCCCGGGCAGGTCTTCAATCAACACGTGCCCGCCAGCTAACAGGCACACGAGCACTTGCTCAATCACATCGTCTTTGCCCTTGATCGTTAGCCGCATGCTGACACGCAACTTCTCAATGATTTGCCTAGCATCGGCCACAGCGGCGCCGGAAACAAAATCGCTCATGGTGCATAGGCTATGCGAACCATTTATCCGCGCAAACGGATTCCCTCGTTCTTCACCTGAGAATCGCAGTTCGTCCACGCGCGAGCATCATCATTGTTATCAGCCTCGCCGGTTTGCGTAAACTACGCCACAGACCGTAGCGACCCGCAGATAGGAATCATAACGTCTGCGAGGCGCAGAATTTTCAGCTGTTATTTTGCTCGGTCACCCCGGTCATCACCATTTTCAACGTACTCTGTAGCGTGCGGATATCGAATGGTTTTTGGACGAAACCAGCCAAACCTTTGCCAGAAAAATGCGCCGTTGCTTCTTGTTCACTATATCCGCTCATGAGCACGATGGGGACTTGCTCGTTCAAAAGCCGGATTTCAGTAAAAACTTGCGCACCATCGAGGCGAGGCATCGTGAGATCCAACAGAACTACCGCGTATCGAGTAGGCTCTTTTCTAAACAATTCGACTCCTTCACGTCCGTCGGAAGCCGAAACAACCGTAAACCCGAGCGCACTTAATATGCGCTGAACGGTCGTTCGCACCGTTTCCTCATCTTCGACCACCAAAATGGTGCCTGCGCCTCGCCAGGTTTCTTCGCTGAATGGTGTTTGCGTAGGAATATCAAACTCTCCGGATGAACATGGTAGTAACATTTTGAAAATTGTCCCCCTGCCCGCCTCAGAATTAACTCTAAGCGTGCCTTTATGACTGCGCACAATTCCTAGCACAGCCGCCAACCCTAATCCCCTTCCCGTAAATTTCGTGGTGAAAAAAGGATCGAAAATGCGTTTCAGATTTTCCGGCGGTATACCCAATCCGTTATCCTCCACTTCAAGAAAAACGTAATCGCCCGGCACCAACTGCTCTGAAATTTCGGTTTTGTTGAGAAACTCTCTGTCAGCGTGCATGAGACCCGTGCGGATACTGATAACGCCTTGCTTATCACCGATAGCTTCAGAGGCATTAATGACCAAGTTCATGATAACTTGGCTGATTTGCGCGGCGTCGACTTCCACGGGCGGCAGTTTTCGCGCGAGATCAAAGTTCAGGTTAACCTTTTTGCTGATGGAAATACCTAACAGTTGAGTCGTCTCTTCCACTACTTGGCTTAGGTCGAGTTTCTGAATGATAAAGCGCCCGCGGCCCGAGTAAGCGAGCATCTGCCGGATCAGGTCCGCTGCGCGTTGTGAAGCTTCGCGAATACCGCTCAAATGGTTTCGCACAGGCGAGCCGACGGGCAGTTCGCTTAGCGCTAGACTGTTGTTGCCCACAATACCGGTGAGAATGTTATTAAAATCGTGCGCGATGCCGCCGGCCAGCACGCCCAAGCTTTCGAGCTTTTGCGTCTCCATCAACTTTTGCTCAAGTCGTTCGCGTTCCTCCTGAGCCAGCTTGAGCATCGTAATATCGCGCGTAAACATCACGATACCGCCAATCGTTCCATCGCTGTGATGCCACGGGCGCACCTCATAGCTCAACCACTGCTTCGAACCATCTGCTCGTAGGAACAGATCGGCATCAGCACGGATGATCGCTCCGGCTAAACAGTTTCGATGATCTTCTTTCCAGCGTTCGGAGATTTCAGGGAACACCTCGTAGTGAGTGAGTCCGGTAACGTCGCGAAGACCGAGATGATAGTCGATATACCATTGGCGGCTCGCGACGAGATAGCGCATGTTCCGATCGAACATCGCCACCGCCGCTGGCGCATGTTCGACAAAGGTGCGCAGCAACGCTTCGCTGTCGCGGAGAGCTTTGTCAGCCTTCAGACGACGCGTGATGTCGGTAAAACTACTCACTACCGCTACAACCTTGCTATCCGGACCGCGGATCGGCTCCGTGTTGATTGAAATCCAGACCAGCACGCCGTCGGGCCGATACACGCCCATGATAACGTCACGCTTGGGCTCACCTGTGCGCAGCGTTATTATTGATGGATGGAGATCGTCTGGAAAGGGGCGCCCATCCTCATAAATCGCACGCAGCTGGTTGTCCGCAAATTTAGGACCGGTTATCTGCTCAAGCTTAATTCCGAAAATGCGCTCAGCCGCAGGATTAGCGCTCAAGACATTGCCAGAGATATCGCGCACAACCAAACCGTCGGTCAGAGCCTCAAAGATCGATGTCAAACGGTTTTGCGAGAACCTGAGTTCTTCCGTTAATTGCTTCAGCGCGGTGATGTCCGAGCGAATCGAAACGAACTGTTCGAGGCAGCCATCCTGATCAATGAACGGAACGATGGTGGCAGCGACCCAATAGAACCGGCCATCTTTAGCCCGATTGCAAAATTCGCCGTGCCAAACTTTACGTTGATTAATCGTCTCGTACATCTCCCGGTAAAACTCCTGCGGATGTACTCCTGACTTTAATATACGGTGATTAAGGCCGACTAATTCCTCGCGCGAATAGCCACTGAGCTCGCAAAATTTATCATTGGCGTAAGTGATCGTACCTTTCAGATCCGTGGTCGCCACGATCGCATGCTGATCAAGCGCGAATTGCTGACGCGCAATTTGGTCCAGCGCACGCCGCAGTTTCACTTCGTTCGATTTTGACTCCAAGCCGCTATCGATCGGCCCCAGCAGATTAACCAATTCGCCAAGCAATGTAAGTTCACTGTCCTTCCATTCTCGAGGCCGCGTATCGATGGCACACAGCGCACCCACGACAAAGCCTTCGGACGAAATGATCGGCACCCCGATATAGGCCACAAAACCGTATTCTCCAATCGCCGGATTATCCTTTAGGAGCGCATGGTGACGTGCATCAGCAACTGCCATCGACCTCCCGCTCGTCACGATATGTCGGCAAAAAGAACGATCGAGCGGCACTTGCTTTTCCGTCGCCAACGCCGCAGGCAAGCCACAAGCGGCCTTGATGTGCTGGTGAGTGCCGTCAATAAGCGAAAAAATGCTGATCGGCGCGTTGAGCTGCTGCTGCACAAGCCGCGTTATACGGTCAATATTAGCCTTCGCGCGCGAATCGATTTGATCCAGGCGCTTGATCATTGCCAGACGGCTCGGATTTTCGAGCTCGGTGCGGGGTTGTGGCACGGGCCTGATATGAGAACGGTTTGTAACGGTTAGTCAACTACAAGTTTATTTTGCCGATATTTGGTATAACGGCAAAAATCCACCAGCTAACCGTCAACTTTCAAGCTGCTTGATAACCGCCGCTATATCTTCTTCGGCTAGGCCATTTATAGCCGCAGCGTGGTAGCACCCCTGTAAGGTTTCGAGCAGGGGAAGCTCTTCGCAGCCGCTAATCCGCGCCGCGAGTTTCAGGTCTTTGAGCAAGTGTTTGACGGAAAACTGCGGGGAAAAATCTCTCGTGCGCAACTTCGGCTCTTTAAGTTTGGTCACACCCGAATAACTTACGTTTTTCGCCAGCGCGCTGAAAAACAGATCGTCGCTCACACCAGCTCTGCGCGCCATCGTCAGCGCTTCCGCAAGCCCCTGGATCTGTGCCGCGATGTTGAGGTTCATTGCCAGTTTGAGGGTCGCCGCCTGCTTGTTCGTGCCGATGTGAAAACGGGTTTCTGAGACAAGCGACAACAACGGTTCCAGCTCTGCGATCAATGCGGCGTCTCCACCAACATAATACACCGTTTTCCGCTCTTCGGCCGCGGGCTTGCTGCCTGTGAAAGGCGCCTCTAGATAGCGCGCGCCACGGGATGTGACGAGCAAACGAAACTGTTCACTGCTCTCAGGATCTATCGTACTAGACTGCACAATAACTTTGTTCGGACTAAGCAGGGGAACGATGCGATCGAGCACGCTTTGAACCGCCGGCGGATCAGCGACGACAATCTGAATGACATCCGAGGCCTGTGACACCGCTTCTGGGGACGACAACCATTTAGGGAAATTGGGCTGCGAGGTCCGGTTCCAAACACCAGCCAACACGCCAGCGCTCGCGTAGTGCTTTGCCCATACGCTGCCAATAATGCCGAGTCCAATGACACCAATGCTTTTCATGAAAAAAATAAATAGGACGAAGAATCTGCTCAGAACTCGCGCACGCGTTCCTTGCCTTCATACCAAGCCGCCATGTTTAAAACGAGGTAGTTCCAGTTCTGAAATCCTTTGTTCAAAACCGGCTCACCACTTTCTGGTAAATAGTATTCATGCAAGGAACCAAAACGCTCAAAATCTCGCCCAAACAATAGGATCGTTTTTCGGGCGAGATCACGCGCGTCCTGATCGTATCCGTAGCTCACGAGTCCGCTGAAAACAACATAGTTGGAAATTCCCCAGATCGGACCGGTCCAAAGCGAAGGATTACCGGAGGCCCGAACATTATACATTTTTTCAAGTTTTGAAAGGGTGCGCACACCAAATGGAGCATTGAAAGTTTTCTCATTGCGATAGTGCTCCTCCACCATGCGCTTGGCCTGCTCAGGTGTGGCAATACCAGCCCACATCGCCATAAATCCCGACCAAACATCAATCCGCTGGATCAGACAATCATAGTCACGCGGATAACCACAGTGCAGCATCATGTTGGTATCTGCAAAAGGCCGCGGCTCGTAGGGCAATAGGTTCAGATCAACGCTATAGAAAAACCCATCACGCTCATCCCAACAGTGTTTCTGAATGCTGGCTTTTAGGTCGTCGGCATCCCGTTGATATTGCGCACCGATTTCGCCCATATTGAGCCGTTCACAAAGGTAAACGAGCGCGGTGAGCTCTTTATACATCATGCAGTTTAGATAAATTGAACCGGAGCTCTTTGCCGGCCGCATGTAAGTACACGGATCGTTGTCCACACCGATCGCCATGTCGTCGTTCCAAAAATACAGGCCGGTCGCCTTGTGCCGTTGGTGGTTTTTATACTTATTGACGAAGGCTTGGAGAAAATAAAACCCGTCGCGCAACCATTCGGCATCACCACCGTTGAGCTTGGTTAGGAACGCCGCATGCTGCGCCAGGCAGGGCTTATGCATGTTCGTCTCGTAGATGTTCTGGATGCCCTTTACTTCCTTACGCGAGCCGACCTTGCGCGAAATAATGATTGGTATCCAACCATCCATACCGCCAAAATTGAGATAATTCAGGACACAGCCTTGTTCGTATTTTGACGCTTTCGCGCGTTCTTCCGGCGTCGCTTTTTCCAGCAAGATCTGCCGCAGCGCCACGTTGCTCCACCAGGAGTCCCAATCCCACAAAATATCACCATACTGCTGACTGCCGGGCGTGAGGAACGGGTATTTGAACGCTCCGCCTTCCTCGCGAAACATACCTTGATAATCTTTGTAGATTTTTTCGCGGATCAGCGGGATGTATTTGGCCACGTCGTCGCTTGGAGCAGACGCCCTTATCGAAGGGACCAACGTCAGGCCGAGGAACGCTATCGTTAGCAAGAATTTTCGCACGGAGAGTTTTCTTACGACCATTATTTCAAAATTTCTAGTAGCTGCGCAAAAAGTCGATTCACACGTGATTGGTTTTCTTTTACCAGATCCTTGAATCTCGTGAAATCGATCGACGTGCCTTCGAGACCGTTGGCGTAGTTATCCACGATCGCGAACGAATTGTACCGCAGTCCGATCTCGGCACAAAGATCGGCCTCATGTGCCGCTGTCATGCCGACCACATCGCCCCAATGTTGAATAATCGCGATCTCCGCCTTCGTCTCAAAACGTGGTCCCAGCATTTGCACGTAGACCTTTCCGCCCTGAATGGAGAATTCCGATGTGAGCCGAGAGAGTAGCATCGGTACAAGATTGTTCTCAATACCCGGTGCGCCGCCTTTCAACTCATCGTCGAAAAATGTCTGCGGCCCTTGCTGGAGGCACACATAATCGCTGCAGGAAACTATCGAGCCAGGCGGCAGGCTAGGCTTGAGCGAACCCACCGAGTTGACCGAAATAACATCTTGGAACCCGAGATCGGCTAATGCGCGGATGTTAGCGCGGTGGTTGATCGCATGCGGCGGCTTCGGCACGCCGTAACCATGTCGGTTGATAAGCACCTGATCGCCGCGCATTCGATAAGTAACCGGTCCATAGGCCGTCTCAATGCGCTTCGCTTCCCACGCGGCAAAGAGATCCGAGTTCACGATGCTCGTCCCACTGATGAACGCGACTTTCATGAGCGGCGATCTAATCCCCTTTCTCCACTCCCGGTCAACGTCCATTCTGTCCTGCAACCTGCTCTGCACGAAACATTATCTGTTGTTTTACAGGTGTCGCGAGCCAGCGACTCCATCCACCGCCAATCGCCACTTGCCAGCCAGCTCATGCGCCACCTAAATCGCCCATTCAACGCATGACGCCAGCTTCTGCTAAAATTCCAACCCACGTCGCCATTATCATGGATGGCAACGGTCGCTGGGCGAAACAGCGCAAACTACCTCGCATCGAAGGCCATCGCCGCGGTGTGGAAACGGTCCGCTCTATTATAGATGCCGCCCGAGATCACGGCGTGAAATTCCTCACGCTTTACGCCTTCTCCGTCGAAAATTGGAAACGGCCCCAAGACGAAGTCGCCGGACTCATGACGCTGCTGGATTATTTTCTGAAGAAGGAAACCAAAACGCTCATCAAAAACAAAGTTCGCCTGCTCACTATCGGCCGCACCGACGAAATGCCCGAAGCTGTCCGCAAACGCCTCGTCTCCGCCAAAGAAGCGACCGCGCACTTCAGCGACCACACACTCGTCCTCGCACTCAATTACGGTTCACGCACTGAAGTTCTCGACGCCGCCCGTGCCTACGCGAAAGCCACTGCCAGCGGAAAACAAAACCCTGATGATGATTCGTGGGAATCGTTCAGCCGCTACCTATATACCGCTGACATCCCCGACCCCGACCTCGTCATCCGCACGTCTGGCGAAGTCCGCGTGAGTAATTTCCTACTCCTGCAGGCCGCCTACGCCGAATTCATCTTCACACCTGTGCTCTGGCCCGATTTCACCAAGGAAGAATTCGCTGCCGCCCTCGCCGACTACGCCAAACGCGAGCGCCGTTTTGGCCTTACGAGCGAACAGGTCGCTCCCGCTAAAACGCACTAACACTGCAATCAGTTTTCCGCTCCACTCTCTGCCTGGTTCCATGCTCAAGCGCACTCTCAGCACCATTGCCCTCTGGCTGATCATTTTCGGCCTGCTCTATTTTTTCGGATCTCACGGCGCCATCTGGATTGTCGCCGTCATCACTGTGCTCACCCTGCACGAGTTCTACGGTCTGCTCAAACACATGGGCTACGATCCGTTCGACAAGCTCGGCATGTTCCTCGGCGCCGTCGTCATTCTCGGGCCCTTTTACCTTAGCAAATACAACGTGCAGACGGTCGATCTGCTCGCTTTTGCGGTGATCGCGTTTTCCGTTCGCATCTTGCGCGAACGCCAGCCGCAGAGCCGCGTTGAAACCCTCGCGGCCTCCCTCTTCGGCATCATTTATGTACCCGTGATGCTGCAGTACTTCGTGCGTATCATCTCTATTAATACACCGCGCGAATCGACCGGCCTCGTGCTCTTTCTGTGGGTGATCGCGGTTTCGAAATTCTGCGACGTCGGCGCGCTGCTCGTCGGCACAGCGTTCGGCAAACATCGCATGGCTCCTGTCATCAGCCCGAAAAAAAGCTGGGAAGGCGCGGTTGGTGGCCTGCTTGTTTCCGCGCTGGTCGGTGCTGCCATCGCGTATTGGGCGCGGGCCTACATGCCAGTCCGACTGACTCCGCTCATCGCTGCACTTATCGCCGTTCCATTAGGCGCACTCGGCATTGTGGCCGATCTCATCGAATCAATTATCAAACGCCGGGCCACCATCAAAGACTCCGGCGCTACCATACCCGGCATCGGTGGCATGTTCGACGTTACCGATAGTCTTATTTTAACCGCACCCGCCGCCTTTTTCGCGTTCAGTTTATTGTGAAGTTTCCAGCCGTGGCTCAGTCGTCTTCCACTCGTAAACGTATCGTCCTCCTCGGAGCCACAGGCTCCATTGGTGAAAACACGCTGCGCGTCATCGCGGCTCATCCCGACAAGCTCGAACTCGTCGGCATCGCGGCCCGCTCTAACTGGGAAAAACTCGCGACTCTGGCCGCCGAATTCCGTGTGCGCCACGTCGGCCTCTTTGATGAAAACGCTCTGCGCGCCGCCAAAACCTCCGGCGCGTTTACCTCTGGTACACAGTTATACGGCGGTCTCTCGGGCCTCATCGATCTCGCGCGTCTCCCCGAGGCCGACACCGTGCTCGTCGCCGTGGTTGGTACGACCGGCCTCGAACCCGCACTCGCCGCGATCGAAGCCGGAAAATCCCTCGCGCTTGCCAGCAAAGAAATTCTCGTTCTGGCCGGCAAATTCGTGATGGCTGCCGCCCGTGCCCACAACGTCCCGCTCCTTCCGGTCGACAGCGAACACAACGCCGTTTTCCAGTGCATCGAGGGTCATCCCAGCGCCGCAGTCTCGCGCATTATCCTCACCGCCTCGGGTGGTGCGTTCCGCGATTGGCCAGTCGAACGACTCGCGCACGCTACGGTTGCGGACGCGCTCAAGCACCCGAACTGGTCGATGGGACCAAAAATCACCGTCGATTCCGCCACGTTCGCCAACAAAGGCCTTGAACTCATCGAAGCCCAATGGCTTTTCGGATTACGCGCCGAACAATGCGAGGCTGTGGTGCACCCGCAGAGCATCATTCACTGCCTCGTGGAGTTCGTCGACGGCGCCATGCTCGCGCAACTTTGCCCGCCGTCGATGACGTTTCCCATTCAGCACGCCTTACTTCATCCGCAACGGGCGCCCGGCGTGGAGGCTCCGCTCAATCTAGAAAAATTATTCAAACTGGAGCTTCGTCCAGTCGAAGAAAATCGTTTCCCCATGCTCCGCCTCGCGAAACAGGTCATGCGCGCGGGTGGCGTTGCTCCAGCAGTTTACAACGCCGCCAACGAAATAGCTGTTGCTGCTTTCCTCGAAGGCCGCGCTCCCTTTCTTGCGATCCCGAATATCGTAGATCATTGTTTGCAGACCACTACAAACTTTGAACCGACTGCCCTCGCTGATGTCCTCTCGGTGGATGCCAGCACCCGGCGAACAGCACAGACCTACCTTGGCGAGTTGAACAAATAATCCCCTTTATCGATGGAGCTCATTCACACCCTTCTTTCCAATCTCTGGGCCGTTTTCCTCGTCATTTTGTTTTTCGGTGGGTCGATTTTCGTACACGAGCTGGGCCATTTTCTCGCCGCTCGCCGGCGCGGCATGCACGTTGATCGTTTCTCAATCGGCTTTGGCCCGAAGATCTTTTCCTGGCATGGCAAAGATGGTGTCGAATACCGCATTTCCTGGCTCCCGCTCGGCGGCTACGTCGCACTGCCTCAGCTTGCTGATATGCGCGGCATCGAAGGTGAAACCACTAAAGATCTCTCCAAACTTCCGCCGCCATCCTATACCACAAAGGTCATCGTCTCGGCCGCAGGCGCCACCTTTAATATCCTTTTCGCTTTTCTACTCGGTCTGGTCGTTTGGCAAATCGGTGAGCCGACCAGCAACTCGATGCTGACCAGCACGGTCGCTGAAGTCCGTGATACCCTTGTGGATTCTTCTGGCAAAAAAGTGCCTAGCCCAGCCTCGCTCGCCGGCCTCAAACCCGGTGACACCATCCTAAAAATCGACGGTCGCCCTGTGACCTGGTTCGGCGAAGTCGTCGAAGAACTCGCCTTCAGCAGCGGCCGGAATGACCAGGGTGAACGCCAAAGTGTCTTCACCATCAAACGCGGTGATCAGATTTTTGATCTCACGCTGAACCCGATCCGCAGCGGAGAGGAAAATCTCCGTATGGTCGGCTTTTCTCCCGTCGCGCTCTTGAAAATCAATACGCCTAAGCCCGGTTCCACCGTTGAAAAAGCCGGGCTGGTCAAAGACGATCAAATCATCGCGGCTAATCAGAAACCGACCCTTTCCGTCAGTGATCTCGTGAACGAACTAAAACTGCGCACCAAAGGCCCTGTCTCATTAACGGTGCAGCGCGGTAACGAGACTAAAACGGTTTTCCTGCCCCCCACGACTGACAACAAAGATATACTCGGCATCTTGAATGATCTTCAGTCAGGTGTGATCTACACCCATCCGACGCCGGTCAAACAAATCGAAAATGCGGCCATGAAAACCGTGCGAACGTTGGCGGCGCTTCTAAATCCACGCACCGACATTAACGTTTCCAACCTCAGCAGTCCGATTGGCATCGTGGGTAATTTCTTCGACCTCGCCAAGGAAGGCATGCCCTTCGTCCTGTGGTTCACGATCCTCGTTAACGTCAACTTAGCGATTTTTAATATGTTGCCGATTCCCGTGCTCGACGGCGGTCACATTTTGTTCGCAACCATCGCCAAGCTCAGAGGCAAGTCCCTGCCCATCGACTTTGTCGCGACTACCCAAAGTATTTTCATGGTGCTCCTTCTTTCAATGATGATCTACGCCGGGTATCGCGATGTCCGCCGTCGCACCTATAATGGCGAAGATCGGCCCGCGAAGAATGTTCAGACTCAACCGGAACCAGCCTCCACCGCTACGTCTCCTGCTCCCGCAACGCCTTAATTTGCGTCTCGGTTTTCTTTCTCTTTTATCTTTCACGTTCTCGATTTCTCTCACCGCAGGAGAACGAACAAAAGATTTAGCCTATGTCTTACTGTGCGTCTCGCTTCCAAACCCTGCGTCGTGTCACTCACGAGGTAAAAGTCGGCTCCGTCGGCGTGGGTGGCACCAATCCCATTCGCATTCAGTCGATGACGACCAGCGATACTGAGGACGTCGCTGCGACAGTACGCCAGTCCATCGCTCTCGCCGAAGTCGGCTGTGAAATCGTTCGCATAACCGCGCCGAATGTTCAGGCAGCCAAATGCCTCGCCGCAATCCGACGCGATTTTTCCGCCGCCGGATTCGCCCATGTGCCGCTCGTTGCCGACATTCATTTTCTTCCCTCCGCCGCGATGGAAGCCGTCGAGCACGTTGAAAAAATCCGCGTCAATCCAGGCAACTACGCCGACAAAAAGAAATTCGCCGTCCGCGAATATTCGGATTCCGACTACGACCAAGAATTGCAGCGTCTGCATGATGCCTTCACACCGCTTATAAAACGTTGCAAGGAACTCGGCCGCTCGCTCCGCGTCGGAACTAATCACGGATCTCTCAGCGACCGCATCATGAATCGCTACGGCGACACGCCGCTCGGCATGGTCGAAAGCGCGCTGGAGTTTCTGCGCATTGCCGAGGCGAATTCGTTTAACCAAATCATCCTCTCGATGAAGGCCTCCAATCCGAAGGTCATGATCGAAGCCTATCGACTGCTCGTGGAACGCATGCAGCAGGAAAAAATGTATTACCCGCTTCACCTCGGCGTGACCGAAGCGGGTGACGGCGAAGACGGCCGCATTAAAAGCGCCATCGGCATCGGCAGTCTGCTCCTCGACGGACTCGGCGACACCATTCGCGTTTCGCTGACCGAGGACAGCGTCTACGAGATCCCCGTTGCCCAAGCGCTGGCCGATAAAGCGATGTCGTTGTGGAAAACTCCAAATAACAAAATCCAAGCTACAAACGTACAGCACGACAGCATCGACCCTTTTCATTTTTCACGTCGCGCGACCACGGTGCTCGATCTCGGTCCGTCGTGCAAAACCGGCCCTGAGCAACCACCACGAGTCATCGTCCGCGCGCCGTCCGTCGCCGAACTCAACCGCACACTCAAACAACTCGCCACGCCCAAACTTAAGGACACTCCAGCCGAAGGCGTGCTGGTGGCTGTCGGTTTATCTGCAGACCTCGTCGCAGTGGGAGCCTGCTTGCAGGTGAACTCTTCGCCACCCGCTTTCCTGGCACTGGAACTCGCCCAAACGCTCACGCCCGCCGAAGTAGGAGCCTGCTTGCAGGCGATCCCCGTAACCACGCGCATTATGCTCGTACGCTCTTTCGGCGCTTCCGACAGTAACGCCCTGCGCAGCTGGACCGAGTTTGTAAGGAAATCTGAATACACGCTCGCCTGCGAAATAGCGCCTGCAGATATGCCGGCCCTTGCCGAAATTTTCCTATCCCTCGGCGACGCGAATCTCTGTTTCGCGCTTTCTTCGGTTCCGCGCACCAGCGCTTCCGAGCACTCAGTGGGCGCTTATCGCCAACTGATCGAACAGCTCCGGACCCTCGGTTCCCGTGCGCCGATCTGGATTCGCAACACCGCTGCCACTGCTATCCTCGGCGATAGCAGTTTTCTGTCACGCCTCCTGGAAGCCAGCATTCTGACCGGCTCGCTCCTCTGCGACGGCATTGGTGACTTCGTGAGCATCGAAACGGAAGCCGAACCAGTCCGTGCCACCACGCTCGCCTACAACGTCCTTCAAGGTGCCGGCGCACGCATCTCGAAAACCGAGTTCGTCGCCTGCCCTAGCTGCGGTCGTACCCTCTTCGACCTGCAAACGACCACGCAGCGCATCCGTGCAAAAACTGGCCACCTCAAGGGCGTGAAACTCGCCATCATGGGCTGCATCGTGAACGGTCCGGGCGAAATGGCCGACGCCGATTTCGGGTACGTCGGCGGCGCTCCCGGCAAGATCAACCTCTATGTCGGCAAGGCCTGCGTACAGTACAACATCCCACAAACCGACGCCGACGACCGTTTGATCGCCCTGATCAAGGAACATGGCAAGTGGGTCAATCCGCCGCCAGCCGCATGATTTAGCCGTTAAATCAAAGGTCGTTTAAGAGCCATTTCTACCTCTCAAATCGCCTTATTCGACACCCATTTGTAACCAAAAAAGCACGACAAAAACGTCTGTAATGCCCCGGTCCCTACATACGCAAAACACCTACACGGAGCACGGAATCAGTCCCTGCGAAGCAACAAAAAAACGAAAAACTTATGCTCAAATTAATTGTGAATAACTTGTCGGAAAGTTGCTCTTGAAACCCTAATTCTCTTTGCTGTTACTCGCTCTTCCACCCGTCAGCCTGCATTGGTCGGGATGTTCTTTCTCACATAAGCGCTATTGCTTCCTCGTTTCAGTCGCCGGGTCCCTATCGATATAGCTGAACATCAAATACTTATAATTTTCATTCCTCGTACTACCCCGCTTGATGTCTCGCCACCCATTTTACCCGTCGTTTTGGAGCCAAAAAAGTCTGTCGCGCTTGTGCCGAAAGCTCCTCCTGGTCATGCGATGTGAATAATTCGCCCGTTTCCATTGGACATGCCCTCATTGTCATCACCTCCCAGCAATCTCTGGGAAACCGTTAAAAGCGACTTCAAAGGCCTCTTCCCCGAAGATGTCTTTAAGCTTTGGTTTGAACCCATCGTCTGCCTCGATCTAAACGAGGAACATCTCACCCTGGGCGTCCCCAACGACTTTGCCGCGATCTGGATCAGCGACAATTACCTCGATCTTATTACCCAGCGACTCCGTCTCAACACCGGCCGCGCTTTCACGGTCAAACTGAAGAAGGTCGACCTAGGCACTTCACAGTCCCCGTTTTTAAGAGACAACGACCAAGCGGCTACAAACCGCACCAAGGTCGCTCAGCCGACTCGACGTACCAACGGTCGCTACGATGAACGCACACCCGGCACGGCTTCGCTCAATCCGCGCAATACCTTCGAGACTTTTGTCGTCGGTAATAATAACCAAATGGCGCACGCCGCCGCTCTCGCTGTCGCTCAAGCGCCTGCCCACGCCTACAACCCGCTGTTCATCTACGGCGACACCGGCCTCGGCAAGACGCACCTCATGCACGCGATCGGTCATGCCATCCAACGCAATAACCCGCACGCCAAGGTCGCCTACCTCTCGACCGAGAAATTCACTAACGAATTTATTCAAGCTCTGACGGAAAACGCGCTCCCGAAATTCCGTCAACGCTACCGCAGCGTCGATGTGCTCCTCCTCGATGACGTGCAGTTCCTCAGTAACAAAGAGCGCATCCAGGAAGAATTTTTCCACACCTTCAACGACCTGTTTGAGTCCTCGAAACAAATCGTCCTCTCCAGCGATCGCCGCGCGAGTGAGATCGCTAAGCTCGAGGCCCGCCTTGTCTCCCGCTTTGAATGGGGCCTGCCCGCCGATATCCAAGCGCCCGATTTCGAAACGCGCGTCGCCATCTTGCGCACCAAGGCCGCTAATCTGAAATTCGACCTGCCCGCTCCCGTCGCGACTTTCATCGCGCAGAATATTTCCAAAAATATCCGCCGCCTCGAAGGCGCGCTGATCAAAGTCGCCAG